>Ga0209476_10003577_pt1 | contig 10236 bp, 7 predicted proteins | sample KloWWTrecipitate_FD_187179 | JGI IMG/M metagenome (GOLD analysis project Ga0209476, IMG submission 187179) | Active sludge microbial communities from Klosterneuburg, Austria, studying microevolution and ecology of nitrifiers - Klosterneuburg... | ecosystem: Engineered > WWTP > Aerobic digester >...
TGGCGAGGTGGCGAACTGCCTGGCCGTCCCGTAAGGGTCTGGCCGTCCCCTAAGGTCATCCCGGCGCGTCGGACAGCGCCTTGACGGGCGGATGAGCCCCACCTACACTCTCGGGGTGGCGACCGACATTCCGATTCCCGGCCGGGCGCAGCGCCTGGGTCCCCTGCTCTTCAGCGCCACGCTCCTGCTGAGCGCCTTCCTGCTCTTCGCGGTGCAGCCCCTCTTCGCCCGCATGGCCCTGCCGCTGCTGGGAGGTTCGCCGGGGGTCTGGAACACCGCCCTCCTCTTCTTCCAAGGCCTCCTACTGGCCGCCTATGCCGCCGTGCATGGCCTGGCCGCGCGATTGGGGCCGCGGCGTCAGGTTGGCCTCCACCTGGTGGCCCTGCTGCTGCCGGTCTTGGTGCTCCCCATCGCCCTGCCGCTGGGGGCCGTGCCCCCGGCCGAGCACGATCCCACCCTGTGGCTCTTGGGGCTGATGGCCACGGCGGTGGGCCTGCCCTACTTCGCGGTGGCCTGCAGCAGTCCGCTGCTGCAGCGCTGGTTCGCCTCCAGCGGGCATCCCGCCGCCGGTGACCCCTACTTCCTCTTCGCGGCCAGCAACCTGGGCAGCCTGGCCGGTCTCCTGGCCTACCCCCTGCTGGTGGAGCCGCGCTGGAGCCTGGAAGCCCAGGCTCGCGGCTGGACCCTGGGCTACGGCCTGCTGGTGCTCCTCCTGCTCTGCTGCGCCGCCTGGACCCTGGGATGGGGCCACGGGCGCCCATCGGCGGCGGGGCCGGCGTCCGCCGCGACCCCGGACGCGGACGCGGGTCCGGCAGGACCTGCCCTTGCCCCGCCGCTGAGCCGGCGGCTGTGGTGGGCGGCGCTGGCCGCCCTGCCCTCCAGCCTGATGATCGGGGCCACGACGGCCATCAGCACCGATCTGGCCTCCTTTCCCCTGCTCTGGCTGCCGCCCCTGGGCCTCTACCTGCTCAGCTTCGTGCTGGTCTTCGCCCGGCGGCGCCTGCTGCCCGCCCGGCTGGTGGCCCGGACGCTGCCGATGGTCGCCCTGCCCCTGGCGGTGGCCCTGGCCCTGGGTGCCAACCAGCCCGTGGGCGTCCTCCTGGCCCTGCACCTCCTCTTCCTCTTCGTGGCCGCCCTGGCCTGCCACGGCCGCCTGGCCGACGATCGGCCCGCCCCGCGCCACCTCACCGCCTTCTACCTCTGGATCTCCTTGGGCGGGGTTCTGGGCGGTCTCTGCAACGTCCTCCTGGCGCCGCAGTTCTTCCGTTCCATCGCTGAGTACCCCATCGCCCTGGTCCTGGCCTGCCTGCTGGGCCTTCCGCCGCCGGCCGACCCGCCGGCGCTGGCCCCGCGCCGGGCCCTGTTCGACCTGCTGCTGCCCTCCATGTTGACCGCAGCCGTCGCCGCCCTGCTGCTGGCACCACAGGCGCGGTCCAGCGCGGTCTACCCGGTCTTGGGCAGCCTGGTCTTCCCGCTGGCCGGCCTGGTGGCCTTCGGCTTCTCACGCCGGCGGCTGCGCTTCAGCCTGGCGATGGCCGGCATCCTGCTGGTGGGCCAGCCCTACACCCAGCGCCTGGGCAGCCTCCTCTATGCCGAGCGCAGCTTCTACGGGGTCAGCCGCGTGCGCCTCTCGCCGGACGGCAGCCAGCGCCTGCTCTTTCACGGCAGCTCCCTCCACGGCGCCCAGAGCACCCGCCCGGCGGCGCGCCCGGAGCCGCTGACCTACTACGCGCGCACGGGCCCCCTGGGCTGGCTCTTCCAGGCGCTGGAGCCGCGCCTGGCCGGCCAGGCGGTGGGCGCCGTGGGATTGGGGGCCGGCGCCATCGCCTGCTATGCGGAGCCCGGCCAGACCTGGACCTTCTTCGAGCTGGACCCCACCGTGGCCCGCATCGCCCGGGACCCCCGCTACTTCAGCTTCCTGGCCGCCTGCGCTCCAGAGGCGAGGCTGGTCCTGGGCGACGCCCGGCTGACCCTGGGACGGGCTGCCGAAGCGGGCTTTGGCCTCCTGGTCCTGGACGCCTACAGCTCAGATGCCATCCCTTTGCACCTGATCACCCGCGAGGCCCTGGACCTCTACCTGGCCAAGCTGCGGCCGGATGGCCTCCTGGCCTTCCACATCTCCAACCGCCACCTGGACCTGGAGCCGGTGCTGGGTCGCCTGGCCCAGAGCGCCGGCTTGCAGGCTCTGGTGGCCGAGGACCTGGACCCGGCGGAGTCCGCCCTGGAGGCGGGCGCCTATCCCGCCATCTACCTGGTCATGGCCCGTGAAGAGGCGGCCCTGAAGCCGCTGCGGGGCGACCCGCGCTGGCGGCCGGCCAGGGCCGACGGCCCCCTGTGGACCGATGACTTCGCATCGGTGCTGGGAGCGCTACGGCGCTGATGGCCGGCGCTCAGCCACTCGCCAGGGCCCTGAGCGCCGCCACCAGTCGGGTCTCCAGCGGCAGGCCGGGATCGACGGCCGCCAGGCCGCGCCGGGCCTCCGCCCGGCTGTAGCCCAGGGCCTGCAGGGCTTCCAACGCCTCGGCGTCCTCGGCGAAGCCCTGGCGCGGCGCCGCGCCGGACAGCGCTTCCAGCCCGAAACCGTCGGCCTCCAGGCGGCTCTTGAGGTCCAGGACGATGCGCGCCGCCGTCTTGTGCCCGATGCCGGACACCTCCTTCAACCGCGCCAGGTCCTCGGTCAGGATGGCCCGGCGTAGGCTGTCCAGGTTGAGGGCCGAGAGCACGGCCAGGGCCAGTTTGGGGCCGATGCCGCTGACGGACAGCAGCTGTTTGAAGATCGCCAGGGTAGGCGCGTCCGCCGCCCCGTAGAGTTCCATCTCATTCTCCCGCAGATGCAGATGGATCAGGAGGGTGGCGGCCTCGCCCAACCGACCGTGGTCGGCCAGGACCCCGCTGGGAACATGCACGCGGTAGCCCACCCCTGCGACATCCAGGATCAGGGCTCCTTCCTCCAAGGCGACTACGGTGCCGCTGAGTCGGGCGATCATGGACCCGATTATATGCCTGTCGCTCCGCCGGCGCCTGATCGGGGGGTATTGACGCACCCTGACGGAGATCGTATAATCTTATGTAACACCTTGCGACCGTATTCTCACCGCTCAGCGCCCGGACTTCCTCTTCAGTATCCGGAACGGCAAGACGGCTGGCACCCGATGATCGATGTCGATGTCCAGAAGGTGGTGGCGGCAACCCTGCCCCAGCTCGTGGCCTTGGGCCGACGGCGCGGTTTTCTGCTGGAACGCGACATCCGCGACCGTCTGTCCGAACTGGATGTCGACCCGGACCTGATCGAGACCATCAGCCGGCACCTGGACGCGGCCGATATCGAGGTGCTGGCCGGCGAAGCGCCGCGGCGACCAGCGGCCCAGCGCCCCTTCGGCGAGTCCATCGCCGGCCTCGAGGGCATCGACGACGACGACAGCGTCAGCCTCTACTTCCGCGAGGTGAGCGCGGTACGCCTCCTCAGCCGCGATGACGAGGTGCTGCTGGCGCGGCGCATCGAGGCTGGTCGCCAGGCCGCGCGCCGTCTTCGCAGCCAATCTGACCTCTGTGCCGACGAGCGGCGCGACTGCGAGCGCGTCTGGCAGGATGGTCAGGCGGCCTGGGATCACCTCGTCGAGGCCAACAGCCGCCTGGTGATCAGCATGGCCAAGCGCTACCGCGGCCAGGGTGTGCCCTTCCTGGACCTCATCCAGGAAGGCAACGTGGGGCTGATGAAAGCCGCCGACAAGTTCGAACATGAGCGCGGCTACAAGTTCAGCACCTACGCCACCTGGTGGGTGCGCCAGGCCATCACCCGCGCCTTGGCCAATCAAGGGCGGACGATCCGGCTTCCGGTGCACCTGTCGGACCGCATCCGCAAGCTCTTCGCCATCGCCCAGGCCCTGGAGCAGTCCCTGGGCCGGCGGCCCACGGTGCCGGAACTGGCGGGGCGCATGGACCTGCCGGCGGCGCGGGTGGAGCAGATGCTGCGGATCGCCAGGCGCAACCTGTCCCTGGAGAAGCCGGTCGGCGAGGACCAGGATTCAGAGCTGGGCCACTTCATCGAAGACGCGGACGCGCCGGATCCGGCGGAGCGAGCGGCGTTCCACCTGCTGCAATCCAACCTGGACGAGCTGCTGCAATGCCTGACCGCTCGCGAGGCGCGCATCCTCTGCCTGCGCTATGGTCTGGATCAGGGTCGCCCGCATACCTTGAAGGAAGTGGGGCGGAAGTTCGAACTGACGCGCGAGCGGATCAGGCAGATCGAGCAGGAGGCGCTGGTCAAGCTGCGCCACCCGCGCCGGCGGCAGGTGCTCGCGGATTACTTCCACTGAGCCGGCCGGCCCGTCCGCCCCGGCCCTCTCGGATCCAGACCGGCCTGCGGCATCGGGCTTTGGGGTCTGTTCGGAACCCGCCGCATTAGGTATAATGCCCGGGCGACATCCGGGTCCGGCGTCATGGCCTTCTGACCCGAACGGCTCGGTCAAAGACCGGTCCTGCAATCGGTGTCTAACATCGAGCGTTACAGCGGAGTTGTATTCACCATCCAGAAGGACTTCCTTCCCTCCAGCTCCGGCTGCGGGCGGGCTTCGTCCCCACCCATCACCCATGCCAGACCGTGTCATATCCTGCTAGCAGACCCTAAAGGAGGGGCGCGCATGGAACAGATTTCCAGGCGACGGTTCTTTCACCTCGGAGGCGCCACCGCGGCGGCGGCGGCCGTACCCGCGTTCTCCGGCCTGAGCGAGTTGCAGCGGCCGCCGCTGCAATGGCGAGCCCGGACCGCGGCCGAGATGCCGCAGCCGGACGTGGCCGCGCTGCTGCTCTCGCGCGCGGCCTTCGGCGCCCGCGCCGGCGATGTCGAGCGCGTGCGCGGGTTGTCCCAGGCCTATGCCTGGGTAGACGAACAGCTGGACATCGACAAGCTCGATGTCGCGGCCCTCGAGGAGCGCATCGCCCGCGACCTGCCGACGCTCTCCATGACCTCGCGGCAGATCTGGACCAGCTACCAGATGCAGAACCAGGGTCTGCCGGAGGCCGAACTGATCATGGCCGGCCTCTACCGCCAGGTCTTCAGCCCCCGCCAGCTCTACGAGGTCATGGTGGAGTTCTGGACGGACCACTTCAACATCGGCATCGACAACGACGATGTGCGCTGGCTGAAGACCGTGGATGACCGGGACGTGATCCGCAAGCATGCCCTGGGCAAGTTCAAGGATCTGCTCACCGCCTCGGCCCAGAGCCCGGCCATGCTGCGCTATCTGGACAACGACGTGAACTTCAAGGGCCGGCCCAACGAGAACTACGGCCGCGAGATCCTGGAACTGCACACCCTGGGTGCGGCGGTCAACGGCTACCCGTACACCGAGACCGACGTCAAGGAAGTGGCCAAGTGCTTCACGGGCTGGAGCTGGACCCGCGGCCAGACTTCGGCCAAGTGGGGCGAGTACGAATTCCTGACCGGCCAGCACGACAACAGCGTCAAGAACGTCCTGGGCCAGACCGTGCCGGGCAGCGGCAAGAACGAGGGCCATCTGGTCATCGACATCCTCTGCAAGCATCCGGCGACGGCGAAGTACATCGCCCTCAAGCTGGTGCGGCGCTTCGTGACCGATGATCCCCTGGGTCAGGTCCCGCAGCTGGTGGACCGGGTGGCCGACACCTTCACCCGCACGGACGGCGACGTCAAGGAGATGCTCTACGTCATCCTGACCAGCCAGGAGTTCGCGCGCAGCTTCGGCAGCTACGGCGGCCGACTCTCCCGCCCGACGGATTACATGGCCCGCCTCCTGCGCGCCTCGGGGCTGCCGGAGAACCAGTTCACGGTCAAGGTCGCCGGCAACAGCAGCTTCAACGCCATCGTCGGCGCCTTCAACGCCATGGGCCAGCGGCCCTTCAACTGGCCCACCCCGGACGGCTTCCCGGATTACAAGGAAGCCTGGGGCTCCAGCGTCGGGATGCTGACGCGCTGGAACTTCGGCCTGCTGCTCTGCGGCGTCGGCGGCGCGCGCGGTGGCGGATCCTTGGTCAGCGGCTTCGACATCGCCGGCCAGACGCCGGCCGCGGCCAATACGGTGGGCAAAGCCGTGGACTTCTGGGTGGATCGCGTCCTGCACCGCGCCATGCTCGGTGAGGACCGCCAGGCCTTGGTCGACTTCATCAGCGACGGCAAGGGCGCCGACACCGCTATCAGCGGCCTGGCGCCCGGCAAGCTGAACAACGGCATCGCCCTCGTCTTCGACAGTTCCTACTTCCAGTGGCGCTAAGGCCGCGGGCCAAGAGCAAGGAGAAACCGACAATGATCACAAGGCGCAGCCTTTTCGAGCGCAGCGGCGTCCTGGCCCTCAGCACGGCAGTCTGGCCCAGCTGGATGCCACGCATGGCCTTCCGCAAAGAGAACGAGGCCCCCAAAGGCGACATCCTGATCGTGGTCTTCGCCCGTGGCGGCTACGACGGCCTGAACATGGTCATCCCCTACCTGGACGAGGCGAACTACAACCGCCTGCGCCCCAGCATCGCCATCCCCGCACCGGATGCCAACGCGGCACGCAAGGCCATCGACCTGGACGGCAGCTTCGGTCTGCATCCGGCCCTGGGCAACGCGGACGAGGGACGCTGGAAGCAATGGTGGGATGAGGGCATCCTGGGCATGGTCCACGCCGTGGCCATGGACAACGATACCCGCAGCCACTTCGACGCCATGGATTTCATGGAGCGCGGCACGCCCGGCTCCAAGATGGCCCGTGACGGCTGGCTGGGCCGGCACCTGTCCACCCTGGCCAACCAGAACGCGTCGCCCTTCCGGGCGGTGGGCCTGGGCAGCCAGCTCCAGGCCAGCCTGCGCGGCCCGGTGCCGGCCATCGCCCTGCAGTCCATCGCCGACTTCCACCTGCAGGGCAAGACCGGCGAGGTGGTCCGCTTCCAGCAGCATCTGCAGATGCTCTACAGCGGCAACGACTGGCTGGATCAGCAGGGTCAGGCCACCTTTGCCGCGCTGGACCTCCTGGAGAAGTCCATCGGCGGCGCCACCTACCAGCCGGCCAACGGCGCCCGCTATGGCAACGACGGCTTCAGCCGCGGCATGATGCAGATCGCCCAGCTGGTAAAGGCTGAAGTGGGCCTGGAGGTCGCCTGCGTCGACATCGGCGGCTGGGACACCCACGCCAACCAGGTGGTGGCCGGCGACACGACCAACGGCAACATGGCCACCCGCATGCGCGAGCTGGCTGGCGGCATCTCGGCCCTCATCACCGACCTGCATGACCGTTTCGAATCCGGCGCGACCAAGCAGGGCGTGACGGTGGTGGTCATGAGCGAGTTCGGTCGCCGCGCCTTCGAGAACGGCGGCACCGGCACGGACCACGGTCACGGCAACGTCATGTTCACCTTTGGCCGCGGCATCAAGGGCCACAAGGTCTACACCAACCGCTGGCCAGGCCTGGCCGACGACGACCTGGATCGCGGCGACCTGGCGCGCACGACGGAGTACCGCGACGTGTTGGGCGAGATCCTGCTCAAGCGCACCGGCAACACCAACATCGCGGACGTGTTCCCGGGCCATGCCTTCAACTTCCTGGGCCTGGCCAACGACCTTGGCCCGACGGTCGCCCCCACCAACACCCCAGCGCAGCCGACCGCTGTGCCGACCACGCCCCCGGAGCCGACGACGCCTCCGGTCGGCCCCAGCCACCGGATCTTCATCCCCAACGTGGGCAACAAGTAGACCCTTCATCCGCCGGCCCGCCGACAGTCGGCGGGCCGGCGGGGTCGCACCAAGGCCCGCCGGCCGCAAGGCACGGGCGGGGCAAGACAACAGAAAGGGGGCGCGTCTCTTGGAGACGCGCCCCCTTTGTTGTTGTGTTCGTGATCGCAGGATTCCGCTCCCTGTCCTCCGCGGTGCGCTACCCGGTACCTGCTTAGCGCTGACTCCCCAACCACCGCGTCAGCGGCAGGTAGGGCTGGCGCCCCGCGGCGATGGGGCGGCTGCGCGCCAGGCCTGCGGCATCACTGCCCAGGACATGGTTGACCAGCACCAGCGGCAGGTAGATGTCGCCCGGCGTGGGCGTGCTGCTGGCCGTCGGCGTGAAGGTGGGCGGGTCTGTGGGCTCGGGCGTGTCGCTCGGGGTCGGGGTGTCCGAAGGCGGAGGGGTCACCGAGGGGGTGAAGGTCTCCGTGGGTTCAGGGGTGTCGGAGGGCGTGGGCGTCGATGACGGCGTATCCGTGGAGGTGACGGTGGGCGTGATGGTCGCGCCGCCGGTGAACTCCAGGATCAGCTGCGGTCCCCTGCCCAGCGGGTAGCGGCCGCCCGTGTCCACGCTCTCGAAGGCGAAGAGGCCGGCCCGGTCGTCCTTCTTGGAGAGCTCCCAGCCGTGGTTGGTCTTGTCGCCATCGAACCAGCGCTGCAGGACCTCGATCATGTCGGCCTCGCCGACCAGCTCCTTCCACTCGCCGGTGGGCGGGCATTCGTCGAACTCCCAGGTGAGCTTGGGACCCTCCACGCCCGGCTGGTCCTTCTCGAGAATCGTATCGTCCCAGGGCTGGCGGACCACGCTCAGCTGAAAGCCGGGCGTCTTGTCCGCGTCGAGAAGGGACTCTACGCAGTAGATGCGCACCTTGGCGCTGGTGATCTTGGCCCCCGCGCCCATGGTCGCCGGAAAGTCAAAGCGCATGAGGGTGAAGTAGGGCACACCCACCCGCACCCCGGAGCGCAGGCGGAACATGCCGCCCTGAGGATCCTTGACCCCACGCGCCACATAGGTGTCCGCCGCCGGGTTCAAGGTGACTTTCGTGGTGCCTGCCTGCGCCGGGGACGCCGGACGCAACGGAAGCTTCGTGGCGCCTGACTGCGCCTGCGCCGCCGGGCGCCCAAGGGCCAGCGCCGCGCCCAGGGTCGTGCACATGATGGCACTGAAGATGATCGCTCGCTTCACTGAATCCTCCTGGGAATGCCAACGGCCCGTTCATAACGAGGCCGCCCGCATCCGTGACGCTGTGATGGTATGCCTTCCGGGTGAAGTGTGAGGTCCAATGTACCGCAGAACACACAGACCGTCAAGCAGGTCCGGAACGGGTCAGCTTTGGGAGGGCCGCGCAGAGATCCGGGCGCTCCTGGCGCTCAGCGACAGCAAGAGAGGCCCCGCAGGCGGAGCCCCTCATCGGCCAAGCGACCCGACGGCCTCAGTCGACCAGCAGGCAGGCCGCGTAATGCTCGGTGCTCGCCGAACCCACCCGCCGCAACTCGGGCTCTTCCTGGCTGCAGCGCGCGACAGCGATAGGACAGCGCGGGTGGAAGTTGCAGCCGTCAGGCGGGTTGAGCGGGCTCGGGACATCCCCTTCGAGGATGATACGATCGCGCTTCACGGTGGGGTCGGGGATGGGGATGGCCGAGATCAGGGCCTTGGTGTAGGGATGCAGCGGGTTGGCGAAGAGCTCGGCGCGATCCGCCAACTCCACCAGCTTGCCCAGGTACATCACCCCGACGCGGTCGGAGATATGCTCGACGACGCTGAGGTTGTGGGCGATGAACAGGTACGTGAGGCCATGCTCCTTCTGCAGATCATCCAGCAGGTTCAACACCTGGCTCTGGATGGAGAGGTCCAGGGCCGATACCGGCTCGTCGCAGACGATCAGCTTGGGCCTGAGGGCCAGGGCGCGGGCGATGCCGATGCGCTGCCGCTGGCCGCCGGAGAACTCGTGCGGGTAGCGCCGCGCATGCTCCGGATGCATCCCCACCTCTTCCAGCACCCGACGGACGATCTTGTCCGCCTCGTCGCCCTTGATGCCGTGGACGTTGAGCCCTTCCTGGATGCTCGTGCCAATGGGCATGCGCGGATCCAGGCTGCTGAAGGGATCCTGGAAGATGATCTGCATGTCCTTGCGCATGGCCTTGAGCTCCGGCTTGTCCAGATGGGCCACGTCCTTGTCCTGGAAATAGACCTTGCCGGCCGTGGGCTCGATCAGCCGGAGGATGCTGCGCCCGACCGTGGTCTTGCCGCAGCCGGACTCGCCGACCAGTCCCAGGGTCTCGCCGCGACGGATCTGGAACGATACGCCGTCCACCGCCTTCACCCACCCAGCCACGCGCTGAAGGATGCCGTGCCGCACGGGGAAGTGCTTGACCAGACCCTGGACATCCAGGAGGACATCCCCGTTGTTGGTGCTGCCGTTCGTCGTCATGAGGAACCTTCCCTCTTGGGTTTATGGTCGGCGGGTGATGGTGGCCGATGGCGCCGCCGACATCGGCCGCGGGGCTCG
>Ga0209476_10003580_pt1 | contig 10233 bp, 8 predicted proteins | sample KloWWTrecipitate_FD_187179 | JGI IMG/M metagenome (GOLD analysis project Ga0209476, IMG submission 187179) | Active sludge microbial communities from Klosterneuburg, Austria, studying microevolution and ecology of nitrifiers - Klosterneuburg... | ecosystem: Engineered > WWTP > Aerobic digester >...
AGCCGCGAACCGCCTGGCCAAGGCCGGCTTCGGCAAGGTCTATTCGCTCGAAGGCGGCATCGAAGCCTGGCGCGGCGCCGAGCTGCCGGTGGCCAAGGGCAACAAATAGCGCGCACGGCGCTACGGCTTTGCATCGACGCAGGGCCACTTCCGTTGTAGGAGCGGCTTCAGCCGCGACCGCGCAGCGTCTTACGCATCCACGACGCCTCGCGCCCATCGCGCGCAGAGCGCGCTCCTACAAAGCCGGCCCTGTAGGAGCGCGCTCTGCGCGCGACAGGCCTGGTCGCGGCTGAAGCCGCTCCTACAGGCGGGCAAGATTCGACGCAGCTAGCGGCGCGCCTTGCGCTTGCGCGCCCGCTTGACCTCGCGATGCACCAGCACCGGGATCGCGCAGGTCGCCAGCACGCGCGTGGTGACCGAGCCCAGCACCATCTGGCCGAAACCGCCGCGGCCGTGCGAGCCGAGCACGATCAGGTCGCAGTGGCCGGTCTTGGCCGCGGCGACGATGGCCTCCGCCGGCGGCAGGCTGCGCAGGTGGCGGGTGTCGCAATCCACGCCGAGTTTCTTCGCCAGCGCGGTGACCGCGCCGAGGTTCTTCTTCGCGGCCGCGCGGGTGCTTTCGACGTAGACGTCCACCGGCAGCAGCGGCGCCGGCACGAATTCGAAGCCGGTGGGCACGTCGAAGGGTGGCGAGGCGTAGACCGCCAGCGCGCCAACTCCCAGCGACTTGGCCAGTCGCAGCCCGTGCTCGCAGGCAGCCAGGGAGAGATCGGAACCGTCGGTGGCCAGCAGGATTCGGCTGTACATGGCAACTCCCAAAGTTCGTCCCATGCATAGGCTACGCGCCTGCAGGCCCGGGCGTATTGACCCGGGTCAAGCCTTGCATTCGCGCCGCGCCGCCCCACGTGGGATAATCCCGCCCCTTTTCCGTCCACCTTTCCGGAGCAATTCCCATGGCCGAGTCCCAGACCCCGGGCAACGGGGCAGCCGCTGCCACGCCCCCGCAGCTGTTCGTGCAGAAGATCTACGTCAAGGACTCCTCGTTCGAGGCGCCGGGCGCGCCCGCGATCTTCCAGGAGCAGGCCCAGCCGCAGGTGCAGCTCAACCTGTCGCAGAAGGTCGCCAATTTCGCCGAGGGCATGTACGAAGTGGTGCTCACGGTCACCGTGACCTGCAAGATGAACGAGAAGACCGCGTACCTCGCCGAGGTGCAGCAGGCCGGCGTGTTCGGCCTGAGCGGTTTCCCGCAGGCCGACCTGCAGGGCGTGCTCGCGACCTACTGCCCGCACGCGCTGTATCCCTACGCGCGCTCGGCCGTGTCCGACCTGGTGATGGCGGGCGGCTTCCCGCCGTTCCTGCTCCAGCCGATCAACTTCGAGCAGCTCTACGCCGAGCAGATGCGTCGTCGCGCCGAGGGCGCGCCGGCCGTGGCCAACGCCTGAGCCAGCGGCGATGAACGGGCCTGCCACCCGCGTGGCGGTCCTGGGCGCCGGCTCCTGGGGCACGGCGCTCGCCATCCTGCTGGCGCGCAACGGCGCCCGCACCACCCTGTGGGGACGCGATCCCGCCGCCATCGCCGCGATGGCGGCGACGCGACGCAATGCGCGCTACCTGCCGGATGCCGAGTTGCCGGCATCGCTGGAACTGTCGGCCGATCTCGAGGCCACGGTCGCCGCGGCCGAGCTGGTGCTCGTGGTTACGCCCAGCCACGCCTTCGGCGACGTGTTGCGCCGGATCGCGCCGGTGCTCGCCCAAGGCGCTGGCCTCGCGTGGGCGACCAAGGGTTTCGATCCGCCTTCCGGCCGTTTCCTCCATGAAGTGGCCGAAGAGGTGCTGCCGCCCGGCACGCCGCTCGCGGTGGTGACCGGACCCTCGTTCGCGAAGGAAGTCGCGGTGGGCCTGCCGACCGCGGTCACCGTGCATTCCAGCGACGAGGACTTCGCGCAGCGCGTCGCGCAGCTGCTGCATTCGCCCTCGTTCCGCGCCTACACCGGCACCGACGTGATTGGCGCCGAACTCGGAGGCGCGATGAAGAACGTGCTCGCGGTCGCCACCGGCACCGCCGATGGCATGAAGCTCGGCCTCAACGCCCGCGCCGGGATCATCACGCGCGGCCTCAACGAAATGCTGCGCCTCGCCGCCGCGCTCGGCGGCAAGCCCGAGACGCTGATGGGCCTGGCCGGCGTCGGCGACCTCGTCCTGACCTGCACCGGCGACCTCTCGCGCAACCGCCGCCTCGGCCTCGCGCTGGGCCGCGGCGTGCCGCTCAAGGAAGCCGTGGCCGAGATCGGCCAGGTGGTCGAGAGCGTGGAGACCGTCAACCAGGTCGTGGCCCTGGGCCGCGCTGCAGGCATCGAACTGCCGATCAGCGAGCAGGTCCTGCGCGTGCTGCGCGAGGAGATCACCCCGGCCGAGGGGCTGCGCATCCTGCTGGCGCGCGAGCAGAAGCCCGAGTATCCCGAACCGCTCTGAAACGGTGCGACCACGTGCCATGCGCGGGGCGTATCATGGCGGCCCCTGCACCCCCGATTGCACCCTGGAGTCGCCATGCATGTCTTGAAAACCCGCCTCGCGTCCGCCTGCGGTCTCGTGGCCGCTGTCCTGCTGGCCGGCTGTGCGCAGAAGTCCGAGCCCGCGCCCGCGCCCGCGGCCACTGCGACCGCACCGCCGGCACCCGCCGCGCCGGCCGCGCCCGCGCTGCCGCCATCGAACCCCGACAACAACGCCTACTTCGGCGCCGTTCACGTCCACACCGGCTGGTCCTTCGACGGCTTCACCAATGGCTCCAAGACCACGCCGATGGACGCCTACGCCTGGGCGCAGGGCAAGGCGATCACCGGCAGCGGCGGGCCGGACATGCAACTCAAGACGCCGCTCGACTTCTACATGGTGTCCGACCATGCCGAGTACATGGGCGTGTTCAACCAGATGGCGAATCCCGACAGCCCGCTCAGCAAGACCGAGCTCGCCAAGGGCGTGACCTCACCCGACGCCAACGTCCGCCTGCAGGCCTTCGCTGGCGTGCTGCGCGACATGAGCGCGGGCAAGAGCGATCCGCAGTTGAGCGACCCGGCGCTGGCGCGCACGGTCTGGGCCGACATCGTCAAGGCGGCGGAAGCCAACTACGTGCCCGGCAAGTTCACGACCTTCGCCGGCTTCGAGTGGACCTCGAATCCGGAGAAGCGCAACCTGCACCGCGTCGTGGTCTTCCGCGACACCGCGAAGTTGCCCGACCTGGTGATCTCGGCGCTCGATTCCGACGATCCCGAGAGCCTGTGGAAGTGGATGGGCGACCAGCGCGCCAAGGGCTCGACGCTGTTCGCGATCCCGCACAACGGCAACGCCAGCGATGGCCGCATGTTCGAGACGGTGAAGTTCGACGGCCAGCCGATCGACGCGGCGTACAACGCCACCCGCGCCGCCAACGAGCCGCTGTACGAAATCACCCAGATCAAGGGCACCTCGGAAACCCACCCCGACCTCTCGCCAACCGACGAGTTCGCCGGCTTCGAGCAGTGGGACTACACGCTCTCGGCCGACTTCGAGCGGCCGACGCACCGCAAGGGCAGTTTCGCGCGCCAGGCCCTGCTCGATGGCATGAGCCAGGCGGCGAGCGGGGCCGGCAATCCGTTCAAGTACGGCTTCATCGGCGACAGCGACACGCACAACGCCGCGGCCAGCCACGAGGAGTTCAACTTCACCGGCAAGTTCGCTTTCGAGAACAACGCCAAGGAGCGCTTGACCGGCGTGCCCGGCTCGCCGGCGGGCCAGGTCCAGCAGATCCAGGAGTTCAGCTCGGCCGGCCTCGCCGGCGTGTGGGCCGCGCAGAACACGCGCGAGGCGATCTGGGACGCGATGCAGCGCAAGGAGACTTTCGCCACCTCGGGCCCGATGATGAAGGTGCGCTTCTTCGGCAGCTTCGACTACGCCACCGATGACGTGGCCAAGCCGGATTTCCTCAAGCTCGCCTATGGCAGGGGTGTCCCGATGGGCGGCGACCTCAAGCCGGGCGCCGGCAAGGCGCCGACCTTCCTGGTCACGGCGATCAAGGATCCGAAGAGCGGGAACCTCGACCGCATCCAGATCGTCAAGGGCTGGCTCGATGCCGAGGGCAAGCAGCACGAGAAGGTCTACGACGTGGCCTGGTCCGGCGACCGCGCGATCGGCGCCGACGGCAAGCTGCCCGCGGTCGGCGACAGCGTAGACCTCGAGACCGCGACCGTCGGCAGCGACATCGGCGCGGCCGAGCTCGCCACCGCCTGGACCGACCCCGAATTCGATCCCGCCCAGCGCGCCTTCTACTACGCTCGCGTGATCGAGGTTCCGACTCCGCGCTGGAACACCTACGACGCGGTGCGCACGGGCATGGCGCCGCTGACCAAGGTGCCGGCGACGATCCAGGAGCGGGCCTGGAGTTCGCCGATCTGGTACGCGCCGGGTTGATCGCGAGCAGCACGACACCTGATTGACGCCGGGCCGGCTGCATGAATGCCACCAATAACCATGAGTTCAACGGGAGATCGCCATGAAAGGGCCAGTCGCCGCACTGATCGCCGCCAGTCTCGGCATGGCTGCCCTCCCGGGCTGCCAGAAGACGGAGGCACCAGCTGTTGCGGATGCCCCTGACCCTGTTGCGCAAGCTCCCGTTGCGCCAGCCGAACCCGCGCCGGCGACGACGGGATTCCCCGAACACGTGTACTTCGGCGACACCCACCTGCATACCTCGTACTCCGTGGACGCGGGTGCCTTCGGCGCGCGCCTGGCGCCCCGCGATGCCTACGTGTTCGCCAAGGGCAACGAGGTGACGGCGTCATCCGGACAACCGGCCAAGCTGCGCCGGCCGCTCGATTTCCTGGTGGTGGCGGACCACTCCGATGCCATGGGCTTCTTCCCCCTGATCCTGGCCGGAACGCCGGAAATCATGGCCGATCCACAGGGCAAGAAGTGGCACGACATGATCAAGTCCGGGCAAGGCAACGCGGCCGCGCTCGACATCATCGGCAGCTTCAGCAACGGCACCATTTCCAAGGCCATCCTGCCGCTGCCCGGTACCCCCGCCTATATTTCCGCCTGGCAGGACACGATCAAGGCGGCCGAGGAGGCCAATGATCCGGGGCGCTTCACCGCGTTCATCGGCTTCGAATGGACCTCCAACACCGGCGGCAACAACCTGCACCGCAACGTGGTCTTCCGCGACGACGGCGACAAGGCCGGCAAGGTCGAGCCGTACACCACGATGAAGCCGCTGGGCAGCGACAACCCCGTGGACCTGTGGCAATGGATGGACAGCTACCAGCAGTCCACCGGCGGCCGGGTGCTGGCCATCGCGCACAACGGCAACCTGTCCAACGGTCTCATGTTCCCGACCGTGGAGGCCTTCGGCAGGAAGCTGGACGCCGAGTACGCGACGAACCGCGAGAAGTGGGAACGACTGTACGAAACCACGCAGACCAAGGGCACCGGTGAATCCCATCCCTACCTGTCGCCGAACGACGAGTTCGCGGATTTCGAGATCTGGGACAAGGGCAACCTCGACGGCAGCGTGGCGAAGACCCAGGACATGCTCGAATTCGAGTACACCCGTTCGGCGCTGAAGAACGGCTTGTTGCTGGAACGGGAACTCGGCACCAATCCCTACAAGTTCGGCCTGATCGGCAGCAGCGATGCGCACACCGGGATGGCCGCGATGGAGGAGGACAATTTCTTCGGCAAGACCACGCCGCAGGAACCGAGCGCGGAGCGCCTGACCAAGGGCTTCATGAGCAACCCGAAGTCCGGCGTCACGATCATGGACTGGGAAGTGGGCGCCTCCGGCTATGCCGCGGTCTGGGCCACGGAAAATTCCCGTACCGCCCTGTGGGACGCGATGGAACGCAGGGAGACCTACGCCACGACGGGTCCGCGGATGACCGTGCGCTTCTTCGGCGGCTACGACTTCGAAGCCGGCGATGCCGACGCCGGCACGGTGGCCAGGACCGGCTATGCCAAGGGCGTGCCGATGGGTGGCGACCTGGCCGCGGCGCCCGCCGGAAAAGCGCCCACCTTCCTCGTCGCCGCGATGAAGGATGCCACCGGCGCCAATCTCGACCGCTACCAGATCGTGAAGGGCTGGCTGGGCAAGGATGGCAAGCTGCAGGAAAAGGTCTACGACGTGTCGTGGTCGGACGATCGCGCGATCGATCCGGCGACCGGGAAGCTGCCGGCGGTCGGCGACACCGTCGACGTCGCGGATGCCTCGTGGACCAACACCATCGGCGCGGCCGAGCTGGTCGCGGTGTGGAAGGACCCGGATTTCGACCCTTCCGCGTCGGCGTTCTACTACGGGCGCGTGATCGAGATCCCGACCCCGCGCTGGACCGCGCACGACGTCAAGCGCTTCAAGAACAAGCCGCTCGAAGGGACCCGGATGGTGCTGCAGGAACGCGCGTATACCTCGCCGATCTGGTACACGCCCGACTGAAGTCCCGCCGCTCGCTTGACGTGGCACCCCGCGGCGGAGCCTCGCGCTCCGCCGCACTTTCGTCTGGAGTTTGCGTTTGAAGATCATGTCCCTGTGGCGCGAGCCGCTGCTGCATTTCCTGCTGATCGGACTGCTGCTGTTCCTGCTCTACGGCAAGGTGGCGCCGAGCTCCGACGACGGCAACCGGATCGTGGTCAGCCAGGCCGGCATCGCCGCGTTGGCCAGCCAGTTCCAGGCGACCTGGTCGCGGCCGCCCACGACGGCCGAACTGCAGGGCCTGGTCGACAACCATGTCCGCGACGAGATCCTGTTCCGCGAGGGCACGGCGCTGGGCCTGCTCGAGGACGATCCGGTCATCAAGCGCCGGGTGCGGCAGAAGCTCGAAGTGCTGGTCGAGGAAGAGGGCAGGTCCGGAACCGCCAGCGATGCCGAACTCGCTGCATACCTCGAGAAGAATGCGGATGCGTTCCGCGTGCCGCCGGTACTGGACTTCGAGCAGGTGCTGTTCGATCCGTCCGCCCACGGCGAGGCGCTCGACGCGGCGATCGCGACCGCGTTGGCCGCGCTCGAGGGCGGTGCCACCGCGGCGTCGCAAGGCAGGGGCAGCATGCTGCCGAGTCGCGTCGAGAAGCAGCCCCTGGACCTGGTCGCGCGCGACTTCGGCGAGGACTTCGCCAAGGCCCTGGAAGGCGCGCCGGTCGGGCAGTGGACCGGCCCGGTCCGCTCCGGTTTCGGCCTGCACCTGGTGCGCGTCAACACCCGCACGCCGGCCTACGTGCCGGGGCTGGACGAGGCGCGCAAGGCCGTCACCCGGGAGTGGGAAAACGAACGGCGCCAGGCCGCGTTGGCCGACAACTACGCCCGCCTGCTCGGGGAATACGACGTGGTGATCGAAGCCGCGGGCACGGAAGCGACGGCCCGGTGATACGCCGCGCGCTCGCACTGCTGGCGCTGCTGCTGCTCGCGCTTGCGATGCCGGCAGCGGCCGACGAGTTCCGCCCGGCCTACCTGCAGTTGACGCAGACCGGCGCGGAGTCCTACGACGTGCTGTGGAAATCGCCGGCACTCGATGAGTACACCCCGCTGAAAGTCCGGCCGGTGTTTCCCGCGGAAGCCGTCGAGCGCGGCGCCCTGCACCGCAGCTACGCGTCCGGCACCCTGCGCCAGCGTTGGCGGATCGAGGTTCCCGGCGGATTGAATGGCAAGGCGATCGAGTTCCCGGGCCTGGCCGACTCGCGCGTCGATGTCCTGGTGCGACTGCAGCGCCTGGATGGCAGCGCGCAACTGCAGCGCATCCTGCCGAGCCAGCCGAGTTTCACCGCGACTGCGAGCCCGGGCGCGCATGAAGTCGCCTGGACCTACGTGGTCATCGGCATCGAGCACATCCTGCTCGGCTTCGACCACCTGCTGTTCGTGCTGGCGCTGGTGATGATCGTGAAGTCGGTGCGGTTGCTGCTCATCACCATCACCGCGTTCACCGTGGCGCATTCGATCACGCTGAGCCTGGCGACGCTGGGCTTCCTGCACGTGCCCGGCCCGCCGGTCGAGGCCATCATCGCGCTGTCGATCGTGTTCGTCGCCGGCGAGATCATCCACCAGCGGCAGGGACGCGAGGGCATCGCCTCGCGCCGGCCCTGGGTCGTGGCCTTCGCCTTCGGCCTGCTGCATGGGCTGGGCTTCGCCGGCGCCCTGGCCGAGGTCGGACTGCCGGAAAATTCCATTCCGCTGGCGCTGCTGTTCTTCAACATCGGCGTCGAGATCGGGCAGGTGCTGTTCATCGTCGTGGTGCTGGCGATCTACAAGCTGCTGTCGAAGCTGGTCGCTGGCCGGTTCGATCTCGCTCGCCTGGCACCGGTCCAGGCGTATGTCATCGGGGGCGTCGCCAGCTACTGGGTGTTCGAGCGCGTTTCGGGGTTCTGGACCCAGGGCTGACCACGCTTTCGATCGCCGGCACGCGGCCGATTGACCTTGGTCAATACGGTCGTTGTCGCCATGGGCGACGATCAGTGCATTCCTCCAGTGCCCGAGCGGCCAAGGGTGAGCACATGATCCGATACGCGAGCGGCGACCTGTTGCTGAGCGGGGCCAAGGCCATCGCGCATGGCGTAGCGCCGAACGATCCCTTCAACCAGGGCCTTGCGCACGCGCTGCGCGAGCGCCTGCCGGCGATGTACAAGGACTTTCGCCACTACTGCCATACGCAGCACCCCAAGGCCGGGGAGCTTTGGGTCTGGGGCGGCGTCGACGGGCTTCGCGTGGCGTGCCTGTTCACCCAGGAGGCGGCCGCCGCGCACGGTTCCAACCCGGGCAATGCCACCCTGGGCAACGTCAACCACGCACTGAAGGCGCTGGCGGTGGAATGCCGTCGCGAGCAATGGCCGAGCCTGGCGTTGCCGCGGCTGGCAACGGGCGTCGGTGGCCTGGAATGGGCGCAGGTCAAGCCGCTGGTCGAGAAGCACCTGGGCGAACTCGGCATCCCGGTCATCGTCTACGAGACCTTCCACGCTGGCGTGAAGGGCGACGAGGGCCTGCCAGCCCGCGGGTGAACGTCCAGCTCGGACACCGATTCTCCCTGTAGGAGCGGCTGATTCGCGCCGTCCTGGCGCTCACCCTTCGGGACCGCTGCGCGATTGGTTCGCGCTTCCTGCGCGAACCAGGCAGCCGCGACCGGCGCCGGTCGCGGCTGAAGCCGCTCCTGCAGGCGCTGCGGGCGGGTTTCCGCACTGCACCATGGGATGTCTACAATGGGGCATGCAGCTTCCCGCCTGGAACCGCGCCGTCCTCAAGGTCGGCAGTAACCTGATCGCGCCGGAGGGCAGGGGCCTGTCGACGCGGTACCTGCTCGGCATCGCGCGCGCGGTGGCCGAACTGCGCGCGGCGGGTCGCGAGATCGTGGTGGTGTCCTCGGGCGCGGTGGCGGCCGGTCGCGCATTGCTGCGTGCCGGCGCCGACGGGCGCAGCATCGTCGCGCGCCAGGCGCTGGCGGCGCTGGGACAGCCCAAGGTGCTGGAGCTGTGGTCGAAGCTGCTCGACGTGCCCTGCGCGCAGGTGCTGCTGGCCTACGACGACCTGCAGAACCGGCGCCGCTTCAACAACGCGCGCAACACCCTGCGCGAGTTGCTGGCGCAGGGCGTGCTGCCGGTGGTCAACGAGAACGATTCGGTCGCGGTCGATGAGTTGCGCGTGGGTGACAACGACAACCTCGCCGCGCACGTTGCGGTGCTGGTCGAGGCCGACCTGCTCGTGGTGCTGTCGGATGTCGCCGGGCTGCATGACGCCGATCCCCGCAACAATCCGCAGGCCCGCCTGATCGAGTCGGTCGAGCGCATCGACGAGGCCGTGCTCGCCCTGGCCGGTGGCGCCGGCAGCGCGGTCGGTACCGGCGGCATGCGGACCAAGCTCGAGGCGGCGCAGAAGGCGACCGCGCGTGGCATCACCGCTGCCATCGTCAACGGCCGCGACGACGCCGCGCTGTCGGCGCTCGCGCGCGGCGAGGTCCGCGGCACCCTGTTCCGCGCCGAGCGCGCCGCGCTTTCGGCCAAGGACCACTGGCTGCGCCACGCGCTGGCGCCCAACGGCAGTATCGTGGTCGATGCCGGCGCCGCGCGCGCCTTGCGCGAGCGCGGCGCGTCGCTGCTGCCGGCCGGCGTGATCGAGGTACGTGGCGGCTTCCATGCCGGCGACGCGGTCGAGGTGCTGCGCGACGCCGATGGCGCCGCCACCGCGATCGCCAAGGGCATCGCGCAATACGACGCCGCCGAACTGCGGCGCCT
>Ga0209476_10003588_pt1 | contig 10212 bp, 7 predicted proteins | sample KloWWTrecipitate_FD_187179 | JGI IMG/M metagenome (GOLD analysis project Ga0209476, IMG submission 187179) | Active sludge microbial communities from Klosterneuburg, Austria, studying microevolution and ecology of nitrifiers - Klosterneuburg... | ecosystem: Engineered > WWTP > Aerobic digester >...
GCCGTCCGGTATGACCGGCCTGCTCGTGCAGCGCGTCGAGCCTTTCAGCGCCGCCCAGGACGCTGGCATCCTGCGCGGGCAGGTGCTGCTCGAGATCAACCGGCAGGCGGTGCACTCGGTGGCCGGCTTCCGTCGCGTGCTGCAGACGGCCCGGCCCGGCGACGTGCTCGCCGTCTTTCTCTACGACCCAGACCTCGACCAGCGCGCCATTCACACCGTCCGGACGGAGCCGCGTTGAAACCACGGATTCTGGTCGTTGATGACGAGGCGAGCATTCGCGACACGCTGCGGATGATCCTCGAATACGAAGGCTACGACGTCCTGCAGGCGGCCACCGGAGAAGACGGCGTCCGCCTGATCGAGCGCGAGGCGCCCGACGTGGTATTCCTCGACATCAAGATGCCGGGCATGGACGGCATCGAGGTGTTGCAGAAGATCCGCCATCTCACCGACTCCACGCCCGTCATCGTGATTTCGGGCCATGTGGAGCAGGGCGGCGCCAGTTCCAGCGAGGCCGCCGAGGCCATCAAGCTGGGCGCGCGCGATTTCATCGAGAAGCCGCCGACGCAGGATCGCATCCTGGTCACGGTGCGCAACGCGCTCGACACGTCGCGGCTGCGGAGCGAGAACCGCTCGTTCAAGAAGGACATCGAGAAGCGCTACCAGATTGTCGGCGACTCGCCGTCGCTGCAGGCCGTGCGCGACGCCATTCACCGGGCGGCGCCGACCAATGCCACCGTGCTCATCTGGGGCGAGAGCGGCGTGGGCAAGGAACTGGTCGCGCGAGCCATCCACCGCGAGAGCCTCCGGCGCGACGCCCCCTTCGTGCAGGTCAACTGCGCTGCCATCCCGGACGAGCTCATCGAATCGGAGCTCTTCGGGCACGAGAAGGGGTCGTTCACCGGGGCCAGCGATCGGCAGATCGGCAAGTTCGAGCAGGCCGACAAGGGCACCATCTTCCTGGACGAAGTGGGCGACATGAGTCTCAAGACGCAGGCCAAGGTCCTGCGCGTGCTCCAAGAGCAGGAACTGGAGCGGCTCGGCAGCAACCGCATCATCAAGGTGGACGTGCGTGTCATCGCGGCCACGAATAAGAACCTCGAGGAAGGGATCGACAAGGGCACGTTCCGCGAAGACCTCTTCTACCGCCTCAACGTGGTCCCCATCCACGTGCCGCCGCTGCGCGAGCGCCGCGAGGACGTCCCGTCCCTGGTGCGGCACTTCGCGGATCTGCTGGCGCGGGAGAACAACTTCCGCCGCAAGAGCTTCTCGGCGCCGGCGATGGAGAAGCTCAGGCAGCGCCATTGGCGCGGCAACATCCGCGAGCTGCGCAATGCCGTCGAGCGGCTGCTCATCATGACCTCCGGAGACGGCATCGACGCGCGAGACGTGCCCGAAGAGGGCAGTGCGCGGCCCGAGGCCGCCCCGCCGCCCGGCGCGGCGCCCGCCCAGGGGTTGTCCGAGCCCGCCTGGACGCTGGCCGGCACGCTGCAGGAGTTCAAGAGCGTGTCGGAGCGTGCCTTTTTGGTGACCAAGCTGCGCGAGAACAACTGGAACATCTCGAAGACCGCCGAGGTGATCGACACGCCGAGGAGCAATCTCTACAAGAAGCTCGAGCAGTACCAGATCAACGAGGTACGGGACGGAGCGTAGCCACCATCGCCGGCGCGTCCAATGGCGACGATGCGTTTCCCTCCCGCGATGTGGCGCCAGGCTTGATACACTAGACCTTGCCTCAGCGGATCAGACGACCGCTGCCGGCCGCAGGCCCCGGGAGGCCCGCTCCGTGAGGGGAGGGATGCCCGGGGGACCGTGGGCGGGAGAGGAAAGTCCGAACTCCATCAGGACAGTGCGCCGGGTAACGCCCGGGCGGGGCAACCCGACGGATCAGTGGCACAGAAAATATACCGCCCGCTCTCGCGCTCGACGCTTCCGGCGTCTGGAGCTTGGGCGGGTAAGGGTGAAAAGGTGCGGTAAGAGCGCACCGCGCCTCTGGTAACAGAGGTGGCAGGCAAAACCCCGCACGGAGCAAGACCAAATAGGGAGGCGCGCGGCTTCGGCCGCACGGGTGGTCCATCCGAGCCTCCGGGTCGGTCGCTGGATCCTGTCAGCAATGCCGGGACTAGAGGAATGGTCGTCACGTCGTAGTGCCGGTCGCAAGGCCGGTGCGATGGCGGACAGAATTCGGCTTATCGATCCGCTGAGGCACTGAAAATCAGGACGGGTCGCGGGAAAGCGGCGAATGACGGTCGGCAGGCGGCAGACGAGACGACAGACGAGGAGCGCGGATGGCGACCTATACGGTGACGGGCGGTGCGGGTTTCATCGGGTCGCACCTCGTCGAAGAGCTGCTGCGCCGCGGACATCGGGTGCGGATCGTCGACAACTTCACCACCGGCAAGCGGGAGAACATCGAGGCGGCCGTACGGAGCGCCGGGGCTGCCCGGAGCGCCGGGGCCTCAGTCCGGAGCGCCGGGGCTTCAGCCCCGGCGACACCAGACCTCATCGAGGGCGATCTCGCGGAGCTGGCGGTTGCGCGCGCCGCCGCTGATGGCGCCGACTACGTGCTGCACCAGGCCGCCATTCCCTCGGTTCCGCGTTCGGTCAAGGATCCCATCACCTCCAACCGCGCCAACATCGACGCGACGCTCAACATGCTGGTGGCCGCGCGGGACGCAGGCGTGAAGCGCCTGGTGTTCGCCGGCTCCTCGTCCGAGTACGGTGATACGCCGACGCTGCCGAAGCACGAGGGCATGCCGACCAATCCCCTCTCGCCATACGCGCTGCAGAAGGTGGTCGGCGAGGAGTATCTGAAACTCTTCACGCGCCTCTACGGACTCGAAACCGTCAGCATCCGCTACTTCAACGTGTTCGGCCCCCGCCAGGATCCCGGCTCGGCCTACTCCGGCGTCATCTCGCTCTTCATCAAGTGGCTCGTGGCCGGCGAGCCGCCCACCATTCACGGCGACGGTGAGCAGACGCGCGACTTCACCTACGTCGCCAACGTCGTGGACGGCGTGCTGCGCGCGTGCGAGGTGCCGGCGGCGTCGGGCGAGGCCATCAACGTCGCCACCGGCGGACGCATCTCGCTCAACGAGCTGCTTCGCGTGCTCCAGGGCATCGTGGGCACCGACCTGGCGGCCGTCTACGGTCCGTCCCGTGTGGGCGACGTGCGCGATTCCCAGGCATCCATCGAGAAGGCCGAGCGCCTGCTCGGCTATGCACCCACGGTGGCGTTCGAGGACGGCTTGCGCCGGACGGTGGAATGGTTCAGGGCTGCCTGAGCTGACCGGCGTCCGCCGGCCACGCCGATGAAGGCGCCCGGCGTGAAGGATCTCTCACCGGGCATCCGGCGTCTTGCGCGGGATAATCAGCACCGGTGCGCGAGTCCTTTCCAGACGTGCTGGTTCTCGGCGCCGGTCCGGCCGGCTGTACTGCGGCGCGCCTGCTCTCACGGTGGGGGTACGACGTCACGCTCATCGCCAGGCCGGACGCCGCCACGGGTCACGCGCTGGCCGAATCCTTGACGCCCAGTTGCGGCAAGTTCTTCGACCTGCTGGGCATCCGGGAGGCCATCGAGCGGGCCGGCTTCGTCCGCGCGACCGGCAACACGGTGTGGTGGGGTTCGTCCAGCACGCGCGTGGAGCCGTTCGCCAACGGGGCCCACGGGTGGCAGGTCACATCGACTGCGCTCGAACAGGTGATGCGCACCGCGGCCACGGGGGCTGGCGCCCGCGTCGAGCATCGGGTGCTCACGCCCGGCGAGGCGGCGGCGCGCCCGGCGGCATTCAGGTTGGACTGCAGCGGGCGCACCGGACTGCTCGCCAAGAGCCGCGCGGGGCGTCGGATGGAGGAGGGGCACCGCACGGTCGCACTGGCGGCCAGCTGGCGCCGCGACGACTTGTGGCCCGTGCCCGATCCGACGCACACGCTCATCGAGTCGTACGCGGATGGCTGGAGCTGGTCGGTACCGCTCGATGAGAAGCGGCGTGCCGTGGCCGTCATGGTGGATCCGCGGACGACCACCCTGACCCGCGGCGAGGGTGCGCGCCCCACGTATCTAGCCGAGCTGGCCAAGACGACGCGCCTGCGATCGTTGCTCGACGGAGCGATGCTCGAAGACGGCCCCAGCGGCTGGGATGCGTCGATGTACACCTCGGCGACGTATGCCGGCGCGGACTGGCTCGTCGCAGGCGATGCCGCGTCGTTTGTCGACCCGCTGTCATCGGCAGGCGTGAAGAAGGCGCTGGCATCCGGCTGGCTGGCGGCGATCGCGGTGCACACCGCCCTCGAACGGCCGGCCATGGCCGAGACGGCGCTCCGGTTCTTCGCCGACCGCGAGGCCGAGATGTACGCGAGCTTTCTGGCGCTCACGCGACGGTTCCTGCGAGAAGCGGCGGCGGGTCAGGGTCACCCGTTCTGGGCCGAGCGGGCGGACCTTACCGAGCGAGACGCCCTGGCGGACCGGGCGCGCGAGGAGCGCGCGGCTGTGGAGGCGGCATACGAGCGCCTGCGCGTCGCGCCCGGCCTGCGGGTGGCTCGGGGGCCTGGCGTGGCGATCGAGGCGCGTCCCGCCATTGCCGGGTCGGAAATCGTGCTGGAGCCACGGCTGGTCACTGGAGCGGAGCCGGCCGGCGTCCGCTTCCTGTTCGACGTGGACATCGTCAGCCTGGTGGAACTGGCGCCAACCGCAGGCGAGGTGCCTGAGCTCTACGAGGCCTATATCCTCCGGAGCGGTCCGGTCGACCTGGCGGCTTTCCTCACGGCGCTCGCCACCGCGATGGCCCGCGGATGGCTGGTACCGAGGACCTGATCGAGCGGGAAAAGGGAGCTGCTGGCCGTCGGAATTGTGATAGAAGTGGGCAACTTCATGGTCAACCATGCTCTCGGACGGTGGGCGCTCGCGCTGGCGTGGGCCGGCCTCGCCTGTGGCATCAGTGTCAGTGCGAGTCAGGCGCCTGCGGCGGCGGGGCAGTCACCCGGCCGGTCGAACGAAGTTGGCATTCCGATCCAGGACAAGACCGTGCAGGCGGCCTGCGGGTCCTGCCATCGAAGCGACGACAAGCAGCAGATGTCGCGGATCTCCTTCCGGCGAACCACGCCAGAGGGATGGCAGGAGACGATCAAGCGCATGGTGGCCCTCAATGGCCTGAAGATCGAGCCCGCTGCGGCGCGCGATGTGGTCAAGTATCTGTCCGACCACCTTGGTCTGGCACCCGAGGAGGCCCGCCCGGCGGCCTACGAGGTGGAACGGCGCCTCGGCGACGACGCGTATAAGAGCGACAATCTCGAAGGTGTGTGCAATGCGTGCCACTCGCTGGGCCGGGTGATCGCGCAGCGCCGCACCCGGGGCGAGTGGGAGGGTCTGGTAGCGATGCATCGAGGGTGGTACCCGCTGGTGGACCGCCAGGTGTTCCGCCGCATGGGTCCGGCGCCGACGGGTCGAGACGCCGAGGGGCGTCCGCCGGACACGCGGCATCCGATGGACAAGGCCATCGACCATCTGTCGGCCGCGTTCCCCCTCGAGACCGCCGAATGGGCGGCCTGGTCGGCGGCCATGCGTCCGGCTCGCATCGGGGGCCAGTGGGCACTGACGGGCCACGAGCCGGGTCAGGGCGACGTGTATGGGCGCGTCGTGCTGACCCCGGTGCCGAACACCGATGACGAGTTCACTTCGGATATCACCTATACCTACGCGCGCAGCGGCCAGCAGGTGAAGCGCACCGGCCGCGTCGTCATCTACACCGGCTACCAGTGGCGCGGCCGCTCGTCGGTGGGCGGCGACGACAGCACGGCCGCGAAGGAAGTGATGCTGGTGGACCGCGACTGGCGCGGCATCGACGGGCGCTGGTTCCATGGCGGGTACGACGAGACGGGCATCGACGTCCAGCTCCGGCGCGTCGGCGGCGACACGGCGATTCTGGGTGTTGACCGGTCGGGCCTGCGGCAGGGGGCGACGCAAACCGTCAAGATCTTCGTCGCCAACCCGCCCTCCGCGCTGCAGGCGCGCGACGTGGATCTGGGCCCCGGCGTCACGGTCACCTCGGCCAGCCTGGCCGGCGACGTCATCACGGCCGGCGTTGCCATCGCCTCGACGGCGACGGTCGGTCCCCGCGACGTCGTCATCGGCGGCGTCGTGAAGCCGGCGGCGCTGGTGGTGTACGACAAGGTGGATGCCCTTCGCGTGGTGCCCGACTGGAGCATGGCGCGCACCGGCGGTGTGTCGTACCCGAAGATGTTCACGCAGTTCGAGGCCTGGGCCTACCAGAACGGACCCGACAAGAAGCCCGGCACCGATGACGACCTGCGGGTCGGCATGGTGGACGCCGTCTGGAGTCTCGAGGAATACACGGCGACGTTCGAGGACGACGACGTGAACTTCGTTGGGAGCATCGATCCGGAATCGGGTCTGTTCACGCCCAACGTCGAAGGCCCGAACCCCAAGCGGGTGGGCCAGCGCAACAACGTGGGAGATGTGTGGGTGGTGGCGACTTACCGGTCGCCCAGCGAGGCGAGCGCGCCGCCGCTGCGCGGGCGCGCACACCTGCTGGTCACCGTGCCCCTGTACATGCGGTTCGATTTCTCGGTGACGCCGTGATCGCAGGAACCGAGCGGCAGCCCTCCATCGACCGGCCGGCAGCACCCAGCGCCGACATGCGTGTGCGGCTGGGCGAGTTCCATTCCTTCGACGTCTCGGGCCAGCGCTTCGCGTACATGGTGCCGAGCGCGGCGGTCTTTGCGCTCGACGAATGTGCCGTCGCCATCGCCGACCTGCTGCGCGACGGGCCGAAAGCGGTGGGAGAGCTTGCCGGCGCGCTGGACGGGCGATTCGATTCGAGCCAGGTCTGGGAGAGCCTCGGCGAGCTGCACCGCGTACGGGCCATCGCCGAGGCGGGTGTCCCGACGACGGCCCCGAAGATTCTGCCTCTCACGGTGGTCCCGCTGCAGACACTGGTGGTGAACGTCACCAACCAGTGCAACCTGAGCTGCGAGTACTGCTACGAATACGGCGAGGACAAGATCGTCGACACCGAGAACGGCGAGCAGCCGAAGTTCATGAGCGAGGAGACGGCGCGGCAGTCCATCGACTTCGCGCTGCGAGAGAGCGGCAAGACCGCCATGGTCACGTTTTTCGGCGGCGAGACGCTGATGAACTTTCCGGTGCTGAAGAAGACCGTGAGCTACGCGCGAGCCCGAGCCGCGGAGCTCGGCAAGGACATCGACTTCAGCCTCACCACCAACGCCACGTTACTGAAGCCAGACGTGATTGACTTTTTGGCCGACGAGCGCATCGGAGTGACGATCTCAATCGACGGGCCGCAGGAGATTCAAGACAGGTTCCGCGTGTTCTCGAATGGGATGGGCAGCTACGAGCTGGTGGCGCCCAAGATCAAGGCGCTGCTGGCCCGTCACCGTTCGCGGCCCATCGGCGCTCGCGTGACGCTCACGCGGCAGACGCTCGACCTGGCGACCATCTATCGGCACCTGCACGACGAGATGGGATTCTGGGAGGTTGGCTTCGCGCCGGTGACCACTTCCCCGCAACGCGGGCACGCCATCACCGATGGCGGCTTCGATCGCCTGCTGGAGCAGTTCCGGGTGCTGGCCGCCGACTACTTGCAGGCGTCGCTCGAGAATCGCCATCACGGGTTTTCGAACGTGCGCGAAACGCTCCAGGAGCTGCACCAGGGTCACGCCAAGGCCTATCCGTGCGGCGCCGGTATCGGGCTGATGGGAGTGGCCACGGACGGCAACGTCGCCTTGTGCCACCGTTTCGCCGGGTCCGACGCCCATCGCTTCGGGTCGGTCACCGAGGGCGTGGACCGCGACAGGCAGGCCGCCTTTCTCGAAGCGCATCACATCAACCACAAGACCGACTGTCAGACCTGCTGGGCGCGTCCCATCTGCGCCGGCGGCTGCTATCACGAAGCCCACACCCGCTACGGCAGCACGACGGGACCCAACCTGCACTACTGTGAGTGGATTCGCGGCTGGACGCACACGTGCCTGGAAATCTATGGCGAACTGGCCATGAAGAATCCGGCATTCCTCAAACAGTTCGATGGAGCAGACGATGAAGCACCTCAGCGCCATTAACCGGAAGGCCCAGCGGGTGGAGACGGCTACCGCTCCCGTGGGCGACGTCGTGGCTTTGCAGGGCGGACAGCCGCCGCAGCAGCCCGAACAGCGGCACATCCCTGCCGGCTGCTCGCTCGTCTTTTCGCCGGGCTGGGAGGCCGACCGCACGGGCGGCACCGCCGGCCTGTGCCAGCCGGTCGAACGCGATCTGTTCGACTGCCACATGGGCTGCTACTGGCCGGCGCAGGTGCCCGACCAGCTCAATCACGCCCCCGACTGGACCGCCAAGTGCGCGGCTGCGCAGAAGGACTGGCGGAAGATCGATCTCGTATTTCCGGGATAGCGAAGGTGAGGGGCGTGACCAAGGACACACCGGGACACAGGGTCCGGGAAGGCCGAGCGCTGACGCTCGCGCTCGCCGTCGCCGGCATCGTGCTCTGGGCGAGCGGTGCGTTCGCGCAGGCCAAACCGGCGACGCCGACTCCATCTGGCGGCAACGGCAAGATGTACATCGGCACGTATGCCGGCGACATCCAGATCTTCGACGAGGCGACAGAAACCCTCGAAGGCCGCATCGTCCTCAAGACCGGCATTCCACGCTCGGCGCTGCCGTCACAGGACCGCACGCGCTTCTACGTGCTGTCGGCCACGTACGAGGAGATCGAAGTGGTGGACATCCCCGGCCGCAAGTCGCTGCAAACCTACTCCTTGCGGAGTGGCAACAAGCGCACGCGCGTGGTGAGCATGCAGGCCGACCCGCTCAACCGCTTTCTCGTGCTTCTCACGCGCACGGCGACGAAGGGGCTTGATCGGTGGGAGATTGGGCCGCCCCTCCTGCAGCAGTTCGACTTGGCGACCGGGCAGATGACCCGCGCGATCCCCTGGCCGCACAACGAGGCCCGCGAGACCGTCAACCTGCGCTTTTCGCCGGACGGCAAGCTGCTGTACTTCTTCGGCGACGCGGTGACCATCCTCGAAACGCAGGATTTCACCGAGGTCGAGACCTGGCCCTACTCCCAGCCGAGCGAGAGCGGCCTGGGCCGCATCAACCTGGGGTCGGTTCACGACTTCTACGACCCGCCGGGCACCTTCACGGGCCTTTTCACCATGGAGGACCCGATCCAGAAACGTCGAATCATGGGTATCGGCCGGCTCGACCTGACGGCCCGCTCCATCGATTTCAAGCCGGTCGGTCCGGCCGTGAACGTGTCGTTCGCCCAGGCGCCCGATCGCAAGCGCGGCTACGGCATCAAGAGCGAGATCGGGCGCTATGAATTCTGGACCTTCGACCTCGACAAGGGCGCGCTCATCAGCCGCGCGGAATTCGAGGGCCGCCCGCGTATGGGGCTGCGAATCAGCTCGAATGGCAAACTGATTTACATCTACGTGGCCGGCGCGACGATCGACGTCTACGACGCCGGCAGTTACAAGTACCTCCGTACGATCCAGATGAACGCCGACCAGACGACCGAACTGTTCGTGGTGCCCGCCGCCCGGGCCGCGCCGTCGGCGCGATGAGGGCCGGGGGTTGACCTCCCGGCCCGCCGACGCGGACCTGCGGCGGGCGTTCGCGTATCTGGCGCCGTACTGGCGCCGCCTCGTGCTGGTGATGGCCATCAGCCTCATCAGTACGGGCGTGTCGCTCGTCACGCCCTACCTCACCAAGGATCTCGTCGATCGCGCGCTGCTTGGCCGCGATCTGGGCGCCTTGCAGCGCATCGTCCTGCTGTTTGCCGTGCTCGGGGTGCTCAGCTACGGACTGAACGTGCTGAGCGGCCTGCGCTATACGCGCGTGTCGGCCGAGATTCTGTTCGACATGCGACTGGCGCTCTACGAGCACCTGCAGCGCCTGTCGCCCCGCTTCTACGCTCGCACGCGTTTGGGCGACATCGTCGCCCGCATCAACAGCGACATCGGCGAGATTCAACGCGTCGCCGCCGAGGCGGCGCTGGCGTGGGTGGGGAACATCCTCTTCCTCATCGGCTGCGCATTCATGCTGGTGTGGCTCGACTGGAAGCTGGCCCTGCTCACCGCCGCGGTGATGCCGCTCAGCCTCGGGGCGCTCGTCTACTACCGGCAGCGGCTGGAGCGTCGCGTGGCGAGCCTTAGACAGCGCAGTGCCGACATCGGTAG
>Ga0209476_10003590_pt1 | contig 10205 bp, 5 predicted proteins | sample KloWWTrecipitate_FD_187179 | JGI IMG/M metagenome (GOLD analysis project Ga0209476, IMG submission 187179) | Active sludge microbial communities from Klosterneuburg, Austria, studying microevolution and ecology of nitrifiers - Klosterneuburg... | ecosystem: Engineered > WWTP > Aerobic digester >...
GCCGGAAGCCGAACTCGTAGCCCGACTGGCTCGTGCCGATGAGCCCAATCGCGACCGGCCCGGAAGCGCGGGCCATGGCCACGAAGAGCGCCTGCAACCCGATGACCCGCCCGAAGTACGGGCCCGCGAACCGCTCGGAGACCACGAGCGCGCGCAGGGGGTAGACCGCGCCGAAGACGGCGCCGAACACCGCGATGTAGACCCAGACCTGCCACCAGGCCCCGGCGATGCTCGCCAGCCAGGCCGCCACCCCGAGGAGGGCGAGGCAGCCCGCCAGCAGCGTCGCGCTCGGCGCCCGGCCGGAGAGCATCGGCAGGACGAGCCGCGCCGGGAGGCTGACGATCCCGGTGAGCGCGATCGCGTTGGCGACCGCCGCCGCTTCGAAACCGCGCGTTTCGAGCTGCGAGATCATGTGGAACGAGAACCCGCTGAAGGCGACGGTCGCCAGGACGAATGCGGCCGTGAACCCCCAGAACGCGGCGTCAGCCTGGCGCGCCCCCGCCCGGGCCTCCCGGACGAAGCTGCGCGGGGTGAGCCGCGGTGTCCCGTCGCGGTCCTCCAGCGGCTCGCGGACCATCGCCGGGACGATGGTGCCGACAGCGAGGAGGATGACCCCCAGCACCACCACCGCCTGGCGCCAGCCAAGCCCATCGACCAGCCAGCGGGTGAGCGGCGTGAAGATGGTGATGGAGACGCCGCTGAGGAGCGTGAGGACACCGTAGGCGCGGGGACGATCTTCGGGGGCGAACCAGCGGTTCATGAGCACGTACACGGGTTCGTAGAAGGTGGCTGCCATCGCCGGGCCAAGGACAAGCGCCATGACGAGGATGAACTGCCAGGGCTCCCGGACCGTCCCGAGGAGCACCAGCCCGGCGCAGCCCGCCGCGGCGCCAGCGGCCATCAGCCTCCGCGTCCCAAAGATATCGGCGATGGTACCCGCGAAGATACCGGCGCCCCCGGAAACGAGGAGGGCGAGACCGAAACCGAACGAGACCACACCCGCGCCGAACTCCCCGCCTGGCCCGGAATCCGTGACCAGCACGCTGAAGGCGTACGAAAGGGTCCCGTAGCTGGTGTTGATGAACATCGCGGCGGCGGCCACCTGGAGCCAGCGCCGGGAGAGCGCTGCCTGGAAGCCGGCGGGCACGGTTATCACCACTGGGGCTATTCAACCACGGCGGGAACCGTTATCGCACTTTTACGATTTCCTACTTGCCGGTCGCGCCGATGCGGTCCGCGCCGAGGGGATTCAGCACCGGCACATGGGCCTCGAGCAGGCGCGCGGCATAGACGGCCACGCCCACAATGAGGCCTGTGCCCATGAGCGGAGTGAAGATCCGTTTTGGGGCGGTCCAATCGCCGAGCAGGCCCACCACGAAACCGGCAATGCCGACGTTCACCAGGATGAACACCGCCTGGTCCACGCGGTTCCCGCGCGGCCCGATGGTCGCAGCCATGAGCATGGCGAAGAGCGCGTTGGTCATGAGACCAATGAACTGCGCGTGATCGAGCGCCAGGAGCTGGTTGGCGGGAGCGAGGTCGAAGTCGCCTTCGTATTTGATCACGAGGTACTGGGCGAGCCCGATGACGAAGGCGAGGCCTACGGTGGCCATGACGGCATGCCGTCCCGGGCTTGCTTCGGTGAGTGACACCGCCCGGAACTGGGGCCAGAGACGCTTCACGAAGATCGCGATACCGGCGATCTGGAGGAGGATGGCGATGGGCGCCAGGGCTGTCACTTCGAGGAGCATGCTCAGCATCAGGATCATGCCGCCGGCGAAGGGGAACGCCATCTGCAGTACACCCAGGCGAGTCGCCTTTGGTGGAACAGGGAAGAAAAAGGCCCATTCCGCCATCGCAAGCCCGACCGGGACCAGGAAGCCAACGACCATCGTGGCAGGGTGCGCACCGATGTCTCCGGGCAGCCAGTTGTCGCCGGTAGCGAGTTCGATCCCGAGGAGCACGCCGAGCACGCCGCCGGCGATGGACGTGCCCAGGGCCGCGAGGAACCCGACATGGGGCACGCCGAGCTCCGTGAACCTCGCGCGGTAGATGACCCATGCGGTGAACCCCGCGATCACCAGCGTGGTCACCGTCCCGAGTATCGGGCGCCAGTTGCCGTAGGTGAAGGCGAAGGCCGCGACATATGCGACGACGGAGAGGATGGCCCCGGCGGTCAGCGCCCGCAGCAACTGCCGCTCACGGCGAGACACCTCGCGGCCCTCGGCGAAGAGCCAGAGCGCCGCGGCGAAGACGCCGAGGGTCAGCCATCCCAGCGTGCCGCCATGGACATGCGAGAGGATTCGCCGCTCATCGAAATCCACCAGGTCGGTACCGTTAAGGATGCCGATGCCGATGGTGTACAGGAAGATAGCCATCGCTGCGAGCAAGAGCAGCCGAATCTCCCGCCAAAGAGCCGGCCGGTCATTTTGAACCACTGCCATATCTAGTGTCCCCCATTGTCATGCCGCAGGGTGGGATACTAGGGCGGACCGGGCATTCAGCACAAGCCGGTGAGGGGAGGGGACAGGCCCGAGGGAATTGACTACTTGCAAATCACGACACGGAATTCCCTAGACCGTGTCGTCAATGCAACCGATGCTCGCGATACGAGGTTGTGTCTTTCATGGGCACAACCGGCCGAATCCGGGAGCGGCGGAGCGGGGGAACCACTCCTGGGGTGAATCCTTCCTACCGGAAGGACGGGCACTTCCGCCCGAACCCGTCAGCTCACCTCGCAGGCCATGGAAGCGAACCACTCGCCGGGGTAGTGATTCGTGAGCATTTCCGCTTCCGTGGCATCGCCTGCCCCTCGCCGGTTCAGCATCCCATCCGCATCCGAGCTACGTACGAACGCCATCGCCGGGCTGGTCGCCGGGATCATCGCCCTGCCCCTGTCCATCGCGCTCGCGGTGGCCGTCGGAGTGGCGCCGATCGCCGGGCTCTACACGGCGGTGTTCGCCGGGGCGGCGGCATCGATCTTCGGTGGCTCGCGTTTCAACATCACGGGGCCGACGGCTGCGCTCGTCCCGTTGCTCAGCCACGTTGTGCTCGCACACGGGGCCGGGGCCCTGCCGATGGTGGGGCTGATGGCCGGCGTCCTCCTCCTGGCGATGAGCCGGCTCGGCTTCGGCGCACTCGTCCGCTACATGCCGGGGACTGTGATCATCGGGTTCACCGCCGGCATCGCGCTCTCGATCATCTTCGGCCAGGTCAACACCTTCCTCGCCGTCCTCGGCACCGACCCGACGCTCGAACACTTCCACGAAAAGACCTGGGACACGCTCAAGCACCTCGATTCCGTGCGCTGGACCACTCCTCTGGTGGGCGTGGCGGCACTGGTCATCCTCATCGGCTCGCCGCGCGTGCTACCGAAGGTGCCGCCGGTGCTGGTGGCGGTCATCGCCATCACCGCGGCGACATGGGGCCTGGACATCGACACGCCCACGCTTGCGAGCAAGTATGGCGAGCTCCCGCGGGAGCTGCCGCGTCCGTCGCTCGGGTTCTGGGAGATGGACCTCTTCATCGACCTGCTCCAGCCGGCCATCGCCATCGCCATTCTCGGCGCGGTCGAATCGTTGCTGAGCGCGGTCGTCGCCGATGGCATGGCATCGGAACGGGTGCGGCACGACCCGAACGGAGAGCTTCGCGGGCAGGGCATCGCGAACCTCATCGGGCCGCTGTTCGGCGCCATCCCCGCGACGGCCGCAATCGCGCGCACGGCGGCAAGCATCCGTGCCGGCGCAACCTCGCGCATGGCGGGGGTGTTCCATTCGCTCACCGTCCTGACGCTGACGCTGGCATTGGGGCCATTGGCCGGGCACATCCCGATGGCGGCGCTTGCGGCGGTGCTGTTCTACACGGCCTGGCGCATCGCGGAAGTGCCGGAGGTGACGAAGCTCATCCGGCGCGCGCCTCGCGAAGACCTGGTCGTGCTGGTCTCGACGATCCTGATCACCCTGTTCTTCGACCTGACTTACGCCATCGGGTTTGGGGTGCTGGCCTCGACCGTGCTGCTGGTCCGGCGGCTGGTGCAGGTACCGGCGGCCGCGGCGCTGCTGCCCGATACTACGGGGCGGATCGCGCAGGTTTCACCAGAGCTGAGCGAGCTCATCAAGTCGCGGCCGGATATTGACTTCTTCACCGCGCAGGGGCTGCTTTCGTTCCACAGCGCATCGGCGTTCGAATACCAGTTGCAGGGCGATGAGCACCGGCCGCTCATCCTGCGGATGAAGGACGTGCACCACATCGATACCTCCGGGATGCTGACGCTCGAAGGGATCATCGAGCACCGTCGGAGCCACGGCGGACGGATCATCCTGACGGCGATCCAGCCGGAGATCCGGCCGGCGCTGGAGCGGTTCGGGATCCTGGACCTGCTCGGACCGGGCAACGTGTTCGAACACACGAAGTGCGCCATCGCCTCGATCGACCAGCCGGGCGGTCACCCCGGCGAGGATAACGACGAGGGCGAGGCGGCGTAGGCGGCCAGCGACCGTGGCGCCTCCGGTCCGAGGCGCGCCAGGAATGGCGCGCTGCGATGCCACTCCCTCGCGCATCGCACCCGCCCCGGCGACGCGCCGATGCACCGCAAGCCTCCGTTCCGAGGCGCGCCAGGGATGGCGCGCTGGGATGCCACTCCCTCGTGAGCGGCACCCGCCCGGGGCGATACGCCGATGCACAGCAATCCAGCGACCGTGGTGACGCCCACGCTGCAGCGCGCCATCCCTCGCGCGCCTCGGTTTGATCTGCCTGCGCGAAAACGGAGGTGGCTTGCGCCACCCCCGTCTCTTCCGTTCAGCCAGCTACCCCCGGCTCAGGGCCGGACGCCCGCCAGCTTCGCCAGCTTGACCGTGTTGAAGAGCGCCAGGCTCGCGTACCATTTCACGCGGATGCGGCTGGCATCCTTCGTTTCGAGGCTGCCGACCCTTTCGACGGTCAGGCCGCCGGGGGCGGTCAGCCCGCTGAGTGCGCCTTCGCCGAACTGCATCGCGTAGATGGTGCTGCAATCACTGCTGCTGCCGACCGTCCGGGCATCGCCGATGTAGTCGTTGATGCCGATCGGGATGCCGTCGTAGAACTGGAGCATCTGGCCGAACTCGTCGCGGTCGGCTTCCAGGAAACCGCCAGAGGCCCGCGCCAGCTCGTTCAGCGTCCGGCGCGAACGGCGGCTCATGAGCAGCAGGTCCGGCTTGCCGCCGCGCACCCGGTCGATGAGCTCGTCGAGCTTTTCGAGGGTGAGGGTGGCGCCGTTGGCCCCCATGCTCACCGTCTGCCCGCCGCCGCAGAGCAGGTCGATGCCGTCAAAGCTCTTCGGGTCGAGGCTGTCGTCGCCGTTCACGAACGTGTCGTCGAAGAGCGACTGGACGGCCTTCGCCTTCAGCTGGACGACAGCGGCCTCCAGGTCCTGGATGTTGGAGCGGGTGCTCTTGAGGAAGTTGTCGATATCCGCATCGCCGCCGAGGATCTTGAGGGTGGCGGTGGCCTGGGTGAACGTGGGGGTGCTTTCGTCCCAGTCGTCACCCACATCGTAGAACGCGGCGGCGGGGGCGGTGTTTTCGCGGTTGTAGGTCAGCCCGTTGCCGACGATTTCGATGAACGGCAGGCGCTGGAGGACAGGGCTTTCCTGCGCGATGGTCTCGATCACGCCGGAGAGCAGGGTATCGTTGCTGAGTTTCGCCGCCTCGACGAGGGTGAGCGACATGGGCGTTACCTCCCTGGAGTTGGAGAGGATGGTGGGCGGCCCTGCCGTGCATCTCGAAGCCCCGGATGGCACCGTTGCATGCGAAAGGCGGGCGCGCTCCCGGTCGAATGGCCGCGAACCGGCGGCCGAAGGGCTGTGACGCCCGGCCCCGCAGTCCTGCCACACTGTGGCGACGGCACCTGCTGTGCCGATCCCGTGTTCCAGGGTTTGCGCGGTGGCTGATAGCCCGGTCCAGGACTCGAACGACGTCCGCTGCACACGATGCGGAGCCTCGATGCGGCCGCAGTCCGCGTTCTGCAAAGCCTGCGGCGAGCGAGCGCCCTCCCGCTGCCCGGCCTGCGGGAAGCCGGGAACAGGCCAGTTCTGCGGGACCTGCGGGGCCACCATGGCAGGGCCAGCACCGCAGGCGGCTGGCCGCCGCGGTCATCCCAGGGCCCGCCCAGCCGCCATCGTGGCAGGAATCGGAGGACTGGCCGTGATCGCCGGCCTCGCCGCGTTCCTGATGTCCCGCGGAGGGGATGGCGCGCCCACGGGGCCGGGAGACGCCGGCTCAACCGGAGGTGTCTACGCGCCGCGCGAGACCGCGCCCGGCGCGGCTGAACCTGATTCGGTCTCGGGCGAGACGCGCACGGACGCGGAGACCACCCTTGCCCTCATGGACGGCACAACGGTCACCCTCCCACCCACGGGCGAGCCGGTGCGCGTCACGCTGGCCAGGGAAACCAACACCATCGACCTCCAGCGGCCGGGATTCGAGACCACGGGCAGCATGGTCGTGCTCTCCTTTAGTACCGCGGCCGATACCGGCGAGTTCGCCCCGTCGATCACCGTCCCGGGGAGGGAGGCGGGCGAGGTCGCGTACGCCACGCTCCAGATGGCGCGGATGAGCGACATCCTGATCGACGGTGAGGTGGTGAAGGACAAAATCTCCTTCCTCTCCGTCTCATCCACGGCCGAGGGCAACCTCAGCGCGTTCGACTTCATGGCGCCGGTCACCTCGCCAGAAGGCACGCCCGCCCCGGGCGAAAAGGAGCGCGTCTACCGGGTCCGCTACTCGCTCGCCTCGTTCCAGCGGGATTTCAACTGGGCTGAAGCGCCGAAGCTCGTGCGCATGGAGCCGGACCGCACCATCTTCGGCAGGCACGTCGCCGACACCAGCGGCCGCAGCGATCCCCCGCCACCGGCGACCAACGTAATCGTCCTCGTCCACGGGCACGCCGAGGTCGAGAAGGCGGGCTTTGAGACACTCTCTGAAGCCGAAGACCCGTGGCGGGCAGGGTACAAGCGGGACGTTTGGACGCTGCTGTACCAGGAGTTCCGTGAGCAGTTCCCGGAGCAGCTCGACTGCACCTACTTCTACGAGTACATCTACCCGACGTATCGCCCGATCCTCGCGGAAGTGCGGACGAGGACGGCAAGCGGCGCCATCCTGGATTACCCGCCGATCGGCGATGAGCTGGCAAGACTGCTGGCTGCCGACCCGATGATCGCGGCCCAGATCGCGGCCGGGAAGCAGTTCAACCTCTTCGTCGTTGCCCACTCCCAGGGAGGGGTCATGGCGCGCGTGGGCCTGCAGGCGCTTTACAGCGGCAACGTCCTTCAGCCCGAGGCCCGGGACACCCTGCAGAAGAGCCTGCGGACGATCGTCACCTGGGGCTCACCCCACCATGGCAGCGCGATCTGGACCGCCGGCTACGCATTCCGCGCCGCGCCAAACCATTACAAACTCCGCGGTGGCGAGAGTTCCGACGGCCTCATCAACACGACGTTCGTGCGGCGCAGCATCCTGCCGCGCCTCGCGGAGATCGCTATCGATGCGCCGAGCGTCCGCGACCTGCGCTGGGACAACGGCACGAGGGCCAACCCCCAGCCGCTCAAGCTCGACGCATGGTTCGAACACGCCCCCTTTGTCTGGAACTTCAGCCCGGAAGAGGAGTACAACCTCCGCGACGGCACATGGCTGTACAGCCGGAACCTCCGCTCGTTCAACGAGCGGGATGTCATCCCGAAGGAGAAGTACGTATTCCTGTATGGCGTCGTCCAGACTCCGCGGCTCGCGCAGACCCAGATCGGCGCCATGTTGAACTTCCTGATCTTCGACGGGCGGCTCATTCCGCTCGACTTCGTGCAGGCGTGGATGGCGGTGACGCCCGGTTCGAGCGACGGCGCCGTGCCGATCGGAAGTTCGGCGCCGAACGACCTGGGCGGCGCGAAGATCATGGCCGGCGATATCGACCATGAGGAGTACTTCGGCTCGCCGACCAGCTCGTTCCTCAGTGGCGATTACTTCGCCGCCCCAGAAAAGGCGCGGGAGACGTTCGACCTCACGTTCTCCGCTATCGACATGCGCGCGCCGCGCTGCGACTGCGCCACCCTCAAGGTTGAGGCCCCGAGGGGTGATACGGTGACGCTGCCCGCGAAGCTGAACGTCCGTGGCTCGCTTGCATGGCCCGCGGAGCTGGATGAGTCCCCCGGGGGCCGCCTCACGACTGTCGAGGTGGTGCTGCCCGACGACGGCGGAAACGTGCTCGGCACGCTCAGCTGGCCGGCAGACGGGGGCAACGGCGGCCGGGTCGCCCTCTCGGGCGAGCTGGACGTTTCGAAGCTCGACGAAGGCACCCACCGGTTCTTCCTTCGCGCCCTGTTCTTCGATGGCACCGTCCTCGTTTCGAAGGACGAATACTTCAGCATCCTCGACCCGGCGGCGGCGACGCCGACGGTTACACCCCGGATCGGGGGAGGCTCCACCGGCTACTGGAAGTTCAAGGAGACCTTCTCCAGCGAAAGCGCGCCAGCGATCCCGCCGGACCAGAGCGGGATGGCAATCGGCATCGGGAGCATGGCCGGGTACTTCACGAGCGTACCCTCGACAGGCGATCCGCCCTACACCTACGGCTTCGAGTGCTCATGGACCTGGAGCGCCCCCAACCTCGACCGGCTGGTGCCGGGAGAGAAGGTGAGCGCGACGCTGACGATCGGCGACACCAGCGAGGGGATCACCAGCCCACCCTACGGGTTCGTCTCGTTCGACCAGCCGTATCTCAACGCCGCCGTCGTCGGGGCGGACGAACGCAGGCTGTTGAACGCGACCGGGGTGGCCGCGGGGAGCTCGGCGCAGAGTGGCGATGCCGTGGTTCCCACCGGGCCTGGCCAACTCGCGCTCAGGGCCTTTTGCTCCAACGGAGCGACGGGGACGTTCGAACGCGTCTATGAGTGGGTGTCCGTCCCCTGAACCGGCCCGGATGGCACCGTTGCGCCGTCCGGCCCCCGGCGGGATGGCCGGACGTACCTCGCGGCGGGCTGGTGAATCGGGCACCATGGAGGCATGGAGCCTGACGAACTCGCCAGGGCACTGGCCGGCACGATTGCGTCCGACGGGCCCTCCCACGGACACCTCCGCATCCTGGTCCGGGGCGGCAGGCGGGATCGTGCGGAGTTCGATGCCGCATTCCTCGAGGCCCTGGCCGAGGCCGCCCCGTGGGCGCGCTCGGCCCGCATCGAGATCGTCCACCCGCCGGTGATGCGGGTCTGCTCAGAGTGCGGCCACCTGTTCGAATCGGCCGAGCCTGACCCGGCCTGCCCCGATTGCGGCGGCGAGCCGTTCGAGGCATGGCTCGAAGAGCGCATCTCCTACGAGATAGACTGAGCGGCGACCTGCGCTGCGTCATACCGGCGATTGACGCCAGCCTGTTCTTGTTCGCCCGTGGAACGCGATTGGGATGTCATTGTCATCGGCTCCGGGCTGGGCGGGCTGAGCGCGGCGGCGCACCTTGCCGCCCTCGGCCAGCGCGTGCTCGTCCTCGAGCAGCACTACCTCGCGGGGGGGAACGCGGGCGTCTTCCGCCGCAAGCGGATGTTCGAGTTCGATGTTGGCACCCATTACCTCGCCCAGTGCGAGCCGGGCGGGGTGATCCGCACCATTCTCCACGGGCTCGGTATCGAGGACCGTGTCGAGTTCCTCGAAATGGACCCCGATGGGTTCGACACCATCCTCTTTCCCGGCATCGATGTCCGCATGCCCAAAGGCTGGGAGCGGTACCGCGAGCGGCTCGTCGAGGCATTCCCCGGCGAGGCTGAGGGCGTCGCCCGCTGCGTGAGCACGCTCCAGGCCATCGCCACCCAATCGGAAGCACTGCGAGGAGCCAGTGGACCGGCCGACATGGCCCGGCTGGCGGCCCTCGCGCCCGACCTGTTGCGCTGGGGCATGCAGCCCGTCACCGCGCTCTTCGATGACTGCGGCATCGGGCCCGGCCCGCGGGCCGTCCTCCTTTCCCAGAGCCCCTCGTACGCCACGCCGCCATCCCGCACGCCTACAGCGGTAGCAGCGGGGTTCCTCGATGGCTACCTGCGGGGCGCCTACTACCCCAGGGGCGGGGGCCAGGTGCTCCCCGCGCGCTTCCTCCAGGTGCTGCTGGCGAACGGCGGCGAGTTCCGGGCGCGCGCCAGGGTCGCCAGCGTCCGCATCGAAGACGGCGCCGTCCGCGGCGTCGAACTCACGAAC
>Ga0209476_10003594_pt1 | contig 10198 bp, 10 predicted proteins | sample KloWWTrecipitate_FD_187179 | JGI IMG/M metagenome (GOLD analysis project Ga0209476, IMG submission 187179) | Active sludge microbial communities from Klosterneuburg, Austria, studying microevolution and ecology of nitrifiers - Klosterneuburg... | ecosystem: Engineered > WWTP > Aerobic digester...
TCGGCCACCGCATCTTCTTGCTGCACTACGGCGCGAACCTGCTCCTTGTGGTGATGGGCGTCTTGCTGACGCTGCGTTTCGTGAGTTCCCTGCACGAAGCCGAAGGCGCCAGGCACACGCTGGAAGCCCGGGTGGCCGAGCGGGAGAGCGAGATCGCCGCAAGCTACCAACGCATCGCTGTGTTGCAGCAGCGCCAGGCTGCCACCGACGAGCGCCATCGCATCATGCAGGACTTGCACGACGGCCTCGGCTCGCAGCTTTTCACGTCACTCTTGCGTGCTGAACGAGGTGCGCTCGACCACAAGGCCATGGTCGACACACTGCGCAGTTCAATCGACGAGATGCGCTTGGCAATCGACGCGCTGGCCTCTGACGAGCAGGACTTCCGCACCGCGTTCGGCAACTTCTGCTTCCGCTGGGAGGTGCGGCTGCGGGAGGCGGGGGTCATACCCAGCTGGGTCATCGACCTTCCCGACGCGGTGCCCGTGGTCCCCGCGCACGATGCACTGCAACTGCTGCGGATCGCGCAGGAAGCGTTGACCAACGTGCTCAAGCACGCACGCGCCATGCGCGTGCGAGTGAGCTTGATTCATGACGCCGGGCGCCTCGTGCTCGAAGTCGAGGACGATGGTTGCGGTAGCGCCGCGCCCGTCTCCAGCGGCGGGCGTGGGCAGGCCAACATGCGCGCGCGCGCCCTGCGGCTGGGGGCGGACCTCGACATCGCCGCGATAGCGCACGGCCTGCGCGTCCGACTCGTGCTGCCGCTGGCCCCAGGCTGAGTGCCGGCCATGCTCACCTCTACCCCGAAAAGTTCTGGCGCACGCGCATAGGAGTTTGAAACGCCCTCCACAACGCCCAAGGCGAGCGCGGGATCGGCCTGTGGTGGCGCCGTGGTGGCGATCGGCCCAACGCGGCGACCACAGCATGATGGGTGCGCCCTGAACGCCAGCCGTGTCGATGAGCTCGCGCCGTACCGCTTCGGCGCGCCCTTGGAGCAGGCGAACCAGATCCGCTTCGCCCATCGGCGGTTCGACGATCAGACGATCGAGCAGGCCGCGCCATTCGAAGTCGAGCTGCAGTTGTCTGAAGCCCAGCATCCTCTGGCCTCCGGCATTGTGCAAAGCCAGGTTGTCCGCCTCGAGCTCGAAGGACGGTGGGTCGAAACGGATCGCGGCCACTTCAAGCTGCGGCCCCAGCATGTCGCCCGCCTGTTTTTCGAGTTGCCACTGCGGCAGCGAAATCGGCCGGACTCTTGCAGGCTCGTCGGCAGGCACCTCAAGATCGTGCGCCTCACCGTGGTTCAACGCATCGGGACGGCCTAGCGTGGACAGCCTACACCTTGATGCGCCAGCCGGTCTTGAAGATCCAGGTGATGACGCCCAGCGCCGCGGCCAGAAAGACCAGCGTCATGCCCAGACTGATCGCAAGGCTGACGTCGGCTGTGCCGTGAAAGCTCCAGCGAAATCCGCTGATCAGATAGACCACCGGGTTGAACAACGCCACCTTCTGCCAGAACGGCGGCAGCATGTCGATCGAATAGAAACTGCCGCCCAGGAAGGTCAGCGGCGTGACGATCAGCAGCGGCACCACCTGCAGCTTCTCGAAGCCGTCGGCCCAGATGCCGATGATGAAGCCGACCAGGCTGAACGTGACGGCGGTCAGCACCAGGAACAGCAGCATCCACAGCGGGTGCGCGACCTGCAGCGGCACGAACAGCGTCGACGTGGCCAGGATGATCAGGCCCAGCAGCACCGACTTCGACGCCGCCGCGCCGACGTAGCTGATCACGACCTCGGCATGCGACACCGGCGCCGACAGCAGCTCATAGATGGTGCCGGTGAACTTGGGGAAGTAGATGGCGAACGAGGCGTTGGAGATGCTCTGCGTCAGCAGCGACAGCATCACCAGCCCGGGCACGATGAAGGCGCCGTAGCTGACGCCGCCCACGTCGGGCATGCGCGAGCCGATGGCCGCACCGAAGACCACGAAGTACAGCGAGGTCGACAGCACCGGCGAGATGATGCTCTGCATCACCGTGCGCCAGGTGCGGTGCATCTCGAACAAATAGATCGCGCGAATCGCGTGCAGGTTCGCTTGCAGGTTCACGTGCAGCTTCATGCCGTGTCCTTCAGCAGGCCGACGAAGATGTCTTCGAGCGAGCTCTGCATCGTGCGCAGGTCCTTGAAGCGGATGCCGGCCGCGGTCAGGCGGTCCAGCATCTCGACCATGCCGATGCTGTCGCCGTTGCCGCCGTGCGTGTCATAGGTGTAGGTCAGCTCGCTACCGTCCTTCGACAGCTCCAGCGCCTGGCCGGCCAGTGTGGCGGGAAGCTGTTGCAGCGGGGCCTGCAGCTGCAGCGTCAGTTGCTTGCGGCCCAGCTTGTGCATCAGCACGGTCTTGTCCTCGACCAGCATCAGCTCGCCCTTGCGGATGACGCCGATGCGGTCGGCCATCTCCTCGGCCTCTTCGATGTAATGCGTGGTCAGGATGACGGTGACGCCGGTTTCGCGCAGGCCGCGCACCAGGCGCCACATGTCGCGCCGCAGTTCGACGTCGACGCCGGCGGTGGGTTCGTCCAGGAACAGAATCTGCGGCTCGTGCGACAGTGCCTTGGCGATCATCACGCGGCGCTTCATGCCGCCCGACAGCGTGCGCAGCTGGCTGTCCTTCTTGTCCCACAGCGAGAGCGACTTCAGCACGCGCTCGATATGGCCGGGGTTGGCCGACTTGCCGAACAGGCCGCGGCTGAAACTGACCGTGGCCCACACGGTCTCGAAGGCGTCGGTGGTCAGCTCTTGCGGCACCAGGCCGATCATCGAACGCGACGCCCGGTAGTCGCGCACGATGTCGTGGCCGTCCACCGTCACCGTGCCGCTGCTGGCATTGACGATGCCGCAGACGATGCCGATCAATGTCGTCTTGCCGGCCCCGTTCGGGCCCAGCAGCGCAAAGATCTCGCCGCGCCGGATCTCCAGGTTGATGCCCTTCAGCGCCTGGAAACCCGAGGCATAGGTCTTGTTCAGGTCGCTGATGCGCAGGATGGGGGGCATCGGCCGAGCATAGCCGGGCGCGCTGCCTTTCGAGTGCGCCTGCGGCCGCCGCCACGTATGTCTTCATGGACACCCCTGCACCCCTTGACGCGGCGCTGGCGCTGCGCGCAGCCGGTGACCCGCCGCCTGCATCGACGCGCACCGCCTGGGCGAGCCGCTGGCGCTGACCGTCAACTGCGCCGGTTCCACGCCGACACGGCGGCGCTGGCAGCGCAGGGTGAACGGCCGCTGCTGGCGGTGGCCACGGGGCGGCGCTTCACGCAGGGTTTCTTCGACCAGACGGCCGAGCTGTGGTCGCGACGGTCACCTGCAGGCCAGCAGCCATCAGGTGGTGTACTACAAGAACTGAGCCGCGCGCCCTCAGCGCGCGTCCGGCAACCGGAAGCGCGCCACGTCGGCGGCCAGCGCATGTGCCTGCTCGCGCAGCGTGTGGGACGCGCTGGCCGTGCGGTCCACCAGCGCCGCATGGCGCTGCGTGGCCTGGTCGAGTTCGGCCACGGTGCGGCCGATCTGCGCCACGCCGCCCGATTGCTCGCGCGCGCCGTCGGTGATCTCGCCCAGCAGGCGGTCGACCTTGTCGGCGTTGGCCACGATCTCGGCGATGGTGGTGCCGGCTTCGCGCACGATCTCGGTACCCGAGGCCACCTTGTCGACGTTGCTGCCGATCAGGGTCTTGATCTCGCGTGCGGCCTTGGCCGAGCGCTGGGCCAGGCTGCGCACCTCGGCGGCCACGACCGCGAAGCCGCGCCCCTGCTCGCCGGCGCGTGCCGCTTCCACGGCCGCATTCAGCGCCAGGATGTTGGTCTGGAAGGCGATGCCGTCGATGGTGCCGATGATGTCGCCGATGCGCGACGACGCCGCGTTGATGTCCTCCATGGTCTGCACCACCTGCGTCATCACCTGGCCGCCGCGCATGGCCACGTCGGCGTTGCCGCGCGCCAGGCCCGCGGCCTGCTGCACGTGCTCGGCGGTGGTCTGCACGGTGGCCGAGATGTGCGCCATCGCCGACGCCGAGCGTTCCAGGTGCGCGGCGCTGAGCGCGCTGCGGTTCTTCAGATCGATGGCGTCGCTGGCCACTTCGCCACTGGTGTGCACGATGGCGCCACTGGTCTCGCGCACGGTGGCCACCATGCCGCGCAGCGAGGCCTGCATGTCGCACACGCTGAGCATCAGCCGCGCCGCCTCGTCGTGGCCCCAGGGGCGTGGCGACGTGGTCAGGTCACCGTCGGCCATGGCGCGCAGGTGGCGTTCGGTCTCGCGCAGGCCGCCCATCATCACGACGTAGAAACAATGAAAGGCATAGCCGCCCAGCAGCACGGTCAGCAGCACCAGGGCGCCTTGCGCGCGCCAGGGTGCCAGCGCCTGCGCCCGGATGCCGTCGACGCTGACGGCACTGCCCACCACCCAGCCCCAGGGCTCGAACGCGGCGACATAGGCCAGCCGTTGTTGCACCGTGGCCGACGCCGGCGCCGGCCCCTGGAACGACACGTAGCCGGCCTGGTGCTGGCGCACGGTGTCGGCGAAAACCTGATACAGCGCCTGGCCACCGGCGTCCTTCGTCGACGCCAGGTCCTGGCCGTCGAGCTCGGGCTCTAGCGGGTGCATCACCATGCGCGGCGCCAGGTCGGTGATCCAGAAGTGCCCGCCATCCCCGAAGCGCAGCGCACCGATGCTGGTGCGTGCCAGGGCCTGCGCCTGGTCGCGGGTGAGTTTGCCCGCGCCCTGCTGGGCGTGGGCCTGCGCGATCAGGCCCTGCGCCAGCTGCACCTGCTGCTGCAGGGCCGCGCGCTGCTGCGCCAGGCTGGACTGGTAGGCCTGCCAGGATTGCCACAGCTGCAGCGCCAGCAGCGGCAGCACGAGCAGGGCCATGACGATGCTGGCCTTGGCGCGAAAGCCCAGGCGACGGAACAGCCGCACCCCCGGCGCCCAGACGCCGTGGTAGGCGAAAAATCCGAACAGCGGCGACGAAGGCGGCGGCTGCACCGGCGGGCTGGCGGTGAGGGATGGGGGGTTCATGCGCAAGGTCGTTCGGCTCAGCGTGTCGGTAAGTTCCCGACAAGGGTCGGGCCCGCTCGATGGTGCTGCGACGGCGTCGCCTGCAAACTTCGATAAGCGGCCGCTTCGGCCCCCAGATCGCGCGCGGCTATCGTCGGCCAGATGTCAGCAGCCGCCAGTCCGCCCGTTCCAGCCCTCGTCGCAGGCCGTCGCCTGGCCCTGGTCGGGCTGCTGCTGGGTGTGGCGCTGGGTGCGCTGGAGGCGGCGATCGCCAATACCGCGCTGCCGGCCATCGCAGCCGACCTGCGTGCGACGCCGGCGGCATCGATCTGGGTCATCAACGCCTACCAGCTGGCGGTGGTGGCCAGCCTGCTGCCCTTTGCCGCGCTCGGCGACCGGCTGGGCGTGCGCCGGGTGTTTCTCGGCGGCCTGGCGTTCTTCAGCGTGGCGTCGCTGTTGTGCGCGCTGGCGCCGTCGCTGCAAGGGCTGGTCTTCGCGCGCACCCTGCAGGGCCTGGGCGCAGGCGCGCTGATGAGCGTGAACGTCGCGCTCATCCGGCTGCTCTACCCACCGCAGCAGTTGGGCCGCGGCGTGGGCCTGAACGCGCTGGTGGTCGGCCTGGGCTTCGTCAGCGGGCCCACGGTGGCGTCGCTGGTGCTGACGGTGGCGCCCTGGCCCTGGCTGTTCGGCATCAACCTGCCGCTGGGGCTGCTGGCGCTGGCCTTCGCCTGGCCGTCGCTGCCCGACAGCCGGCCGCAGCCGCATGGATTCGACGCCGTGGCAGCCGCACTGACGGCGCTGGGTTTCGCCGCGCTGGTGCTGGGCGCGGCCGCGGCCGCCCAGCGTGAGCCCTGGCTGCTGGTGCTGGCACCGCTGATGGTCGCGCTGGCCTGCGCGCTGGCGCTGCGGCGTCGCCAGCGTGGGCACCCGGCGCCGATGCTGCCGGTGGATTTGCTGCGCCGGCCACTGTTCGCGTTGTCGGCGCTGACGTCGATGGCCTCGTTCACCACGCAGGGCCTGGCGTTTGTGGCCTTGCCGTTCTACTTCGAGCGTGTGCTGCTGCGGCCGCCGGTGGAGACCGGTTTCCTGATGTTGCCCTGGGCCGTGGTGGTGACGCTGGCCGCGCCGCTGGCCGGGCGCTTGTCCGAGCGCTACCGCGCGGGCTGGCTGGGCGGCATCGGTCTGGTCACGCTGAGTGTGGGCATGTTGCTGCTGGCGCTGCTGAAGCCGGGTGCGGCGTCGGCCGACATCGCCTGGCGCATGGCGCTGTGTGGGGCCGGCTTCGGCCTGTTCCAGTCGCCCAACCTGAATGCGCTGATGTCCAGCGCGCCGCCGCAGCGTGCGGGTGCCGCCAGCGGCGTGATCGCCGTCTCCCGGCTGCTGGGCCAGGCCCTGGGCGCGGCGCTGGTGGCGCTGTGCTTCGGGCTGGCTGCGGCGCAGGGGCCGACCTGGGCGCTGCGCCTGGGTGCCTGCACGGCGGCCGTGGCCGCGCTGGCCAGCCTGGCGCGGTTGCGCGTGCGGACGCCGTGAGGCGCCGGGCGTCCGCTGCGTGTCAACCGGTGCACGGCAGCGGGTCGATCAGGGTCACCGCGGCCTCCAGCGGGTCGATCAGGTCGGCCAGGTGCTTGAGCGTGGCGTCCCAGCCGCGCTGGTGCGGCGGCACCATCGCTTGCGCCGGAAGGCCGCTGTGCCGCATGCGCAGTTCGGTGCCACCGTCGCGCGCCAGCAGATCGGCCTCGATCAGCGTGTGCATGCCTTCGGGCAGCGGGCCGCCCCTTTCCAGGCCCAGGTGTAGGCCAGATGTTCAGGCCGCCGCAGTTCGACATGGTGGCCACCCACGATATGGCGCTTGCCGCCGCGGGCATTGGCAGTCGCCTGCACGGTCATGCCGCGTGGACAATGCCCAGCGCTGAGCAACTCGGCGTTGACGAAGGCGTCATAGACCTTTTCGCGTGCGGCGCGGATGAAGCGAGTGAGCCTGAGCTCGAAGCTGGCGGTGGTCATCGTGGGATCCGCGGACGGGTCTTGCGGGGGCACCGCTTCCAGCAGTTCGGCCAGACGGTCGAGGCCGGACTCTCAGTCGTCGCGATAGGGCGCCAGCCGGTCGTGCGCCTGCTGCTGTCCCGCAGGCCGCAGGTGGCAGATGCGTCAACGTGCGTCGACCTCACGTTCGATCAGGCCGGCCTGCTGCAACACGCGCAGCTGGTGCGATACCGTCGGGCCCGAAATGCCGAAATGCCGAAATGCCGAAATGCCGAAATGCCGAAATGCCGAAATGCCGAAATGCCGAAATGCCGAAATGCCGAAAGGCTGGGCCAGGTCGTCCAGATGCATGTGGCCCTGGGCCAGGCGGGCCAGGATGGCACGGCGCGTGGGGTCGGCCAAGGCGGCAAAGTTGGCGTCGAGCGGATCGCGGTGCGCAAGCATGAAGTCATCTAACGATTCAGTTAAGTGAAAGGCTCGCCGACCCGCGTAGCATCGCGCCATGCCTGCTGAACCGCTGACCCTGACCCCACCCGGCGCCACACCCTTGCCCATCGTGGTCGACTCGCCGCACAGTGGCACCGACTACCCGGCCGACTTCGGCTGCGTGCTGTCGGGCCTGGCGCTGCGCCAGGGCGAAGACACCTGGGTGCACGAGCTGTACGCCAACGCACCGGCGCAGGGCGCCACGCTGCTGGCGGCCAACTTTCCACGCGCCTACATCGACCCCAACCGCAGCCTGGGCGACATCGACGCCGCACTGCTGGCCGAGCCCTGGCCCGGCCCGGTGACGCCGGGCCGCAAGACCGAGCTCGGCATCGGCCTGGTCTGGCGGCTGATGGACGGCCAGCCCATCTACGACCGCAAGTTGCCGGTGGCCGAGCTGCAGGGCCGCATCGACCGCTGCTGGCGCCCGTACCACGCGGCGCTGAACAGCGCGCTCGATGCCGCCGCGGCACGCTGGCCGCAGCGCTGGCATCTGAACGTGCACTCGATGCCCGACGAGAGCTACCGCAAGCTGGGTCTGCCCGAAAAACCGCTGGCCGACTTCGTGCTGGGCAACCTGGACGGCAGCACCTGCGACGAGGCCACGATGGCGGTGATCGAAGACGCCCTGCGCAGTGCCGGCTACAGCGTGGCGCGCAACGATCCGTTCAAGGGCGTCGAGATCATCCGCGCGTCGGGCCAGCCCGCGCGCGGCTGGCATTCACTGCAGATCGAGGTCAAGCGCTCGTGCTATATGGACCGGCAGCTGCAAAAGAACGCCAGCTTCGGTCGTCTGCAAAAGGCCATTGACGAGATGCTGGCGGCGTTGGCCGCGCACGTGCGACGGCAGCTCGGCTGAAGCGTCAGTTGCCCGCCAGCAGTCGCGCCCGGATCGCCTCGATGCGCGCGCGGTTGACACCGAAATCCTTGCGCCCCAGGCGCGACGCCGAACGCACCTGGATCACCTGCGCCTTGGGGTCGAACCAGAACTCGGTGTCATCGACGAACTTCAGCAGTCGGGTCGAGAAGCGCACGTACAGGTAGTCGGATTTGTTGGTGACGATCTCGGCGCCAGGGATGGCCTGACAGACGGCGCGCAACCGCGCCATGGTGTCGTCGGGGCCGCCGCGGATCAGTGCCAGCGGCGCGATGCGCGCATAGGCCTGCTGCGCGTGGCCGGGCCAGCGGTCGGCCTGACTGCTGACGCTGTTTGGGGTGTCGGACGGCGCCTTGAGTTTGCCGTCGTGCACGCCCAGGTCGGCGGGCGCAGTGCCGTGCAGCAGCCCGAACTGCCCTGCCAGCAGCAGCGCGATCGGCACGCCGACCAGCACCACGACGATCCATTTGAAGGCCGTCAACGGCGTTTGCTCCCGCCCAGCAGCGAACCCAGCACACCGCGCATGATCTCGCGCCCCATCGCCGAGCCCATGCTGCGCACGGCCGACGATGCGGCCTTCTCTGCCAGCCCCGCATGTTTTCCACCGCGAGGGCCGGTCGTGCCCATCACCATGTCCTTGAACATGCCCATCAGGCCGCCGTCGGCTTCGGCCGCCGGGGTCTGGCCGGGCAGCTTGAGCGTCGGTGTGGGCGCACCCGCAGCGCCCGCGGGCGGGCTGGCGGCGGCGGCATCACCCGACACCGCCGTGCGGCCCTTGATCTTCTCGTAGGCCGATTCACGGTCGACCGCCTTTTCATAGGTGCCGGCCACCAGCGAGCCGGCGATCAGCGCCTTGCGCTGCTCGGGCGTGATGGGCCCGATCTGGCTGCCCGGCGGGATGACGTACACACGTTCGGTGACGCTGGGCCGGCCCTTGGCGTCGAGAAAGCTGATCAGGGCCTCTCCCACCGCCAGCTCGGTGATGGCGGTGGCCATGTCGCCGATCTTGGGGTTGGCGCGCATGGTGTCGGCCGCGCTCTTCACCGCCTTCTGGTCGCGTGGCGTGAAGGCACGCAGCGCGTGCTGCACGCGGTTGCCCAGCTGCGCCAGCACGGTGTCGGGAACGTCCAGCGGGTTCTGCGTCACGAAGTACACGCCCACGCCCTTGCTGCGCACCAGGCGCACCACCAGCTCGATGCGCTCGATCAGCACCGTGGGCGCGTCCTTGAACAGCATGTGCGCCTCGTCGAAGAAGAACACCAGCTTGGGCTTGTCGAGGTCACCCACCTCGGGCAGCAGCTCGAACAGCTCGCTCAGCATCCACAGCAGGAAGGTGGCGTACAGCCGCGGCGCGTTCATCAGCCGATCGGCGCTGAGGATGTTGATCACCCCCTTGCCATCGACGGTCTGCATGAAGTCGCTGATGTCGAGCATCGGCTCGCCGAAGAAGCGGTCGCCGCCCTGTTCCTCGATCTGCAACAGCCCACGCTGGATGGCGCCGACGCTGGCGGCGCTGACGTTGCCGTACTCGGTGGTGAACTGGCTGCCGTTCTCACCGACGAACTGCAGCATCGCGCGCAGGTCTTTCATGTCCAGCAGCAGCAGGCCGTTGTCGTCGGCAATCTTGAACACCAGGTTGAGCACGCCGGCCTGGGTGTCGTTGAGCGCCAGCATGCGCGCCAGCAGCAGCGGCCCCATGTCGCTGACGGTGGCGCGCACCGGGTGGCCCTGCTCGCCGAACACGTCCCACAAGGTGGCCGGGCAGGCTTGCGGCTCGGGCAGCGGCAGGCCACGTTCTTTCAGGATG
>Ga0209476_10003595_pt1 | contig 10196 bp, 7 predicted proteins | sample KloWWTrecipitate_FD_187179 | JGI IMG/M metagenome (GOLD analysis project Ga0209476, IMG submission 187179) | Active sludge microbial communities from Klosterneuburg, Austria, studying microevolution and ecology of nitrifiers - Klosterneuburg... | ecosystem: Engineered > WWTP > Aerobic digester >...
TCCAGACCGGCCAGGTCGGGCCGCACGGCGTGCTCGCCGTCACCTTCACCAACAAGGCGGCGAAGGAGATGCTCACGCGGCTTTCCGCCATGCTGCCCATCAACACGCGCGGCATGTGGATCGGCACTTTCCACGGCCTGTGCAACCGCATGCTGCGCGCGCATCACCGCGACGCCGGCCTGCCGCAGCTTTTTCAGATCCTCGACTCGGCCGATCAGTTGGCGGCCGTCAAGCGGCTGCTCAAGAGCCTCAACGTCGACGACGAGAAATTCCCGCCGAGGGACGTGGTCAACTTCATCAACGGCCAGAAAGAGGCGGGCTTGAGGCCGGATGCGGCGGAAGCCTGGGACGAGTACACGCGCCGGCGCGTCGAGCTGTATCGCGAATACGAGGCGCAGTGCCAGCGCGAGGGGGTGGTGGACTTCGCCGAACTGCTGCTGCGCTCCTACGAACTGTTGCAGCGCAACGAACCGATACGGCATCACTACCAGAGCCGTTTCAGACACATCCTGGTCGACGAGTTCCAGGATACCAACATCCTGCAATATCGATGGCTGAAGCTCCTGGCCGGTGGCGGGGCGCATCTGTTCTGCGTCGGCGACGACGACCAGTCGATCTATGCCTTCCGCGGCGCCGAGGTCGGCAATATGCGCGACTTCGAGCGCGAGTTCCGCGTCGAGTCGGTCATCCGCCTCGAGCAGAACTACCGTTCGCACGGCAATATCCTCGATGCCGCCAACGCCATCATCAAGAACAATGCCGCGCGGCTCGGCAAGAACCTGTGGACCGACGCCGGCTCCGGCGAGCCGATCCGCGTCTATGAAGCTTTCAACGATACGGAAGAGGCGCGCTGGATTGTCGAGGAGATCAAGTCGCTGGCCGCCGAGGGCATGGCGCGGCGCGAGATGGCGCTGCTCTACCGCTCCAACGCCCAGTCGCGCGTGCTGGAGCACGCGCTGTTTTCCGCCGGCCTGCCCTACCGCGTCTATGGCGGCCTGCGCTTCTTCGAGCGGCAGGAGGTGAAGCACGCCCTGGCCTATCTGCGCCTGATCGCCAATTCCGACGACGACGGTGCCTTCCTGCGCGTGGTGAACTTTCCGGCGCGCGGCATCGGCGCGCGCACCGTCGAGCAGTTGCAGGACGCGGCGAAGAACGCAAAAGTCAGCCTCCACAGTACGGCGCAGGACGGCGGCAAGGCGATGGTCTTCGCCGCGCTCATCGACAGGCTGAAGGCCGCCTGCGAAGGCCTGACGCTGCCGGAAACGGTCGAGCAGGTGCTGGCGCTCTCCGGCCTGCGCGCGCATTACCAGACCGAGAAGGAAGGTCAGGATCGCCTCGCCAACCTCGACGAGCTGGTGAATGCCGCCGCCAATTTCGTCGCCGAGGAAGGCACGGCGGACGCCGAGGGCGAGCTGTCGGGCGAGCTCGCCGCCTTCCTCTCGCATGCCTCGCTGGAGGCCGGCGAGCACCAGGCCGGCGACAGCGACGACGCCCTGCAATTGATGACCGTGCATTCCGCCAAGGGCCTGGAGTTTGACGCGGTCTTCATCAGCGGCATCGAAGAGGGTTTGTTTCCGCACGAAAACGCGGTGCGCGAAGACAAGGGTCTGGAGGAAGAACGCCGCCTGATGTACGTCGCCGTGACGCGGGCGAGGAAGCGCCTCTACCTCTCGCACGCGCAGACGCGCATGCTGCACGGCCAGACGCGCTACAACCTGCCTTCCCGCTTCTTCGACGAAATTCCCGAAGCGCTGCTGAAATGGCTGACCCCGCGCATGGGTCGGCAGCCGGCCGCCGTATCCGGGGGACTGACTTTTACCTCGCCACGCCGCGGCGGCTGGGCGGCGCCGCCGATCCCGCCGCCGGCCGCCGCGATGCGGCGGACGGCCGCGCAAGAGGCCGGCGGCTTCCGCATCGGCCAGAATGTGGCGCACGCCAAGTTCGGCCAGGGCGTGATCGTCAATGCCGAAGGTTCCGGTTCGGATGCGCGCGTGCAGGTGAATTTCGGCCGCGCAGGCGTCAAATGGCTGGCGCTGTCGGTGGCGAAACTGACGCCGGCCTGAGGAGAAGGCCATGCAAGCACGCGCCAACGGCATCGACATCCCTTCTTTCGACCGGCGGTTGCCGGCTTTTTTGGCGTAGGTCGGGCTTCAGCCCGACTTTGGCCGTTGATGTCGGGCTGAAGCCCGACCTGCAGGAGACATCGCAATGGATCTCGGCATTTCCGGCAAGAAGGCGCTGGTATGCGCCGCCAGCAAGGGCCTCGGCCGCGGCTGCGCGCTGGCGCTGGCGAAGGAGGGCGTGCACGTGACGATCGTCGCGCGCGGGCGCGAGGCGCTGGAGGCGACGGCGGCTGAACTGGAGAAAGTCAGTCTCCCCGGTACGGCAATAAGCTGGGTCGCCGCCGACATCACCACGCCGGAGGGCCGCGCCGCGGCGCTCGCCGCCTGCCCGCAGCCGGACATCCTGGTGAACAACGCCGGCGGTCCGCCGCCGGGCGACTTCCGCAACTGGTCGCGCGAGGACTGGATCGCCGCGCTCGACGCCAACATGCTGACGCCCATCGAGCTGATCAAGGCGACGGTGGACGGCATGATCGCGCGCCGCTTCGGCCGCATCGTGAACATCACCTCCGGCGCGGTGAAGGCGCCGATCGACGTGCTCGGCCTCTCCAACGGCGCGCGCAGCGGCCTCACCGGTTTCGTTGCCGGGCTGGCGCGGAAGACGGTCAAGCACAACGTCACCATCAACAACCTGCTGCCCGGCTTCTTCGACACCGACCGCATCCGCACGGTGGTCGGCGGTCAGGCCAAGTCGCGCGGCATTGCCTACGAGGAAGCCCTCGCCGAACGCATCGCCACCATTCCCGCCGGCCGCATCGGCGATCCCGAAGAGTTCGGCGCCGCCTGCGCATATCTGTGCAGCGCGCAGGCCGGCTTTGTCACCGGGCAGAACCTGCTGCTCGACGGCGGCGCCTACCCCGGCACCTTCTAACCACAGTGCTGTAGGAGCCAGCTTGCTGGCGATCCGGCGGCCGTATCGCTGCCAAGGCAGCTCCTACAGAAGCCCCGACCTGTCTTCCGGGCGACTGACGCCGCCGCGCCGATCCGCGATACTCTCCCTGCGGCTTCCCACAATGGAAGCCCCGCCTTCAATTGCCTAGAATGAATCGACCGTCCACAAGACGGGAGGAGACGACGTGATGGACAAAGACCTCGACGAGGCGGCGCTCGAATACCACCGCCTGCCCACCCCCGGCAAGATTTCCGTGGTGCCCACCAAGGGCCTCATCAACCAGCGCGACCTCGCTTTGGCCTACTCGCCCGGCGTGGCGGCGGCCTGCAAGGCCATCGTCGCCGATCCCGCCGTGTCGGCGGAGCTGACTTCGCGCAGCAACCTGGTCGGCGTGGTGACCAACGGCACGGCGGTGCTCGGCCTCGGCAACATCGGCCCGCTCGCCGCCAAGCCGGTGATGGAAGGCAAGGCCTGCCTGTTCAAGAAATTCTCCGGCATCGACGTCTTCGACATCGAGCTGAATGAGCGCGATCCGGACAAGCTGGTCGACATGATTGCCGCCATGGAGCCGACCTTCGGCGGCATCAACCTGGAGGACATCAAGGCGCCCGAGTGCTTCTATATCGAAAAGAAGCTGCGCGAGCGCATGCGCATCCCGGTCTTCCACGACGACCAGCACGGCACCGCCATCGTCGTCGGCGCGGCGGTGCTGAACGGCCTGAAACTCCTCGGCAAGAAGCTCGACGAGGTGAAGCTGGTCAGCAGCGGCGCCGGCGCCGCGGCGCTGGCCTGCCTCGACATGATCGTCATGCTCGGCGTGAAGGTGGAGAACATCTGGGTCACCGACCTCCACGGCGTGGTGTATGAAGGCCGGCCCGAGGAGATGGACGAGATCAAGGCGCGCTACGCCAAGAAAACCCAGGCGCGCAAGCTGGCCGAGGTGATCGAGGGCGCCGATGTCTTCCTTGGCCTTTCCGCCGGCGGCGTGCTCAAGCCCGAGATGGCGGCGAAAATGGCGAAGAACCCGCTCATCCTGGCGCTGGCCAACCCGACGCCGGAGATCCTGCCCGAGGAAGTGCGCTCGGTGAGGAGCGACGCCATCATCGCCACCGGCCGCTCCGACTATCCGAACCAGGTCAACAACGTCCTCTGCTTCCCCTTCATCTTCCGCGGCGCGCTGGACGCGGGTGCCACGACCATCACGGAAGAGATGAAGCTCGCCGCCGTGCGCGCCATCGCCGAGCTGGCGCAGGCGGAAGCCTCCGACATCGTGGCGACGGCCTACGGTGACACGGAGATGGCCTTCGGCCCCGAGTACATCATCCCCAAGCCCTTCGATCCGCGCCTGATCGTGAAAATCGCGCCGGCGGTGGCGCAGGCGGCGATGGATTCCGGCGTCGCCACGCGGCCGCTGAAGGACTTCAACGCCTACCGCCAGCAGCTCACCCAGTTCGTCTTCCATTCCGGCACGCTGATGAAGCCGGTGTTCTCGGCGGCGAAGAAGGCGCCGAAGCGCGTGCTGTATTGCGAGGGCGAGGACGAGCGCGTGCTGCGCGCCATCCAGGCGGTGGTCGACGAGGGCATCGCCCGGCCGGTGGCATTGGGGCGGCCGGCGGTGATCGCGGCGCGCCTGCAAAAGCTGGGGCTGCGCATCGAGGCCGGCAAGGATTTCGAACTCGTGGATGTCGGCAACGACCCGCGCTACCGCGACCTCACCCACGACTACTACAAGCTGATGGCGCGCGACGGCGTCTCGCCGGCCATCGCCAAGCGCGAGGTGCTGCGCTCCAACACCCTGATCGGCGCGCTGCTGCTCCGGCGCGGCGACGTGGACGCCATCCTCTGCGGCACGCAGGGGCAACTGACGCGGCACCTGGAGCGGGTGTCGAACGTCATCGGCCTCAAGCCCGGCGCGCGCATCTTCGCGGCGATGAACGTGCTGATGCTGCCGCGCCACACCCTGTTCCTCTGCGACACCTACGTCAACGAGGAGCCGACGGCGGGCGAGATCGCCGAGATGACGCTGATGGCGGCCGAGGAAGTGCGCCGCTTCGGCATCGTGCCGAAGGTGGCGCTGCTGTCCTACTCCAACTTCGGCAGCCGCAAGACGGCGTCCGCCCTGAAAATGCGCGAAGCGCGCCGCCTCATCGCCGAGCGCGCAGCGCAACTGGAAGTCGATGGCGAGATGCACGGCGATGCCGCGCTGTCGGAGGATATCCGCCAGAAGGTGTTCCCGGATTCCGTTTTGCGCGGCGAGGCCAACCTGCTCATCATGCCCAACCTGGATGCCGCCAACATCGCCTTCAACCTGCTCAAGATCACCGGCGGCGACGGCATCACCGTCGGCCCCATCCTCCTCGGCGCGGCGAAGCCGGTGCACATCCTGACGTCCACCGCGACGGTGCGGCGGCTGGTGAACATGACGGCGCTGGCGGTGGTGGACGCGCATCATCTCAGAGCCTGACGCGTGATCGGCTATTTGTGGGAGCGGCGTACCCGCCGCGAAACCCCCTTTGCAAAAGGGGGTGGCCCGCAGGGCCGGGGGATTTATCGCGGCGCGGACGCCGCTCCCACATCGCTAGCCCGGCCGGCCACCTAAACTCGCTGAGCTCGGACAATGTGGCCGGACAACCCCGGCCTGGCAGCCCTGCGCTCGGCGTGGCAGAGGGGGGGTGGGCGGGGCCACTCCGCGGGCATCTTTGGTTGTGGCCTTCGGCGTACAACTACAGAGAAAACTTTGGGTTTCGACTCCAAGTAGCTTTTCGCAATCGGCAGGACTAGAACGTAAAGAAATCCGAATATGCTTGAGGCGTGGGCCGCTTGCCAAGGGAAATTGGCAACTGTAGTCTAGTTAGACTATTTTCGAGAAAAGGATCGCGGCGCATGTCTTCTTATGCATTCTGGAACAACAAGGGCGGCGTCGGCAAAAGTTTCCTCTGCTTCATCGCTGGCTGTGAGTATGCCCATAAATTCCCAGGCAGTGATGTCTATGTTTTAGATCTTTGTCCTCAGGCGAATGTCTCGGAGACATTACTTGGAGGATTCCCCAAAGGCTCTAAGGCTATGACTGAGCTGCTGGCAAGGAAGCCGCGTGCAAGTATCGCAGGCTACTTGGACGCCCGCCTCAGTTCACCGTTCAAACGGCTGGACGATATCGACCCTTTTGTATGTCGGCCGAGCAACTACAACAGCGCTGTTCCTAAGAATGTAAGCCTTGTGTGTGGCGATAATCTTCTTGAGATTCAGTCGGAGGCAATTCGACAGACTTCTCAGTTGGCCGTACCTTCTGATTCTTGGAAGCAGGTTCTACTCTGGATTCGGGATCTGACTGAGACCCTAGCAAAAAAGAGCGGTGATCGCCCGTCCGTTTTCATCATCGACTGCAATCCGAGCTTCGCGATTTTTACCCAACTTGCCGTGGTCGCAGCCGATCATGTCGTTGTACCTTTCACGGCGGATGACAGTTCGCGTAGAGCTGTGGAGAACGTCGTTACACTGCTGTACGGGTTTACTGAGGCTGCCGACGTTGCGCCTTACACTAAGATCAGCTTCGCCAAGAAAGCCAAAGAAGAAAGCGTTCCAGTTCCGACCCTTCACACATTTGTCAGCAATCGCGTCACCAAATACGAGGGCCAGCCCAGCAAGGCATTTGCGGCAATGATTAAGGCGATGAAGACCACGATTGACGATATACATACGAAGCATCGGGAAGTCTTTAGTTTTCCGACCGCCAAACCTAGCAGCAAGTTCTTATTTGTTCCGGACTACCACAGCGCTTCGATTATTGCTGCTAGTACCGGAACACCGCTGCACAAACTTACTGCCGGCCCAAAAGAGTTTGGTGGCGAGCGCGTGCAAATTAACCCAACCCCTCTTAAAGATTACCGAGAGAAACTAACTCAAGTCGTGGACCGACTACTTTGAGCGCTTGTGATGGCATCGCCTGCTGCAACCAAGTACAAGTCGCTGGCGGCACGAGCAACCATCATCCTGAAGGCTGATCGAAGCATACTTGGTCGCAAGGATGTCCAAGCGTTGTACGGTGCCGCGTTCGTTGCCCAAGTTGCGGCTTGGAATGCTTACGTGGCCGGTCTGATCAACTGCTTCTTTCAGGAAGTTGCCAACCCGATGGCCGTGCAATTTCATGCGATGCACACGCTGGCAAACACAGCGGCCTTATCGCGGCTTGACCGTTTCAATACACCGAACGCAGAGAACACGCGCAACTTGATTATTGAGTGTACTGGCTACGATCCTTGGGTTGACTGGCAATGGCCCTCTCGCGGCATGAATGCCTTGGCCACTCGGCTCCGGCTTAACGAGATACTCAAAGTCCGACACAGCCTAGCGCACGGATTTGCTATGCCAGGGTACTCTTGGACTCAGGCCACATCGGGGGAGACTCGGCTTACTGTGAAAGAGCTGGCCTGGACGCGGGCGTTCTTCAATCACTTGGTTACCACGACGGATTTGGGACTCAGATCGCATTTGGTTGCAACCTACGGGGCGGTGCCAAATTGGTAGCCTCGCTATCGCAAGCCGCGTAGCGTCCAGGTCGGCTGTCGCTGACCGCCATGAAGGCCGTTACACTAGGAAAATGTACCGGAATCGGATTTATCTGTGATTAGTATTACTGTGGAATTATGTATCTGTAGTTCTTGGGTGAGTAAGGTCGGCCCCCTAGCCAAGCAAGTCGCCGTATCGCAGAGACTGACTTTTCCTCGACGCTTCGCGCCCTTCCGTTTGGCTATCCGATGCGGTCATCGGGAGCCTTGACTTTGTAATTCGATGGATTACACTGTATCGCTGAATATTACACGTTGACATGATCCGGACGTTCAGACACCGAGGGCTTGAGCGCTTTTTCAGCAAAGGGGATCACCGCGGCATTCTGGCCAGGAGCGAGGCGCGGATCGAGCGGATGCTCGACCGCCTGGATGCGGCGGCCAGGCCCGAGGACATGAACCTGCCCGGCTACAAGTTCCACCGGCTGACGGGCGAGCGCAAGGGCACATGCGCGGTTTCGGTGACCGGCAACTGGCGCATCACCTTTCGCTTCGAGGGCGAGGATGCCGTCGATGTGGACCTGGAGGACTGTCACTGATGAAGACGCTGCGGAATCCCAGCCGGCGCCCGACCCACCCGGGCGCGATCCTGCGCGAAGACGTGCTGCCGGCGCTCGAAATGACGCAGACCGAGTTCGCCGAGCGCCTGGGCGTCTCCCGCCTGTCGGTATCCGACCTGCTGCACGGGAAGCGCGCCATGACGCCCGAGATGGCCGCGCGCGTCGCCAAGCTCCTCAACACCACACCGGAGAGCTGGCTGCGCATGCAGGAAGCAGTCGACCTGTGGGAAGTGCAGCAGCACCCCGAGAAGCTCGCCGGCATCAAGCCGATCAAGGCCGAGCGCCTGGCGGCCTGACGTTTCCCGTCCCTGGGGCGGTTCGTCGGGACGCGGCGCGGCGGAGAGCTCCAATACCCCCTGGCGTACGCCCGACTTGTGCAACTACTCCACGCCATCCGCTTCCACCAGCCCGGCGGCCAATGAAAATACCTGATTGACGCGATATACAGAAATCTGTATCGTTGCCTCATGAAAACCACGCTCGACATCAACGATTCCCTGCTGGCCAATGCCAAGGCGCTGGCCGCGCGGCAGCGGACCAGCTTGACGCGGCTGATCGAGGAGGGATTGCAGCTCCGCCTCCGGTCATCCCGTACCGCAAGCAAGGCAAGCAATCGCAAGCTTCCTGTCTTCAAGGGGCGCGGGGGGCTGGTTGCCGGCCTGAACCCCAGCAGCAACAAGGCCATGCTGGATGCTGCCGACGATGACGCCTGACGTGAATGTGCTGATTGCAGCATCGCGCAGCGATCATCCTCACCACAAGACAGCCTACGCGTGCCTGGATACCGCCATGGCGGCTTGTGCGGAGGGCGCAAGCCTGAAGCTGATGCCGATGGTGGTTGCCAGTTTCCTGCGGCTGGTCACGAACTCGAAAATATTCGTGCATCCGACGCCCGTGGAGAAAGCCGTGGAATACCTCGACGCACTCCTTGCGGTGCCGGGGGTCGAGATGCCTGTTCTTGGCGCCGAGTGGCCGATGTTGCGTCAACTCTGCATAGAGAAGAAACTGAGCGCCAACGACATTCCCGACGCGTGGCTCGCCGCGGCGGTGATCCAGTTCGGCGAGCACCTTGTCACGTTCGATGCCGATTTCAAGAAGCTGTTGAGGCGGACGCATGTCACCGTGCTTGCCCCCGCCTGAGGATTCGGCGCGCTTCCACAGAATCGAGGTAACACCATGCCCAACGCCATTCGTTTCCACCAGCCCGGCGGTCCCGAGGTTTTGAAATGGGAGGAGGTCGCCGTCGGCGATCCCGGCCCGAACGAGGCGCGCGTGCGCCATCACGCCGTCGGCCTCAACTTCATCGACATCTACCATCGCACCGGCGCCTACCCACTGCCGCTGCCTTCGGGCATCGGCCTGGAGGGCGCGGGGGTAGTGGAGGCGGTCGGCAGCGAGGTGAAGGACCTCAAGGCCGGCGACCGCGTCGCCTATGCCGGCGGGCCGGTCGGCGCGTATTCGGAAGCGCGCCTGATCCCGGCCGACCGGCTGGTGAAGCTGCCCGAGGCGCTCTCCTTCGAGCAGGGCGCGGCGATGATGCTGCAGGGCATGACGGCGCAGTACCTGCTGCGGCGCACCTACCGCGTGCAGTCGGGCGACACCATTCTCATTCATGCCGCCGCCGGCGGCGTCGGCCTCATCGTCTGCCAGTGGGCGAAGGCGCTCGGCGCGAAGGTGATCGGCACGGTCGGCTCGGACGAAAAGGCGGCGCTGGCCAAGGCGCACGGCTGCGACCACGCCATCGTCTATACCCGAGAGAAGTTCGCTGATCGGGTGAAGGAGCTCACCGTCGGCGAGGGTGTGGCGGTGGTGTACGACTCGATCGGCAAGGACACCTTCATGGATTCACTGTCCTGCCTGCGGCCCATGGGCATGATGGCGCTGTTCGGCGCAGCCTCCGGCCCGGTGCCGCCCTTCGACCTCGGCCTGCTGGCGAAGATGGGTGCGCTGTTCATCACCCGGCCGACGCTGTTCGTCTATACGGCCAAACGCAGCGACCTCGTGCAGACGGCGGACGAACTGTTCGGCATGGTCACCTCGGGCAAGGTGAAGATCG
>Ga0209476_10003597_pt1 | contig 10194 bp, 7 predicted proteins | sample KloWWTrecipitate_FD_187179 | JGI IMG/M metagenome (GOLD analysis project Ga0209476, IMG submission 187179) | Active sludge microbial communities from Klosterneuburg, Austria, studying microevolution and ecology of nitrifiers - Klosterneuburg... | ecosystem: Engineered > WWTP > Aerobic digester >...
TTCTCCGTAGGGACGGGGGTGGAGAGGTTTCGGTTGCGGCGCGCCACCGGATTTCGCGCCACACAACGCAAGTGCTTTCAGTTGCTCAGACGCGGGTCCAGTCGAAGGCGGCTTTCTCGCCGGTTCCGTAGACCTTGAGTGCGCCTTTCCCGCCGACGGCGTTGGGGCGCTGGAAGATCCAGTTCTGCCATGCCGTCAGTCGGCCGAAGACCCGCGTGAACATGTTCTCCGGGCCATTGAAACGCAGATTGGCTTCCATGCCGGTCAGTGCATCGGGGTTCATCGCCACGCGTTCCTCGATGGCGATACGTGTCTCGTCGGCCCAGTCGATGTCGTCGGGATTGCTGGTCACCAGCCCCAATGCAAATGCGGCATCGGCGTGCAGCGGCTGGCCGACCACGGCCCGCACCGCCTCCAGCGCCGGTTGCTCGTCGTAGAAGCGGCGTTGCAGGCGGCTTTGGCCGGTGGCCATCGGGAACTGCCCGAAGTTGATCTCGCCAACCGTCAGCTTGGGCGCCTTGGTTTCGTCGTCCGGCAAGGCCAGCTGGTAGCTGCGGTCACAGGCCAGCGCCAGTTCCAGCAGGGTTCCGGCAAAACACGAACCCGGCTCGATCAGCGCAAATAGGCTGCGCGAAGACAGATCAAGCCGGCTGAAGGTGCGTCGCAACAGACCGATCGTCTCGCGCACCAGCCAGTGGTCCTTGTGTTCGAGCAGCACCGCGTCCATGGCCAGTACCGCGGCGCTCTCGCCTTCGGTGCGGATCAGCCACAGGCCGATCTCCAGTTCGTTGGTACGCATCGACAGGATCGCATCCTCCAGTTCGCGGCCCAGCGCCAGCGGATACCAGGCGGCGCCAGCCGCCTCGATACCGGCGATGTCGGTCGGCTGGATGCCTGCAGGCGCCTTGATCGTGAAGCTGGCGGTACGCGCGACGCGATCGATGCTGACGCTCACGTGGCGATAGTGCAGCGCATCGGCCTGCATGTTCCGCTCCAGTGGAGCCAATTCGACACCGCTGGCGTCGGCCGGCCGGTCGCTTGCTGCGGCCAGTTCAAGAGCGCGCTTGTGCACCTTCTCGGCAAACACAGTCGGTTTGGCAATGTCATCAACCAAGCGCCAGTCCTTGGCTTTCTGGCCGCGCACACCTTCGACGCTGGTGCAGAAAATGTCGGCCAGGTCATGGCGCACATGGCGCTTGTCGGTCACCCGGGTCAGGCCTCCGGTGCCGGGCAATACGCCCAGCAGCGGCACTTCGGGCAGGCTGACGGCCGAAGCACGGTCATCCACCAGAATGATCTCGTCGCAAGCCAGCGCCACCTCATAACCACCACCGGCGCAGGCGCCATTGACGGCTGCCAGGAATTTCAGACCACTGTATCTGGACGAATCCTCCAGTCCGTTGCGGGTCTCGTTCGTGAACTTGCAGAAGTTGACCTTCCAGGCGTGGCTGGACACACCGAGCATGAAGATGTTGGCACCCGAGCAGAACACCTTTTCCTTGGCACTGGTCAGCACCACGGTTCGCACTTCGGGATGTTCGAACCGGATGCGGCTGACCGCGTCGTTCAGTTCGATGTCGACACCGAGGTCATAACTGTTGAGCTTGAGCTTGTAACCCGGACGCAGACCCGCGTTCTCGTCGAAGTCGGCCGCCAGCGTCGCCACGGGCCCCTGGAACGACAGTTTCCAGTGCTTGTACCGGGACGGATGTGTCTGGTAGTCGACAGGTTTGGTATCGGTCACGGCGTGCTCCTCTGGGATGACTTGGATTGCAGGTTCAATGCTGCGATGACACGCATAATAATGCATGTATCGCTTGAACGTCAAGCACTTTTATGCATTTTCAGGCTGCCGCATTTGCATGGATTGGCAACGCCAGCGCGGAACGAACCGTGGAGCGCAGCAACGCAAACGTTTCGGCCAAACCCTGGGCGCTGGTGTCGATCCGGAACTCGGCCTTGGAATAAAACGCGGCGCGCCCCGCCAGAATGCTCTTGAGGTCGGCCATGGCCTCGCGGCTGGCCGCCATCGGCCGGGTATCACCCTGGGCCACGACACGGCTCATGTGGTCGTGCGGATCGGCCGACAACCAGACCGTCGTGCAGTGCGACAACACCTCGTTGAAGGTGGCCGGGTCGGACACCAGACCGCCTGGAATCGCGATCACCGCCTCCTGATGCAGCTGTATGGTTTCCTCCAGCGCACGGCGCTCATAACGGCGATAGGCATTCTGTCCGTACAAGGCCTGGATCTCGGCTGAACTGCAACCGGCAAACTGCTCGATCTCCCGGCTCAGCTCGATGAACGGGAACCCCAGGTCTTCGCCGAGCATGTTGCCCAGCGTGGATTTGCCGGCGCCGCGCAAGCCCAGCAAGGCGATGCGCCCGCTGCGTGCCCCACCGGCGCCACCGTGCGCGCCGCCGGTGCCGAGCATCTCGCCCACTGCCACGCGTACCCGACGCAAGGTCTGCTCGTCCCGGCTCTCCAGCAACTCCCGCAGCATCAGCCATTCCGGCGATGCGGTCGTCACGTCGCCGATGATTTCCGCCAGCGTGCATTGCAAGGCGCGGGTCACTTGCAGCAGCACCAGGATCGACGCGTTGCCGACACCGTATTCCAGGTTCGCCAGATGCCGCTCCGACACATCGGCCAGTTGCGACAAGGCCTTGCGCGTGATGCCGCGCCGTGACCTCAAATTGCGAATGCGCCCGCCAAGGGCCTCCAGGAATGGGTCCTTCTTCTCCGTTGCAGGCACATCCGGAACCGGTGTGAGCGGTCCGGAAATCGCAGGCCGAACGGCCGTTGACGAGGATTCATGAAATATAGTGCTTGACATGGTTGCTGGCGCGCTTTAGAGTGCTGATACGCACAATACTGCATATATTGCAGCAAGGCAAGCAGGCTGCAGCAAGACGATGGAGACGCACCGATGACACAAGCCCTGTTCCGGGACCAGATCGCCGCACTGACGGCACAACTGGTGGACCGCCCGCTCGACGACCTGCTCGACCAGTGGCTGAATCAGGAGCATGGCCCGGCAAGCGCCAGCTACCAGGCGCTGCGCCGGTCGTGCGAGAGTGGTGTCGCCGACGGCTGGTTGTGCCAGCGTGAAGGCGGCGGCATTCGTTATGGCCGGGTCTTCAAGCCGGCCGATGACCTGCAAGGTTTCTCGGTCGACGTCGTCGACATGCGCGATATCGCAGGTCCGCAGCATGCACATCCGAATGGCGAAATCGACCTGATCATGCCAATCGACGACACGGCGCGGTTCGATGGCCGCGCTGCCGGCTGGCTGGTGTACCCCGCAGGCAGCGCGCACAGACCGACGGTCAGCGCAGGCCGGGCGCTGGTCTTGTACCTGCTGCCGCAGGGCCGGATCGATTTCAGCACCTGACCCCGACCGCGGTTGCCACTGTGGCCGCCCCAGCCTCTTGCCCCTTGCCCTCACCATCCGCAGGAAGACCAACATGACCAGCCCTGTCACCACGACAACGCCACCGGCAGAGCAATTCAACTTCGCCCAGCACCTGATCAGTTGCAATGCGCAGCGCGCCGACAAATTGGCGTTCATCGACGACAACGGCAGCCTGGCATACGGCGCGCTGGCGCTGCGACTGCGGCAACTGGCAGCAGCCTTGCGCGGCATTGGCGTGCGGCGTGAAGAACGGGTGCTGCTGCTGATGCACGACAGCTGCGACTGGCCGGTGGCCTTCCTGGGCGCCATGTACGCCGGCATCGTACCGGTGGCGGTCAATACCTTGCTCACGGCCGACGACTATGCCTACATGCTGGAGAATTCCCGCGCGCAGGCGGTGCTGGTGTCGGGTGCCCTGCTGCCGGCGCTCACCGCCGCAATGACCAAGGCAGACCACGAGGTGCAGAAGGTCATCGTCTCGCGTCCGGTGGCGCCACTGCATCGGGCCGAAGTCGCGTTCGAGAGCTTTCTGACGTCGCACAGCGCCATGGCCCGCCCCGCGGCCACCCAGGCCGACGACCCCGGTTTCTGGCTGTATTCGTCCGGCTCGACCGGGCGGCCCAAGGGCACGGTGCACTCCCACGCCAACCCCTACTGGACAGCCGAACTCTATGGCAAGGCCGTGTTGCAGCTGACCGAGCAGGACGTCTGTTTTTCCGCCGCCAAACTGTTCTTCGCTTACGGATTGGGCAATGCGCTGACCTTCCCGATGAGTGTCGGCGCCACCACGCTGCTGATGGCCGAACGCCCCACCCCTGAGGCAACATTCAGGCGCTGGACCGGCGGCGTCGGCGATGTCCGGCCGACCGCGTTCTTCGGCGCCCCGACCGGGTTTGCCGGCATGTTGGCCGCTGCAGGGTTGCCCAGGCGCGATGCCGTTGCATTGCGCCTCGTGTCATCGGCCGGCGAGGCACTGCCAGCCGAGATCGGCGAACGGTTCAGGGCCCATTTCGGCGTCGACATCGTCGACGGCATCGGCTCCACCGAGATGCTGCACATCTTCCTGTCCAACCGGCCGGAGAGAGTGCGTTACGGCACTACTGGCTGGCCGGTGGCGGGTTACGCGATCGAGCTGCGCGGCGAAGACGGTGGCCCGGTCCCGGATGGTGAACCCGGCGACCTGTATATCCAGGGTCCATCGGCGGCCATGATGTACTGGGGCAACCGCGCCAAGACCCGCGAAACCTTCCAGGGCGGGTGGACCAAGAGCGGCGACAAATACGTGCGTAATGCCGACGGCAGTTACACCTATGGCGGGCGCAGCGACGACATGCTCAAGGTCAGCGGCATCTACGTCAGCCCGTTCGAGGTCGAGGCAACGCTGGTGCAGCATCCGTCGGTACTTGAAGCCGCGGTCGTCGGCATTGCAGACGCCGACGGACTGACCAAGACCAAGGCCTTTGTCGTACTCAAGGACGGCGCCAAGGCCAGCGAAGACGAGCTCAAGGCCTTCGTCAAGGACAAGCTGGCGCCGTACAAATACCCGCGCCTGATCGCCTTTGTGCCGGAACTGCCCAAGACCGCAACCGGAAAGATCCAGCGCTTCAAGCTGCGCGAAACCGGCCACTGAAAGCAGCGCGGCGCTTCAAGCGCCAGCACCTGCAGCGACACAGGCGCCCGGCGCAATGCTGCGACCGGCGGCTTGCGACGACCCCGAGGGCCGCAGGTTCAGCGCCGAAACTCCCGATACAGCAGATACAGACCGCTGGCCACGACAACCGATGCCCCGCCAATGACGGCCGCATCGGGCACGTGGCCGAACAGCAACCAGCCGAACAGCGTCATGTAGATGATCTGCTGGTACAGAAACGGTCCCAGCACAGCGGCCGATGCATACCGATGCGCCTGCGTCACCATCAGGTGGCCCAGGCCCCCGAACGCACCCATCGCCAACACCAGAATCCAGGCAATCGCGTCCTGCGGCGGTGTCCAGTGCATCAGGCCGAAAGGCGTGAGCAGCACTGCCGCGCCCAGCGCCGACCACAGTTGCGTGGTGGCCGGCAATTCGGTAGCCGCCAGGCGCCGCGTCAACATGTTGAACAAGGCATACAGCACCGCATTGAGCAGCGACAGGATGATGGCCGGGTGAAAGCCCTGGCTGCCCGGGCGCACGATCAGCAACACGCCGGCAAAGCCGACCAGGATCGCGATCCAGCGCCGCGCGTCGAGTCGCTCGCCCAGCAGCCGGGCACTGATCACCGCAATCAGGATCGGTACCGAAAACTGGATTGCGCCGGTCACGTCAAGCTGCAGGTATTGCAGGGCCCAGAAATTGAGCGCAGTCATGACGGCCTGCATCAGTGCCCGCAGCAGTTGCAGCCGCGGCTGGCCAGTGCGGTACAAGGCCCAGCCGTACTTCGGCGTCAGCACCAGAATGCCGAGCAGTGAATGCGTGACGAAACGCAGCCAGACCACCTGGAACACCGGCAACACCATCACCAGCCATTTGGCCGAACTGTCGAGCGCCGCGAAACACAGCGTGGTGACGCTGACCATCGCGATGCCGAGCTGCCGATTGCGCGCGGTATCGAGTTCGAGCATGCTGTCCGATGGTCAGATGCAGGGGCTCGATGCCCCGTCAGCCATCGCTGACGCCGTCACAGTTTGGCTTCGACCCAGGCGCGCACGCTGGCCAGCGCCTGCGGCAGCGCCGCCGCATCGGTACCTCCGGCCATCGCCATGTCGGACTTGCCGCCGCCCTTGCCACCGACCTGGCTGGCCACGTGGTTGACCAGTTCGCCGGCCTTGACACGACCCATGACGTCGGCTGTGACACCTGCGGCCAGCTGCACCTTGGCACCGTCGACCACGGCCAGCACGATCACGGCCGACTTGAGCTTGTCCTTGAGCTTGTCCATGCTCTCGCGCAAGGTCTTCGCATCTGCGCCATCCATGCGCACAGCCAGCAGTTTCACGCCCTTGATGTCGATCGCCTGCTGCATCAGCTCGTCCCCCTGGCTCGATGCCAGCTTGCCCTTGAGCGCGACGATGTCCTTCTCGAGCTGCCTGGCATGGTCGACCATCTGCGTGATGCGGCCGCGCAGTTCGGCCACCGGCGCCTTGACAGCACCTGCCACCTGGGTGACGGTGGTCTCGAGCTGCTGCAGATAGGCCAGCGCACCCTGCCCGGTCACCGCCTCGATGCGCCGCACGCCGGCGGCCACGCCGCTTTCGGCCACCACCTTGAACAGGCCGATGTCACCGGTGCGCTGCACATGGGTGCCACCACACAATTCGGTGGTCGAGCCGATGTCGAGCACGCGCACGACGTCGCCGTATTTCTCACCGAACAACATCATGGCGCCGGTCTGGCGTGCTGCCTCGATCTCCATCAGGCGCGACTGGGTCGGGACGTTGTTCAGGATTTCAGCATTGACCAGCGCTTCGATGTCGTGGATCTGGTTGTCGGTCACTGGCGCGTTGTGCGTGAAGTCGAAGCGTGTGCGCTCGGCATTGACCAGGCTGCCTTTTTGTTGCACGTGGGTACCCAGCACGCTGCGCAGGGCCTTGTGCATCAGGTGGGTCGCTGAATGATTGCGTACGGTTGCAGCGCGTGTGGGCGCGTCGACATGCGCCGTCACGGCCTCGCCTACGCGCAGGCTGCCCGATGCAAGCGTGCCGTGGTGGGCAAATACGTCGGACTTGATTTTCTGGGTATCAGCCACGGCAAACATCGCGCCATCGGAAAAGATCGATCCCTGGTCGCCGACCTGGCCGCCACTCTCGGCATAAAACGGTGTGCTGCCCAGCACCACCACACCGGACTGGCCGGCCTTGAGTTCGGACACGGCAGCGCCATCCAGGTACAAGGCGGCGACGGTGCTGTGTTCGGTCAGCGTGTCGTAACCGACAAAGTCATTGCCTTCACCCGCATATTCGAGCGCCTTGTCCATGCGGAACTTGCCGGCAGCCCGGGCTTGCGCCTTCTGCCGGTCCATCGCCACCGCAAAGCCGGCCTCGTCCACCGTCAGTCCGCGCTCGCGGCAAACATCGGCCGACAGGTCAAGCGGGAAGCCGAAGGTGTCGTGCAGCTTGAAAGCCACATCACCGGGAAGGACCCTGGCACCATCGGCCAGCGCCGTATCCAGGATGCCCATACCGGTTTCCAGCGTCTCGAAGAAGCGTTCTTCTTCGGTCTTGAGCACTTCAGTGATTCGCGCCTGCTGCTGCGCCAGGCGCGGATACGCCTGGCCCATCACAGCCACCAGATCGGCCACCAGCTTGTGGAAAAACGGCGTCTTGCGCCCGAGCTTGTAGCCGTGGCGGATGGCACGCCGGATGATGCGGCGCTGCACGTAACCGCGCCCTTCGCTGCCCGGCATGACGCCATCGCTGACCAGGAAGGCAGTGGCGCGGATATGGTCGGCAATCACCTTGAGCGAATTGTGCTGCAGATCGGCGCAGCCGGTCTCGCGCGCAGCAGCCGCAATCAGTGCCTGGAACAGATCGATCTCGTAATTGCTGTGTTTGTGCTGCAGGATGGCTGCCAGGCGCTCCAGTCCCATGCCGGTATCGACGCAGGGCGCAGGCAGCGGCTTGACCGAACCATCGGCCTGCATGTCGAACTGCATGAACACGTTGTTCCAGATCTCGATGTAGCGGTCACCATCGGCATCCGGCGAGCCGGGCGGGCCACCGGCCACATCGGGGCCGTGGTCGTAGAAAATCTCGCTGCACGGACCGCACGGTCCCGTATCAGCCATCATCCAGAAGTTGTCGGATGCATACTTCGCACCCTTGTTGTCGCCGATACGCACCACGCGCTCGGGTGGCAGGCCGATCTCCTGGGTCCAGATGTCGTAGGCCTCGTCATCGTCGATGTAGACCGTGGCCCACAACTTGTCGGCCGGCAACTGGTAGACCTGGGTCAGCAGTTCCCAGGCCCAGGTCAGGCTCTCGCGCTTGAAGTAGTCGCCAAAACTCCAGTTGCCCAGCATCTCGAAGAACGTATGGTGGCGCGCGGTATAACCGACGTTTTCCAGGTCGTTGTGTTTGCCGCCCGCACGCAGGCAGGCCTGCACCGAGGCCGCACGCACGTACGAGCGCTTGTCGGTGCCCAGAAACACGTCCTTGAACTGCACCATGCCCGAGTTGACGAACATCAGCGTCGGATCATTGCCCGGCACCAGCGGGCTCGACGCCACCACGGTGTGACCCTTGGAGGCGAAGAAATCCAGGAATATCTGGCGGATGTCGGCAACGGAAGCGGCGATGGTGGTCATGGATGTGGAGCGGGTGGGAGATGCAGGACGCACGCCACGAATGTCGCGCGCTGCCAATCTGGCCGGGTTGGAAGGCCGTTGGATTTTACCTGCACAGGTCTGGCCCTTACACTGCGCGGTCAAGCACCTGGGAAAGGCCGGACCGATGCTCACCGATGAACAGATGCGCCAGTATCACGAGGACGGATTCATCGTCGTTCCCGGCGTGGTGGCGCCCGATACTTTGGCCGCCTTGTGCAGCGCCACCGACCGCATCGTCGCCGGTGCCAGCCAGGTTGACCGCCACGATGCGGTCTACGACCTCGAACCCGGTCACAGCCGCGCGGCGCCGCGGGTGCGCCGGATCAAGAATCCGGAACGGGTCGACCCGCAATTTGCTGCGCTGGCACGCCATCCAGGGATCACCGGCTGCCTGCAGCAACTGTGGGACCAGCGTGGCGTACGCTTTGACATCTCCAAGCTCAATATGAAATCCGCCGGATTCGGCTCACCGGTCGAGTGGCACCAGGACTGGGCCTTTTATCCGCACACCAACGATGATCTCGCCGCAGTCGGCGTCATGCTGGACGACATCGATGACGACAACGGCCCGATGCAGGTTGTGCCGGGTTCCCACAAGGGACCGGTCTTCGACCACCACACCGACGGGGTGTTCTGCGGCGCCATCGACGCCGGCACGCCCGGACTTGGCTTGCAACAGGCCCGTTCGTGCGTGGGCAAGGCCGGCACGATCACGATCCACCATGTCCGGGCGATCCATGGCTCGGCGCCGAACCATTCCGGCCGCGCGCGCCGCTTTCTGCTGCTGCAATACCGCTGCGCGGACGCCTGGCCCTTGATCACGCCACCTGCGAACTGGGACCACTGGACGGCGGCGCTGGTGGCTGGAGCCGAGACTCTGACGCCGCGTGCCTGTGCGGTTCCGGTGCGCCTGCCTTATCCCGCGGCCAGAAACCAGGGGTCGATCTACGAAAACCAGAACGCCTTGCGCAACCGGTATTTCTGATCAACCGGTATTGGTGGCGGTAACCGGTCCCGGTTTTGCCGGCCGATCGAAGAACCACAGCGCCACCACCAGCGCGATCGCCATGAAAGGCATGCCGACCGGTCGCACGATACCCACCACCAGCGGCGAGATCATCAGAAAGAAGCGCAAGGCCCAGCTGTACAGCAGGCCGGCGCGCTGGACGTATTCCCTGGCCATCGGATTGAGCGCCGACCGCTCAGGCGAGGCCACCGGCATGGACATCACGAAACCCGCGTGGCTGAAAAAGCGCATGGCCATGGCCGAGCACACGTAGGATGCGAACAAGGTGGCCATCAGCAGCACCTCGAGCACGACCCGCAGAGGTGGTGTTCCGTCAAAACTCGCCGACTCCAGCGTGCTGCTGGCCAGGCTGACACTGCCCATCAAGGCCAGTGCAGCCGTCGACGCGGCGATCGTGGCCGACATCAGCGAGTTGCGCAGTGCCTGCACCGCAACGATCTCGAAGCCC
>Ga0209476_10003599_pt1 | contig 10187 bp, 10 predicted proteins | sample KloWWTrecipitate_FD_187179 | JGI IMG/M metagenome (GOLD analysis project Ga0209476, IMG submission 187179) | Active sludge microbial communities from Klosterneuburg, Austria, studying microevolution and ecology of nitrifiers - Klosterneuburg... | ecosystem: Engineered > WWTP > Aerobic digester...
GGCTCCACGATCCGCGATTGCAGGTTCTCTGCCAGGGTCATTCCGGCGCTTCGGATTTCAGGGTGGGGTGAGTTGGTCGAGGAGTGACCAGTTGGGTTTACCTGCGTAGAGCAGAGCGCGGATGCGGTAGTGCTCGAACCGGCGGAATCCGAACGCCGTGCGTTTCACACGCTTGACCAGATTGTTGATTGCTTCGGTTGGCCCGTTGCTGACGTGCGACTGGTGCCAAGCGACGATCTGTGCCGCCCACTTGCGGATCGTGCGGCCGAGACGGCGAACCTCGAAGGGCATCGACTCGTCCGTGAAATCGCGGACGATCTCAGCCACCCACGAAGCGGCGAGCTCGACGTTGGTGTGGTCGTAGATCTGACGGACGATCTCTTTTGCGTTCCATGCGAACCACACCTCGCGAGCTGGGTCGCCGGCGGCGAGCAACCCCATCAGCCGTTCACGGCCATCGATGCTCAATCGTTCGGCGGCCATCACCAGCAGCCGTCGAGCACGGTAGAGCGGGTCGTCTTTGCGGCCGCGGTGACCGAACAGTTCGTTCTGCACCCGCCGCCGGCATTCGTCCAACGCCGTGTTTCCCAGACGCACGACATGGAACGGATCAGCGACCTGGATGGCGTCAGGCAGCATTGTGTCGAACACGCTGCGATACGAGTTCGACAGATCCAGCGTTGCCCAGCGAACCTGTTCGCACCAGCCGCCGGGCCGGGCTGCGAACCATGCGCAGCAGGTGTTCACTTCTTTGCCGTCAAGTACATCGAGCAGCTGACCGCACTCAACATCAACAACTTGGGTGGACCACCGCTGACGCCGGTAGCGGCCCTCGCGCACATACAACGTCTCGTCCAAACCAACCGCGTTCACCTTGCCGTAGCGGGCCGGATCAGCAATCAACGCTTCACCGAACAACACCACCGCGTCCATCACCGTGTGCCAATCACACCCCAGATCCGCAGCCACTTCCGACACCGCCCGACCGTGCCGTCCGACCTGCAAGGTTGCCCACCTGGCAGCCCTGATCGTCATCGCGCAACGACTTGAGGCGATCGCCTGGTCCTGCCCGGTCCACGACCTGCGACACGTCGGGCACCGCCACCGCTGCTTGTGCACCACCAACCGCGTCGCTCGCCCGAAGCACGCCAGATCCACCAACACCACCTTGCGAACCCCATGCCGGTGCGCCAACGTGCCACACGAGCACGACGGTCGTCCAGCCACGCTGGCGACCTCGATGCGCAACCAGTGCGGCCAGTCACCAACCCCAATGACCGTCACGTCGGGCAGCCCAACAAGCAGCGCGCACATGCGCGTAGGATCAGATTCCACAGGGGCTCCCAGGTTCGACGACGTTAGACACCGTCAGACTCGCAGAGCCCCTGTACCGCGCCCGGGATCACCTACCCAACAGCAACCCCACCCTCAGATCCGAAGAGCCCATAATCGTCGATGTCTGGACGCCGAAGATCTGGTCGATTGCCCACATACCTGCTGGAGTCATCTGAACCGGAAGTCCAGCAGGCGGTTCGAGCTGCCAGTCGCTCCACTCGGGGAGCTTGTCAGCGCGCACGAGTACTGCGCACACCAGCGCCGTATACCAACGCCTCGGTTCCTCTAGAGCTCCGTAGCGGGTACGCAAGGATCTAACGAGATTGCCCAGTTCAGGCGGACTGATGTCAACGACGGCCATTGGGTGCGAACGTATACGACGCCGGGGGTAGCCCGCGCGGAACAAGTGAACCGATATCGATCAAGCCACGGCACCAACGTTGATAGTCAGACTTCTCGCTCTTCAACGAAACCTTGGCGTCTAGGTCGACGCCTTCCTTGAGCGGCAAGTCACCAATCGCGTCTGCGACGGTCATCTCGACCTGTACTGGCGACGTCGAATCCGGCTGGAACCGTGGGAACGACGGCTCCAACCGGCGATGCGTCGGAGCCGGCCAGATGGGAGAGCCAGTTCTGGTTGCCTGCACGACGAGGCGTCGACGAAGCTGCGGCACTCCGTATGCCTCCGTGTGAAGAAGCGCGTACTCCGCGTTATAGCCGAGCTTGTCGAGCTCGCCGAGAAGTTCATCGAGGAAAGCCTTCCCACGCCAGAGCAAGGCTGGAACGTTCTCCATCACGACCACCGCCGGCTCCATCAGCTTCACCGCAGACAGAAACGTCTGCACAAGCCGGTTGCGATCGTCGCCTATCCGACATGGCCCTGCCGTTGAGAACCCTTGGCACGGCGGGCCACCGACAACGGCAGCCAGGCCATCAGGCGCCCGCTTCATGGCTGCCCGCGCTAGCCGGGTCAGCGATTGAAGGTCACTAAGGTCCATCAGCTCAACCAGCTCTCCATCCGGAGAGTTCGCTTGTGCGGCCTTGACTGCGTTCCGATCGGAGTCAGCGCCCGCAACGAGCTGGTGGCCAGCGAGTTCAAAACCGATTGACATTCCGCCGGCGCCGCAGAACAGGTCTACGAACGGTCCGGGTGGGACAACACCGCCGAGATGGTACGCCAGCAGTGGCGGCACAGCGTTACCGATTTGCATTGCTCGCGCCCGCATTGTCCCACTGAAGGTCGTTGAATCGGGAAAGGACTGGAGGCGAGCGGCTTCGCGAGCGGTGATGAGGCGATCTTCTGATGGATGAATGAAACACCCGTTGCCTGGCCTAGTGATGAACGTATTGATCGTGTAGGCGGGGCGATCCCAACGCAGGCGCCCGTAGTAGGTGCTACGACTCCCACCGCCGTTCTTGGAACCGTGGCGAATCTGTTGAACTCGTTGCGACGGAAAGTCGTCTGGTAGATCTCGCCAGTTGCCGCCGGGCGGGACGGCGTGAACCACGTCAAGATCCAACGCACTCAGCGTGCCTGAGCGATGGCTGTCGACTTTGTCGGTCATGCTGCTGAAAGGGCGGAGCCCACCCGCCGAGCGAGCGCGCTCACGCAGTCGTCAACCCGAATGAGCGTGAGCGGCGTGTTCGGCACCGAAAGCGACTTCGCTAGCGCCTCGCTCCGCTGATTGGTTGTCAACACGACGGTTCGGTCCGTTCGTAGTTTGCCGATGGAACGCTTCACGGCCCTCTCTGTCAATGGAACCCAGCTGACCAGTGTTTCAGAACGTCCTTCTCCCGCCCACGAACCGACTCCGCTTGCAAGATCGGGGTCGGTTTCTTGACGATTGAGTAGAGTCGACAGCATTGCTGTGCCCCACACGGCATAGGAGATGGCGTCGTCGTTGCGCAAAGTCGTTGCGCGTGCCACGTCGGACGGAAAGCCGTGCAACTCGATAGCTCCTGCGAATCCATCGGCTCGAAGCCGGGACAGCGACAGTGACGATGCGAGCAGAGATATGTCAGCGACTTGCCATCGGCGTCCTAGGCGCTCGGCGGCGACCGCCGTTGTTCCAGCTCCGCCGAACGGGTCGACGACTAGATCGCCAGGTTGAGTCGTCGCAGCGATTATCCGTTCGAGTAAGGCAACCGGCTTCTGCGTCTCGTATCCGGTGCGTTCACCCGAATGAGCACTCAGGGGATTGATGTCGACCCAGATGTCCTGAAGTTTTGTGCCGTCACTGTCGTCGGTGTACCGCTTCAGGCGAGGTGTACCGCTTGAGGAATGGACGATGAGACCCTTGGCTTCGAAGTCCTCCATCTTGTCGACGGTCCAAGCCCAGTGCCGGTTGGATGGCGGCCAGACGCCCCGCCAGGCGTAGTGCGCCCGAGTGCCCGGCCGGGCCCCTGGGGCTGTGCAAGTGATCAGCTGGTATCGGCCGTTCTCATCGCTGTTGCGAAAATACTTCTCGACGTACTGATCCGTGTACGGCGAGTAGAGCTGGTTCCAGGTGTAGGTCGAGGTTCTGCTGTAGAAGAGGATCACGTCGTGGACCGGGCCGAAACGTCTCGACCCAGAGTGAGCGTGTGTTCGCTTCCAGACGATTTCATTTCGGAAGTTGTCCGCACCAAAGATCATGTCAAGCACAACCTTCAGGTAGTGGCTCGCCGATGGATCACAATGCAAGAACAGAGCACCGTCATCCGTCAGCACACGATGCGACTCTGTCAGCCGTGAAGTGATCATGGTCAGATACGCGGCGAGATCACATCGGCCGATCGTGTCAATCAAAGACCTAAGGAACTGACCAACCTTGGCTGTGGCCGGAGTGTTCAGCTGCCCGAGGGCGGTCTCCGCGGCATCACCCCACCGCCAGGTGTCGGTGAACGCATCTCTGCGCCGATGGCCGAGGTCGGACACACCGAGCAAAGCCTCGTACGAGCGCCCAGAATTGAATGGCGGATCCAGATACACCAGCCGAACTGAACTGGTTCGGAGACTGCCGAGCATTTCTAAGTTGTCGGCCGCCCAAATGTGGCGGCCACCTGTTGCGATGTCCATCTTGGGCCGTTCCGGGTCGTGTTATGGGCCACTGTGCGTGAGGGGTGTGACATAGTTTGCGCACACCACCGAACACCAAGCCACCATGACTCTACGTCGCTCGGCGCGCTGCTCCAGGTGATGTGCCCACGGGATTCCCGAGGGCCGAAATGTGCGGGAGGCTGATCGAGTTTGCCGTGTGACGCGAGCTGCTTGGTTGGCTGCTCACATCGCAGAAGCCGCACCGCATGCCTCGTCGAAATCTGTCAAGTCAAATTTTGGTGACCTGACGGAACGTGACGGATTGCCCCCGACTGTTGGCTCTTTCGAGCCGCATTCGCCCTGCTAAAGGGCGCTTTTCATCTTGTGGGCGAGGGGGGACTTGAACCCCCACATCCTTTCGAATACTAGCACCTGAAGCTAGCGCGTCTGCCATTTCGCCACTCGCCCGAGCGGAAGCAACACGCTAGCAAGTCGCCACCCGCTGGCCAACCCGCAATTGCGGCGGCACTGCACACTTGCGTGTGGGTGCGACTACTCAGAGAGCACCGATCGGTGATCTGAGTACATCGGTGCTCATGCGCTTGAGCGGGGTCGATCGCATGATCGGACGTATGAAAACAACACTGGCTCACCCAGTTTCCTCATCCTCTCGTCGCCTCACCCGCGCCTGCATTGTCGGGGCGTTGGTGTCGCTCACCGGTCTTGTGTTGACCGACAACGTCGCTCACGCGACCAGCTTCGTGGTCACAACCACCGCCGACGGCGGGCTCGGTTCGCTTCGCGACGCCATCACGCAGGCAAACGCCAACCCTGGGCCTGACACCATCAACCTTCCGGCCGGTACCTACACGCTCACCATCGCCGGTACCAACGAGAACTCCAACGCGACCGGCGACCTGGACATCACCGGCGAGACGACGATCATCGGGGCCGGTAGCGGCGCGACGATCATCGACGCCAACGGCATCGACCGTGCGATCGAGATGCACGGCGGGCCGGTCATCCTGCAGTCCCTCACCGTCACCAACGGTTCGGTCCCAGGCAGCGGCGGAGGAAACCTGTCCGTTCACCAATTCGTCGACCTGACCGTGACTGACTCGGTGATATCCAACGGGTTCGCACTCAATGGTGGTGCCATCGGTGCGGACAAGGGAATCACCACCATCACCCGGTCCGAGATCATCAACAACACCGTCGACTTCGTTCCCGGTAATGGCAGCGTCGGCAGTGCGATCGCGAAGGGTGGCGGTGACAACGGCACGCTGATCATTGCCGAGAGCCTCATTGCGGGCAACAACGCCATCCAGGGGACGGCCGCCGTCTACGTCAACGCGAATGCAACCATCACCAACTCCACCTTTTCCGGTAACGCCGCCCAGAACCACACCATCTTGTTGGAGACATACGGCAACGTCGTGCTGGCAGCCACGCTCACGCACGTGACCATCGCCAACAACACCACCTCCGGCAGCATCCTCGGCTCGGGGCTGGCGACGAACGTGCTGGCGCCGGCCACGATGTCGGTCACGGTCGAAGGTTCGCTGCTGCAGAACAACCTGAGAGGCGTGACGCCATCGAACTGTGCTGTCAAGGCCACCGGGGCCATCACCTCGGGCGATCACAACCTGAGTGACGACACCTCGTGCACCAGTTTCACGCAGCCCAGTGACCTGAACAACAACCAGTCGACGACGCTGGGTGCGCTGGCCGACAATGGTGGACCCACCCGGACACTCGCGTTGGTGGCCGGCAGCTCGGCCATCGATGCCGCGGGCGACTGTGCGGCCACCACGCTCACCGACCAGCGTTTCGTGTCGCGGCCGAAGGGCATTGCCTGCGACATCGGTGCCTTTGAAGCTGACGCCGCTGTCAACACATCCACGACCGAGACTCCGACCACCGCGACTCCGACCACTGATGCACCCGGCTCCACGCTCGTCGAGCCGCCGACCTCGCTCACACAGACGACGTTGCCGCCGATTGTCACCATGCCGCCGTTCTACCCTGACCAGTTGCCGGTCACGGGCAGCAGCCATTCGAACGGTCTGTGGTTGGCGATGTTGGCCTGTTCACTCGGCGCCCTCTTGGTGCTGACTGCTCGCCGTCGGGCTCGCTAACCGCCAGCGAACCAGACGGTGCGTGTGTGCACTTCCGCTCGGTGAGCGGGCGGGAGTGCACACCCGCGAATCAGTAGGTGTAGAAGCCGCGCTTGGCCTTGCGGCCCAGGTGGCCGGCGGCAACCATGCGGCGCAACGAGGGGACGGCCGCGTAGTTGGGGTCGGCGAACTCGGCGTACAGCGCATTGAGGATGGCGACCGACGTGTCGAGGCCGACCAGGTCGAGCAGCGCGAACGGGCCCATCGGGAAGTTGCAGCCGCCCTTCATGGCGGTGTCGATGCTCTCCATCGACGCGGTGCCCTGCTCCCACATCCGCACAGCGTTGTTGAGGTACGGGAACAGCAGCGCGTTGACGATGAAGCCCGCGCGGTCCTTCACCTCGACGCCGTCCTTGCCGCACGATGCCGCGAAGGCGAGTGCAGCGGCAACTGTCTCGTCGCTGGCGGTGATGGGCCGCACGACCTCGACCAGCTTCATCATCGGCGCCGGGTTGAAGAAGTGGATGCCGACCACCTGCGAGGGCCGCTGCGTGACCATGGCCATCTCCACCACCGGCAGGGTGGAGGTGTTGGTGGCAAGGATGCAGCTCGGCTTCACGATCTGCTCGAGTTGGGCGAACAGCGCCTTCTTGATGGCGAGATCCTCGACGACGCTCTCGATCACCAGGTCGCAGTTGGCAAGCGCACCCAGGTGGTCGGTGGCGGTGATGCGTGCCAACACGGCAGTGCGATCTTCTTCGCTGGCCTTACCGCGCTCGATGGCCTTGACGAAACCCTTGTCGATGGAGCTGACCATCGCTTTGGCCGAATCGAGCGAGCGAGACCGAACGATGACGTTGTACCCGGCGCGGGCAGCCACCTCGGCCAGACCCGAACCCATGATGCCCGAACCCAAAATGCCGACCTGTTGAATCTCATTCATTCGGAAAGATTAGCTACTCGCCGGTAACTTGCACGAAACGAGTACCTTGGCGTTGATGACTGAACTACACGACGACGTCGCGGCCACCCTGCGTTTCTTCATGGAGGCAGACCGGCTGAAGGGTGTCGAACGCAAGAACTTCCTCGCCGATGGCAGCCGCCGCGAGAACACGGCAGAGCACTCGTGGCACCTCGGCATCGCAGCGATGATCATGGCCCCGTTCGCCAGCGAGCCCGTCGACATTGCGACTGCGGTGTGCATGGCGCTGGTGCACGACATCGTCGAGATCGACGCCGGCGACACGTTCGCCTACTCGCAGAGCGAGGAGGAAGTGGCCAGCAAGGAATCACGCGAGATCGCCGCCGCCGACCATCTCTTCGGCCTGCTGCCCACGGCCATGGGCGAACGCTTCCGCGCATTGTGGGACGAGTACGAGCGCGGCGACACACCCGAGGCCCGCTACGTGATGGCCGTCGACCGGATGGCACCGATGCTGCTCAACACCGCCGAGGGCGGCAGCACTTGGCGCGAGTACGGCATCACCCGCGAACGGGTCATCGCGCGCAACGGGTCACACATCGAGAAGGCTCTCCCCGCGATATGGGCGTCGGCACTCGCCGGTTTGGATGCCGCGACTGCTGCCGGCCACGTGGCCGCCGACTGATGGCGCGTCGCAAAGCCCGGCGGGAAGTCTTCGAACGCACCGCCAAGGGTTACATCGTCAACCTGCAGGGCGAGGAGATCGATCTGATCATCCGCCTGGTCGCCGAGTTGCGCGGCCTGATGCTGGCAGACGACCCAAACACCGCCGGTCTCACCCGCCGGCTGTTCCCCCCGGCATACCACTTGGCGGATGATGCCGACGCCGACACCGAATACCAGCGACTGATGCGTGAGGAACTGGTTGCATCGCGGTTGGCCGCAATGCAACAGGTCGACGAGGCGCTCAGCTCGAACGACCCTCTCACCGAGGAGGCGATGCACGGGTTGTTGCAGTCGCTGAACGCCGTACGTCTGATCCTGGGCACGCTGCTTGACGTCGGCGAGGAACACGACCCCGATGACATCCGCGATGACGACCCGATGGTCGGCGAACACCACCTCTACCAGTTCCTCAGCTACCTGCTGGAGGTTGCGGTCCACGCCGTCAGCAGGTGACGGTCAGCCGCGGAACATGAGGCAACCGATGGTGCCCAGCCCGGTGTGCACACCGATGCTCGGTCCGATTCGGTAGCGGACGACGTCTCGCACTCCGGCGGCTTCGGCCAGCGCTTCCTCGAGCGCGTCGGCCATTGGAGCGGTGGCTGCGTCGCTGTGACCGATCGCGACGTGCAGTCGCTCACCCCAGCGCAACGTGTACGCAGCCATGGCGTTGATGGCATCGAGCGCTGTTGCAGCGCGCTCGATGACTGCGACCCGATCGTCGCACGCCGACAGCACCGGCAAGCTCGCGCCGGTGACGAACGTGTCGAGCGCGCCCACCACGAACACGTTGCCGATGGTGGACACCAGCTCCTCGGCAATCAGGGCAGCACAGTCGACGGATGCCCCTTGGGCGACCGCGCTCGCGGCGGCCCACACGCAGCAACCGAGGCCGAAGCTGGCAGGACCCGAATTGACCAGCCGTACAGGCGTCGGCACCGAGTGGGCTGCGAGGCGAGCAGCGCTGATGGTTCCCGACGCGGCTGAGCTGGCGTGGATGGACAGGATCTCGGTGCATCCGCGAGCCGCAAGATCCTCGTATGCGACCGCGAACTGGCCAGGGCTGGGCTGGCTGGTGCTGACTTTGGGACAGGCACCGTCGAGGTATTTCGCGTAGAACGCGTCGGCGTCGAGGTCGATGCCGTCGAGATAGTCAATGTCGTCGACGGTCACGGTCAGGGGCACGATCTCGATACCGAATCGCTGTGCGAGGGCCGCCGACAGGTGCGCGTTGGAGTCGGTACAGATCCCGATCATGGCGGCACCCTACGCAGCGCAGGTAAAAGCAGGGTTGCAATCGTGCGTCGATAATGGAACTTGATCGGTACTTGACCAGCGTCGAGTCGATCCCCTCAGGTTTCCCCGAGCTGCAACAACCATGCGGGCATTCGAACCGGGCGACCCGCGCTGTTGACGCACCCGTGAACAGTCACCGCGGTCGCTCGCACCTCGCCCTGCACCGTCAGCAGATAGGCCATCTGGAAGGTGGCTCGTGTGGCGGCACCGGCGCGCAGGTGGACGCGCACTTCCTCGTCGAAACGCAGCGGCTGGCGGTACTGGACGAAGGCCTCCAATACCGCGTAGTCGACGCCCTCGGCGCGCAGCTCGACATACGGATGGCCGATGGCGCGTAGGTACTCGACCCGTGCCTCTTCCAGATACGGCAGGTAACGGCTGTGGTGAACGATGCCCATCGCATCGGTCTCCGCAAAGCGCACACGCAGGCGGTGCGCATACGCGTAGTCGGACGGCTGCAGCGAGGGTTCCAGTTCGAGGCGCACGGCGACACCGTAGGACAACACCGTGGGACACGGCGCCCCGCTGCGAGCCAAATGCGCAAACCGCTAGCGGAAAACTGATGGCCTGCTGATAATCTTTCCAAGCTCTCAACCGGAAGCAGACCTAGCCCCCATCGTCTAGTGGCCTAGGACACCACCCTTTCAAGGTGGCGGCACGGGTTCGAATCCCGTTGGGGGTGCTCAGAAGTTTTAGCAGTGGTGATGTGTTGTTAGTACTGACCAGCTGGTCAACAGCCTGGTCCCGTGGTGAAGTGGAGTTCACGCCGGCCTGT
>Ga0209476_10003604_pt1 | contig 10180 bp, 9 predicted proteins | sample KloWWTrecipitate_FD_187179 | JGI IMG/M metagenome (GOLD analysis project Ga0209476, IMG submission 187179) | Active sludge microbial communities from Klosterneuburg, Austria, studying microevolution and ecology of nitrifiers - Klosterneuburg... | ecosystem: Engineered > WWTP > Aerobic digester >...
GCCAGATAGTCGACCAGCTGCTGCGCGGCGACAGCGTCGATGCCCACTTCATCGACCAGCCAGCGACACGCCTCGGCGATGCGCGTCGACGCTGGCTCGCCGGCAAGCCGCGCCTCGATCTCGCTGCGCAGGCGCGAAACGCCCATCGACAACTCATCGCTGCGTCCGGGGGCCTCGGCAATCCAGAACGGAATGCTCGGCGGCAGGCCGTGTGCATTCTCGACCCGAACCGTGCTGCGTTCGATGCGCAGGATCCGGTAGCTGGTGTTGCCGAGCTGGAAGATGTCGCCGGCCAGGCTCTCGACGGCGAAATCCTCGTGCACGCTGCCGACCGTGATTGCCTCGGGCTCGACCACGACGGCATAGTCGGCGGTATCGGGAATCGTGCCACCCGAGGTCAGCGCGGTCAGCCGCGCATTGCGCCGACCCTTGACCTTGCCGTGCACGGCATCGCGATGCAGATAGCCGGCGCGTGCTCCACGCCGGGTGCTGAAGCCTTCGGCAAGCATGCGCACGACGTCGTCGAAGTGCTTGCGGGTCAGATCGCGATACGGCCAGGCCCGGCGCAGCCAGTCGTACAGCGCCGCCTCGTCCCATTCGCCACAGGCGACTTCGGCGACAATCTGCTGGGCCAGCACATCGATGGGCGCGACCGGAATCTTCAGCGCATCCAGTTCACCGCGGCGGATGCAGTCCAGCAGGGCCGCGCATTCGACCAGGTCATCGCGCGACTGCGCAAACAGCCGTCCTTTCGGGGTTGCGCCCACGGCATGGCCCGAGCGTCCGACGCGCTGCAGGAACGCCGCGATCGCATGCGGCGAGCCGAGCTGGCAGACCAGGTCGACATCGCCAATATCGATGCCGAGCTCCAGCGAGGCGGTCGCCACCAGCACCTTGAGCTCGCCGCGCTTGAGCCGTTGCTCGGCATCCAGGCGCAATTCCTTGGCCAGGCTGCCGTGATGCGCGGCGACCTGCTCCTTGCCAAGGCGCTCGCCAAGATGGCGCGCCGCGCGCTCGGCCATGCGCCGCGTGTTGACGAAAACCAGGGTCGTGCGATGCGCCTCGACGAGTTCGGCGAGGCGGTTGTAGACCGTCTCCCAGACTTCGTTCGACATCACCGCTTCGAGTGGCACGGGTGGCATCTCGATGGCCAGATCGCGGGCGCGCGCATGACCGGAATCGATGATCGCGCAATCCGGAACTCCTTCCGCATCGACATGGCTGCTGCCGACGAGGAAACGCGCGACTTCCTCGATCGGGTTCTGCGTGGCCGACAAGCCGATGCGAACAAGGCGGCGCTGGCACAGCGCTTCGAGGCGTTCGAGGGTCAATGCCAGGTGACTGCCGCGCTTGTCATCGGCAATGGCGTGAATCTCGTCGACAATGACCGTGCGCGTACCGGCCAGCATCAGTCGACCCGAGTCGGAACCGAGCAGCACATACAGCGATTCCGGCGTGGTGACGAGAATATGTGGCGGAGACTTGAGCATGCGTTGGCGATCGGCCGCCGGCGTGTCTCCGGTACGCACGCCGGTGCGGATATCGATGTTGATGTGGCCGCGACGTTCAAGCTCGGCGCGGATGCCGGCCAGCGGCGCTTCGAGATTGATGGCGATGTCGTTGGACAGCGCCTTCAACGGCGACACATAGACCACCGTGGTCTGTTCGGGCAGGCCGAAACCCATGCCTTCGCGAACCAGGCCATCGATTGCGGCAAGAAATGCAGCGAGGGTCTTGCCCGAGCCGGTCGGTGCCGCGATCAGGGTATGGCGGCCCGCGCGGATTGCCGGCCAAGCATCGATCTGTGCCGGCGTCGGCGCATCGAACGTGCGCGCAAACCAGGCTGCGACAGCCGGATGGAACGAATCGAGGATGGGGCTGGCGGACATCGCAATTCGTCGGCGCGAATGGAGCGCCAGCCTACACCGCCAGCAATCTCAGGGGGTGAGACGGTGCAAGGACTCGTTCACGTTGCGCCCGGCCTTGCGGCAACGTGGAGCATGGTCCGCACCAGGTGATCGAGCGCACGCAGGGGATCTTCGCAGCGACCGGCGTGGACGGCCGAGGTCTGGATCACCGCACTGCGTGGCGCGGTCAGCCAGTGGAAGCGTTCACGCTGGCTCAATCGGCCCAAGGCACCGGCCGCTGCGCCACCTCTGCAAATCAACGGGATCGTCTGCAGATGTGCGCGAATCTGCTCGAGGTCGGCGGTTGGATCGAGCGCACGCAGGCGCGCTTCGTCGAACTCGATGCGTGCTTCGAGAATGCGCGCCGTCACGCTGGAAAGAATGACGCCGACATTGATGAACTCCTCGCGTTCCGGGCGAGGCACGACGCGCACGATCGCGTAGTCATACCAGATTGGCGCGGGCACGGATGGCCTCCTCGACAAACGCGCGCGGTGCCTTGATGCGTTCCAGCAGATAGTCGACATAAGCCTGCCGATGCCGGTCGGCGTCGGCAAACGCCGTCTCGCCAAGCAGCCAGGTTGGTGGCACCTGGGCGACGATGTCACTGATCAACGCGGGCGTGATCTTCTGCGCAAGCACCGCATCGACTTCAGCGAGCCGGCTGGCCAGCGGCAGCAGCACATGATCCTTGATCTGCACGAACGGCTTGCGGCTGCGCCCGGCCATGCCGTCCCAGCCGTGATGGAAATACAGGGCCGCGCCATGATCGATCAGCCAGAGTCGCCGGTGCCAGGTCATCATGTTGGCATTGCGCGGGGTGCGATCGACATTGCTGACATAGGCATCCAGCCAAACGATGCGCGAGGCCAGGTCCTCATCCGGAGTGATCGCCAGCGAATCGTAGGTGACCGCACCGGGCAGGTAATCGAGGGCAAGATTGAGGCCCGTGCTGGCGCGGATCAGATCCTGGATTTCCGGGTCGGGTTCAGTGCGCGCGAGCTCGTCGTCGACCTCGACGAAAACCAGCTCGGGCATCGGCAGATCCAGCGCCCGCGCAATCTCGCCGGCGATCAGTTCGGCGATCAGGGCTTTCGCGCCCTGGCCGGCCCCGCGGAACTTGAGCACATACATTCCGGCATCATCGGCTTCGATGATTGCCGGCAGCGAACCGCCTTCACGCAGGGGCGTGACATAGCGGGTTGCAGCGACCGTACGGATATTCATTGCCGGCGATGCTCGCATCGATGCGCTGACTTGCAAAGCACCGCGGGATCGTTCGCCTGCATCGCGCGTCGTCGACCGCTCCGCGCGGGTTCAGCTTGCTTGCGCTTCGCTGCAGGCAGCCATGCGCTTGTGCAGCTCCTCTGGCGAAACATCCTCGACATGCGTGGCCAGCGACCACTTGTGGCCGAACGGATCGAGCACCGAGCCCATGCGGTCGCCCCAGAACTGGTTCTCGACCGCGCGATCCGCGCGGGCGCCGGCCTTGATCGCCCTGGCGAACGCGGCATCGACGTCCTCGACATAGATCATGAAGGCCGACGTCGGGCCGCCGCGCGCATTGGGCCCGAGGATGTTCATCTCGGCGAATTCGTCGGACAGCATGATGTGGCTATCGCCGATCTTGATTTCCGCGTGACCGATCTTGTCGCCCATTGGCAAACGGAACAGCTCGATGGCGGCGAAGGCTTGAACATAGAAGTCGATGGCCCTGGCGGCGTCGTCGACGGTCAGGTAGGCGGTGACGGTGTGGTACCCGTCGGGGATGTGTTTCACGGCTTTCGCGCTCACGGCGGAACCTCCGGGGGAAGTGCCGGCAGCGTACACCGCCAGCTGCGAACCCGCGATGCTCAGGCTTGCGAAGACAATTTCAGGCCGATGATGCCGCCCAGGATCAGGGCCAGGCTGAGCAGGCGGCCGAGGTTGGCCGGTTCACCGAGCAAGGCAATTCCGAGCAGGGCCGTGCCGACGGCGCCCACGCCGACCCAAACCGCATAGGCGGTGCCCAGCGGCAGCGACTTCATCGCGATTCCCAGCAGGCCAAGACTGATCGCCATCGCCAGCACGGTGCCGACCGATGGCCACAAGCGGGTGAAGCCCTCGGTGTATTTCAAGCCGATGGCCCAGCCGATTTCAAACAGTCCGGCCACCAGCAGAATGAACCAATCCATTGCAGTTCCTTATCGGCACAGGGAGGTTTCGCGCACGATCCTTTCGATCCCGATTCATGGCTTCGGTGGCGTTGCCGGCTTGTCCGAACGCGGTTTTTCATTGCCCTGGGCCGCCCGTGCAGCGGCGGCCTGGCGTGACCATTCCTCGATCAGTTCGGCGCGTGCGGCACGGCGACTGGGCGGCTCCGCTGCCTCCGCAGCCTCTGCTGTGGGCGCTTCGTCGGCGCTGCCGGTGTCGATGTAGCGCAGCAACCGATCGATCTGCATGGCGAGCACGTTGTCGACCGCTGGCGCAATCTGCTCAAGGCCGCCGCCACTCGATGCATTGACCCGGTAATCGACATTGAGGTGGGTGGCCCCGTCATCCATCGCCTGCAGGCTGAAGCTCAGCACGCCGTTGACGGCGCGTTCCTGCAGCGGGCCGAGCGCGGCATCCAGGCGCAGCAATTCATTCTTCAGGGCCATGACGACGCGGCCGTGCTCGACGCTGCCAGCGGCCCAGCGCTCGCAGAAGCAGCCACCCGCCTCGGCCTTGAGGCTGAGATTGGCCGCCGTACCCGACCAGGTGTGCTCGGCACTCCACCAGCGCGCAACCTCTGCCAGGGCGGCATAGACCTTGGCCGGCGGTGCCTCGACGCGGGCCGAGAATCCGATCAGGAAATGATCTGCGGCTGCTTCGCTGACCTCGGCTCGCGCATTGCATGCCATGAGGCCGCCAAGGGCACACAGCAGGAGCATGGCTTTCATCGATCGGATCCTTGTGCGGACGGCACGCGGCGATGCGCCCTTGTGGCAGACCGAACCAGTCACGTCAAGCACTCTCTTGGCACCCATTGATTCGGTTCATCAGCGGGTATCCTTATCATCATTTAGTCAAACATGATTTATTGACGCAATGCACGAATAATCGTTAATATAGGTTCGCCTCAGGGCCATACAATATGGATAAAGGATATCATTCATCATGAAGACGACGTTAATGCTTGTATTGATTTCTCTTGCTGTCATTCCATTCACGACAAATGCGCAAACGCCTTCGTCATCGACCTCGAAACATGACACGAAAGCGATTTCCGGGGTGATCGTGATGCGAGGAGAAATCGAGCGCGACGGAAAGACTGTCGAGTTCACTGAAACCACGCCCATTACCGATCTGGTCGAGTTCTACGCCGAGCGCGGGATTGCCTACGTAGAAAGCACCTCAAGCGGCAATACAACCCAAGGCGGCTTTGGAGACCCTCCTCCAACAATACCACCGCCTGGCCCAGGCACGGTTCCGTCCTATGTCACATATGTCTCAATGCGAGCTTTGGGAGGGGGATATATTCGACGGACATCGTACAATCGAACCATTATCCAGACTCCTGGCGGAATGACGAATAGTCCTTGGGTAATAATCACGGATGGCATCAGCGTTGCTGGCCCTGGTTGCAACATAGGAAATCTGGATCAGTGTTCGATAAGACTCGAATAGCTCCCACGAAACAACGGGCATGAAACAGGATCCCGACGACCACCACCCAAGGCTGGTGGGATGAAGATACTGCTCCGCCGACCGCGAGTCGGCCAAGCGCGGAACCCTCGCCAAGAGCCGGTTCTGCGCGACCTTGCAAGCATGGAACGGCAATGGTCAAAGCTATAGCTGACCGGCCAAATCCGGTGGCCTTGACCTATTGAAAAGGAATTGAGCAAGATCCTGCCAACAGCGGGTTGATGTACAAGCTCAGGCGTCGGCGTCGGTGGCCCAGCCTTCGCCGCTGCCGCGATGGATCAGCGTGTCCGTCTCGAGCACCGCAGCGGCCGGATAAGCCGGTTGTGTGGCAAGTTCGGCATAGATCGGCACGAAATCCGGACGCGTCGCCTCCATCAACTGCTCGAAACTGTCGATGACGAAATAGGTTTTCTGGAAGGTATCGATGCGATAGCGCGTGCGCATGATGCGCTTGATGTCAAAGCCGATTCGGTTTGGCGCATCCGATTCGAGGCAATGGATGGATTCACCCTTCGAGGAGACGATGCCCGAGCCGTAGATGCGCAGCGCGCCATCCTGGCGGATCAGGCCAAACTCCACCGTGTACCAGTAGAGGCGGGTCAGGTTGACCAGGGCTTCGGCGCTGACGCCATGGGCCTTGACGCCACCGCGGCCATAGGCGGCCATGTAGTCGGCAAACACCGGATTGAGCAGCAGCGGCACGTGTCCGAACAGGTCATGGAACATGTCCGGCTCGGCAATGTAGTCGATCTGTTCCGGGCGACGGATCCACCAGGTTACCGGGAAGCGCCGATTGGCCAGGTGCTCGAAGAAATCGAGCTCCGGCAGCAGGCCTTCGACGCCAATCAATTGCCAGCCGGTGGTCTTCGCCAGCAGCGCGTTGATTTCCTCGAAACGCGGGATCTGCCCGGCGGCCATGCCGAAGCGTTCCTGGTTGTCGATGAACTCGGCGCAGGCGCGGCCCTTGAGGATTTCACGCTGGCGCTTGAACAATATCGACCAGGTGGCGTGATCCTGTTCGGTGTAGCTGTCCCACGGCTGCTCGATGATGGCCGTGGTGTAGACCGGCACAAAGCCCTTGTCGGTCAGCTGGTTTTCGATGCGGCGCGGCTCGACAGACATGCTTTCAACCCGGTGGATGCGACCCTTGATGCTAGCGGGTTCGGTGCGCAACAGGCTTGCAAATTTGCCTATTAGTGCGCGATTGGCGCATATTTGTTGCGCCAAATCATGCTTCTGCACACGAAACGAGCGAATCCGTGAATTCCAGCCTCGATCGCACCGACTTGCGCATCCTCGCCCTGTTGCAGGCGAACGGGCGCGCGACCAATGCCGAGATTGCCGAGGCGGTCAATCTTTCGGCTTCGGCCTGCCTGCGCCGCGTGCAGAGACTGGAAGCCGACGGCGTCATTGCCGGCTATGCCGCCCTGCTTGATCCGCAAGCGCTCGGCCTCGGCCTGCAGGCATTCGTCCGCGTGCAACTGGAAAAGCACGGCAGTGCCGCCGTGCAGCATTTCGTGCGCAGCGTGCAGGGCTGGAACGAAGTGGTCGCCTGTCATGCGCTGACCGGCGAGATGGATTACCTGCTACAGGTCGTGGTCAGCGACCTCGATGATTTTTCCCGCTTCCTGCTCGACAAGCTGCTCAACGAAAGCGGCGTCGGCGATGTCAATTCGAGCTTTGTCCTGCGTACGGTCAAGCACACACGTGAATTGCCGATCAATCTGCCCTGAAGCGGATCAGTGCAGGGTGTGGCGGTCGCCCTTGTCATCGACGCGGGTTGGAAAGTGCAGGATGCGCGCGCCTTGCGTCGACTCCGGTTCGCGTCTCCACAGCACCGGCACGTCATCCGGTCGCGGCAGGTCCAACTCGTCATCGGCGGCGGCGTGCGCCTCATCCTCGTCTTCCCAGCTGTAGCGCTTGCGCGGTGGCTTGGGATCAAGACGGAACAGGAGGATGGCCGCCAACGCGCCGGCAACGGCACCGGCCAGGTGATACTCGAAAGAGATGTTTTCCTCGCGCGGCAGCACGGTCAGGAGCATGCCGCCGTAGAAGAAGAAGACGACCAGCGCAATGGCCACGCCAAGGCGGTCGCGCCGGAACAGGCCGGTGAGGAAGAGGAAGAACATCAGCCCGTGGTTGACGCCGCTCATGCCCACATGCACGGAATCCCGCGCGAACAACCAGACGCCCAGGCCCGAGAGCAGCCAGATCATCGGCAACGCCCATTGCGCGGCGCGCGGATAGGCATACAGGGTCAAGGTCGCCAGCAAGGCCAGTGGCAAGGTGTTCGACATCAGGTGCTCGAACGAGGCGTGCGCGAAGGGCGCGCTGAGGATGCCGATGAGTCCGCGCAATTGCCGCGGCTCGATGCCGAGGTCGCTCATCGACCAGCCAAGCAGCCAACTGCCAAGCCAGACCAGCCAGATGCCGACGAGCAGGACGGCGGCGCTGAAGACGGCGTAGTTGATGCGCTCGCGGTCGAACTGGACGGCGGCGCTGCCGGGATCCGGCGTCGGGGGAGCGATATCCATCGGCACGAGGTTGGGTCGCGATGCGGTGGTGCAAGGGTCGATGGCTGCGGATTGGATCGAGCCGGGCGTGGCGTGTTGATGGCTTTGCCCGAAATCGAGCCCGGGATTTACGCTGCCCGCCGTTTGCGCACAGGCTTTCCGCGTGGCCGTGCCGCGCTACTTCGGGCTGCTTCGCCTGCTGCGCTTCGATGTGCATCCCAGGCCGTCGCAGCCGATGGCCATTAGTCATGCCGGAGGTTTTCGGCAAGCTTGGCTCGGATGTTGCTTGGATTGATTATCCAACCAGTTGAGCACCATGGATTTTCACATCCCCACCGCGATGCAGCTGACCGCAACCATGACCATGATCATTGGCCTTGCGCTCGCCTTCACCATCACCGGATATCCGCGATTCCTGCAATACCCCATGCGCCTGTGGGTGCGCGGCTTGCTCATCCAGCCGTTTTCCTACGCGCTCTTCTCGTTGCGCGGGCAGATCCCCGACTGGCTCTCGATCATCGTCGCCAATACCTTGCTGAGCATCTCTTTCGTGCACCTGATCCTTGCCCTGTACGTGTACAACCGCAAGCCAGCGAAGTTGCCGCTGATGATCGCGATCGTTGCCACCACCTTCATCGGCGAATCCCTGCTCACCTATGTCTGGCCGAGCCTGTACGGGCGCATCTGCCTGATCTCGATCCTGCTGGCGCTGATGTGCGGACTTGGCGTCAAGGCCATCTACCAGCGGGTCGAAGTGATCACGCGACCGGAACACCTGGTCGCGATCATGTTCCTGGTCGGCGGCCTCATCATGCTGGCGCGAATGCTCAAGGTTCCTGACGTCGGCATGCTCAGCGTGGTCGCCTCGACGCCCATGCAGGGCATCGTGTTCACCTACGCCGCGTTGTTGCCGGTGATCGCGACTTCGGGCTTCCTGCTCATGTGCGGCGAACGCCTGAACAAGCACCTGTCCCGGCTGGCCACGCTGGATCCGCTGACCGGCGTGTTCAATCGACGCACGATGACCGAACTGGCCGGCAAGGCGGTCGCGGCGAGCAAGCGCCATGGTCGCGCCTTGTCCCTGCTGATCATCGATATCGATCATTTCAAGCGCATCAACGACCAGTTTGGCCACGAAGCGGGCGACCTCGCCTTGTGTCGCTTTGTCGAACTGGTCGGCGAGGTGATGCGCGAATCTGACGTCTTTGCCCGCCTTGGCGGCGAGGAATTCGTCGTCATCCTGCCCGACTCCGACGAACGCGCCGCCGTCGAGATTGCCGAGCGCATCCGTCAGCGGCTTGGTGACTCCGACTTTTCCGTCAGCGGCTGGCAGGTGCCGCTGCGCGTCTCGATCGGCGTCGGCACACTGGGCCCGGCCATCAGCGACCTTGAAACCCTGCTGCGCATGACCGACCACGCCATGTACGAGGCCAAGCGCAACGGCCGCAATCGCGTCGTCCCGGTTTCCGCGATGCACTCGCAATCGGCACTCGACTTCGGCACCCGCGACTCACCGCAATGACATCAATCGGTCCGCGGCAGGAAGCGACTGGCCACCAGCGAGGCACCGATCAGCAAGGCCACCATCCCCAGTGACAAGCCGATCGGCACCTTCCAGACATCGGCGATCAGCATCTTCAGGCCGATGAAGACAAGCACGCCGGCGAGTCCGTAATTGAGCAGATGAAAGCGATCGGCCATGCCGGCGATGAGGAAGAACAAGGCCCGCAAGCCGAGCACGGCAAACACGTTCGAGGTCAGCACGACGAACGGGTCCTCGGTGATGGCGAAGATCGCCGGGATCGAATCGACGGCGAAGATCACATCGGTCACTGCAAGCAGGACGATGACCATGAACATCGGCGTGTACCAGCGCACTCCATCCTTGACCACGCTGAGCTTGGCCCCGCTGTATTCCTTGCTCAGGCGCAGGTGGCCGCGCATCCAGCGCATCAGCGGATTGGACTCGAAATCGCCTTCATCATTGGGCGCGCGCACCATCTGGATGCCGGTGTAGATGAGGAATGCGCCGAAGAAATAGAGGATCCAGTGGTAGCGCTGGATCAATGCCGCGCCCACGAAGATGAGGATTGC
>Ga0209476_10003609_pt1 | contig 10177 bp, 9 predicted proteins | sample KloWWTrecipitate_FD_187179 | JGI IMG/M metagenome (GOLD analysis project Ga0209476, IMG submission 187179) | Active sludge microbial communities from Klosterneuburg, Austria, studying microevolution and ecology of nitrifiers - Klosterneuburg... | ecosystem: Engineered > WWTP > Aerobic digester >...
GGTTGAAGGAGCACGCCTGGAAAGTGTGTAAGCGTCTAAACCGCGCTTCGGGGGTTCGAATCCCCCTCTCTCCGCCAGTTTCACCACACCAGCAAGTTTCCATGGTGGCCCCGTCGGCCCCTCGCGACGCTAGGTCGAAAACTCCGCCAGGGCCGGAAGGCAGCAACGGTATCGACTGATGCGGGTGCCGAGGTCAGCCGGCGGGGCCATCGCCCGTTTCAGGCTCCGCCTGAAACGGCCCACGATTCCGCTGCGCGAAATCGCGGGTCCCGCTACGTGCTTCCACATCCCCCGGCGCTGCGCGCCACCCCCTTGACTCAAGGGGGTGACAAAGCCGGTGTTGCGCGTTGCGGATTCATCGAAGCGGAACGCTGGCGCATGCCACAATGTGGGTATGTCCTATCTCGTCCTCGCCCGCAAGTGGCGCCCCAGGCGTTTCGCCGAGCTGGTCGGGCAGGAGCATGTGGTACGCGCGCTGACCAATGCGCTGGAAACCGGCCGCGTGCACCATGCCTTCCTGTTCACCGGCACCCGCGGCGTCGGCAAGACCACGATTGCGCGGATCTTCGCCAAATCGCTGAATTGCGAGCAAGGCACCAGCGCGGATCCCTGCGGCGAGTGCGAGACGTGCCTCGCCATCGATGCCGGCCGCTACATCGATCTGCTGGAGATCGATGCCGCGTCGAATACCGGTGTGGACAACGTGCGCGAGCTGATCGAGAACGCGCAGTACATGCCCAGCCGCGGCAAGTACAAGGTCTACCTGATCGACGAAGTGCACATGCTGTCCAAGCAGGCGTTCAATGCGCTGCTGAAGACGCTGGAAGAACCGCCGGAGCACGTCAAGTTCCTGTTCGCCACCACCGATCCCGAGAAATTGCTGGTCACGGTGCTGAGCCGCTGCCTGCAGTTCAACCTGAAGCGGCTGGACGAAGGCCAGATCCGCGGCCAGATCGGCAGGATCCTGGCCGCTGAGGGCATCGAGGCCGACGACGATGCAGTCCGCCAGCTTGCACACGCCGCCGACGGCAGCCTGCGCGACGGACTCTCGCTGCTCGATCAGGCCATCGCCTACACGGGTTCGGGTGCGGCTGGCGGCAAGCTGGATGCTGCCGCCGTGGCGGCGATGCTGGGCACGGTCGACCGCAATCGCGTGCAGGCGTTGCTGTCCGCACTGGCCGATGGCGACGGCGAGCGGTTGCTCGATGAGGTCGCGCAGCTGGCGGAATTTTCGCCGGACTGGGCCAGTGTGCTGGATGCCGTGTCCGAGGCATTGCATCGGATCCAGGTGAAACAACTGGTGCCGAGTGTCGAAGCCGGCAGCGATGCGGTCGATGTCGATGCGCTGGCGGCGAAGCTGCGTCCGGAACTGGTGCAGCTCTGGTACCAGATGGCGCTGAATGGTCGTCGCGACCTCGGGTATGCGCCGAGTCCGCGCAGCGGCTTCGAGATGAGCCTGCTGCGGATGCTGGCGTTCCGCCCGTCCGACTCGGCCGTGCAGGTGCCGCCGCCGCGTGCGGTTGCAGCCGTCACCACCGCAACGACCACGCCGGCATCGCCTCGCGGCGGTGTGTCCGGCACCGCCGCCGAGCAGGCGCGTGCGGCCCTGGCCGAGCCCGCCGCGCGTCCGCCTGCGCAGGCGTGTCCGGAGCCAGCGGTCGTGCCAACAGCGGTGCGGGTCGCCGATGCGCTCGCCGCGCCATCGGCGCAGGCCGCCAGCGCGATGCTGGTCACCGACAGCGAACACTGGCTGGAACTGGTCGCACGCAGCAGCCTGCGCGGGCCGGCGCGCCTGCTGGCCGAACATGCGGCTTTCGTGGGGCATGCCGATGGCGTGCTGCGCCTGAGCCTGGCTGCGGGCGACGAGCACCTGAAATCGCCGAGCCTGGTGCTGCAGCTGGGTGATGCGCTGACGTCGCTGCTGGGGGGCGCGGTGCAACTGCGTTTCGACAACGGCGAGCCGCGCGGCGACACCGCCCGCGTGCGCAATGCGCGCGAGCGCGAGCAGAAGCAATCGGGCGCGGAGCAGGGATTCGCGGCCGACCCGGATATCCAGCGCCTGGTGCAGGTGCATGGTGCGCAGATCGTGCCGGATTCGATCCGGCCACTGGGCGAGGGTTGATTCCGCCCTGCGCCGCCACATTCTTGATTCCATCGAACACCGAGGGACACCGAACATGCGTGGAAACATCGCCCAGCTGATGCAGCAGGCACAGAAGATGCAGGAAGACATGCAGCGCGCGCAGGAGGAAGTCGCCGCGCTGGAAGTGGCAGGCAATGCCGGTGGCGGCATGGTCAGCGTGACCTTGGGCGGGCGCATGGATTGCCGCAAGGTGCGCATCGACCCGTCGGTGCTGGCCGATCCGGAAATGGCCGAGGACCTGATCGCCGCCGCGTTCAACGATGCGGTCAACAAGATCAACGCGGTATCGCAGGCGAAGATGGCGGGAGCCACTGCCGGCATGCAGTTGCCGCCGGGGATGAAGCTGCCGTTCTGATCGCCTGACGTGACCACATCGCTGCTCGAACAACTGATCGACGCCTTGCGCGTGCTTCCTGGCGTTGGCCAGAAGTCGGCGCAGCGCATGGCCTACCACCTGCTGGAGCGCAAGCGCGACGGTGGCAAGCGCCTGGCCGAGATGCTGGCGCAGGCCATGGAGCATGTGGGTCACTGCATCCGTTGTCGCGATTTCAGCGAAACCGAGCTGTGCGCAACCTGCGGCAGCGGTGCGCGTGATGCACACCTGCTGTGCGTGGTCGAATCGCCGGCGGATCGGCTTGCGATCGAACAGGCGACCGGTTTCCGCGGCCTGTATTTCGTGCTGCAGGGGCGGCTGAGCCCGCTGGATGGCATCGGTCCGCGCGAGCTTGGTCTCGATCAGCTCGCGCAACGACTGTCCGAGGGCGAGGTGCAGGAGCTGATCGTCGCCACCAATCCGACCGTGGAAGGCGAGGCGACCGCACATTACCTGGCGCAGCTGGCGCGCGCGCAAGGCGTGCAGCCAAGCCGGCTTGCGCATGGCGTGCCGCTCGGCGGCGAGCTGGAATACGTCGATCGCGGCACGCTGTCGCACGCGTTCGGAAGCCGCAGCGAGATCCTGTAGGACCCTGTCCGCGACCGCTTTCTGCGTGAGAACCGCAGAAGCAGATCGCGGACAGGGTCCGCTTCTACAATGGCGGAAACCGAGAGGAGCGCGCCATGCCCGACACCATCTTCCACAAGATCATCCGCCGCGAGATCCCGGCCGACATCGTGTTCGAGGACGAGCACCTGATCGCGTTCCGCGACATCGCCCCGCAGGCGCCGGTGCACGTGTTGTTCGTGCCGAAAGTCGACTTCGCCACGCTCGACGACGTGCCAGACGAGTCTGCAATCGTGGTCGGTCGGTTGGCCACCGCGGCCGCGCGTTACGCAAGGCAGCAGGGGTTCGCGGATGACGGCTACCGCATCGTCATGAACTGCAATGGCGACGGCGGCCAGACCGTGTTCCAGATCCACCTGCACCTGCTGGCCGGCGCGCCGCTGGGTCGGTTCGGGACGACGGCCTGACAGGCGTGGCCGCATCCGCGCTGCCTTGCGTGGCGGGCTATGGACGGTGCGCGCGCAGATCGCGCAGCAGTCGCTGCAGTGCGTCGGGTTCGATGCCGGCGTAGCGCGCATCGGAGAAACGCTGGCCGAGCGTGCGCAGGTGTTCGCCGGCCTTCGGCACGTCGGCGGCGACGCGTTCGGCCCAGGCCTGTGCGGGCTCATGCATCCCGCGGCCACGGCCGCGACGCGCGTAGCGAAGGCCAAGCCGATGCCAGGCGCGCAGCAGCGGATCCTTCTCGCGCTCGCCGCGCGCGATCAGCCAGGTCATCCAGGCCAGTGCGAGCACCGCGATCGCGGCAAACAGCAGGATCAGTTCGCGAGTGCCGATCTTGCCCAAGCCGAGCGGCCGCAACAGGCGTTGCTGGCGGTTGGCATCGAAACCGAGCACGAAGTCGTTCCAGCCGCGCAGCAGCCAGTCGCCGGCGTTGAACACCGGCACCAGGCCGTCGAATGCCCCGATGCGCCCGGGCTGGCGGTCGGCGAGGGTGTCGTACACGCGTTCGGGGGCGACTGCTGCGGTCGGGTCCAGCCGCACCCAGCCACGCCGTGGCAGCCAGATCTCGGCCCAGGCATGTGCGTCCGAATGCAGCACCAGCCAGTAATCGCCGATCGGGTTGCGATAACCGCCGGCATAGCCGGTGACCACCCGCGCGGGCACGCCGGCGGCGCGCATCAGCACCACGAATGCCGAGCTGAAATGTTCGCAATAGCCCTGCTTGCGGTCGAACAGGAAATCGTCGACTTCGTTGCGGCCGGCGATCGGCACCTCCAGCGTGTAGGCGAAGTCGCGGCGGATCATCGCCAGCGCGCGATCGGCGATGGCCGCATCGGCATCGCCGCCGGCATCGTGGCCAGCCTCGCGTCGCCATTGCCGGCCCATCGCCAGGGTGCGCGGGTTGAAGCCGTGCGGCAGCGACAATGCGTGCTGGCGCAGGATCGGCGGCAATTGCACTTGTGCCGATGCGGGCGCGGCGGCGCGCATTCGCCAGCGGGTGACGTTGTCCAGCGGGCGTTCGGAATACACGCTGTAATCGTTGCCGACGTAAGCGCCTGCCGGTACCTGGGTGGGCAGGTCGAGCGCGATCAGTTGCCGATCCTCGGTCGGTTCGGGTTCGATCAGGTAGTCCCAGCCGCGGCCGCTGACCTGTGTCGGTGGCGGCGGCATGCGCTGCAACTGCTTGAGTTGACGCCAGGTGCGACCGTCGAAATCCCACAGCACCGGGCCACGCCAATACATCTGCGACTGCGGTGGCGCGGCGCCGATGAACTGCACGCGTGCGGCCGGGCTGTCGTCGTTCATCAGGTTGGCCCAGGCACCGGGGCTCATGCTGTCGGACAGGCCGGGGCGGGCAACCACGCGATCCGGCAGGCCCCACAGCGGTGTCGGCAGGCGCGGGAACAGCCAGAACGCGGCCAGTGCCAGCGGCAGGCCGAGTGCGAGCAGCTTGAGCACACCGCGTGGGGCGGACCACCAGCGCGCATCGGTCGGCAAGCGCACTTCGGCCTCGTCGCCGGCCAGTTGCTGCAGGGCGAGCAGGGACGCGACCAGTGCGACCAGCGCCAGTGCCATGCTCAGCAGATCCTGGTCGAGCAGGAAGGCGGCGAACGGCGCGAACAAACCAAACCCGACCAGGCTGCGGCCGTCGCGCAGGCTGGCGGTTTCCGAAGGTTTCAGCGCCAGCATCGCGGCCAGCACCATGCAGGCGGTATCGCGGCCCACGCCCGGTGCCACTACCGCGATGGCCACGATCATGCCGATCCCGACCAGCAGGCGCAGCAGGAACGGCAGCGGCCGTCGCCACGACGCGAACGCGATCACGAACGCGGCGATGCCGAATCCGATCCCGAGCTGCAGCGGCAATTGCAGCAACAACGGCAACAGGCAAGCCGCCGCGCCCAGCAGGGCCAGCGCATGCGCGCGCGGCTGCATCGGCGGCGACTGGATGCGTGCGACCAGTGCGCGGAGCTCAGCCATGACCGGCCTCGCCGGGCATCAATGCCAGGGCACGCAGGCAGCGGTGGCGATGCGATGGCCCCAGCCCCATCGGAATCGGCATCTGCGCAGGCAGGCCGAGGGCATAGCGGCGACCTTCGCGCTCGGCATCGTCCACCCAGCGCGCGAGCCGGCGGATGCGTTGCTCATGCGGCAGCCCGGCGGTGAGTTGCCAGTCGAGCAGCAATTGTTCGCTGCGATGCTGTTCGAATTCGCGCACCAGCAGGCTGTCGCGGCGCGCGGAGGCTTTCCAGGCGACGCTGCGCGGCGGGTCGCCGGCGCGATAGCCACGCAGGTGGTGGACGTCGTCGCCGGCACGGGTCACCTGCGCGCGACCCGCATCGCCGGCCGGAGCCGGCAGCGGCGGTGCCTGCGCTTCCGGCGCGGGATACACCAGCAAGGATTGCTGCGGCCACACGTAGGCCCAGGCCCGCGCCAGGCCCAATGGCTGCACCGTGCTCAGTTCCAGTCGCGGGATCGGCAGCAGGCCGCGGCGCTCGGTCGGCAGCAACAGTTCCGCGGTGCCGCCGTTGTGATCGAACGTGGTGTGGACGCAGGCATCACCGCGGGCGATGCGCAGGCCGCGACGCACGCGCGCATCCACCGCGCCAAGCGCGATCCGCAACCGCAGGGGTTCGCCGGCGGGCACCGGATCGGCGGCCACGGCATCGACCACCACGCCGGACAGCTGCATGTGCGCCGCGATCAGGCTGGCCTGGGCGGCGCCGGCCAGCAGCAGGGCCAGCAGCAAGGCGGGATTGTTGTTGAAGTTGAGCGCGCCCAGGCCCATGGTGCCGATCAGCAGGCCGAAGAACAGCCCGGTCAGGGTCGGCAGCACGTAGATGCGGTTGCGTTGCAGCCGCACCGGCAGGGTCTCCGCCTGCCGCGGCCGCATCCACGACTGCACCATGCCGGATTGCGTCAGTCGACGCAGCGCAGCCCGCATGGATCAATCCACCGGAACCGCGTGCAGGATCTGCTTCGCCAGCGTTGCCGTGGACGTATCCGCCTCGCCGACCAGGCGATGTTCCGCCACCGCCGCGAACAGCGCCTGCACGTCCTCGGGGATCGCATGGCTGCGGCCCAGCAGCAGCGCGTGCGCACGCGCCGCACGCAGCAGCGCCAGCCCGGCACGCGGCGACAACCCCACGCGCACCCCCGGATGCTTGCGGCTGCGTCCGACCAGCGCCTGCACATAGGCGATCAGCGGCTCGCTGGCATGTACGTCCAGCACCATGCGGCGCAAGTGGATTACCCGCTGCGCATCCAGCAGCGGGGCGGCCTGCGCGATCAGCTCGCGGCGGTCGCTGCCGGCCAGCAGGGCGCGTTCGGCGGCCTCGTCGGGATAACCCAGCGCAAGCCGCAGCAGGAAGCGATCGAGTTGCGAATCCGGCAACGGATAGGTGCCGGCCAGATCCACCGGGTTCTGGGTGGCGATCACCAGGAACGGATCGGGCAGCTTGCGGGTTTCGCCATCGAGGCTGACCTGGTGCTCGGCCATCGCCTCCAGCAGCGCACTCTGCGTGCGTGGCGGCGCGCGGTTGATCTCGTCGGCCAGCAGCACATGGGTGAACACCGGGCCCGGATGGAATTCGAAACGGCGCGTCTGCGCCTCGTACACCGACACGCCGAGGATGTCCGCCGGCAGCAGGTCGGAGGTGAACTGCACGCGCTGGAAGCCGAGCCCGAGCGTCGCCGCCATCGCATGCGCAAGGGTGGTCTTGCCCAGCCCGGGCAGATCCTCGATCAGCAGGTGGCCGTCGGCGAGCAGGGCGACGAAGGCCAGCCGCACCTGTTGCGGCTTGCCCAGCACCAGCGCGTTGACCTGGGCCTGCGCATCGCGCAGGGACACATGCAGTGCATCGGGTAGCATCGCGTCGATCACCGGGGATGCGGACATTGCAGGTCTTCGGTCGGGATTGCGGGCAGTGTAGCGAGGTCGCGAACGGATGCGGGACAGGCAGGAAGCGGAGGCAAGGCGCTGGTTCATCGGCCTGTGGTTGGCGCTGCTCGCGCTCAAGCTGGTGCTGGCGGCGCGGCTGCCGCTGTTCGTCGACGAGGCCTTCTACTGGCAGGAGGGCCGGCACCTGGCCTGGGCCTATTCCGACCTGCCGGGCCTGAGCGCATGGCTGGCGCGGATCGGCGATGCGCTGGGCGACGGCACGCTGTCGTTGCGGCTGCCCTTCCTTGTCATCGCTGCGGCGATTCCATGGCTGGTCGTGCGCATGACCGCGCGCGAATTCGACGCGAAGTCCGGCTGGCACGCCGGTTCGCTGGCCTTGCTGCTGCCGCTCGCCGGCACGCTGGGCCTGCTGGCCTTGCCCGACGTGCCTTTGCTGTTCGCCACCGCGCTCTGCCTCGACGCGGGCTTGCGCGTGTTGCGTCGCGTCGATGCGTTCGCCGCGAGCGAACTCGCGCTTGGCCTGGTCATCGGCGGGCTGACCCACTATCGCTTCGCCGCAGTGATCGCGGTCGGCTGCATCGCCTTGCTGATGCTGCGCGACGGTCGCCGTGCGCTGCGCGATCCGCGCGTGTGGGCGGCAGTCGCCATTGGCGCGCTGGCGTGGCTGCCGCTGCTGCTGTGGAACCTGCACAACGCCGATGCCGGCCTGCGCTTCCAGCTGCTGGATCGGCATCCCTGGAGCTTCAGTGGCGAAGGCCTCCGCCTCGGGCGCATGCAACTGCTGCTGGCCACGCCGATCCTGCTGGTGGCGATGGCGCTTGCCGCGATGCGCGGACTGCGCGATGCCGGGCCTGGCCTGCGCTACCTCGCGTCGTGCGGCGCGATGATCGTGCTCGGCTTCCTCGCCCTCGGCTTCTTCGCCGATCGCGAACGGGTGAGTTTCCACTGGCCGTTGCCGGGTTACCTCGCCCTGCTGCCGCTGGTGCCGGCGCTGCTTGCACGCTGGTCGCGCGGCTGGCGCATCGCGACCTGGGCGAGCGCCGCATTCGGGCTGGTCGTGGTGCTGGGGTATTACGCCATCGCATCGGTGCCTGCGTTGCGCGAACAATCCGCCTCGCGCAATTTCCATCCGACCAATTTCGCGGGATGGGACGTGCTTGCCGCAACGGTCGACGCCAGACTCGCGACGATGCCGCCGGGCACGACCCTGCTCGCCGGCAATTTCAAGATCGGTGCCGAGCTCGGTTTCATCCGTGGCGATGCCGACATCGCCGTGCTCGAGCATCCGCTCAACGGCAAGCACGGCCGCGCGCCGCAACTCGCGGCATGGAGCCTGCTGCACGCGACACGCGCTTCACTGGGCGACGGCCCGGTCCTGCTCGTTGCAAGCAGCAACGACGTGGCGTTCCGCGACCTGCTCGCGCACTACCACGCACTGTGTCGGCAGCTGGGGCCGCTGCCGCCCGCGCAGGTGCTGAACATCGATCATGGTCGCCAGCGCTTCCTGTTGTTCGCTTTCGATGGCGCGAAACGCGAGGCTGTCTGCGCTACGCCCGCGCTGGCGTTCATCGATGCGCCCACGCCAGGCGCGGCGGTCGGCTCCGCGTTCGATGTCGCCGGCTGGGCGTTCAAGGACGGCGTCGGCGTGCGTGGCGTCGAGATCCTGCTGGATGGCCGGGTGGTGGCGCAGGCGACCTACGGCGAAGCGAATGCCGGGGTCGCGGAGTTCTGGAAGATCAGCACCGATCCCAACCATCCGAAGGTGTACTTTCGCGCACGCGTCGAAGCTGCCGCGGCAGGAACGCACTGGCTGGGCGTGCGCCTGCATGGTGCGGATGGCAGCGTCGAGGACTGGAGCGAGCAGAAGCTGGTGGTGCGATGACGCAGCCGCTGCCGGCTTGCGAAGCTCAAGGCAATTCGAATCCGGCCTTGCGCAACAGCCTGCAGGTTGCGATCAGCGGCAGCCCGATCAACGCGGTCGGATCGCGATTGTCGATGCGTTCGAACAGGGTGATGCCGAAGCCTTCCGATTTGAAGCTGCCGGCGCAGTCGAACGGTTGCTCGGCATCGACATAGCGTTCGATTTCGGCATCGGCGAGGGTGCGGAAGCGGACTTCGGTCAAGTCGATGTCGGCATGCGTGCGGCCATCGGCATGCGCCAGGCACAGTGCCGTGTGGAAACGCACGGTGCGCCCGGACATCGCGCGCAATTGCGCGATCGCCGCCTCGCGGCCGCCGGGCTTTCCGAGTGCATGGCCGTCGACGTCGGCGACCTGGTCGGAGCCCAGTGCCCAGACATCGCCGCTGTGTTGGCCGGCGATCGCTAGTGCCTTCGCCAGCGCCAGGCGGATCGCGAGGGCGTGCGGCGACTCGCCGGGCAGCGCGGTCTCGTCCACCTGCGGACGTGCGACATCGAACGGCAACCGCAGCCGCTCAAGCAATTCGCGCCGGTAACGCGAGGTCGAGGCCAGGACCAGGTGCGGCATCGATCAGCGGCCTGCGCGGGCTTGCGACACCCGCTGCAATTGCTGTTCGAGACTGGCGCGCGCGTCGTCCAGCGAACGTCGCACCGCGTCCAGCTGCGCAAGGTCGGCGGAGGCCGCATGTTCCTGAAGCCACAGGCGCTGGCGCAGGATCTCCTGCATCGCGCCGCGCACCGGGTTCTCGTGGTCGCCGGCGATGGCCTCGATCT
>Ga0209476_10003611_pt1 | contig 10173 bp, 5 predicted proteins | sample KloWWTrecipitate_FD_187179 | JGI IMG/M metagenome (GOLD analysis project Ga0209476, IMG submission 187179) | Active sludge microbial communities from Klosterneuburg, Austria, studying microevolution and ecology of nitrifiers - Klosterneuburg... | ecosystem: Engineered > WWTP > Aerobic digester >...
GCGTGGTAGCCGCCATTGACCAGGATCTGCAGCAACGGGTGCTCGGGATGGTGGGTCTGCAGCAACACGGTGCCGGGCTTGTCGGCGCGGCCCGCACGGCCGGCGACCTGCACCAGCAATTGCGCGAGTTTCTCGCTGCTGCGGAAATCCGCGGAGAACAGGCCTTCGTCGATGCCGACCACCACCACCAGGGTCAGGTTGGGCAGGTCGTGGCCCTTCGCCAGCATCTGCGTGCCGACCAGGATGCCCGGCTGCGCGCCAAGTGTGTCGAAGTGCTTCTGCAGGGCATCGCGATGGCCGGTGCTGCCACGGTCGATGCGCAGCACCGGCATGTCGGCGAAGCGCGCCTGCAATTCGGCCTCGATGCGCTCGGTGCCGTTGCCCTGCGGTTGCAGGCCGAGGCTGGCGCAGTCCGGGCACGCCAGCGGCGACGGCCGGCGATGGCCGCAGTGGTGGCATTGCAGGCGCCTGCCATGCGCATGCACGGTCATCGGCGTGGGTTTGTCCGGCGTGCTGCAGCGCGGGCAATGCGCGCTCCAGCCGCAGTCGTGGCAGAGCAGCACCGGCGCATAGCCGCGGCGGTTGCGGAACACCAGCACCTGGCCGCCGGCATCCAGCGCGCCGCGGATCGCGAGCAGTGCGTCCTCGCCCAGGCCGGCGTGCAGCGGCCGCTTGCGCACGTCGAGCACGCGCACATGCGGTGGCTTGGCGTTGCCGGCGCGATGGCGCAGCCGCTGGTGCGCGTAGCGACCGGCCTGCGCGTTGTGCAGCGATTCCAGCGACGGCGTGGCGCTGCCCAGCACCGCCGGCACGCCGAGCGCGCGGGCGCGGACGATGGCGACGTCGCGGGCGTGGTAGCGGATGCCGTCGAACTGCTTGTAGCTGCCGTCGTGTTCCTCGTCGACCACGATCAGGCCGGCTTCCGGCAGCGGCACGAACACCGCCGAGCGGGTGCCGACGATCACCCGCGCCTGCCCGCGCGCGGCGGCCAGCCAGACCCGCGCGCGCTCGTTGTCGTTCAAGCCGGAGTGCAGCGCATGCACCGGCACGCCGAGGCGCGCGCGGAAGCGCGCCAAAGCCTGCGGGGTCAGGCCGATCTCCGGCACCAGCACCAGCGCCTGCTTGCCGCGGGCGAGGCAATCGGCGATGGCGTCCAGGTAGACCTCGGTCTTGCCGCTGCCGGTGACGCCATCGAGCAGGAACGCAGCGAAGCCATTCGCCGCACGGATGGTATCGGCGGCGGCGCGTTGTTCGTCGTTGAGGGGGAAAACAGAAAAGGGGTCAGAGAACATTTTCGTGTCTGGCCTGTCTGCGTCCGCACCCCTTGCGCTCGAAAATGTTCTCTGACCCCTTTTCGGCATCTCGACGCGCTCGACCAGCCCGCGCTCGCGCAGGTTGCGCAAGGTCGCCCGCCAGCCTGGCACGGCATCGTCCAATCCATCCTCGCCGTGCAACGTTTCCAGCAGCGTCGCCAGCACCTTCGGTTTGCCCGCGCGCATCGCCGGCAGAGCGGTGCGGCCGGCTTCGTTCAACCTCCAGCCATGGACGGTTGTGTCGGGCGCTGGCTCGCCACGTCGCAACGCGGCCGGCAGTGCAGTCGCCAGGACCTCGCCGATCGGGGCGTGCAGATAGCCGGCCAGCCATTGCAGCGAGGCCAGCAACTCGCCACGCAGCAGCGGTTCCGGATCCGGCATCGCCAACGCCTGGCGCAGCTCCACGCCCGCCTCGGCGTGGCCGTGGCCGACCACGACGCCGCAGACCTCGCGCGAACCGAACGGCACCCGCAGGCGCTGGCCAATCGAGATGGCGGCAGCCTCCAGCCCGGCGGGCGGCAGGTAGTCGAACAGCCGCGACAGCGGCACCGGCAGGGCCACGCGCAGCACGGGGGTTGGGGCCGGCATCCAGGAAGTCTAGCGGGGCGACGGCGACGGGTTGCCCAGTTGCGGGGCAAAGTTGAGCCCGTCCACACCAAAGTCCTCCAAGTGCCTGTTCCTGCTGGGAAAGCGTGCTTATCCACATCACATGTGGATAAGTCTGTGAATGAACTCCGGATGACCCTGCGCGAGGGGCGTTGCATGGGCCTCGCCCGGGCGCTGGTGAAAAAACCACCATTCGAGCCATTTTCTTTGAAATCAATCACTTGCCCGTGAAACATGGTTGTCATGCGCGTTGCAACCGCGTGAAACCGGGGCAGATGACGCTTTCTTGACGGCTGTGCACAACTGCGTTGCCCACAGGCCGCGCCATTGCTCGCGGAGCCGCCCGCATGAAGCGTGTCAAGCGGTATTTCGAGGGTGCTTTCGCCGGTCGCCCGGCTAAGATGCGGTGTGCCTGCGCCTTGCCCATGACCCCTGCCGCGCCTGACCTCCCATCGCCGGCGGCGGTGACCGCGTTCCTGCGCGGACTCGACCGCCGCGCGCGCCTGTTCGCCGGCGTGCAGGCCGGCGATGCGGTCGCGGCCCAGCACGCGCTGGCGGTGGTTGGTCGGGTCTTCACCGGCGAGGCCGGGCAATGGCCGATCGCCGAATGGCCGCGCCAGTACTGGCGGTTGCTGCTGGCCGCGCCTTCGCTGCGCAAGCCGCCGGTCGAAGTGCCGGCCCCGCAGCTGCCCGGTATCGGCCGGTTGGCGGTCGAGACCCGGGCGGCGGTGCTGCTGCACCTGGTCGCCGGCCTGGACGATGCGGATGCATCGGCCGCGCTCGGCATCGACATCGAGACTTACCAGGCGCGTATCCGCGATGCCCTGCCGCGCGATGCGCTGGGCCAGCCCGACGTGGATGTCTGGCGTGCCTGGCGCGCTGCGGCCGAACGCGAACTGTCGCGTGCGCCGGAACCTGTGCCGACGCCTGCGCCTTCGAACGTGCCGGTGGCGGCAGCAAACCCCCAACCAGCCGCGCGTACTGATGCCGACGCCCGCCATCACTTCCGCATGCGTTGGCTCTGGGCCGGCGTGGCGCTATGCATTGTCGCGATGGTCGCCACCTTCTTCCTGCACCCACGCGGGCGCGAAGTGCTCGACCAGTGGCGCGCGGAGATCAAGCGCGAGCCGCTGGATGCCGCGGCGCCGCCGAAGGCGCGTTTCGATGCGGCCGACATCGCCCTGCATCCCGACCGCGAGCTGCTGGCCTCACCCGCCGAGCTGGCCTTTGCGCGCCAGCTGCCGCTGCTCGCATGGCTGGAGGTTGCGAGCGCCGACGTGCGCGCGGCCGATGCGGTGCGTCTGCCGGTGATGCTCGCGCCGGCACCGGCCAGCATCGCAACGCCCGTGGACGACACGACAGCGTTGACGCAGCGCCAGCAGCGATGGGATGCGTTGCCAGCGAGGGCACGCGGTGCGCAACGCGGTGCGTGGCAGGCGTGGCGCGATATGCCTGCGGCCGAGCGCGTGCGCGTGCGCGCCATCGCCGCGCGCTGGCAGTCGCTGGCCGACGAGGAGCGCGTCGCGTTGCGTGCGCGCTTCGAGGCGTTGCCGGCGGATGCCCGCCATGGCTGGTGGCTGGGGCCCGGGACGGGGCGTCACTGGCCGCGGGTGGCACCGCTGTTCGCGTTCGCGCCGGAGGCGGAGCGCGTCGCGCTGCTGGACCTGCTGCGCGCTGCCGACAGCGTAGACATCGACGTACTGGAACGGCTGGCGCAGATCACCCCGCCGGAGGAGCGCGACGCGCTGCGACTGGACCTGCTGCGCGTGCCCGCTGCCGAACGGCGGGCGTGGATGCTGGCGAAAGTGCAGGGCTGAGCACGCGCCCCGCTACATCCACACCAGGCTGGCAATGGCCGCCGCGCTGATCGCGAAACCGAGCAGAATCATGTAGCTGGTGCCCAGCACGAAGTATTTCAGCAGGGTCATCGGCCAGCCCTGCGCGTACACCCGCTTCTGCATCAGCAGCAGGTAGATCGGCATCCACGCGACCAGCAGGCCGATGCACCAAGCGAGCAGGTTGTCGAGCAGGCCGTCGGCCACCACCAGCCGCTGCAGCGCCATGCAGCCGAACACCAGCAGCAGGTCGAGGCTGAGGAAGGCATGGCTGTGCAGCGACACCACCAGGTGCTCCATGTACAGCCGGCGCTTGAACACGAAGGCCAGTTTCAGCATCAACGCGAACAGCGGCACCAACACGAACAGCGCGGTCGGGATCGCGCCGACAAAGGCATCGATGTACTGCCCGGGCTCGGCCTTCATCCGCTTTGCGTTGTTCTTCGCGCGGCCGATCTTCTGGTTGAACCAGCCATCGACGAACTTGGGTGCGCCGGGGACGTGGAGCGGATTCTTCTTTTCGTCCCAGACGCCGTTCCTGCCGAAACTGAAGGTGTCTTCCATCGGCGCTGGTGGTGCGGCACCACTCGCGGCGGCCTCGCGGAGTTGCTCCAGGCGCGTGTCCGCGTTGCTGCGGGCCAGGTCCATCTGCACATCGATGCCGACTTCGGCGCCGGCCTTGCCGGGCGTCTCCGGAATCTTCGCCTTCGCCTCGGTCAGTCGCTTCAGCGCCGCGTCGCGCCGGGTGATGACGTCGGCCTCGGTGGTGGCCGCGCCGATCTCGCCCGCGACCGGATCGTTCACGTTGACGTTGAGCGCTGAGGTGTTGTCGTTGATCGACAGGCGGGCGACGAAGAACGCCACGATGCACAGGAAAAAGAACAACCGCACCGGGGTGACGTAGCGCACCTGGCGACCGGCGAAGTATTCGCTGGTCAGGAACCCCGGCTTGGCGAACAGCGGCGGGATGGTGCGCAGTACCCGCGTGTCGATGTTGAACACGCTGTCCATCAGGTCGCCGAACAGGTTGCCGAGCGGCCGCACCAGTCCCTTCACCGGTTGCCCGCAGGCATAGCAATGCGGGCCATGCAGCGGCGCGGCGCAATTGCGGCAGGCTGCCGGCGGCGGGGTGGGTTCGTTGGCGGGCGTGGCGGTCTGGTTCATCGGTGTTCCCTGCGTCGCCGTTAAGATGGCAGCCCGTGCGCGGCGGCGCCAGCATTGCGGCGTTGATTCCTTCGCTCCAGCGTCCCTGCTTTTGCTCGTCATTCGCGCGAAGGCGGGAATCCAGTGTCTTTCGATCGTTTGTTGCCATCTTCCCGAAGAGCAAAGTCGCTGGATTCCCGCCTTCGCGCGAATGACGAGCAAATTCACATGTCCGCCGCCTCCAACAACCTGCCGCGCTTCCGCACGGAAGTGACCCGCACCGCGCGCCTCGCCGCCCCATTGGCGGCCGGGCATCTGTCGCATGGGCTGGTCGGCTTCGTCGACGCGGTGGTCGCCGGCCACCACGGCACCGACACGCTGGCGGCGGTGGCGGTGGGCACGGCGCTGTTCTGGCTGCCGATGATGCTGCCGATGGGCGTGCTGATGTCGTTGCCGCCGGCGGTGTCGCAGCTGGATGGCGCGGGTCGCCGCAGCGAGATCGGGCCGCTGTTCCGCCAGGCGCTGTGGCTGGCGATCGCGCTGGGCGTGCTGCTGTTCGGCCTGATGTCGCTGTCGCCATTGGCGCTTGCGCCGATGGGCATGGCCGCCGACATCGTCCCCGGCGCGACCGACTTCATCCTCGCGATCCGCTGGGGCATCCCGGCGTTCACCCTGTACCTGGCGATGCGCTATCTCAGCGACGGCCTGCATTGGTCGATGCCGACGATGGTGCTGGGCTTCGGTGGCCTGTTGTTGCTGGCCCCGCTGGGCTACGTGATGGCGAACGGCTTGCTCGGCTTCCGGGAAATGGGCGCAGCGGGCCTGGGCATCGCCTCTGCGCTGATGTTCTGGGCGCAGGCGATCGCGTTCGCGATCTATCTGTGGCGCGCGCGCCGCTTCGCCGACCTGCAGCTGTTCTCGCATTGGCAGCTGCCGCATTGGTTCGTCCAGCGTGACCTGCTGCGCACCGGCCTGCCGATCGGGGTGATGGTGGCGATGGAGGGCAGCCTGTTCATCGTCACCGCGTTGCTGATCGGCCGCCTCGGCGAATTGCCGGTGGCCGCCCACCAGGTCGCGATCAACGTCGCCTCGATGTGTTTCATGATCCCGTTCGGCGTGGCCGAGGCCACCACGATCCGGGTCGGGCATGCGCTGGGGCGCGGCGATCGCGGCGGGTTGCGTCGCGCGTATTTCGCCGGGCTGACGCTGGTGCTGGCGACCCAGGCGATCTCGGCGATCGTGCTGCTGACCGGCAACGACATGATCGCCGCGCTGTACACCAGCGACGCCGCGGTTGCCGCGCTGGCCGCTTCGCTGCTGCTGTACGCCGCGTTGTTCCAGTTCCCGGACGGCATCCAGGTGCTCTCCGCTGGCGCCCTGCGCGGGCTCGGGGACACCCGCATCCCGATGCTGCTGGCGATGCTGGCGTACTGGGGCATCGGCATGCCGGTCGGTGCCGGGTTGGGCCTGGCGCTGGGCTGGGGACCGAGGGGGATGTGGCTGGGGCTGACTGCTGGACTGACCGTCGCAGCGTTCCTGATGGCCCGTCGCTTCTTGCGCAGCAGCCTGCGCGTCCCCATCGTGTCGCACGCGCCATCGGTCACCGTGACCGACGGCGGATGAGCGTTTCACGCCGGCCCGCTAGCATGTCCCTGTCCACGCGCCGCATCGGCGTTGCCTCTCCCGGAGTACCTGCATGAACGAACCGCGTCGTCGCGGACCCATCGCCCGCATCGCCATCGGCCTGTGGGACACGGTCAATTTCACTCGGCGGCTGGTGTTCAACCTGCTGTTCCTGACGCTGCTGGTGATCGTGCTGGCGGCGCTGTTCGGCGGCGGCAAACTGGCCCCGCTGTCCGAGCGTTCGACCCTGGTCATCGCGCCCGAGGGCCGCATGGTCGAGCAGTACAGCTGCGATCCGCTGAGCCGCAGCTTTGCCCGCGCGACCAACAGCAACGACTGCCGCGAAGTGCGCCTGCGCGACATCCTGCGCGCGCTGGAGTCGGCGCGCACCGACAAGCGCATCGAGCGCGTCGCCCTGCACCTGGACGAATTGGAGCCGAGCGGCTTCGCCAGCCTGCGCGAGGTCGCCGCGGCGATCGCCAAGGTCAAGGCCGCCGGCAAGCAAGTGGTCGCGTTCGGCAACAACTACAGCCAGGCCCAGTACTTGCTGGCCGCGCAGGCGAACGAGATCTATCTGGACCCGATGTCGCAGGGCGGCGTCATGCTGGAAGGCCTGGCCTCGTATCGCCAGTACTTCCGCGAGGCGCTGCAGGACAAGCTCGGCGTGGACATGCACCTGTTCAAGGTCGGCGAGTACAAGTCCGCGGCGGAGCCCTACATCCTCGATGCGGCGTCGCCGGAATCGAAGGAAGCCAACCTGTTCTGGATGAACGACATCTGGCAGCGGATGCTGGCCGATGCCGGCAAGGCGCGTGGCATTGCGCCGGCCGCGCTCGGTGCGCTGGCCGATGCATTGCCGGAGGAAGTCGCGGCGGTGAACGGCGACCTCGCGCAGTTGGCACTGAAGCAGAAGCTGGTCGATGGGTTGAAGACCCGCGAACAGGTCGAGGATCTGCTCACCGAACGTGGCGTCGCCGACGACAGTGCCGAGGGCGGCTTCCGCCACGTCCCGATGGACACCTACCTGCAGCACCTCGATGGCGCCGTGCCGCAGGCCGACATGCGTCCGCAGGTGGCGGTGGTGGTGGCCGAGGGCGCGATCGCCGGTGGCGAGCTGCCGCCGGGCCAGATCGGCGGTGAATCGACCGCGGCGTTGCTGCGCGACGTGCGCGACGACGACAACGTCAAGGCGGTGGTGTTGCGGGTGAATTCGCCGGGCGGCGAAGTGTTCGCCTCCGAGCAGATCCGCCGCGAAGTCGCCGCGCTCAAGCAGGCCGGCAAGCCGGTGGTGGTGTCGATGGGTGACGTGGCCGCGTCCGGCGGATACTGGATCAGCATGAACGCGGATCGCATCTACGCCGATCCGTCGACGATCACCGGGTCGATCGGCATCTTCGGTTTGTTCCCGACCATCGACCGCGGCCTGGGCAAGATCGGCGTGCGCACCGATGGTGTGGGCACCGCGAAATACGCCGGCGCATTCGACATCACCCGACCGCTGGATCCGGGCGTGGCGACCACCGTGCAGTCGGTGATCGAAAAGGGCTACCGCGACTTCACCGGCAAGGTCGCGCAGGCGCGCGGTCGCAGCGTGCAGCAGGTCGACGAAGTCGCGCGCGGTCGCGTGTGGAGCGGCGCGCAGGCCAAGGAACGCGGCCTGGTCGACGTGCTCGGCGGCCTCGATGCCGCGGTCGCCGATGCCGCCGCGCGCGCCAAGCTCGGCAAGCCCGAGGCCTGGCAGGCGCGCTACATCGAAGACAACGCAACGCCGTTCTCGCAGTGGTTCGGCGGCATGCTGCAGAGCCGTGCCGGCTTGTCGCTGCTGCAGGCCTCCGGCGTCGGCGAGCTGGTGTTGGCCCGCCAGTTGCAGGCGCAGGCGCCGTTGCGCTTCATCGACAATGCATTGCGTAACCGCGGCAACGTGCGGGTCACCCCGCTGGCCTACTGCTTCTGCACCCTGCAGTAATCAGCCCGGGCTTGTTTGCTCTCGTAGGAGCGGCTTCAGCCGCGAGGCGCAGGCCGGTGATCGGGGCTGAAGCCCCTCCTACAGGGGTTGCGCGCGACCTCGCTCAGCGGCGCACGTCCAGTCGTTCGCCGTTGACCAGCGCCATCACCTCGTCGACGCCGAGGGTGCAGGCGTCGCCCGGCACGTAGTGCTTCAGCACGCCGCTGGCCAGGCCAAAGGCGAGGCTGTCGGCATCAGCCATGCCCGACAGCACGCCATGCAGCACGCCGGCGGCGAAGGCATCGCCGGCACCGATGCGGTCGATGATCGCGGCCAGTTCGATCGGTGGACATGAATGCAGTTGGCCATCGCGGGTGGCCATCAGCGCACCCAGCCGATGATGGTCGACGCTGGATTGCGCGCGGGTGGTGCAGGCGATCCGTTGCAGGTGCGGGAACGCGGCGAAGGCGGCGCCGGCCGCACTGGCGAAGCGGGTTTGCGCATCGTCGGCCTCGAAGGTGGTGCCGAGCACCAGGCCGATGTCGCGATGGTCGGCGAAGGCGATGTCGGCCTGCGCAAACAGGCCGCGCAGGATCGTCGGCGGATCGCTGTCCCAGGCCGCCCACAGCTTGGCGCGGAAGTTGCCGTCGAAGCAGACCATCGCGCCTTGCGCGCGCGCCGCATGCGCCGCATCCAGCGCGGCCCGTGCGGTGCCCGGGCCGAGCGCGGGGGTGATCCCCGACAGGTGCAGCAGGCGGGCGCCGGCGAGCAGCGACGGCCAGTCGTAATCGCCGGGTAATGCATCCGCGAAAGCGGAATGCGCGCGGTCGTAGAGCACCTCGCTCGGCCGTTGCCCGGCGCCGGTCGTGTAGAAATACAGGCCCATGCGACCGGCTGCGAACGCGAGCGCGGTGGTGTCCACGCCGTTGCGGCGCAACTGGTCGCGCGCCGCGCGGCCCAGCGCGTTGTCCGCCAATGTCCCGGCCATCGCCACCGCATGGCCAAAGCTGGCCAGGGCCACCGCGACGTTGGCTTCGGCACCGCCGACGTGCACGTCCAGGTGCGGCCGCTGCAGCAGCAATTCGTTGCCTGGCGCGGCCAGCCGCAACAGGAGTTCCCCGAAACACACCACCCGACCTGCCATTGCCTTCTCCCTGTTGAGTCCATCCACCTTAGCGGCCGTTGCGCACTGCAGCATGCCTTGTTGCCCGGCATTTGCTACGGTTTTGACCAGCGGTGTCATTTTGCCGCTGGGAACCTAAGCAACTGCGCCTGCCGCGTCAAGGCAAGCAACAAAACAACGGCAATGACCCGGGAGGGGATTCAGATGCGCCGCAACACCCACAACAGAAAGACACCGGTTTCCATCCTCGCCGCGTCGATCGCGATCGCGTTGCACATGCTGCCCGCGAGCGCGCTGGCCCAGGACGCTGCGCAGGATCCGCAGGCGAAGACGGACGACAAGGTCACCGAGCTCGACACCGTGCAGGTGGTGAGCACGTATCGCGCCAGCCTCGAGAAGGCGCTCGACATCAAGCGCAGCGAGAAGGGGGTGGTCGACGCGATCGTCGCCCAGGACATCGGCAAGTTCCCGGACCTCAACCTCGCCGAATCGCTGCAGCGCATCCCCGGCGTGGTGATCGCGCGCGATGCCGGCGAAGGCCGCAGCATCACCGTGCGCGGCCTCGGCCCGCAGTTCACCCGCGTG
>Ga0209476_10003617_pt1 | contig 10164 bp, 7 predicted proteins | sample KloWWTrecipitate_FD_187179 | JGI IMG/M metagenome (GOLD analysis project Ga0209476, IMG submission 187179) | Active sludge microbial communities from Klosterneuburg, Austria, studying microevolution and ecology of nitrifiers - Klosterneuburg... | ecosystem: Engineered > WWTP > Aerobic digester >...
GAACTGACCGGCCATGCCAGCCGCGCCTTGCCGAAGGAGGCCCCGTGCTGCCAGCAACAGGCACAACGCTCGAACGGTCGCTCGCCGGAGCCCGCCCCGATCATTCCACCGCGCGCGCGCTCGCAGGGGAAACCGACCTCGCCCCGTTGCTCACCGCTGCTTCCCTGTTGCGGGACCGGGGGCATCGAAACATCGTTTCCTATTCGCGGAAGGTCTTCATCCCGCTCACGCACCTCTGCCGCGACGTCTGCCACTACTGCACGTTTGCCCGGCCACCGGTACGGGGCGAGCGTGCTTTTATGCGGCCGGAGGAGATCCTGGAGATCGCCCGCGCGGGCGCCGAGGCGGGCTGCATGGAGGGGCTGTTCACGCTCGGCGATAAGCCGGAACTCCGCTACCGGGCGGCCCGCGCCGAGCTGGATGAGATGGGCTACGCGACCACGATCGAGTATCTGGTGGCAATGGCCCGCCTTGTCTACCGGGAGACTGGCCTGTTGCCCCACGCGAACCCGGGGGTAATGACCCGGGACGAAATTGCCGCCCTGCGCGAGGTGACCATCTCGCAGGGCATCATGCTCGAAAGCGTTTCCGACCGGCTGAGCCAGAAGGGCCAGGTGCATTTCGGGTCGCCCGATAAACACCCGGCGCCCCGGCTGGCGACGATCCGGGCCGCGGGCGAGCTCCAGGTTCCGTTCACATCGGGCGTGCTCATCGGCATCGGCGAGACGCGGGAGGAGCGGGTCGATTCATTCCTGGCCTTGCGCGACCTCAACGATGAGTTCGGGCACATCCAGGAGATCATCGTCCAGAACTTCCGCGCGAAGCCGGGGACGAAAATGGCGAACGCGCCAGAGCCCGGCATCGATGACCTGCTCTGGACACTGGCGGTGGCACGCATCGTGTTCGGTCCGGGAATGAATATCCAGGCCCCCCCGAACCTCAGTTATGACGAGTACCCCCGTCTCGTCGCGGCCGGGTTGAACGACTGGGGCGGGGTCTCGCCGGTGACGCCAGACCACGTGAACCCGGAAGCGCCATGGCCCCACCTCGAGGCGCTGCGCGCACGGACGGCCGAATGCGGCAAAGTGCTCACCGAGCGGCTGGCCGTATACCCGGCCCACGCGTTGGCGAGCGCCCGCTGGCAGGAGCCAGCGATGGCTACGGCCGTTATCCGGGCCATCGACGCAGACGGGTTTGCGAGGAATGACGCATGGTCGCCGGGCGATGCGGAAACCGCGCCCCCGGATGAGTACCTGCCCCAAAAGCTGGAGGCGGGGAGGCCACACGACACCTCCACGGTGGGGGTAGGCGAGATCCTGGAGCAGATCCTCGCGGGTATCGAACCGGGCGAGGGGGAGATTGCGCGGCTCTTCCAGGCCCGCGGCGATGACTACCACCTGGTTTGCGAGGCCGCGGACCGGCTGCGCACGCGGGTCAATGGCGAGACCGTGTCGTATGTAGTCAACCGGAATATCAATTACACCAACGTCTGCTACTTCCGCTGCCAGTTCTGCGCCTTTGCGAAGGGCAAGATGAGCGAGAGCCTGCGGGGCACGCCGTATGACCTGGGACTGGATGAGATCGTCCGGCGCGCGGAGGAGGCATGGGAGCGGGGCGCGACCGAGGTGTGCATGCAGGGGGGGATTCACCCTGAGTACACCGGCGAGACCTACATCGCCATCCTGCGCGCGGTGAAGCAGGCGTTGCCGGGAATGCACATCCACGCCTTTTCGCCGCTCGAGGTGAGCCAGGGTGCGGAAACCCTGGGGATCACGGTCTCCGAATACGTCCGCCGGCTGAAGGATGCCGGGCTGGGCACGCTTCCGGGCACGGCCGCGGAGATCCTTGATGACGAGGTCCGGGCGACCCTCTGTCCGGACAAACTGAGCACGAAGGAATGGCTCAACGTAGTGGAAGCGGCCCACCGGGCGGGCTTCCGGACGACCTCGACCGTGATGTATGGGCACATCGATGGCCCCGTGAACTGGGCGCGCCACCTGGTTGCGCTGCGGGAGCTCCAGAAGCGTACTGGCGGGATCACCGAGTTTGTTCCCTTGCCGTTCGTCCACATGGAGGCGCCGCTCTACCTGAAGGGGAAAGCCCGTGGCGGCCCGACCTTCCGCGAGGCGGTTCTGATGCACGCGGTCGCGCGGCTTGCTCTCCATCCGCACATCGCGAACATCCAGGTCTCGTGGGTAAAGATGGGCCTGCCCGGAGTCCAGGCATGCCTCGATGCCGGCGTGAACGACATGGGCGGGACGCTGATGAACGAGAGTATTTCGCGAGCCGCGGGCGCGGAGTTCGGCCAGGAGCTTCCTCCGGAGGAGATGGAGCGGGCAATCCGTTCGATGGGCCGCACGCCCCGCCAGCGCACGACCGAATACGGCTCGGCGCCGGAGGGCCAGCTCATCGCCTCGTTCAATGCGCCGCCGCTTCTTCCGCTCGTACTCACGCCCGCCCGGAAGTACGGCAGGAAGCGGAGCGAAGCCATGGATGACGGGGTGACGCGCCACCCGGCCGGGGTGTAAGCTTCCGCGATTCCTGAGAGCGGAGGCTGCGGGGCTTTGGACGGCGACGGACTGGCGCCCTACCGGCATCTTGCCCTCTTGATCCTGGCCCAGGGGATCTCGGCGAGCGGCGACGCGTTTCTCCTCACGGCAGCATCAATCGCGGTGTTTCAAGAGACCAACTCACCGACGGCGGTCAGCCTGCTGCTCGGGCTGGCGGCACTCCCAACGGTGGTGCTCGGTCCGTTTGCCGGGACGGTGGCGGACTGGTACTCGCGGCGGCGAATCATGGTCGGCGCTGACCTGGCGTGCGTGGTGGCCTGCCTCGCAGGGCTGGCGTTCCTCGCGCTTGCTCCGCTTACCACAGCGGTATTCGTGGCGGTGGCGCTGGTGTACGGCCTTTCGACGTTCTACCGGCCGGCGGCGCAGGCATTGCTGCCAACGCTTTCGGGGGCCCGCCAGCTCGGGCGGGCGAATAGCGCGTTGCGACTCGCTACGAGTCTCGCCAGCGTCTTTGGTCCGGCGGCGGCCGGGGCCCTGGTGGGAAGGGCCGGGTTCTCGATTGTGCTCGTCCTGAATGGCGTGTCATTCCTGGTCTCGGCCGCGCTGGTGAGCCTGATTCGCGGCGTCGCGGATGCACCCGCGCCCGGGCAACGGCACTCCCCCTTTGGCGATGCGCTGGCCGGGCTCAACTACGCCCGGGCCAATCGAAGCATTACGCTCGTGCTCGCGGCTATCGGTGTCACGATCATGGTCGGCACGGTGGTGAATGCTGGGACGCTGCCGTTGGTCGCGCGCGAGCTGGACCTCCCCGGTTCGCGGTATGGGGTGCTGCTTGCGGTCGAGGGGGCCGGCGCGATGTTACTCGCCGTCGTGTTCATGTACCTGGGCCCGCGGATCAGGTTGCTGACGACTGGCGCCGGCGCGCTGCTGGCGGTGGGAGCGTCGACCCTCGCACTCGGCTCGGCTCCGGGTTTCGGGATTGCGGCCGCAGCAATCGCTGCCCAGGGGATGAGCGTGGTGGCCCTCCAGGTGGCGTTTTCGAGCTACCTGCAGCAGGAAGCGGTGGACGCCTTCCGCGGGCGGGTCATGGCGCTGGCCTCGATGGTCGCCTCGGTAGCGGGAATCACGGGATTTGCCGCGGCGGGCCCACTGATCGACGCCATCGGCGTGCGCCCAGCCTTCGCCGTTGCGGGCGGAACCATCTGCCTGGTTTCGCTGCCGGTCATCGGGCTTGCCTGGTCATCGGCGCGGGCGCGGGCCCGCGCCGGGAGCGAGCGGGCCTGACCCGGCCCGCCGCATCGGGTACATTCAGCGGAATCACCAACGGGAGCCTGCATGGACGCACTCGAAGGCATCACGGTGCTCGACTTCACCAGCCACCTCGCGGGGCCGTATTGCACCAAACTGCTCGGAGACATGGGTGCCCGCGTAATCAAGGTCGAGCGGCCGGGCGGAGACCCGGCGCGGTCGCTGCCGCCGTTCCTCGGCGACCTTCCCGGCCCAGACCGCGGAGCAACGTGGCACTACCTGAACACCAACAAGGAGTCGATCGTTCTCGATCTCACGCGGCGGGGGTCGCGTGAGGTGGTGGCGCGGTTGATGGCGGGCGCACAGCTCGCGGTGACGGCGAGCCCCCCGGCGACGGCGGAGAAGCTCGGCATCGACTACGCAGCGCTCAGCCGGGATAGGGACATCCCGGTGGTCGCGATCACCAATTTCGGGCTCGATGGCCCGTACCGCGATTTCCGGCTTTCGGACACGGTGCTCTATGCGATGGGCGCCGAGATGTACAGCCACGGGCTCGCAAACCGCGAGCCCCTGAAGCTCGGGGGAACGGCCGCGACGCTGCAGGGAGGCGGGATGGCGGCGGTGGCGGCACTCGGCGCGGTCACCGGCTACGAGATCCACGGCACGGGCGAACTGGTGGATGTACCCCTTTTCACCGTCCAGGTGAGCAACGTGGATCGGCGCAGCTCCAGCATCCTTGCCTACCGCTTCAGCGGGCGTGTGCAGGAACGTCCCCAGGGAGCCGGGGGCCTCGCCGGCGGCGTGTACCCGGTGGCCGACGGCTTCGTGGAGGTGACGGCGACACCGGGGAATTACTGGCGCCGCTTTGTCGAGCTGATCGGCGATGAGGAGCTCCTCGATCCGAAGTGGGAGGATCCATTCACGGCGATGAACCCGGCTTCCCGGGAGGTGGTGGATGGCGTCGTCTACCCGTGGATGCTCTCCCGGACCCGGGCGGAGGTGTGGGAGGAGGCGCGGCGAGCGCACGCGCTGATTGCCCCGATCTACGACGGAACGGACCTGTTTGCAGATGAGAACTTCCAGGCCCGCGGACTCTGGAGCGAAGTAGAGCACCCGGCCATCGGCCGCCAGCCGATGCTTGGCAGGCCGTACATCTTCGAGAAGACCCCGTGGCGGATCAGGTCGGCGGCGCCCTCACCGGGCGAGCACACGGACTCCGTGCTCGCGGGGGCCGGCTATTCGCCGCGGGAGATACAGGAGCTCAGGGACGAGGGGGTGGCCGCATGACCGGGAAGCTACCGCTCGATGGCGTTCGGATCTGCGACTTCACGGTGGTGTGGGCCGGACAGACTGCCACGATGTACCTGGCGGATATGGGCGCCGAGTGCATCAAGGTCGAGAACCCGTTCATCTGGAACCCGATGACACGGGCCGCATCGCCACGGATGAATGCGATGATGGCGGCAATCCTGCCGCCCTGGATTGCCGGGCATCCCCCGGAGCCGGGCCCGAGGCCATGGAACAACAGCCCGGCCTTCATCCAGGTGATGCGCAACAAGAAGTCCTTCACGGTCGATAGCCGGCGGCCGGAAGGGCTGGAAATCGTGAAGCAGCTTATCCGGAACTCGGACGTCGTCGTCGAAAACATGGCACTTGGTACGCTCGAAAAACTCGGCCTCACGGATGACGTGATCCGGGCGGAGCGGCCCGGCATCATTATCCTCCACATGCCGGCCTTCGGACGGACGGGAGCCTATGTGGAAGGGCGGGGCTATGGCGCTCACATCGACGGTGTCTCCGGTTCGACCATTCTCCGGGGTTACCGCGATAGTTCGCCTTCGGACAATGCCGGGATCTTCGCGGGGGACTACTGGGGAGGGATGCACGGGGCATTCGCGGTAATGGCGGCGCTGCGCCACCGGCGCCGGACGGGCGAGGGCCAGGTGATCGAGATGGCCCAGGTCGAGTCCACGGCGCACATGTTCCCGCAGGCCGCACTGGACGGAGCGTGGAACGGGCGAGCCAACGGATCGGTGGGGAACCGCAGTATCGAAGGATTCGTCCCGAACGGGGTGTTCCGCACGGCGGGGAACGATCGCTGGATCGCCATCAGCTGCCGATCGGATGCGGAGTGGACTGCACTTGTTGCGTTCATGGGGAGCCCGGAATGGGCGCAGGCGCCCGAACTTGCCACCGCCGCCGGCCGGGCCGCGAACGAAGATGAGATCGAGGAACGCCTTTCGGCATGGACTGCGGAGCAGGAGCGGGATCATCTGTTTCTGGCGATGCAATCAGCCGGGATCACGGCGGGGCCGGTCCTGAATGCCCGCGAGGCAGCCGAGGACCCGCACCTGGCGGCGACGGGGACATGGAAGCGGCTCCCCGCCACAGAGGACTACCCCGAGGTGGACTGGCTGCGCCCGGCCTACCGGTTCTCGAAGTCAGCGGTCGATCTGCGGACACCCCCGTGCCGGTTTGGCGAGCACAACGAGTACGTGTACCGCGATGTTCTCGGCTTCGGTGATGCGGAGATGGAGCGCCTCCATTCGGAGGGGCACATCGCCGGGACCTACGCCCCGGAAGCGATCGAGGGGGGATAGGAAACGGGGCTTCCACGAGATCCTCGCTGGCGTACCATGTAGCCCGTGGACCCGGCCATTCACTACGCGACCGCCAGCGATGGCGTCAGCATCGCCTGCACGATGTTCGGCTCGGGGCCGCCCGTTCTCATCCTCCCGATTCTCCCGATGAGCCATCTGCAGCTTGAGTGGGAGATGCCGGGCATGCGCGAGTTCCTCGAGGCAGTTGCCCGGAAGCGCACGGTCGTCCGGTTCGATGCCCGCGGGCTGGGGCTTTCCGATCATGCGCCCGTGGACCGGTCTCTCGATGCGCATGTGCTCGATATGGAGGCGGTGGTTGAGAGGTTCCAGCTCGACCGCTTTGCCATCTTCGCGGCGAGCTACTCGGGGCCGATGGGAATCCGCTATGCCGCCCGCCATCCCGAGAAGGTGATGCGCCTGATGCTGTGGTGTACGCACGCATTCCACAGCGACGTGGTCGCGCAGCTTCCTCACCAGCTGGACCAGCAGCGCCGGGCAGTGAACGATCTTGCCGGGGTTGACCGCGATCTCTTTATCCGCACGTATCTGCACCGGGCGATCGGCTGGCAGGAAGGTGAGCTGGCAAACCAGTTCGTGGAGGTCGCACGAAAGACCATCGATCCCATGGAGTTTGTGGAGGCGCTCGCCGGCCATGCGGCGTTCGATGCACGAGCCGACCTCCCCGGCGTGACCGTTCCCACGCTGGTCCTGCACCGCCCGGCCTTCATTGGTTCGAATGTGGAAGTCGCCCGCCAGCTCGTCGCGGCCATGCCGAATGCGCGCCTGGCCCTGCTCGATGGCGAATCGGTGGTGCCCTTCAGTGGCGACACGCGACGAACGCTCGCCGTCATCGAGAGCTACCTCGATGAAGACCAGGTCCCGGCGCCCCCGGCCGAGCCGGCCGCCGGATCGCTGCGGGTAATCCTGTTCACCGACATCGAGGCGCACTCGGCGATGGTCCAGCTGCTGGGAGATGACCGCGCTCGGGATATCCTGCGTGCGGTCGAACAGACGACCCGTGCCATCCTCCGCGAGTTCGGGGGCTCGGAGACGAAGGCGCTTGGCGATGGCTTTCTCGCATCGTTCGGTTCGGCGCAACAGGCGCTGCGCTGCGCGATTGCACTCCAGCGGGCACTCGAATCAGCCGAACCGATCCACGGTTACGCACCCCGGATCCGGGTGGGATTGAATGCCGGCGAGCCCATCACCGAAGGTGAGGGGCTGTTTGGCGAGTCGGTGGACCTGGCCGCGCGCATTACCGCGGCCGCCGCGGGAGGCGAAGTCCTGACGGCGCCGGTTGTGCGGGAACTGGTCGCCGGAAAGGGTTTCCGCTTCGCCGAGCGGGCGATGTGCCTGCCCGGTGGCGATCTTCGCGTGTGGGAAGTCCGGTGGCGCGAACCCCGGCCGATCCGGGAAACGGAGACTCAGACGGTCTAACCCAGCAGCAGGCGCGCGGCAGTGATCGAGAGTGTGTCGTTCGCGCCGTCTTCGATGAGCGACGCGCGGGCATCCCGCATGAGCGCCTCGACGAGCACCCCTTTGACCATGCCCATGCCTCCGAAGAGCTCGCTGGCATCGGAGGCCACATCGAAGGCGGTCCGCGTCGCGAAGACCTTGGCAGCCATCGAGTAATGGGCGGTCGGCAGGCCGCTGGCCAGGCGCAGGTTGGCTTTGCGCGAGAGCGCACGCGAAGCCTGCACTCGCATGAACATGTCGAAGAGCCGCTTCTGGACGAGCTGGTGGCTCGAGAGTGGCACACCGCCCTGGATGCGGGATTGGGTGTAGGTGAGTGCTTCTTCGAAGGCGGCGCGGGCAACGCCACTGAACGTGGTGGACATGCCGGCGTTGGCGCCGGCGAGGATCGTTTCGATGCCGGCCATGGCATGGGGTGGCTCAACCAGCATGTAGTGGGCCGGGATGCGAACGGAATCGAAGAAGATCTCGCCCTGGTTGAGGGGCCGCTGCCCGAGCTTGTTGAGCGGCGGACCCTTCGTCACGCCGGGCAGGTTGAGGGGGATGACCGCGATCCCGGTGCCCATCATGCCGAGTTCGGGTTGGACATTGAGGAAGGCCAGTGTGTGGGTGGCGATGGTGCCGTTGGATACCCACGATGATTTTTGGCCATCGATTACCCATTCGTCGCCGTCGCGGCGGGCCGTGCAATCGAGGTGAACCTTCGGATCGTTTCCGCCCATGATGAGATCGGAGCCGTGGTTTGGCTCGGTGGCGCCCCAGCAGCCGACGAACCTGCCTTCCGTGTCTTCCACGAAGGGCATCACAATTTCGCGCATCAGGTCCGGGTGGCCGCTCATCGCGGCGAAGCGGAATGGCATCGATGTGACGCTGAGGCTGATCGACAGGCCGGAGTTGCCCCAGCCAAATTCCTCGCCGATGAGGTGGGAATCGAACAGCCCCAGCCCGGCGCCGCCAAGTTCCGGCGGAAACGCGCGAAGGTGATGCCCCGCGCGGTAAGCCTTGCGGAATGCGTCCCACAGGGGCGAGTCCGCGGCGATCACTTCATCGGGCCGGAGGTCATCGAGTGCGGCGGCGGTTGGGCGCAGAACCTCCGCCGCAAACCGGTGGGCCTCCTGTTTGAGCAGGGTCTGTTCGGGCGTGAGGTCGCAGGTATCGTCGGTATACGGCATTTGCTTCTCCCCGGGCTCCCCGGCTGATGGGCGGAGTATACGCGCCGGGAAGTGCGCAGCGTGGTGCCAGCGCCCGTGAGCCGAATATGACGGTCCGCATGCCGGGGGAAGAAGCCGGGGGATCGGAGGAAGCGGAGGAAGCGTTACCCCGGGCAGAAACCGAGCCTGCGACCCCACGGCCAGGTTGTGAGGCGCCGGCCGGGCTGGCGGCCGCCCACTTCCACCTCGCGCGGAATGCGTACGAGGATGCGCGCCTGTAACGAATCCTCTTCCGACGCTCATAATCGTTCGCATGGGCGCAAGCATCCCTCGCCGCGTTTCGAGCTCCCGCATGGGCCTTTTGCTGGCAGCCGGTGCTCTGACAGTGATGACCGCCACCCTGGCTCCGCTGCTGGATGAGCGCCAGATCACGAACGTCGCATTGCTCTATCTCCTGGCCACCCTCGCCGCCGCAGCGGTGTGGGGTTATCGCGTCGGGATGTTCACCGCGGTAGCCGCGGACATCTTTGTCAACTTCTTCTTCATCCCTCCGCTGCACCGTTTGACGGTCGCGAGGCCCGAGAATCTCATTACCCTCGTCCTCTTCCTGGCCGTTGCAGGGGTTGGGGCGCTGATGCTGTCGAGGTTCCGGGACCAGGTGGTGCGAGCGAACAGCCGCGATGCGGAGACCACCATCCTGTTGAACGCCTCACGTGAGCTCGTCCGCGGATCCACCCCGCGCATCGCTACCGACCGCCTGTGCGAAGTCGTCGGCCGGGCATTCCACGCCCGCGGATGTGCCATTCTCTCGGGCGAACCGCTGACCGTCGCGGGCTCAACCGTCGATAGCCCGTCGGTGGCCCCGCCGACCAGGGAGGAGTCGGCCGTGGCACTGCAGGCCATGAGCTCGGGAGAAATCGTGAGACTTCGCGAAACCGCCGCCGCTTCTTCGGGCCAGGCGATGGTTCGCGCAACCTTCGTCCCGCTCCCGGGCGGGGTGCGCGGGGTGCTTCGATTGCTCGGGCCGCTTGAGGCCCCCCGCGGCGTTGACAGCGACCGCCTGCTCGGAGCGTTGGCGGACGAGGCGAGCCTGGCGCTGGTGCGGGCCAGCCTGGCGCGCGAGGCAGGCCGCGCCGAGGCGCTCACCCGGGCCGAGGAGTTCAAGTCCGTTCTGCTCTCAAG
>Ga0209476_10003619_pt1 | contig 10161 bp, 12 predicted proteins | sample KloWWTrecipitate_FD_187179 | JGI IMG/M metagenome (GOLD analysis project Ga0209476, IMG submission 187179) | Active sludge microbial communities from Klosterneuburg, Austria, studying microevolution and ecology of nitrifiers - Klosterneuburg... | ecosystem: Engineered > WWTP > Aerobic digester...
CCGGCGGCGGGTTGCGCGCTGCTCGCTGGCGGACTGCTCGCCGTGAATGCGAAAATCGACCAGAGCAGCCCGACGCCGCCGGCCAGCAGGGCGCCGAGCATGGCGTACTGGCGTTGTCGCGGGGACAGGTGCTGCAGCAATTGCTGTGGTAATCCGCGCAGCGTTTGCATCCACTGACGGGGCGTAATCATGGCGTTTCTCCGCGGCGGATCACATAGACGCTGGTGCTCTCGCCGGGGCGAAGGTTGTGGTGCTCGACGGCGATACCGACGACGCTGCCCTGTTCGCGGTCGAATTCCTGTTCGGCCAACACCATTGGGGCATCGCTGATGTTCTGCAGCAGGTATTTCTCGCCGACCAGACTTCGCCCCTCGTACTGGCGCACCCGCGAAAACCGCGCCTCGTTCCACAACGGGAGTGTGCCGTGGGTCTCTTCGACCCGGATATCCGGCGGCACCCGATCCGAAACCATGGCTACCAACAGGGCCTTCATCGCCCGTACCTGGTTGGGCGACGGGCCGGCTGGAGCCGATTGCACGTGTTTCAAGGCCTTTGGCGTCTTGTCGCGGATGACGATGGTGTCGGCCGGGGTATCCGAACGGCGTAGCAGCAAGGTATAGGTGGCGTTGGCCGATGCGACGAAGAGATTGATCGGTTTGGCGGAGTCGCCGACTGGACGGACATAGATTTCGCCCTTGTCGCGATCGCAGGTTAGGGCGATCTCGCCAGCCGGATTGATCGGCGATGAACCGGTACCGGCGGGTGTCATACCCGGACCGGTGGGAAGCGCCGCCGCCAAGCCGCATTGGCTCGAATGGATATTGCCAAAGACATCAGTGATCGATGCGCCTTCGATGCGGATGCGGGTCGGTTCGCGGATCGACAGGATGGCTTCGACCGAAGCGCCGTCGCTGGCCTCGACCAGTTGCAGTGCCTGGGCGGGCACGGCTGTCATGGTGGCGAGACAGGCGATGACCTGAACAGCGCACATCGTCCATCCGCGCCGAGGCATTGGAACTGGTCGGGATAGGGCCTGGCGGAAATCAGTTGCCGACATTGGCTACCTCCTTGAAACTTTTCAGATGCATGCGTGCACCGGCGTAGCTGAATTCGACCCGATAGGCCTTGAGGTCGTTTGCTGTCTCGAAGCCATTGACCAGGGTGCGCAGGCGGCCGCGGATGACGACGCTCTGGCCTTCTTCGCTGGGGACCAGTTGCTGGGGCGCGAAGACGGTGGCGGCGTTGATCCGTTTCAGGCGTTCGGCTTCCACTTCCTGTCGGGTCTTCAACGGGCCGTACTGTTCCGGTTCGACATAGCCGAGCAGAATTTCCTTCTTCCAGTCGATCGAGGCCGGCGTCACGTCGAGGACCAGCCAGGCGATGAAACTGCCCATCTGCTCGAGATATTCGCTGCTCGCCTTGTCGCGGGTGACCCAGAAGGTCTTGTCGATCGAGGGCGGCACGACGACGGTGCGTACCGTGCCGAGCAGGTTGAGGATAACTATCAGGGCGAGGATCTGGCCGGCGGCCAGGACACCGACGGCCAGACCGAGCCCGCGGTTGCGGCGGCGCATTTCCTTGACGTCGCCGTTGAGTCGTTCAAAGTCCATGGTTTTTCTCCTTGGCTCAGCCGACCATGCGGCGGATGTGCGATGGCGGCGTGGCTCGCATCGTGGTCAGCGGACTGGCTGGCAGGTGCCAGTACAGCCAGTGGATGGCGAAGGCCGGATGCTTGTCTGCCTTGATGCGCGAGATCCAGCGCGAGACAAAGATGCCTGCCGCCATGCAGACGGCGAACGAGGTCTTGCTGCCGGACATATAGCCAACGAAAAACATGAACAGGATCGGCGCGGCGACATCGACATCCCAGAAGCCGATCTTCCATTGATCATCGAGACGCCGCGGGATGTAGGTGTCGGCTTGCATATCGGGCTCCTGGGGTCGATGCCAGCGTTTCAGATCACCGCGCCCATGATCGCGCCGGCGATCACCAGGCCCACGGCGGCAAAGATGGCCAGCCCGATGTAGAACAAGACCGGGCCGAAATTGCGCAGAGCCGATAGCGAGATGAGGGCGACGACGAAGCCGACGAAGCCGACCAGGGCCTTGATCCCCGGGCCAAGTGCGGCGATCTGGGTCAGGGCTGAAGTGAGCGGCCCGGTGATGCCGGTGAATGCCACCAGATCCAGGGCGTAACCGGGAAAGGCAGCGCCGAGACCGACGACGATCGTCGCCAGTAGCACGGTAAGGTTCATCGGCTTACGGGCGGCAAGGTGAGGGAAAGAAACAGGGGCTGTAGCGTTCATGAGAACCTCCGAACAAAAGTGGAATGACGAATAGGGGGTAGGAAGGCGGGTGGGCACATAAACATGCCGGTGGGTGAGAGCGCATGCGCTCGGCGGGTAATGGATTTGAATGTCAGCCGGCGGAAGCCGCGATGTCACGGCCGTTCCTTGTCGCGCAGATCAAAGACCAACTCGACCCGCCGGTTCTGCGTGCGGCCGGCCAGAGTGTCGTTCGCGGCAATGAAGCAGCACGCACCGCGGGCCTTGACGCTGAGTGTGGGTGTCAGCCTCGGGTGGGTGCTGAGCAGGTGGTCGCGAACCGCCAGCGCGCGGGCGAGGGCCAGCGATTCATTGAAGGCCAGCGGCCCGGTGTTGTCCGTACGGCCGACGATCATGATCTGGCGTGCCGAAAGCAGGGTGCTCATTGCCCCATTCAGGCTGGAACGGGCAGCGGGGCTTAGCTTTGCGCTGCCGAGGTCGAACTGGACAATGATCGTCCGCGAAGTGTCGATCTTGGGTGTTGGGAGCGGGGTGATAGCTTCAGAGGGGATGGACTGGGCTGACGAGGAGGGTGCTGCGCCGTTGATCGTCCGAACTGAGGAATCCGTTGCGAGGGTCTTCGGTGTACGGGTCGGGCAGGCTGGCGGTACGCAGTGTCCGAAAGCGGCTTGGCGGCCAAAATCGAGTTGCGCTAGTTGCCAGGGGGCAGCGTCACCCGTGTTCTTTGGGTGATCCTGTGGCGCCGAGTTATGGAACAGGCTGCACGATGCAGCCAAGAAGGTGCAACAGCCAAAGAGGACGAGCCTGCGGTAGTTCAGAAGGGCGGCTTTCATGGCGCCACCCTTACCGACATCAGGGCGAATGTTTCGCTTTGGGGCGTCTGTTTGCCCCTCTCTGTTACCCCGGTGAGTTGTCTACTATGTTGCGCGGGCAACTGGCGATATACCCGCCAGGCGTATTGGGCTCGAGCCTTTGTGCAGGCTTCGCCATTGAGCTGTGAGCAGGCAGCATTGTAGGCACCGACCGTATCCCATGTCGCACCCTGCCGGGAGAACAGGTCAGACAACAACCAGGCGCCGACCTGAATGTTGGTGCAGGGCTCGAAGAGATCCTTTTCCCGGATGCCGTGGCGTGACAGGGCTAAAAGATGGCCGCTGTTGATCTGCATGAGACCGATGTCGTAGGACCCGGTGCGCTGGAGGTGCGAGCGGTTGACGGCCTTCGGATTCAGATTCGATTCGACCCGGGCGATGGCATAGAGTAGGTCGGCCGAGATGCCGTAGCGCTGGGCGGCTTCCTCCCAGCAGGCCCACGCCCAGGTGGGCGCGGTCGCCAGGACGGCCAGGGCAGCCAGACCAGCAAAGTACAGCGGCAGACGCATGAGTCACCTCTCCAACGAAACCGGAACGACCCGCCGGGTAGGCGGGCAGCGAGGGTCTGGGCCGTCGGCGCTGCGCGGACGGTCAGGGTCGGGTTCGGGTCGGTCTGGCGTTAGCCAGGCAGGGTGACGGTGAGCGAGCGGGTCAGAAGCGGGTGCATGCCAGTCAGGGGGCGTCGTAAGCCTCAGCCGGGCGGCGCATCTCCCCCGGGAAGGGAACGTTCGGCCATGTTGCGGCGGGCCTGCCGCAGGATGCCTGCGCCCGAGCCATCCTCTGCCCGGCACAGGGCGACGCAGGCCGTGGTCAATTGGTCGAGTTGGAACTTGGGGTTGGGGTGCCGGTTAGCGGGAGAACGTTGCAGGTCCAACAGCAACTGGTACTGGTGCCGCCACATCGATTCGCGGCGGCGCGGTGTTTCGGGCGAGCGAAGAACAAGTTCGGTCCCGAGATACCGGAAAATGCGACAGGGGGCGTCCTGATGCGTGAAGACCAGCGAGACGCTGGCGCTGATAAGATCGGGAAAGCGGAAGGTTGGCGAAACGTTGTCTTCGCTACGCAGCAGGCGGTAAAGCCAGTCGTGCTCCTCGAGCCACAGGCGAGTCTCGATGACATGGTGAGCTTTACCCTCCTCCGATGGAGGTGAGAGGTGATGCTGACGAGTCGCTGATGTGGCGGTTAACATGCGGCTTTCCCCAGTTCTGTGGCGGCGTATTGCCCTTGCGAGCACATGACTGGAGGATAGGCAGCCGAGGTTGTGGTGTCTCGTGGGAATGGCGGACTTGAGAGGGGGATTTCGATATTAGCGGAAATATGCCGCTAGAAACATTCCCCATTGCATGACACATAGGATCGGATTGATTGGCAACTGTGCATTACCCAAAGGACCTTTGACAAGGCGGGTCTGGCGACGGCACCTCTGCCTTATGCAAAGCTTTTTTTCCCGTACGACTCCTTGGGTGAGTTCGTTAGATCAGGAAGATGACGTTTGAGGCAGATTTCGACCGAGCGGCGGGTAACCGATTCATTGCTGACCTGCCGCTCAGCCAAGAATCGCGTTGAACAGTCGCGCCGCGATCTCACGAATTCACTCCCGGCCATTGCTGCCTCTAAGACTTTTGGAATGCGGTCGAATGCCCCCTCATCGATGCCGTTCACACTCTTCGATGGCGGCCAGAGCACGCCGCTGAGAAATCTTAAATAAAATTTCACACGTGTTGATTTTTTCCGCCTACAATGCAGGTCTTAAAAATCAACATTCTAAATTTATGTTTCAGCAAACACCCATTGTCATCAATGAAGATTTTTCGGTCCATCAGGAGCTACACTCGCTCGGGCTGACGGTGGATATTGTCACGTCCATAGCTCGGAAAGCTGCGGCAGCCAAGGCCGAAGCTCTAGAGATCGACCCTTCGAGCACGCCGGGCACTCTGGCCTATATCAATGGCGTCCGGGCTATCCGCATGGATCTTTTGCCTCTGGGCTGGCGGCTAAGCCGCACCGGCAACGTGGAGGCGACCGTCAACGACAAGCTCGGGATCCAGATCTGCTTTCAGAACGTCGACATCGCCTGCACAGAACAGAACCCTCAGGCTATCTCGGGGAAGGGGGCTGGGTCGCGCAAGCTTATCCAGAACGGCCAGGCCGAGCTCTTCGATCGAGACGCCCCGGAGGCAGTGGACGCTATTGGCTGCGCGCCGACCGTGTGGGCTGTCTGCGTGAGCGCGGATTCCAAGAGGTTGCGGGCCGAGGTCTCTTGCCCTGAAGCCTTCGAGGGCAACCAGTTCGAGGGCTTCAGCAAACGTATCTGGGTCGTTGACGAGGATCTGGAACCCACGCCCGGCAACATCGGTCAGCCCGACGATGGCAGCGGTCCCGTGGAGCATGAGGTGCGAATAGCAAAGAAGTGAAGATGAAGATGAAGAACGAAGCAGCGTATGTTTAACGGGAGCAGGCTTACGCTAGCTCGAAAGCGCAGACAGCTCACAAAGAAGGAACTGGCAGAGAAGGCACACCTGACGGCTCTGACGCTCACGCGCTTAGAGGCAGGCGATACCCCAGAACCGGGCAGTGATACCGTGCGTGCGCTGGCCCACGCCTTGAATTATCCGACGGAATTCTTCTATCTCAGCGACAGCGAAGCGCTTGGTGCCGAGGCAGTGAGCTTTCGTAGCTTGTCGTCGCTCACGGCTCGCCAGCGCGACGCGGCTCTGGCAGCAGGCGATCTGGCGTTTGAGTTGCATGGTTGGGTGGCCGAGAGATTCGAGCTTCCCGCAGCGCAGCTGCTTGACCTGCGTGACGAAGATCCCATTGCGGCTGCCGAGGCTCTGCGCAGCCATTGGGGCATGGGAACCAAGCCGATCGAGCACATGATTAAGCTGCTGGAGTCCAAGGGGGTCCGGGTCTTCTCGTTGGCCGAGCAGCACAAGCATGTCGATGCATTTTCCTGCTGGCGAGGTAACACCCCCTACATCTTCTTGAACACCTTCAAATCAGCGGAGCGCAGCCGTTTTGATGCGGCCCACGAACTGGCCCACCTGGTCCTGCACATCCACGGCATGACAAGTGGTGGTCGGGATATCGAGCGCGAGGCCGATATGTTCGCCTCGGCGTTCCTGATCAACCGGGGTGACCTGATTGGTCACATGGGCCGGGTCAACTCCCTGGCTCGGCTGGTATCAGCCAAAAAGCGGTGGGGCGTCTCGGTGTCGGCTCTGGCACGCACGGCGTTCGACGCCGGTCTGATCTCGGACTGGCACTACCGCGAGCTGTGCAAGCAGATGAGCCACTTGGGATATCGAACAACCGAACCTCAAGGTCTTGCGCGTGAGAAGTCCACACTCTGGCGCATGGTCTTTGACGAACTCTGGAAGGACGGCATTACCAGGGACCGCATCGCGGCTGAGTTGCACATACCGCTGGATGAGATCGAGTCATTGGTGGGCGAGCTGGTCACTCAGCCACCGCCACCACCCATGCCGGGCGACAAGAGGCCGGTACTGAAAATCGTGTCCTAAGGCGTGCCTCCGCGGGCCAGAGAAGTGGTGGCCGGGGCGAACGCTGAAATCAACATGCAATGGATGGACGCGTGCCGGGGTAAAAGCCTTGTAGTTCAAAGCAATGACTGCTGAGGCTATTGGCCGTCCAGATTGTCGGCTGGGAACTGGCGAAGGAAGTCCCGGCTGTCGGCCGCCCGTGCTTGCAGCCAGGCGTCTTAGTCATTCTCGTTGAGGATGACTACCATCCTCTTCTCGTCCTCAGGCTTGTGGTACTGCCGCATGAACGGGTGGTCATCGGCATTGATAGTCAGCATCGTGTATCTGTTTGTTTAGCGGCTGCCAACGATGCCTGTTGCATACAGTATTGCCTCTTGCCTAAGACTGTATAAAAATACAGTATTGAACAAAAGGAGCCCGCCATGATTCGCATCGTCTGCCCTAGCTGCCACAGCCCGCTTTCCCGCGCCGAGCTTGAGCAAGCCACTATCGACGGGCACCTGAGCATGGTCTGCCCAGAGTGCTCAATGGTTTTATTGACTGAGCCGGTCGATGAGCATCTCATCCAGCACCCAGAAGAGGCGCCAGCGCATGCTTGAGTCCGCTGCCCTGTTCGGGCCGGGTATCGTCGTTCCAATGCCTCATGCACCACGGCTTGCATTGCCGCTCGACACCGTAAAGATCTCAGCTGGATTCCCGTCGCCAGCCGCCGACTACGAGGATAAACGCCTCGACATCAATGACTACCTGGTTCGTAATCCGGTGTCGACGTTCTTCTTTCCGGTTGAGGGCGACTCGATGCAGGGGGCCGAGATATTCGATGGCGACATCCTGGTCGTGGATAAAAGCATCCGGCCACGGCACGGCCTGGTCGTGGTGGCCTTCGTCAATGGCGAGCGACTGGTGAAGCGCCTCTACCGGCGTGCCGGTCGGGTGGCGCTCATCGCCGAAAATCCGAGCTACCCGGCCCTTGAGATTCACGAGGGCATGGAGCTCGAGGTGTGGGGTGTCGTCGTCGGCAAATTCAAACGGTTCGTCACCTAACGCTGTGAGCCCTGACCGTCCCGTATTTGCCCTAGTTGATTGCAACAACTTTTACGCCAGCTGCGAGAAGCTATTTGACCCCAGGCTCAAGACCCGTCCGGTCGTGGTCCTCTCAAATAACGACGGCTGCGTCGTGGCGCGCTCGGCCGAGGTCAAAGCCCTGGGTATCCCGATGGGGGTGCCCTGGTTCCAGCTTCAGGCGCAGGCCCGAAAACACGGCATCGTTGCGTGCTCCTCGAACTACGCCTTGTATGCCGACATGAGCAACCGGGTGGTCGAGGTGCTCTCCAGTTTCTCGCCCAAGATCGAGGTCTACAGCATTGACGAATCGTTTCTCGACTTCACTGGCTTCGAGCGGCAAGGGTATACCTCCTACGGGGCCGAGATTCGCCAGCGCGTAGCCGACTGGCTGGGGCTGGCGGTTTGTGTCGGTATCGGCACCAGCAAGACCTTGGCCAAGCTGGCCAACCACTGTGCCAAAAAATCGCATGCCGGCGCCGACGGCGTCTGTGATTTTACGGTGATGTCGGAGCCGGCGCTCGTCCAGCTGTTCGCCAGGATTGTGGTCGGAGAGGTCTGGGGCGTCGGCCGCCAAATCACTGCCAGGCTGGAAGCGATGGGCATCAAGACCGTTCTCCAATTGCGTGACGCCAACCCGGAGACCATCCGTTCGCGCTTTTCGGTAGTGCTCGAGCGGACCGTCCGCGAGCTTCGTGGCATCTCATGCCTCGACCTGCAGGAGGTCGACCCGGATAAGCAGCAAATCATGAGCAGTCGTTCGTTCGGTGCCGTGATTTATGAGTTAGCCGACCTGGAAGAAGCGGTGGCCAGTTATATCGCCAAGGCCGCGGAGAAACTTCGGGCTCAGGATTCACTGGCGGGGGCAGTGCAGGTCTACTTCCGGACCAACGTTTTCAAACCGGAGGTGCCGCAGTACCAACGGGCGGTGACGGTGCCGCTGCCGGATGCCAGTTCCGATACGCGGGTGCTCACCCAGTGGGCGCTGCGCGTCCTGCGCCGTATCTACCGGCCGGGGTACGGGTATCACAAGGCTGGGGTGACCCTGATGGAAATAGTGCCCAAGGCCAATCAGCAGTTCTCGCTCTTTACGGAGAGTGGGGCCGGGGATGCGCGGGCGGCGAAACTGATGGGGGCACTCGATGATATCAACCAGCGCTATGGCCGAGGAACCCTGCGACTCGCTACAGAAGGGCTAGACAGGCCATGGCAGATGCGACGCGGAAATCTCTCGCCGGCGTACACCACGGCATGGGAAGGGCTACCCGTGGTGCGGGCTTGCTGAGGACGACCAGCGGCCACTCTCGGAGTGGCCTCGCAGGGCAAGAATTTCGGGAGGGTAAGCGTAACTCCGGCGACGACGTGGTAAGCGGTTACCCGTTCGGACGGGGACTTGCCTGACTGTTCACCGGCGCCGTGCCGAACACACACTTCCGGCCAAATGCGGGCACCGCGACACGGGCAAATTGTTAGCCACGAACGACAGATAAGCAATCCGGAACCCGCCACTCGCCCCCGTGACTGCTCCGCCTGCTCATCGGCCATAACGGCCGTTAGCCTGATGCTCTTCATCGGGCAACAATCCGCCGCTTACCAGCCATTCAGCCATGCGGGGTCGCGAACTTTCTGGCGAATGCGCACTCCGTGCTATGCCGGCTGGTCACCACTCCCGAAACCGGGCGGTCAGCCAATCCATATTCCGCGAACTGAAGTGCTACAAAGCAGCCGATGGCGATCTCTCTCAATCGGCCATGAGCCGCTGACCACCTGACTGTTCGATGGACTTAAGCAGAAACTCCGAGCTGCTATTTGCAGTCTCCAAGTTACCGCTTTTCTGTTAAAGATCCCAATATGGCGTTGGTCCAAAACGTTCTTGAAGAAATTCAACGAAGGCACGGACTTTCAAAGGCAAATGCCGATTTGGAAGATGAATGGCATAGATGAAGCGTTCCGTTGGCACATAGCCTGGCAAAACTTCAATTAGGCGCCCTACCTGCAAATCCTTACCAACTATGAAAGTCGGCAGCAGGGCCAGTCCTAACCCACCGAGAACGGCCTGTGACAGCGCCTCGTCATCATTGATGCGAAGGGTACCGGACACCGGGATCGAAACATCGCCGTCGTACCCCTTGAGTTGCCAGACCCCTTGTGTATTCATGAAGCTGTAGTCCAGACAATTGTGCTGGACAAGATCCTCGGGAGTGAGCGGAATTCCCCGGCGGGCAATGTAAGACGGGCTGGCGCAAATTTTTCGGCGGATCGGGGCCAATTGACGGGCAACGAGGTTCTGGCCAGGCTCGCGGGTAATCCGCAGAGCGATGTCGTAACCCTCGTCGGCCAGATCAACCAGTCGGTCGCCGATTGTCAGATCAACGGTCAGGTCGGGATATCGGGCCATGAAGTCGGGCAAGGCTGAGGCCACGTGCATTGTACTAAACGCCA
>Ga0209476_10003623_pt1 | contig 10150 bp, 11 predicted proteins | sample KloWWTrecipitate_FD_187179 | JGI IMG/M metagenome (GOLD analysis project Ga0209476, IMG submission 187179) | Active sludge microbial communities from Klosterneuburg, Austria, studying microevolution and ecology of nitrifiers - Klosterneuburg... | ecosystem: Engineered > WWTP > Aerobic digester...
CGGCCTCGCCATCGCCGATAAGCGGCGCCATCAGGCCGTCACGCAGGAAGGCAAGGTCACGATAGACGGTGGCGCGCGAGCAGCCCAGCTCGTCCTGCAGGCGAGCTACGGTCACCGGGCGGCGGGACGCCTGCAGCACGCGGTGCAGGCCGATGATGCGTTCGTAACGGTCCATGTCCGGATTATGCGACAGCGTGTGCGGCGCGGCACAATGCGCGGATGGCCGATCCCGTCCTCAACCTGTCGCCTTCACCCGGCGACGAGGTGAAAACCACGACTTGTTACATGTGCGCCTGCCGTTGCGGCATCAAGGTGTGGCTGCAGGATGGGAAGATCCGCTACATCCAGGGCAACCGCGACCACCCGGTCAACCAGGGCGTGCTCTGTGCCAAGGGCGCGAGCGGGATCATGCAGCACTACTCGCCGGCGCGGCTGCGCAAGCCGCTGCTGCGCGTCGGCGAACGCGGCGCGGGCGAATTCCGCGAAATCGAATGGGACGAGGCGCTCGAGCTCGCGACCTCCTGGCTGAAGCCGATCCGCGAACGCAATCCCGATGAACTGGCGTTCTTCACCGGCCGCGACCAGTCGCAGGCGCTGACCGGCTGGTGGGCGCAGCAGTTCGGCACGGTGAACTACGCCGCGCATGGCGGCTTCTGCTCGGTGAACATGGCCGCAGGCGGGCTGTACAGCGTCGGAGGCAGCTTCTGGGAATTCGGCGAGCCCGACTGGGACCACACCCGCCTGCTGATGCTGTGGGGCGTGGCCGAAGACCACGACAGCAACCCGATCAAGCTCGGCCTCGGCAAGCTGAAGCAGCGCGGCGCCAAGGTCATCGCGGTCAATCCGGTGCGCAGCGGCTACGGCGCGATCGCCGACGAATGGATCGGCATCCGCCCCGGCACCGATGGCCTGTTCGCCTTCGCGCTGGCGCATGAACTGCTGCGGATGGATCGCATCGACCTGGAGTTCCTGGTGCGCTATGCGAATGCGCACTGGCTGGTGATCGACAATCCCGGCTTTCCTGATGACGGGATGTTCGCGCGCGACAGCGACGGCAATGCGCTTTGCTGGGATGCCGAAGCGAACACGCCGGTCGACGCCAACCGCATCGACATCTCCCCTGCCGTGGTCGGCAACTACACGCTTGCCGATGGTCGCAGCGCGCGGCCGGTGTTCCAGCTGATCGTCGACCGCTACCTCGACCCACAATATTCACCGGATGCGGTCAGCGAACGCTGCGGCATTCCGGCATCGACCATTCGCCGCATCGCGCGTGAACTCGCCGAGGCCGCGTTCGATTCCCAGCTCACGCTGCCGATCGCGTGGACCGACAGCTGGGGCCGCGAGCACGCGGAGATGGTCGGCCGGCCGGTGTCGATGCATGCGATGCGCGGGATCAGTGCGCACAGCAACGGCTTCCATACCTGCCGCGCGCTGCACCTGCTGCAACTGCTGCTCGGCGCCGTCGACGCGCCTGGTTCGTTCCGCTACCAGCCGCCGTTCCCCAAGCCGATCCCGCCGGCGAATCGCCCGGGCAAGGCGCGCAAGGCCGATGGCCTGCTGGACGCCGCGCCACTCGGCTTCGTTCACGGGCCGGAGGATCTGGTTGTCGACGAACACGGCCAGCCACGGCGCATCGACCATGCGTATTCATGGGCGTATCCGCTCGCCGCGCACGGGATGATGCACACGGTGATCCGCAACGCCTGGGCCGGCGATCCGTACAAGATCGACACGCTGATGATGTTCATGGCCAACATGAGCTGGAACTCGGCGATGAACACCGGCGAGACTATGCGCTGGCTCACCGACAAGGACGAAGCCGGCGAATACCGCATCCCGCGGATCATCTATTCCGATGCGTATGCGTCGGAAATGGTCGCGTATGCCGACCTGGTGCTGCCGGACACGACTTATCTCGAGCGCTTCGACGCGATCAGCCTTCTCGATCGCCCGATCAGCGATGCCGACGCGGCCTCTGATGCGATCCGCCACCCGGTGTTCGATCCGGCGACGCAGGACGGCGAAGACGGCCAGCCACGCGATGTGCGCGGTTTCCAGTCGGTGCTGATCGAACTCGGCGCCCGCATCGGCCTGCCAGGCCTGCTCAACGAAGATGGCTCAGCGAAGTATCGCGACTACGCCGACTACATCACCCGTCACGAACGCGCGCCCGGCGTCGGATTGCTGGCCGGCTGGCGCGGCGAAGACGGCAACAGCGAAGGCAAGGGCGCGCCGAATCCCGACCAGTTGCAACGCTACATCGAGCACGGCGGCTTCTGGCACTCGCCGGTGCCGGCATCCGCGCGCTACTTCAAGATGGCCAATCGCGATTACCTGCAGTGGGCGCAGCGCTTCGGTTTCGTGCCGACCGCCGAGCCCATCGTGCTGCAGTTGTATTCGGAGACGTTGCAGAAGTTCCGGCTGGCCGCGCAGGGCCACGGCCCGCAACAGCCGCCTCCTGAACACCGCCAGCGGGTCGCAACGTATTTCGATCCGCTGCCGATCTGGTACGAGCCGTTCGAGCACGACCAGACTTCGCGCACCACCTTCCCGTTGAACGCGGTCACCCAGCGTCCGATGTTCATGTACCACTCGTGGGGTTCGCAGAATGCCTGGCAACGGCAGATCGCGACGCGCAACTACCTGTACCTGCATCCGGACACCGGCAACGCCCATGGTATTGCCGACGAGGACTGGATCGAAGTGACCTCGCACAACGGCACCATCACTGTGCAGGCGAAATTCGCCGCCAACGTGCAGCCGGACACGGTGTGGAGCTGGAACGCGATCGGCAAGCGCAAGGGCGCATGGAAACTGGCGAAGGACGCGCCGGAGGCCACCAAGGGCTTCCTGCTCAATCACCTGATCTCCGACGTGACACCGAAGGGCGATTACGCCAACGCCGACCCGGTCACCGGACAGGCCGCGTGGTTCGACCTGCGCGTGTCGATCCGCAAGGCCGACACGCAGGCCGACGAAAGCGCGCCGCAGTTCGAGCCTCTGCATTTCAAGCAGGCCGGCGAGCGTCCGTTGCGCTACGGTGCCGCGCTGCGCGAGAGCAGGTCACGCCGCCACAAGAAGGAAACGACATGACGGCATTGCCGCCGCCGTCGAAGAAAAAGCTCGGCTTGGTCATCGACCTCGATACCTGCGTGGGCTGCCATGCCTGCGCGACCAGTTGCAAGGAATGGAATGCTGGCGGCATCGCCGGGCCGCTGACCGATGAACGCCCGTTCGCCAAGGATCCGCAGGGCGTGTGGTTCAACCGCGTGCACAGCTACGAACTCGAGGCCGACGTGGCCACCCAGCAGCCGGCGCAGACCCTGCACTTTCCGCGTAGCTGCCTGCATTGCGAGACGCCCGCCTGCGTGACCGTGTGCCCGACCGGCGCCAGTTACAAGCGCGCCGAGGACGGCATCGTGCTGGTCGACGAGGACAAGTGCATCGGCTGCAAGCTGTGTTCGTGGGCCTGCCCGTACGGCGCGCGCGAGTACAGCGAAGTCGAAGGGGTGATGAAGAAATGCACGCTGTGCGTCGACCGCATCTACAACGAGAAACTCGATGAGGTCGATCGCCAACCGGCCTGCGTGCAGGCCTGCCCGACCAAGGCGCGCCACTTCGGCGACCTCGGCGACCCGGATTCCGACATTTCCAGGCTCGTGCTCGATCGCGGGGGCGTGGCGCTGATGCCCGATCTCGACTACAAGCCGGTCAATCGCTACCTGCCGCCGCGCCCTCGCCGCACCGGCGACGCGAGCCATGACGAAACACCCGCTCCCGCCGACACCGGCAATACCGCAGCGCGCTGGTTGAACCGCATCCTCAAACGCTGAAACCTCCACACAAGGACACGCACGATGGCCAAGGACACCCCGATTCTCGTCACTACCACCCAAAGCGTCGAAGGCCACCGCATCGTCGAATACAAGGGACTGGTGGGCGGCGACGCGATCCTCGGCGCCAACATGTTCCGCGACCTGTTCGCCGGCCTGCGCGACATCGTCGGTGGCCGTGCCGGCAGCTACGAGAAAGTGCTGCGCGGTGCGAAGTCGCAGGCGCTGGAGGACATGATCGAATCCGCCCGCGAACGCGGCGCGAACGCGATCGTCGGCGTGGACCTGGACTACGAGACCGTGCAGATCCAGGACGGCGGCTCGATGCTGATGGTGTCGGCATCGGGTACGGCGGTGGTGATCGAGTAAGTATGCACCCCGCTTTTTCCGTCCTGATCTTCACCACCCTGTCCGGCGCCGGCTTCGGGCTATGGGCATGGCTGGGCCTGCGCATCGCCTTCGGTGCACCGCCGCAGAATTTCCAGACATTGGGCTGGATCTTGCTGCTGGTGTCCGCCGGCATCGCCGCAGCGGTCGGCCTGCTCGCGTCGTTCTGGCATCTGGGCAAACCGCTGCGAGCGTGGCGGGCGTTCTCGCAGTGGCGCACCTCGTGGCTGTCACGCGAGGGTGTGCTGGCGGTCGCCTGCTTCGTGCCGGCCGCGCTGTTGCTGCTGTTGCTGGCGCAGGGCACATCGGTCGCGGTCACGCCGATGACACGCTTCGTCGCCGGGCTGCTGGCCGTAGCCAGCCTGGCCACCGTGGCCTGCACCGCGATGATCTATGCCTCGCTGAAGCCAATCCCGGCCTGGCGGCACCGGCTGGTGGTGCCCGGGTACATCTTGTTCGCGCTGCTTACCGGCGGTTTGCCGATGCTGCTGTCGACCTGGCCCGGTGCGGGCGGTTTCGATGGCTCGATGCCGTGGCTGCTGGCCGGCATCACGCTCGCCCTGCTCGTGCTGAAGTTGGCCTACTGGCGCGACATCGACCGCGCGCACCTGCCGCAGTCGCGCGGCGACGCCATCGGCCTGCCCGGGCGCAAGGCCACCGTGTTCGAGCGCCCGCATACCGAAGCCAACTACATCACCCGCGAAATGGCCTTCGCGGTGGCCCGCCGGCACGCCAGTGCGCTGCGGATCGCATCGGTGCTGCTGTTCGCCGGGCTGCCGCTGCTGTGCCTGTTCGCGATGGGACAGGCCACCGCTGGCTGGCCGGTCCCGGTCGCCATCGGCGGTGCGCTGCTGGGCGCGTTCGCCGAGCGCTGGCTGTTCTTCGCGCAAGCCCGGCACCTGGTCACGTTGTACTACTGAGGTGAGGGCGGCAAAATGGGCCGCCTTCCCCGCCTCGACCGAACATGCTGCCGCTGCTGTGGCTGGCGTTTACCGCGCCGCCGATCACCCTCGACATTGCGTCCACTCCGGTCATCGAACCGGTGGTGGTGCAGCGCCTGCTCGCGCCGCCGCAATGCCTGGCGGCGACCTGCGTGCATGGCGAGTGGCTGGTCGACGCGATGGTGGACATTCCTGCCGGCCAGCGCCGCATCGACGCCGACGACCTGCCGGGCAACGGCAGCCTGCTGCGGCTGGCCGACCAGAAGCGCCGCGACTGGATGAAGCCGCAGGGCAGCAACGACCGCGTCGGCATGCAATACGGGGTGAATGCGTTCACCACCGACGAGGCGAGCGTGGCGTTCTCGGTCGACACCGCCTATCGCCTGCAGGCGTACGCCGACGACGGCACCGCCGGCACCGGCCCGGTGCTGCGCGGACAGATGGAATGGCGGCAGGCGCTGGGCGAACGCGCGCGGCTGTCGCAGACCACCCGCGTCGAGACCGGCCAGCACGGCACCTACCTGCGCAACAGCCTGCTGTTCAACCTGCAACTGCAGCGCGACCTGACCCTGAGCTCCGGCGTGGAATTCCGCCGTGACAGCGACGCCAGCGGCCGCAACCAGACCGACGCGACCTTGAACCTGCGCTACGCGTTTTAATTTTCGTACGGCGCGTCGATCAGTTCGCCCGCGCCCTGCGCCAACAACAACCCGGCCACTTCAATGCCCAGCGCATCCGGCGCATCGGCGTGCCCTTGCGACTCAGCACGCATGCGGCGGCCATCGGCGGCGGAGCCCACCAAACCAGCGAGCGACAACGCGTCGCCATCCAGCCGCGCATACGCCGCCACCGGCACATGGCAGCTGCCATGCAGGGCGCGATTCATCGCCCGCTCCGCGGTGACACAGGTGCGGGTGTCGGCATCGTCCAGTGCGGCGCACAGCGCGATGATCGCGTCGTCGCCTTCACGGCATTCGATCGCGATGGCGCCCTGCGCGGGCGCCGGCAACCACTGTGGCGCATCCAGCCGCGCGCGGATGCGTGCATCGAAGCCGAGCCGCTGCAGGCCGGCGCAGGCGAGCACGATGGCGTCGTAGTCGCCGGCGTCCAGTTTGGCCAGCCGGGTGTTGACGTTGCCGCGCAGGTCGACGAGTTGCAGGTCCGGGCGCAACGCGCGCAACTGCGCCTGCCGACGCAGCGACGACGTGCCGACCCGCGCGCCCTGCGGCAATGAATCAATGCCATCGAAATAATTGCTGACGAAGGCATCCGCATGATCGGCGCGCGCCAGGGTCGCCGACAGGGCAAAGCCCGGCTCAAGCTCCATCGGCACGTCCTTCAGTGAATGCACCGCGCAGTCGGCATCGCCGCGCTGCATCGCCACTTCCAGCTCCTTGAGGAACAGGCCCTTGCCGCCGATCGCCGCCAGCGAACGGTCCAGCACCTCGTCGCCACGCGTGCTCATCGGCACCAGTTCGACAAGAAGCCCGGGATGCGCGGCGCGCAAACGGTCGGCGACGTGTTCGGTCTGCCAGAGGGCGAGCGGGCTCTTGCGGGTGGCGATGCGCAGCGTGGTCATGCGGGCATTATCGCTGATCGGGTTTCCCTTCTCCCCTTGTGGGAGAAGGAAAAGCTAGAGGTGCTTCAGCGTCTCCCGCAGCTGCGCCACGCAGCGCCGGCTCACTTCCAGCGGATGCGCGCCATGCCGCAAGACTGCCAGGGTGTGACCATCGGCGCCGCGGCGCAGTTCGACGATTTCGCCGCGCGCGACCAGGCAATTGCGGTGGATGCGCACGAAGCGGTCGCCGAACTCGGATTCCAGCGCCTTCAATGATTCCTCGATCAGATCCTCGCCACGCGCGTGGTGGACCACCACGTATTTCTCTTCCGCCTGCAGGTAACGGATGTCTTCGATCGGCACCAGCCGCAGGCTGCCGCGCAGGCGTGCGCACAGGTGGGTGCGCTTGCGGGCGGCATCGGCGTCCGGCGCCGCCGTTGGCACGCGTCCGGCAGCGAAGGTGCGCACGCGCTCCAAGGCCGCCGCCAGGCGTTCCGGTCGCACCGGCTTGACCAGGTAGTCGACCGCCTGCGCATCGAACGCGGACAGCGCGTGCTGGTCGTAGGCGGTGCAGAACACCACCACCGGGCGGGGATCGAACTCGGCGAGATGCCGCGCGGTTTCCAGTCCGTCGATGCCGGGCATCGAGATGTCCAGCAAGACCATGTCGGGATGATGCTCGGCGCAGGCATGCAATGCGGCGTGGCCATCACCGGCTTCCGCCACGACTTCCACGCCGGGGATCTCGCCAAGCATCGCGCGCAGGCGTTCGCGCGCCAGCGGCTCATCGTCCGCGATCAGCACACGCATCGGTTCGACTCCCATCGCGTCGGCCTCCGGCCCAGGCACCCCTGCCGTGGCCGGATAGTAGCCCCGGCATCGCGCGCCGGCTATCTCAGCCGGCGGCGAACCTGGCGGCCATCCAGTCGCCGAGGTCGTGGATCTCCTCCGCGCAGACCGAATGCTGCATCGGATAGCGCCGCCACTGCACCTCGAAACCGAAGTCGCGCAACGCGCGCGCAGCGGCCTCGCCGCCCGCGGCGGGGACCACCGGATCGAACACGCCATGGCCCATGAACACCGGCTGTGTTTTGGCTGCGGGTTGCAGCGTGGCACGCGCCTGCTCCACGCCCATCGGCAAATACGTGGACAGCGCGATCAAGCCTCCCAGCGGCTGCGCGCGCGCGATGCCGGCCGCCAGCGTGATCGCACCACCCTGCGAGAACCCGGCCAGCAGCATCCGCTCCGGCGGGATGCCGCGCGCGGCTTCGCGCGCGACCAGCGCATCGACCTGGGCGACGGATTCGGCCACGCCTTCGTGATCGGCGCGGTTGGCCAGGTCGACGTCGCGGATGTCGTACCAGGCACGCATGCGCGCACCGCCATTGATGGTCACCGCGCGCACCGGCGCATGCGGGAACACGAAGCGGATCGACGGCCAGTCGCGACGCACCAGGTCGGGCACGATCGGCGCGAAGTCATTGCCGTCCGCGCCGAGCCCGTGCAGCCACAGCACGCACCAGCGCGGATCGCTGCCGGTTTCATGTTCGATGGTGTCGAGCAGGCTCATGCGGCGTCCAGAGGGTAACTGTCGCGCAGTCTATCCCGCCGATGGCGGTGCAGAACCCGTCGTCACTTCGCCTTCACGCAGTTCTCCAGCCAGACCAGCCGGCGCATGTTGTCGTACTTGTAGACCTGCCCGGTCAGCGTGACCTTCGGGCCTTCGCGCAGCGCGGGCACGGTGGTCTGCTGGGTAGGCTTGAACAGGCAGGCGTCCGATCCGTCACTTGCCGCCGCTGACATCGATCAACTCGCCGGTGCTGTACGACGACGCCGGTGACAGCAGCCACAGGATCGCGGCGGGAATTACCGGCATCGCCGAACCTACCCACCGGCAGCCTGTACCTGTACGCGGTCGCCTTCCTGCCTGGACTGTCCGCGAGCGATGTGTCTGGTCGATGCCAGACGTTGGCGAACGTCATTCGGGCTTCGATGGTGGGCCTGCCAGGACTCGAACCTGGAACCAAAGGATTATGAGTCCTCTGCTCTAACCATTGAGCTACAGGCCCGCAGCAGGCTCGCATTCTACCGGCGATGCAACGCTCATTCGGCCGACATCGAATAAGGCGCCTTCGCACCCTTGCTCGGCCAATCCTTAGTTCGGCGTCGCCTGCATCGCGAAGCGCACTTCACCACTGGCCATCAGTTCCTGGTGGGTGATGACGGTGTACTGCAACGGCTTGCCATCCAGGATCACCCTGCCGACGCACGAATGCGCGCACTCAATCGGGTCGCCAACGCTCCCAGCCGCCCTTGCTGTCCTCGGCGACGGTGAACACCACCTCGACCACTCGGCCGCGCTCGAAGCGCAGCCGCATCGGCACGCGTTCGCCCACGGCGAACGGTCGGTTGGTGCCGATCAGCATGAAGTGCAGCGGAATCCCGGGCGGTTTCACTTCGGTGCGCCCCGCGGGCAATTCCAAGGGGAAGGTATTGGTCATGCTGACCTTGTCGCCATCGCGCACGACCCGGTGCAACTCGACCGATGTTGCGCAGGTGCACTCGATGCCGAGCAGGCGATCCGCACCGCCGTGGTTGTCGAAGCCGGCATAGGCCGCAACAGGCCCACCCACCTCCGCGACCGCTGGAATCACCATGTGGTCGATGGCGATGGTGCTGATCGGCTGTTTTTCCGAAGGTGCGCCGGCACAGGCTGCCAGCAAGCACGACGCAATGACGACGACGATGCGCATCCCGTTTCCCCCGCCTGGCCTGGCCGGAGTGTACGCCCGCCCACAAGCAAGAAGCCCCGCCGGGGCGGGGCTTCCGATGCACGGCGAAGCGGCTTCGATCAGTCGATGTCGAGGAAGCTGCGCAGCGTTTCCGAGCGGCTCGGGTGACGCAGCTTGCGCAGTGCCTTGGCCTCGATCTGGCGGATGCGCTCGCGGGTGACATCGAACTGCTTGCCGACTTCTTCCAGCGTGTGGTCGGTATTCATGTCGATGCCGAAGCGCATGCGCAGCACCTTGGCCTCGCGTGGGGTCAGGCCTGCCAGCACGCTGCGCACGGTCTCGGTCAGGTTGATGTCGACGGTGGCGTCGACCGGCGACATCACGTTGGTGTCCTCGATGAAATCGCCGAGGTGCGAATCTTCGTCGTCGCCGATCGGGGTCTCCATCGAAATGGGTTCCTTGGCGATCTTCATGACCTTGCGGATCTTGTCCTCGGGCATGTCCATTTCTTTCGCCAGCTCTTCCGGCGTGGCCTCGCGGCCGTACTGCTGGAGCATCTGGCGGGAGATACGGTTGAGCTTGTTGATCGTCTCGATCATGTGCACCGGGATGCGGATGGTCCGCGCCTGGTCGGCGATCGAGCGAGTGATCGCCTGGCGGATCCACCACGTCGCGTAGGTCGAGAACTTGAAGCCG
>Ga0209476_10003624_pt1 | contig 10144 bp, 12 predicted proteins | sample KloWWTrecipitate_FD_187179 | JGI IMG/M metagenome (GOLD analysis project Ga0209476, IMG submission 187179) | Active sludge microbial communities from Klosterneuburg, Austria, studying microevolution and ecology of nitrifiers - Klosterneuburg... | ecosystem: Engineered > WWTP > Aerobic digester...
GCAGTGGACTCGCGACGCATGGCTGATGGTGGTGCTGTTGGTGGGGCGAGCATTACCAATCACATCTACGTTCAAAACGATATTGATGTCGAGGCGCTTCTATTCAGACTGGAAGACATGCAGAGGAGACGCAAATAATGGCACATGTACTGAGCTTGATTTATGGTTCTACAACCTCATCCTTGGTGGCAAGTGGCTGCTACCTGAATAACTACTTGCCCAAGCCCGGAGATCCCAACGCTGCCAGCGTGACCGATACAATCGCAGTCACACTCAAAGGGACATCGCCGATTGACGTTCGCAATAAGCGCCGTGCAATTGAATCATTCTTCTCTGCTGCACGAAAGCGACAACAGTGGAGAAGTGGCGATAAGGTTTTTTTGCAGTTTCAGCTATCGACTGACACTGTTACCTATCGCTCTGAAGTGCTTGATGGGCGGCTTGAGTTAATTGATGATTCCGTACAAGAAGCTGCGTTAAATTATCTGGAATGCGTGATCTACGTGACTCGTCGCCCATACTGGGAAGGGGCATTGACCGCTCTGGAGCTTGGCAACGGGAATGGGCTATCTGTAACCGGATTAACCATTTACAATCACGATGATGGCACGGGTGGGCACGACAACTACGGACTTATTACCGATTCGCAGATTGGTGGGACGCTGGCAACGCCTTTACGACTTGAGATTAAGAACCTTGGTTCGAGGCAAGTGAAGAATGTTCACGTCAGTTTGGATTCCGTAGCGAATAGCGCGCAGAACCTCAACCCTATCTTAGAGGGTGAGGATGGGACAGGCAATGTTGCCGGGTCATACTCTAATGGTCTGGCGAAAAGCTTCACGGTCAATACGACTTACAACCTGTCCAAGACGATCACGAGTGCAATGCTCGGTTACATGGGCGGGCGAAATGTCAAGCTACTGGGCAAGTTCACCTTTTCGGGGACGATCTACGCAAAAATCAGCCTGACAGTTGCAGGGTTGACGGTGGTAAAAGCGCCCGAAGTCAAGCTCAATACACAGGACTATTTTCAGGACTTGGGGACATTGCCCATGCCACCTGGCTACGATTCAGGATCGTGGGCTGATGTTTCATTGTTGATTGAATTCCGCTCTACGTCTAGCGTCTCGATGACGTGTGACTTTCTGCAGTTGACGTTTGCAGATGATGGCTGCTATCGCTACCTGACTTCAGTGGCGGCCTCGTGGCTGACGCTCGATATTAATGACATAATCGTTGATGACGGCATTGAAGATGTTGCTTATGTTGATTCTGCAACAACTATCATCGGGAAAATACCTATCATTTCGGCGCGAGGTCAGCCGATTTACGTGCAACCACATACAGGGTTTCAGAAATTGCGGTTTTTGATTGATGGCAATAGCACCAGTGTCGATTGGACATTCACGGTGCGTGCCTGGTATCGACCGAGGTCAAGTTTGCCATTATGACTCTTACTGCTTATGTCATGCCTGATTCGTCAGGCTCTTCGCTTCCAACTCTTGATATTCGCCCCGAATGGTACAGAGAAACCGTTCAGGGTGGCTGCTCTGCTGCTGAATTCAGCGTAGAAGGCGAGCGCAACCAGTTGTGGCTATGCGCGGATCTAATCGGGCGCGAGATTCGGGTTTATGACGAGCGCAATCAGGTCGCCTGGTGGGGGATGGTCTACGAAGTTCGTCTCAACATCGACGGCACCGTATTTGGTTTTTCGCTGGATGGGGTTGCGAATCGCATCGCAGTTGCCTATACGACTGACATGCCCGATGGTAGCACAGACCGCAAAACAACGAATTGGGTAGTCAGTCAGGATTCAATCAATCGCTTTGGGCAAAAGGAACTTTTGCAGAGTATCGGCGATGCCAGCGATGAATTGGCGACGGCTGCGCAGTCTCGCCTGTTGGCTGATATGGCATGGCCGCGGGGTGTCGTGAGCTTTGATGGCAGAGCGGGGCAAGGCGCTACGTTGGTTTGCGTGGGCTGGTATTCGACGCTGGCTTGGAGAAACTTTGCTCGTCTTGAAGGTCGAATCGAGTTTGAAGGCGGGGTCAATACACCTGGCATTACACAGTTAATCGGCTGGCAGTTGGCGAGTAACACAGGCGTGTCATTTTCCGGCAATACCATCGCCTGCACTACGGTCAACGTCTTCACCGACTTGGTAGAAGGTGCGCAAGTTGTTGTCACTGGCTCGGCGTCCAATAATGGCACATTTACGCTGAGTAGGGACGCCTACAACAATGGTCAAAGCATCGACGTGGCCGCTACACTGGTCACTGAAAGCGCAGGCGCAAGCGTTACGGTTTCGGGTGTCGGCGCAGATCGCACAGCACAGAAATATGTGCAGTCTCACGCCTTTGATCTGTGGCGGGTAGGGCTGAAAATTGCGAAGGCTGGCAATCCCAGCGGCTCGCTGCAAATCGAATTACAGACTGATTCGGCTGGGTCTCCATCTGGAACGATTGTGGCAACATGCTCGCTTGCCGCTTCGAGTATTGACGTATCGCCAACATGGTATTGGCTGACGGCTGGCAGTAACCCATCTCTTACAGCATCGGCTAACTACTGGCTTGTGATTAAGCGTTCAACCGCACTGAGCGCAACCGACTATTTTACACTGTCGATGGATACAACTGCCTATCAGACATGCAAGGCGTGGAATGGTTCGGCGTGGGTTGCGCAACCTAACTCGCAGTACGTACCATTTCGAGTCTGGGGATGGGAGGACACCATCAATCAGGTAAAGCGCATCCTGACAGACTGCGGGGCATTGTTGACCGGTGGTCAGGATATTTCGATAACCTCTGGGGTTAAAAGTAATCAGTGGAGAGAGGGAGATTTGTCCGCTCTTGATGAAATCCAAAAGTTACTCGACATGGGGAACTCGTCAGGACAGCGCTTTACCGTTTCTGTGACGCCAGATCGCACGGTGCGAATCGTGGCAGAGGCGACGCCAACAGAGACTGGCGACATTCTAGGTGATGGCAATCAAATCCGCATGGTATCGGGTGGGTTGCGCGCACGGGGCGATTTGCCAGTTGGCGAGTGGCTGACAATCGATAAGGCTCCGCTGCATCTCAATGCCCTATACGCCATTTCACCGCAATTTATTGATGAGGCTGAGTATTCGGTAGGTCGCGATGTGATGCGATTAACACCAAAGAGGGCAGGGTGATAGATGCTTGCTGAAAATGAATTGCCATTACTTGCTGACAAACTAAAACCATACATTGTGCCATGGCTACCTAAATCCTCTACGTCTGGGATTGGTGGGGGCGGCGGCTCGCTAAGCACGCATGATATCGGTGGCTCGTATCACTCTGGTACGTTGCGCAGTGATCAGGCTCCGCAATTTGCTCTGCTTGATGGTAGTCGGGCGTTTACGGGGAACATTGTCTTCGTCGGTGCGCAAACGGTTGATGGGGTTGATTTGTCGGGGCATGTTGCGGATGCCAATGCCCATCATGCGCAGGCGACGGCGGGCACTCTAATCTCGTTGTCTGGACAGCAGGTTAGTTTGGCGAATGGCTCGTCACAATATCAGATACCTGTTACTGGCGCGACGCCTTTCACCCCTGTATACACTGCACTCTCTTCTTTTGCTGGGTCGGGGTTGGCGTTTTCTGCTGGATTCAATATTGGTCAGGGTGACGGAATTCTAGTCAACGCCAACGATATTGCGGTGCGTAGATATGTTGACAGTGGTTTGGCTTTTGGCGTGGATGGGGGGCTAACACTCGGTACTCCGATTGCGGTGTCAATTAGCACAACCAGTGTGGTGACAGCATCACAACATGGTCATGCTGTGATTTCATCGTCGAATCCTGGTGCGGCTGCCAGCCTGTTGGCGACCAGCGCCGGTGGCACGCTTACGTTGAATAATGCCGGCAGCACATCTACACCGGCACTCGTGATCGGCGATGGGAGCACGGGTAGGCTGGCTATCGGTTCGAGTGGGTGGCGTGACAATGCGACACAGTTGGAAATGCTGGGTAGTCGAACACTCTATGTTGGCAGCAACCCCGTGGGCGGCGCTGCGTGGAGTATCGATGCTGCTGGACAAGTGAGCGCAGCGGCTGGTGATGGAACCATTGCGCATGTATTTGGGCAGGGTACGATTGGGCTAGTAGGTGCGTTTACTGGTTATTTTGGCGTTGCGGCGACACCATTTGCAACAACAACCGATTATGCACTTATGCAGAGCGCAACCAACGGCAACACATTCCTCAACGCGCCGTCAGGACAAGGAATCTATCATCGTATTGCCAATGGTGATGTTATGACGATGACATCGAGTCGCCTGAATCCAGGCGGTTCAGTCCTAAAGGACTTGGGAGACTACAACCGTAAATGGCGAACGCTGTACGCTGCTGAATTGTACGTAGAAACGCTCGTAGCGCAGGACGTGATCAGCACCATCGGTGGCCGGATCATGGTCGCGCCCACAACGACACTGATCGCTGATCTTACCAACGTGGCAACGACAATCGATGTGAAGCATAACAATTTGGTGAGCGGCGATTACGTGTATATGGCGTCTGCGCCTGGTGGCGTGGCTCAGGTTGAATCGATGAAAGTTACCAGTGGCGCAACGACAATTACGGGCGGCTATCGCTACACGGTGACACGTAATCAAGATGGCTCTGGGGCGAATTCGTGGGTGGCGGGCGATGCAGTGGCAGATATTGGCGGTGCGGTGGGAAGCGGGTATATCGACCTGACTGCATCATCTACGCTGCATGGGCACTTAGGTCCAACGATGACCATTTACAGTCGAACGTCAACGGCTGCATGGAACGGTGTGAAGCCAACCGTTTCGGTGGGTAATCTTCGCTCTTTCGTTGATTACAGTTCCGATACATTCGGGATTGCGCATGGAAACGACCTCACGCTTACGCCTACATCTGGATTCAGCGGTATCACAAGCGACAATTCAAATGGATTGCGACTTTTCAATACATCGCTCAACCTGTACACGGGTGGCAATCAATTCCTGAAACTGGACACCACAACCGGGTTCACAATCAAGTCGGGTACAGGGACATCGCTGCCCACTTCGTCGATTTATGGTGCTATGTGGTATCGGGATACGTTGGGTGGGAATAAGGCCGCGTATATTGCCAGCGTCTACGACACTACAAACCCCACTACGGCATTGCGTGGCAACAACCTATTTGTCACTTCATACGATAGTCCAGCGGGGCCAAGTCAACTCAATATCATCGCCATCGACGAGGGTAACGCATTCGTTGATATGGCTCAAATTTCAATGAGGGGTGGTAAGCCTACATTGTCGATGACAAGTAATATTGCGTTGCAGGCGAAGACTGTCACTGCTACCACTGGCGCAAGATCGCTTGTGTTAGATCAAGCGAAAGCGGCATTCAACCAGAACGTTGAGATCGGTACAACGCTCACGGTCGGCACAGTTGTTACGGCTCTTACCTCGACCGTTCAAGATGCAATCCTGCTACGACATAATTCTGGACTAACCCCGGCAAACGGGTTGGGTGTGGGTATCAGTGCTAGTATAGAAAGTTCCACTACTGACAATAGATTGGCTGGTAGATTGTCGTGGAAGTGGACGGATGTGCTAGACGCCTCTCGTAAATCAAAAATCGAATTATCTACCTACTACATAGCAACCGAGTATGTTGGGCTAAGCGCAACAAAAGACACCGTCTCATTACTAGTTGACAACCTGGATAAATTGCAAATTACAGCTACAACCATGACATCGTATGGGCAGATTATCAAAACAGGTGTGGCTGGGCAATATGAAACGTTGAGATTGGGTGGTGGCGGTGCAGGTGTTGCCAATTCTAATTACATCACATTTTGCGATCAGGCAGGCACAACACGCCATGGATTTGTTGGGCTCGGTTCGACAAGCAATTATAACGTTCACCTCACTTCGGATTTGGGCGACGTGGTTGCTCTTGCCGGCAATGGCTCGGTTACGGTTGGAGCAAGCGGCACAACATCGATCAGCCAGACAAGCACAACAGCCGCCGCGCCAACGCTGCTACTAACACAGCCTGACGTGTCTGAAGAGTTTATCGAATTTTCTGGCACGGTTGCGGCGGGCAACCCCATCGACACGGCGGCGCTGGGTAGCTATTACGGTAAGGTTCGTGTAAGTGTCAACGGCACGTTTAAATGGCTGGCACTCTATAACTAGGAAATCATGGGAAAACTACTAATTGATATCGGCACACTCACCGCCACAAAACAAATTACCAATGCAAAAGCAAAGCTGATTGTCGATGGCTTTGTAGCAGCGCAGGGCGGCCCTACTGATGGCACAGATCAAGAGAAAATGGATTGGTTTATTGAGCGAATTTCTGAGTATGTGCGCGACGTATACCGTCGCCATAAGCGTGAGGTGGCGATTGTAGAGGCACAGGTAACGGCAGATGCAAAAACTGAAACATGGGAGTAAACAATGAGTGAAGGATGACTATGAAGCACTTTTCTATTCTATTGACTGTGGTGGCAATAGTTGCTTGTTTTATGTTGCCAGCACAAGCACAGCCTATCGTCCCATTGCCCATTGTGACAATGACGCCGAGCTACTACACACAAATGGCTATTTTCTGCCCAGGCGGGTCTCTGCGAATGTGGGAATACGAGACGGGTAAGGGGCTTATTTACTGTGAAGCGCCCACGCCCATCCCGACTCGCCCAACATCGACACCCATCCCGACTCGACCCGCATCAACACCAACACCTTACATCATCTATGCGCCCTTTGTGGCGAAAGGAAATTAATCAATGAGTGAAGAACAACTAAACGCTGAGATTGCACGACTTGAAAGCCAGCAAAAAGCACTTGAAAACGATTGGCACGCGCTGAGGGGTGCGATTGCGGCGTTTCGGCAGATGTTGGCTGCGGTGCAAAAACCCGCACATGAAGAGGAAACAGTTGAAGCAAGTAACGAGGATTAACATGCGAAAAGCGGCTGAAAAAGCCGCTGAGGACGCTATTGAAACATGGGAGTGAGGAACGATGAGTGAAGAGCAATTGAAGGCAGAGGTTGAACGACTGGAAGCAAGGTTACATTGTCTATTGCTTCCAACTCATTGCCACGCACCGACTCGCCTACACTGCCATCGTCCCATCGCACGCTATACGATAAGCCAATGAGCGTTACACCATTCATCGTAAAGCCATCAATAACACTCGTAATCGTCCCTATCGGCTTGTGTAGAAATTTAAGTTGAACTCGTTGACCTACTTGCATTTGATTGCTCCTGATTTACATACACCCTATGCACTCTATCTATGTGCGTACACCATCTATCTCCGCTTAACACATATTCTATCTCACCTATGCGCCATCTACCAGCCATGCGCCAGTAAACGATTGCCGTGGTGTCACTGGTGAAGTCTACTAGAGCACCTAACTGCACACACCATGCTTTCAGTGCGGCTTGCTCTCGTGTCAGTGTTGCTATCAATTTGTCGCCTTTTTACTATCCGAAACAAAACGTCACTATACGATAATTCTATCACTTCTACCCCTTCTCGAAAGTTCGTTTCTCGTAACAGTTACGAACGAATAACCGTAAACGAACACAAAAACGAACAAACGAACGGAAGTGGTGAGCAGAAGTGGTGGAAGTGGTAATTATCGTCTCTTGCTGTCTGCCCATGCGTTGAGCAGTACTACAATAGAATTTGTATCGTTACTGACCCATTGTGATTGCGAGTTATTGCTATTGCCCACCTTCACCACTGCCCCTGCTTCTCGTAATGCCTTCATACCTTCATTCCACTGTGAAGGTGACAGATACCCATCTGCTACCATTTTTTCACGAGAGTATAGACGCTCTTCCGGCTCACTCGCAGCCGTGATATGTGCAATGTATCGTTGATGAATCAACACACCATAAGCAGCCTGCTTATCATAGATATCCTCGTCTGGTGTATTGGCGTTTGCTCTAACATATTTCGGTGAAGTTGGTGTAAAGTTTGCTTGTTGACGTAGTGTATCGTTCGACTTTGCGAGGTTTGCGGCATCCTGGCGCAGCTTGTCACGTTCGGCGGCTACACGGTTGTACTGTTGCTGTAATTCCATCAACTGTTGCTGTAGCTCTCGAATCTCGCCGCCATCATCTGTGAGAAATCCGGCGAATGAATGGCACGCCACGAGAAACGAGAACAGTACAGCGACCCACCACCAGAACAGTGAACCATCAACGAGCCACCAGATAATGGACAATGAGAACAGCGCAACCAACCCGTGAGCGGTTGCCACTGCCATTGCCTTACTTTTCTCGCTGTCCCAATCCTGGCGGCTTCCTAGCGTTGTTATCTTTGCACCTCCTGCACTACGATACCAATCATTTTATAGTACTTTCCGTTCATCTGATAAAGCTCTCGTGTTGCGCCCTCCATTCCTGGCGGCACAGATGCGAGAACGTAATCCATCTGTGATACTGTGCGATCTGGCGTCGGCGTCTGTTTCGCTTGCTGGACTACCGCACGACTCGCATTGTTAGCGAGTGCGTTTTGTGCGTTTAACCGTTCCATCGTGCAATTGCTAACAGCCATAACTGTTGAGATTAGTACACCAACCACAGGAAGTGCAGGTAATGCCAGCGGCACGCCAAATAGGTTTGTTCGTTTGCGCATTAGTTATACACCCACACAATCACTTCATCGCTTTCGCCGCCTACCTGCACCGTTCGCCTGAACGCCTCTTTCAATCCATACATAGCCTGCTGATTTGCTCTACTACCCATATCAGAGTGCATATCGAAGTTTGTAGGAAAAGAAAATGCGGTACATGCAACCTGATGCACGATTCTTGCATATGCCATGCCTAGTTCGATTCCATACTGTGCATAAAAGTCAACTATCGCCTGTTTAATTATGGCTAGGTTCGATTCCGGCGCTTTACGTTCTGGCAGGTATTGATTATTCTTATACACCTGTGCTAAGTCATACGTTGCGCTACCGATTTCGCCTTGAACGACAAAATTAATGTTTTTCGTTCGTGATTGTGCAGATACCCTAATTAGATTTCCCATGCTGTCACCTCGCAAACTGCTTCAAAGCCTTCGTACATGGGTAACAGTTCAACTTGAACCATGCAATCGTAGGTATAGTCACCCTGTTTCCACCAACCAACTGCCGCAATCTGTTTCGCAAGGTTCCAACAAATCAAGGCTACTTCTGCATTGGTTTCTATCTCTTCGCAAAGGTCTTCAGTCGCTTGGTCTTCATCGCCTAGCACGTTGGCGTCTGTGTGGACGGTCTTACCCGTGCCATCTGATAAGACTGCTGCAATATCAACGCTTCCAAAGGCATAGAAACCCGTGTAGCTGTGCGCAACTAATAGCGGTACTTTCTCAGCCAGGCAATCAAGCGTATACTCGTCAACCTTGAAGTTTTTCCCGTGGTCAGAGAAAAACAGACTCGCAAACACAATTTCAGCCAGGCACATAGCTTTCTGTTTGTCATTCATCAATGGCTTAACATCGGGCTGCGTGCTGTACTTGTAGTGAACATTCAAATGGTGGTCAACTGCGTCAAAAATATCGTTCATTTGCTCACCTCCAATCTACTCTGTGCCACTGTCGGCAACGCTGGACGGCTGGCAATCACTGTGTAGCGTGTCGGCTTTGCAGGTAGCCGCAAAGGCTGTTTCTGTGGTTCCATGTCCGATTGTGTCGGAGCATGATGGTAATGGTCATGGCGCACCGTTTGCGCTCGTGTTGCAATAATTAACATTGCAGGAATGCCGACAAACGCACCGAACAAAAAGCCATAGAACAGTGTCATCGTGTGTATTGAAATAATGCCGCCTATCTGCCAGCCGACAACAACAACGGCTGAGAACGCAAGTGCTTTAATTACAATATATTTCATAGTTATAATCCCCATCCTAATTCGTGCAACCAAAACGGGTCATTGGGTTGACGTAACATACCTAGATATTGCTGTGGCGCTTTTAGATGTGAATCTAAACCGTTATCTTCTGCCCATTCCTCTGTTAACTTGCCGACTAACTTCATTACGTCGTTGACCTTTTCGCCCTTGCTAACTACTACAACTTGTCTCCCTTCTTCGTCTAGCTCAACCATATCTGGATAGTGCATTCCTAAATACTGTATTCGTGTTAAATGCGTGTAACGT
>Ga0209476_10003625_pt1 | contig 10143 bp, 7 predicted proteins | sample KloWWTrecipitate_FD_187179 | JGI IMG/M metagenome (GOLD analysis project Ga0209476, IMG submission 187179) | Active sludge microbial communities from Klosterneuburg, Austria, studying microevolution and ecology of nitrifiers - Klosterneuburg... | ecosystem: Engineered > WWTP > Aerobic digester >...
GGTCGGCAATGTCGTGGATGGTGCGCACGATGCCGGAGATGGCCTGCGAGCGCTCGCCCAGCGCCGCCACCACTTGCGCCGACTGCTCCACCGAGCGGGCGATGCGGTCGATCTCGGCCGAGGCGCGATCGACGATGTCGGCGCCTTTCTTCGACAGTTCGCGCGCCGACTGGGCGTTGGCCGCCGTCAGTTCGGCATTTTCCGCCACCTGGTTGATGCCGATGCTCATCTCTTCCATGGCATGCATGGCGGCCGCGGCCGCGCCGCGCTGCCGGTCGGAACCGCCGGCGACCTTCCTGGCTTCCGCGATCAGCGTTTCCGCCGCTTCCTCCACCTGCTTCGAGTTGAAGCAGACCTTGCCGATGATGCCCTGAAAACTTTCCATGAGGTCGTTGAAGGCCTTCGCCGTCTCGACGGTGGCCATGCTGCCGGCCAGCGGCGCCCGGCGCGACAGGTCGCCGTCGCCGCGGGTCGCCTGGATTGCGCGCCGCAGGTCGGAAAGCGGGTCCAGCAGCGTTCGCCGCAATACGACAAACGGAGCAAGGCACACCAGGAGGCCGGCGACCGCATGATAGAAAGCCAGGCCCCAGCCCAGCGGAGTGCCGGACAAATAGGTTGCCAGCATCGCGCCCCCTGCGATGAGCAGGCCGAGCAGAATGAACCCAAACATGATGCGCGCCGTCGTGCCAGTGCGATTCATGACCGTACTCCTTTCCTGCGGAGGGCAGCCTATTCAGGGCCCTTCCGCACTGGTCCCTTTTAACAGGTTGCGCCGCCACTGCCCTGAGAGCTTGTGAATAAACCTCGAAGCCTGCCCATCGTCTCTGTAGGTCGGGCTTCAGCCCGACTGCAGCGGCCGAAGTCGGCCTGAAGGCCGACCTACGCAGGAGCGGGCTTGCCCGCGATCGGCGCTGCGGTGGATATTTTCACAGGCTCTGAGAGCTTGTGAAGGAGGTAACGGCCGGAAGAAGAAGAGCTTTAGGGCCTGCCTATAACATTAGTGATAGGAAATACGGCCCGATCAGGCGGCGCGCCCGGTCGCGCAGAGCCGGGACATGAGCCGCACGCCGATCTCGGACAGCGGCGCCACTTCCTCCACCGCCCGCAGGGCGACTGCTTCGCGCGGCATGCCGTAGACGACGCAGGAGGCCTGGTCCTGGGCGAGGGTCCAGGCGCCGGCGCGCTTCATGGCCAGCATGCCGGCCGCGCCATCCTTGCCCATGCCGGTCAGGATGGCGCCGATGGCATGGCGGCCGGCGACGGCGGCGGCGGCATGGAACAGGACATCCACCGAGGGACGATGGCGGTTCACCGGCTCGGCCTGGGACAGTTCGGTCTGGTAGCCGGCGCCGCTTTTCTTCAGCAGCAAATGGGAATGCCCGGGCGCCACGTAGGCGGTGCCCGGCTGCACGCGCTCGCCGTGCCCGGCTTCCTTGACGTGGATCCGGCACAGGCTGTCCAGCCGCCTGGCGAAGGATCCGGTGAACGACGGCGGCATGTGCTGGACGATGAGAATGCCCGGCGTGTTCTCCGGCAGGGCGATCAGGACTTCCTTGAGCGCTTCGGTGCCGCCGGTGGACGCGCCGATCACGATCAGGTCCTCCGGCGCGGGCCGCCAGCCGGGACGGGCCTCCGCCATCCTCGGCGAGGCCGGCGCCGGGCGCCCGGCATCGGCGTTATTGCAGGGCGGCATCCGGCTCGCGCGGGCGCTGCGTATCTTGTCGCGCAGTTCGCCGGCAAAATCCGCGCTTGCCGAACGTGCGCCCGAAGCCGGCCGCAACAAGTCCCCCTGCGAAGGCTTGGCGACGAAATCCACCGCACCCAGTTCCAGCGCCTTCAGGGTCTGCTCCGAACCGTCCCCGGTGAAGGCGGAGACCATCACCACCGGCATCGGCCGGAAGCGCATCAGCCGGCGCAGGAACTCGATGCCGTTCATCTTCGGCATCTCGACATCCAGGGTCAGCACATCCGGCGCCAGCGTCTTGATCATCTCGTGCGCGGCGATGGGGTCGGCCGCCGTGCCGACGACGCGCATGTCGCCCGCGCCATTGACGATGTCGGTCAGCAGGCGCCGCATGAGCGGGGAGTCGTCGACCACCAGGACCCGGATCATTTCCGGCGCCCTCATAAAACCGTCATTCCCGCGAAAGCGGGAATCCACTTGCGCTCGTCACCTGGATTCCCGCTTTCGCGGGAATGACGATAGTGCAGCTTGCCGGGATATCTCATTTTTTGCGTTCTGCGCGCGCATAGACCGTGCGACCGAGCGGGCGGAACAGGTCGCCGGCGTGCAGGAAACTTTCCGAATGGCCGGCGAAGAGCAGGCCGTCCTCGCGCAGCAGCGGCACGAACTTCTTCAGGATGTCGTACTGGGTCTGCTTGTCGAAATAGATCATCACGTTGCGGCAGAAGATGACATCGAGCGGTCCCTGCACCGGCCAGACGGCATCGAGCAGATTGATGCGTTTGAAAGCGATCAGCCGTCGCAGTTCGGGCCGTACCTCCACGCTGCCGTCCTGGGCGCCGGCGCCCTTGAGAAAATGACGGGAAAGCTGCTCCGGCGAAAGCCTGGCCACGCGCTCGGCCGGATAGATGCCGCGTTCCCCCTGCGTCAGCACGTTCGTGTCCAGATCGCTGGCGACGATCGACACCGGCGGCGCCAGGCTGTTGAAGGCCTCCACCGCAGTCATGGCGATCGAGTAGGGTTCCTCGCCGGTCGACGCCGCGCTGCACCAGATCCTGATGGCGCGCTTTTCCGCAATCGACTTGAGATGCCGGGAGAGGATGTCGAAATGATGGGCCTCGCGGAAAAAGGAGGTCAGATTGGTCGTCAGCGCGTTGATGAAGGGCTCCCACTCCTGCGCATCCCTGCGTTCGAGGCGCGCCAGGTACTGAGCGAAGCTGCGGTCGCCGCCGGCGCGCAGCCGCCGTGCCAGCCGGCTATACACCATGTCCTGCTTGGCCTCGGACAGCGCAATGCCGGCGCGCTCGTAGAGGAGCTTGCGCACGCGCTCGAAATCGGCGGCAGTGAACTCGAACTCGCGCTGCATGTGATCCGTCCCCCTGTCCGTCATGGCCGCCTAGCCGGCGGGTTTGACCGCCGGGCCGTCCGCTTCTTCCGCCGGCTTCGCCTCGGGCAGCTTGCCGTCGGCGAGGATCGCCTCCTCCGTTTTCTTGTTGAGGACGACGATGCCGATGCGGCGGTTCTGCGGGTTGAATGGGTCGTTTGTGTCGAACAGCACGGTGGAGGATTGCCCGACGACGCGGATCACCTTGGCTTCGGCCATGCCGCCGGAGAGCAGCTCGCGCCGCGAGGCGTTGGCCCGGCTGGCCGACAGCTCCCAGTTGCCGACGCCCTTGTCGCCGGTGGCGAAGGGCTTGGCGTCGGTATGCCCGGAGAGCGAGATGCGGTTATCCACCTCGTTGAGCGAACGGCCGATCTCGCGCAGGATGTCGCGCATGTAGGGCTTCACCTCGGCGCTGGAGAGGTCGAACATCGGCCGGTTCTTCTCGTCCACGATCTGGATGCGCAGGCCTTCCGTCGTGATGTCGAGCAGCAACTGGTTCTTGTACTGGCGCAGGCCGGCGTTGTTTTCGATGCTCTTCTCGATCTTCTCTTTCAGCTCGCCCAGCTTGACCCGCTCCAGCCGCTCCTGCTCGGCCTTCAGCGCCTGCAGGTTGACGGTCTTCTTTTCCGCCTTGATCTCGCCCCGCTTGACCTGACCGGAAGTGCGGGTGAGGTCCTTGCCGCCGCCCTGGATGACGCTGGAAGCATCGCCCGATCCCGAGCCGCCCTGCATGGCGACTTTCAGCGGCGTGGCGAAGTATTCGGCGATGCCCTGCAGGTCGCCCTTGGCCGTCGAGCCGAGCAGCCACATCAGCAGGAAGAAGGCCATCATCGCCGTGACGAAGTCGGCATAGGCAATCTTCCAGGCGCCGCCGTGATGGCCGCCGCCGCCCTTCTTGATGCGCTTGACGACTATCGGCCGCTGGGATTCGTCGCTCATGGTGTTGTCGTATGCCGGTCTGTAGGTCGGCCTTCAGGCCGACATTGGCGTTCGATCGGTCGTTGTCGTCGGGCTGAAGCCCGACCTACTTGCCCTTCCTCGATTTGACCTCGTCTTCCAGCTCGCGGAAGCCGGGGCGCTCGGTCGAGTAGAGCACCTTGCGGCCGAATTCGACGGCCACCTGCGGCGCGTAGCCGTTCATGCTGGCGAGCAGCGTCACCTTCATGCACTGGAACATCTTGGTCGACTCGTGCAGCTTCTGCTCCAGCAGCGAGGTGAGCGGCGCGACGAAGCCGTAGGAGAGCAGGATGCCGAGGAAGGTGCCGACCAGCGCCGCGGCGATCAGCTTGCCCAGCTCGGCCGGCGGAATGCCGACCGACTCCATGGTGTGCACCACGCCCATCACCGCGGCGACGATGCCGAAGGCCGGCAGGCCGTCGGCCAGCTTGGCCAGGGCATGGATCGGCACCTCGCCCTCGTGATGGTGGGTCTCGATCTCGTTGTCCATCAGGTTCTCGATCTCGAAGGCATTCAGGTTGCCGCCCACCATCATGCGCATGTAGTCGGTGAGGAACTCCATGGCATGGTGGTCTTTCTGGATGTGCGGGTACTTCGAGAAGATCGGGCTGGCTTCGGGGTTCTCCACATCCGACTCGATCGACATCAGGCCTTCCTTGCGCACCTTGGCGAGGATTTCATAAAGCATGGAGAGCAGATCGATGTAGAGCGCCTTGGAGAACTTCGAGCCCTTGAGCAGGCTGGGCAGGGCCTTCAGGGTCGACTTGATGGTCTTCGGCGTATTGGCGACGAAGAAGGCGCCGAGCGCCGAACCGCCGATCATGATCAGTTCGACCGGCTGGAACAGCGAGGCGACATGCCCGCCCGCCATGACGAATCCGCCGAACACGGCACCCAGCACCACGACATAGCCGACGATTACGAACATGCTCGCATCCCACTGTTTTTAATTGGCCTGGGAGCCACCCGGGGGACGATGAGCTTGACAGGCATGGTTCGGATATCGGCCCGGCCGCTGCGAACTTGAGCGGGATACGCGGATCGCATGCAAAAAATTGCATGTAGGAGCGGGCTTGCCCGCGAAACGGCCTCTGGATCGCGGGCAAGCCCGCTCCTACGAAAGGTCGATGAACCCTGCACCCAAAAGAAAGCCGTCCGGCATAAGGGGGACCGGACGGCCAGAATCCCCTTGCGGAGCAAGGGGGAGGTCAGACGATGGTCAAACGGCGGCGGCGATGGCCTCCGCGTTGCGTCTGGTCTTGCCCGCCCGCGCCGGCACATGGCACAGGCCGCAGGCGTAGTTCCGGGTCAGGTCGAGGGCATGGGCGACGTAATGGCCGCCGCAGTCCTTGCATTGGGCCATCTGCAGCATGTTGGCGTCAAAAAACCGCACCAGCGTCCACGCCCGCGTCAGCGACAGCACGCACTCCAGGCCGTGCAGTTCGATGTGTTCGAGATACAGGCGATAGGCCTTCACCACGGCATTCAGGCCGCGCAGCCCGGTATTGTCGAGCATGAACCGGTAGAAGGACATGAACAGCGAGGCATGCACGTTCGGCTGCCAGGTGAGGAACCAGTCGGTCGAAAACGGCAGCATGCCCTTCGGCGGCGAGACGCCCTTCACTTCCTTGTAGAGCTTGAGCAGGCGCTCGCGCGAGACATTGGTTTCCGCCTCCAGCAACTGCAGGCGGGCGCCGAGCCGGATCAGTTCGGCGGCGAGCTGGATTTCCTGCGCTTCGGTGACGACGCTCTTGTTGCGCATGGTCGCCGCTCCTTACGCCAGCGCTTCGACCTGCCTGGCGGAAGCCAGGATGGCGGCGTGCGTGTGACTGGTGCCGCGGTCGCGCTCGTGGCTGGAAAGCAGGCCGAGCAGCAGCTTGTCGTCGAAGCGGAAGCGGCACAGCGCCATGTTCGAGCCGGCCATCTTCAGCACCTGCCCGGGCGTCAGGCGCTCGATCACTTCGGCGATGTCGGCGCCGATGCCGAGGCGAAACTGCGCGGTCTCCAGATCGGCGCGGATCAACTGCTGCGCCAGCATCAGATAAGACAGGTTGAGTTCCTTGATTTCGTTGTAGACGTCCGCAGCGTTCATGTTTGCGCTCCTCCTTTTACGGCACCCCCCTGGTGCCCCGGTTGAACGCATTCTGCTACGCCACCGCCCCCGGCGTAATCAGCCGGCTTCGGTATTCCTTGTACAAAAAAGGCACGCCGTCCTGTAGGAATCCTGCCTACATGGACGGCCCATTACCCTCTTACCGTTGATTACGGCACGGCGCGGGAAAACTTTAGGCCTTCTTGCAAAAAAATTATTTTCTTTCGGGCCAGTCGGTTGCCCGCGAGTTCAGTGCAGCAAGGTCAATTGCCGGACTTGTTCTTGCGCCAGCCGCTCCGTCAGGACATCGATGTCGACCGGCCGGCTGAAGTGGAAGCCCTGGAAGCGGTCGCATTGTTCGCCTTGCAGGAGTTCGGCCTGGCGTTCGGTTTCAACGCCCTCGGCGATGGTCATCAGGCGCAGGCTCTTCGCCAGGGCCATGATGGCGCGCACGATGGCGGTGTCTTCGTCGTTGACGCCCAGCGTGCGGACGAAGGACTTGTCGATCTTGAGAATGTCGATGGGAAAGCGCCTGAGGTAGGACAGCGAGGAATAGCCCGTGCCGAAATCGTCGATGGAAATCTTGACGCCCATGTGCTTGAGCGCCCGCAGCATGCCGATGGCCGATTCGGCGTCGCGCATGGCGGCCGATTCGGTGATTTCCAGCGTCAGGGCCTGCGGGCTCAGGCCGGAATCGGTCAGGGCGCGGCTCACCACGTCGAGCAGGCGCGGCTGGGCGAACTGCACGGCGGAAACGTTGACCGAGATGGACAAGTCGGCGTAGCCCTGATCGTGCCAGGCCCTGGCCTGGCGGCAGGCCTTGCGCAGCACCCATTCGCCGATATCGACGATCAGGCCGGATTCGTCGGCAATGGGAATGAAGCGGTCGGGCGGAATCAGCCCGCGTTCGGGGTGCCGCCAGCGCACCAGCGCCTCGACGCCGAGGGTGTTCAGGGTGGTGGCGTCCACGCAGGGCTGGTATTGCAGAAACAGTTCGTCGCGCTCGACAGCGTGGCGCAACTCGCTTTCCATGGCAATGCGCTCGGCCGAGGTGGCGTTCATTTCGCGCAAATAGAAGCGCTGGCCGTTGCCGCCGCCGCGCTTGGCGTTGGCCATCGCCGTCTCGGCGTTCATGAGCAGGTCGTACACCTGTTCGCCGTCCTCCGGCACCAGGGCGATACCGACCGAACAGGTCAGATAGAGTTCGATATTGTTCAGCATGAACGGCGCCAGGAAAGCCTGCTTCAGCCAGTCGGCGAAATTCTGCACCGCCACCCTGTCCGTCAGTCCGGGATAGTAGATGCCGAATTCATCGCCGCCGAAGCGCGCGAGGATGGCGCCGGACTCGGTGGCGCATTCCCTCAGCCTTTCGGCCACCTGGCGCAGGATCAGGTTGCCGGCTTCGTAGCCGAAGGAACTGTTGATGCGCAGGAAGCGGTCGAGATCGATGTAGAGCAGCGAACCGCAGTCCGTCTTGCCCAGCTTCGCGCATTCGGCAATGAGTTCGGTGACGCGGGCGCAGAAATAATTGTGATTGGGCAGATTCGTCAGCTTGTCGAAAAAGGCCAGTTCCTTGATGCGCGAATCGGCCTTCCGCACTGCCTGGCGTGCCGCCGCGCCCTTCAGTTCGCGTTCGATGACGGGCATCAGCCGCGCGTAGTTGCCCTTCTGGATGTAGTCGTTGACGCCCGCGTGCATGGCCGAGAAAGCCGTCTGGTCACTGATGTGCCCGGAATAGATGATGAAGGGAATGTCCTTGCCGCTCTGCTTGAGGACTTCCAGTGCGGTCAGCGCATCGAAGCCGGGCATCGAATGATCGCAGATGATCAGATCCCACTCGCCGCCCAGGACGGCCTCGGCCATGTCGGGCGCGGTATCGACCCGCTTGTAGTCCACCTTGGCGCCGCGGGAGGCGAGCTCGGAAAAAAGCAGGAAGGCGTCGTCTTCCGAATCATCCACGATGAGCATGCTGATGGGCTGTTGCCGCAGCAGCAATTCCATGTTTGCACGCTCCATCACTGATATGTCCGTTCTGAGAATGTAGCTTCCGGTTATCCCGTCAACGGCGCCGTTCAGGAAAACTTTAGCGTTCTGCCTAAAAAACAAAGCCCATTTTTCTCAAGACGTTGCCACCTTGGCGAGAACCTGGTGGGTGACGACCCGGTTGCGTCCGCGCTGTTTCGCCAGGCAGGTGCCCTGGTCGGCCTGCTTGATCAGATCGGCGGCATCAGCCGTCTCCGGCCGGCGTTCCGCCACCCCCACGCTGACGGTGCCCTTCAGCCGCAGCAGACCGGCTTCGAACGGCCGGCCCTCGACGGCGCGGCGCACGCGCTCCGCGCAGGCCAGGGCCTCGTGGAGGTCGGCGTCCGGACAGATGACCAGAAACTCGTCGCCGCCGGTGCGGCAGAGCACGTCCTGGGCGCACAGCGCGCCGCGGATGGCGGCGGCGGTCTGCGTCAGGAAGGCATCCCCGATGTCGTGGCCGTAGATGTCGTTCACCTGTTTCATCTCGTCGAGGTCGATCACCATGCAGGCCTGCGCACGCTTGCTGCGCACGGCCCCCGCCCACTCCTGCTGCAGGCGTTCCATGGCGTAGCGCCGGTTGGGCAGTCCGGTCAGAAGGTCGGTCAGCGCGGCCTCCTGCAGGCGCCGGTTGCTGACCGCCAGTTCGGCCGCGGAGCGCCGCAGCTCCTCGCGGTCGCGCTCGATTTCCTGCTGCATGCGCACCACGCGCAAGCCGGCCTGCAGGCGCGCCAGCAGCAGCCGCGGATTGAGCGGTTTCGCCAGCGTGTCATCCGCCCCGGCATCGAACGCCTCGACCAGTTGATTCTCGTCGCCGGGCGCCGTCAGGACGAAAAGATAGATGGCACGCCCGGAGCGGGTTTCGCGCAGCGCCCGGGTGAGCGCGATGCCGTCCATGCGCGGCGCCGCGCGATCCACCACCATCATGTGCGGCTCGATCTGCAGCGCCGCCTGCAGGCCCGTCTCGCCGTCGGCGGCCTCGGCCACCTCGCAGCCCGCCGCCGCCAGCACGGCGCGCAGCGCCTGGCAGGTCGATGGATCGTTCTCGACCACCAGCACGCGCAGTCTGTCGGCCGGCGCCCCGGCGACGGCTTTTGCCGCCGGCGCCGGCTGAACCCCGGCCATCTCGTCGAAAGGCGGCAGGGGCTGCGAGACGACATTGAGCATGCCGGCCCACTCGCGCCACTCGCGCACGGCCCGGTCGCACAGCACGCCGAGCGCCTCGGCATCGATGACGGCCAGCCCGCCCAGCGCCTGCAGCCTCGCCAGTATCGGCGAACGGTCCTCCGCGGTCGCCAGGCACAGGTCGGCGATCTCCCGCGACAGCGCCAGCAGCCGGACAATCCGGCGTTCCCGGCTGCCCTCGGGAAAGCCGCAGTCCTCGCCGGCCTCGTGCCGGCCGACGGGATCGGCGAATGTCTTCGGCAGGCCCCAGTCGGCCAGCATGGCGGCCGACAGCTCGCTGTGCGTCATGGCGAAGGCCTCGCCTTCCATGCGGATCAGGTCGCCGCTGCGCTCCTTCGATGCCGCGCGCAGGATCCGCGCGTACTCGTCCGAGTACAGCGTGGCCAGCGCCAGTTCTCCGATGCGTGCCAGCAGGCCGACCGAAAAGGCCTCCTCGGGCTGCACCACCCGCGTGTGCTGGGCCAGCGCCTGCAGCGCGATGCCGCAGGCGAGCGAGGCCGACCAGAAGCGCTCGTAGTCGAATTCCCTGCAAGTGCCCTTGCGGTACTGCGAGAGCAGGGAGAGGCCGAGGGCGAGATTGCGCACCGCAGGCATGCCGAGCACGACCATGGCTTCCTGCACCGAGACAACGGGACGGCCGGGATTGGCACTGACGGAATTGGCGGCCTTGATGAGGCGGCCGACGAAGGCCGGATCCGACTTGATGATGCGCGCCAGCTCCGCCATCGAGGCATCCTCCCGCTGCGTCAAGCGCAGAATGGCCAGCGCCACGCCCTTGGGGGACGGCAGTTGGCCGGAGGCCCTGAGTTGCTCGAATTT
>Ga0209476_10003626_pt1 | contig 10142 bp, 9 predicted proteins | sample KloWWTrecipitate_FD_187179 | JGI IMG/M metagenome (GOLD analysis project Ga0209476, IMG submission 187179) | Active sludge microbial communities from Klosterneuburg, Austria, studying microevolution and ecology of nitrifiers - Klosterneuburg... | ecosystem: Engineered > WWTP > Aerobic digester >...
ATATCGCCCGCCCATGCTGGCCGAGATGCGGGAGACCTCGGTGTCATAGACCCGCAGGTCGCCCCGTCCGGTCTCTTGCAGCCCGATGGCGAAGATGCCACCAATCAGCAGAGCGATGGACAGCACTGTCGCGGCGCGACTGCGGGCGATGGCATGCAGCGCGCCTGCCGCCGCGTCGATGGCGCGGGCCAGACCCACAAGGATCGGCCGCGCGGCCAAGCCCGGGGCGTCCGTGTCTAGTTGCGCCATCGATCAACCCACCACGATTTGAACCCGCTCGCCGTTTTTGCCCTCATGGACATCGACGACAAACGGTTCATTCTTGAAGTCGGCCTGGCTCAAGACCGCGAGCACGTCATCGACCACGGTTCGCTGCAGCGCGGGTATGAAGCGCCCAAACACGCGGATGAGCCAGCCAACCGGCCGGAGCGGGAGCGGCACGCTCAGATTGATCCGGCGTGGCCAGCGCTCCTCGCCCGTGTCAATCCGGACATGCGCCCAGGGCGCCTGGGCGCTGATCAGCCCAATCGCGGCGATGGCGACACCCAACAAGGTCAGAGGGCTGAGGCAGAGCACGGACAGGAACGCCCCAAACCAACCGGTCGTCCACAGCCCGATGAAGACCGCCGAGAAGAGCAGGGCGAGCGCGGCGCCTGCGGCGGTGAGGGCCACCCATGCATAACGGAAGGAGCGCGGAATCGCGGGCGATGGCGCGCGAGGCGGGAGCACATCGGCTTTGGCCTCGGCGCGCGTCGCCGGCTCGGCCAGGGGCTGAGCCTCGGTATACGGGGCGGCGGTCTCGCGCTGCATGGCCTCGAGAATACGCAGGCCTTCCGCGGCTGTCAGCTCGCCCCGATCGATCATCTCCAGGACGTCGCTGCGCTGTTGATCGTTCATGGTCATGGATAGGGCCCGCGACGGTCAGCCGTCAAGCGCGCGCAACAGCAGTTCGGCCTGTTCGACCGTTATCTTCTTCTGTTCAACCATACGCAGGATGGCCATCCGCTCTTCGTCGCCGACTGGCTGATGGGGAGGGGTGGCATCCGCGAGATCGGGGCCCGCGGGCCGGCGCAAAGGCATTGAGGGCCCAGGCGGAGCGGTTGGGGCTGGCGGCCCGCCGGGGGAGGGCGGCGGGGTCGCCCACGACCAGCTCCAATTCGCGCTTCGACGCGCCGCCCGTTCCGTCTCGCGCTCGACGATGCGCTGGGCGCGCGCGGCTTCCTTTTCGGCCCGGCGGCGCGCCTTTTCGCCGGCCCGCTCGGCTGCCTTGCGAGCTCGATCGGCGATGCGCTCACCCAGGCTTCCCAGATGCCCAAGGCCCTCGCCAAACCGGTCAAAGCTGAAGCCCATATTGTCAAAGGCATCTTCGAGCCGATCAAAAACGAAGTCGAAATTGACATCCGGCGCGGGCGATGGTTCGCGGGCCTCGAATGCTTTGTTGCGGATCGACACGCTGCCGCCGGCTGAAAGAGCGATCGAAGCCGCGCCGGTGCCCAGGATCATCTCCCGGGCGCCCCGGCCATCCGTCACCGAGATCCGCGCGTTGGCGGTGTCCGCGAATTGGCAGTTGATGCTGCCTCCCGCGCTCACCCGGTAGTTCTCGCCTGGCGCCGGGTTCATGCGGAACTCACCGCTGCCGCCGATGGACAGATTGCTGGCCAGCTCGACCTCGCTGAAGCGGACCGATCCCCCGACCGAATCGCCGATGAAGCGCCCCTCGATTTCGCGAAGCTCGATGCTGCTGCCGACGGCGTTGATGGCCACATTGCCCGAAACACTCTGGGCAAAAACGGCACCCCCGACGCTGCGAGCAACGAGGGAGCCGCTGACCCCGCGCGCATCGAGGCGGTTGCCGACCGCATCAATGATGGTGTCGCCGACATCGCGCAGGCGCAGGTCATCACCCACGCCGCGCACCTGGATGCTTCCCGCGATCTCTTCGATGTGGGCGCTGTTGTTTGCGCGTTCTATCAAGAGCGTGCCGCCCCGCGGCATGTTGATCCGGCAATCTCCGCGCGTGCGGACCTTGATCACCGCGTCTTCCTGGGCTGCGTCACCTGGGTCGTCGAACTCGATATTGACGACGAGCTGATCCCAGCCCATGACGATGACATCGTTTCGGCCATTGACGACAACGGTCGGGTTGGCGGTCGTGTTGAAAGTTTGAGATCCCATGTCATCACCTCACGGTTACGCGTCTGCCTTGCCGCGCAGGACCTGCATCGCCTGTTCGGACGATATCCTGCCCTTGTCCAGGTCATCCAGGACGCGCCGCCGATCCTCATCCGAAAGGCGCTGCGGCTTGTCTTCCTCGCGCGACGGTTCGAACCCCATTGCCCGAATGACATCCTGCAGCCGTGAGCGCAGGGTGGGATAGGACAGGCTGAGTTCCACCTCGAGCCGGTTCATCTTTCCCTCGCACTTGAGGAAAGCGCGGACGAAGTCGATCTGTTCGGCGCTGAGCCCGGGAAATGGGCTGAGGGCCGGGGTGAAGCGGCCGCCAAGCGTCGTGTCGCAGGCGGGGCAATGCGCTTCCGTGACGACCAATTCGCCCGAGCAGATGGGGCAGGCGGCGGGCAATGCGTTCATGAGGTCCTCCAGGTGGCGGCAGTGTTTGACGCTGGCTGAATGGGGTTGGCTGCGTAGCGCGCCCGTATGGCCTCGGAAATGCGCTCCAACGCGGACGCCAGCGCGATCAGCCGGGCGCCGTTTCGGCTGCCCGCCCCCACGCGGTAACGTCGCGTCTTGGCTGCAGCGTCGAGCAGCTCCTGGTGTCGCCGTTCAAAGTGCCCGACGTAATTCTGAAAATCGACCATTCTCGCCCTCCCTGAGTGTCACCCCACTGAATCGGGTAACCATCCTGTGAACTTAAAGAACAATACGACGAAGATTCAGATTTGTCAATATGTATTTCAATAAACTTTAGGAAGTTCCAAAGAATATCAATATCGATCAAAGTGCAACCATAACGACGCAGATCGGCGAATCGAAGCGAGAATGCGCGTTTAACGCGACACCAACGCCACTCCAGCAGTCACCCGCTACCGTAAACAAGATTTTCTGCGCGCGGTTACGATGAGATATCAAAGAGAGGAGATGTCCCAATGGCAATGAACCTAAACACTTATACCGAAAAAGCTCAGGAGGCGCTGCTCAAGGCCCAGGCCGTTGCCGTCGAGAACGGCAATTCGCAAATTGAACCGGAGCATCTGTTGAATGCGCTGTTGACCCAGGAGGGCGGGATCACCCCGGCCGTCATTACGGCCGCCGGCGGCAGTCCGACCCGGATCAATGACCTGATCGAACGCGAAGTGCGGGGCAAGCCCAAGGTCAGTGGATCAACATCGACGCCCACGTTGTCGCGGGACGTCAGCCGCATGACGGATGTGGCCGAGGCTGAAGCGAAACAGATGCGCGACGATTTTGTCAGCACGGAGCATCTGTTGATGGGTCTGGCCCAGGCCGGCAGTGGGTCCCGCCCGGCGGCGGCGACTCGCATCTTGAATGAGGGCGGCATTACCCGAGACAGTATTCTCAAAGCCCTGGTGCAAGTTCGCGGCAGCCAGCGCGTGACTTCCGCTCAGCCGGAAGGCACTTACCAGGCGCTCGAGAAATATGGGCGCGATCTGACCGAGGCCGCCCAGCAGGGCAAACTAGATCCCGTGATCGGCCGCGACGAGGAAATTCGCCGGGTCATTCAAATTCTGTCCCGCCGGACCAAGAACAATCCAGTCCTGATCGGCGAGCCCGGGGTGGGAAAGACCGCCATCGCCGAGGGCCTCGCCCAGCGTATTGTGCGGCGAGACGTGCCCGAGGGCTTGAAGGAAAAGCGCATCATCTCGCTGGATATGGGCGCGCTCATCGCCGGGGCCAAGTACCGGGGCGAGTTCGAGGAGCGGCTCAAGGCGGTCCTCAAGGAAGTGACCTCGAGCAATGGCGGGATCATTCTCTTCATCGACGAACTGCACACCGTCGTCGGGGCGGGCAAGGCTGAAGGCGCGATGGACGCCGGAAATCTGCTCAAGCCGATGCTGGCCCGCGGCGAACTGCACTGCGTCGGCGCGACGACGCTCGACGAGTATCGCAAGCACATCGAGAAGGACGCCGCCCTCGAGCGCCGATTCCAGCCGGTCGTCGTCGACGAGCCCAGCATCGACGACACGATCAGCATTTTGCGCGGGCTGAAGGAGCGCTACGAGATCCACCACGGGGTGCGGATTCAGGACGCCGCCGTGATCGCGGCAGCGACGCTGAGCGCGCGCTACATCAGCGATCGGCAACTGCCCGACAAGGCCATCGACCTCATCGACGAGGCCGCCAGCCGGGTCAAGATGGAGATCGACAGCAAGCCCACCGCCTTGGACGAAATTGACCGGCGCGTGCTTCAGCTGGAAATCGAGCGTGAGGCGCTGAAGAAGGAAAGCGACTCCGCCTCGCTGGAAAGGCTGCAGCGGATCGAGGGCGAAATTGCCAGCGAGAAAGAGAAGGGGAACGCCCTGCGCGCGCAGTGGGAGACCGAGAAGAAGGCCATCCAGTCCGTGCGCGGCCTGCGCGAGCAGATCGAGGCGACCCAGGTCAAGATCGAACAGGCTGAGCGCAGCGCCGATTTGGCCGAGGCCGCCAAACTGCGCTACGGCACATTGCTCGACTTGCAGAAACGCCTGCAGCTCGCCCAGAACGCCGAAGGACCCACCGGCGCGCGGCTGTTGAAGGAAGAAGTCGGGCCCGACGAAATCGCCGCCATTGTCAGCCGCTGGACGGGCGTGCCGGTGTCGAAGATGCTGGAGGGCGAATCCGCAAAACTGGTCCGGATGGAAGAGCGCCTGCGCGAGCGGGTGATTGGCCAGGACGAGGCCCTGCGGGTGGTCTCTGGCGCGGTCCGTCGCGCGCGGGCCGGCCTGCAGGACCCCAACCGCCCAATCGGCTCCTTCATTTTCCTGGGGCCAACGGGCATTGGCAAGACCGAAACGGCCAAGGCCCTGGCCGAGTTTCTGTTTGACGACGAGCAGGCGATGATCCGGATCGACATGAGCGAGTATCAGGAGAAGCACACCGTGTCGCGCTTGATCGGCGCGCCGCCGGGCTATGTGGGCTACGACGAGGGCGGCCAGCTCAGCGAGGCGGTCCGGCGCAAGCCCTACAGCGTGGTGCTCTTTGACGAAATAGAGAAGGCTCACCCGGAGGTCTTCAATGTGCTGCTCCAAGTGCTGGACGACGGGCGGTTGACCGACGGGCAGGGCCGCACGGTGAACTTCAAGAACACCGTCATCATCATGACCAGCAACCTGATCCGGGGTGTGCCGGAGGAGTTGGAGATCGGGCCGGACTCAGATCGGCGCGCGGCATCGGCCCAGCGGGACTGGGTGTTGCGCGAGTTGCAAAAGCACTTCCGGCCGGAGTTTCTCAACCGAATCGACGACATCGTCATGTTCCGCCGGCTGGGCGACGCGGACCTGATCCGGATCGTCGATGTCCAACTGTCGAAGCTAATGAAGCGGCTGGCCGAGCGCAAGCTCAGCCTGGTGGTCACACCGGCGGCGCGGGCGTATCTAGCCCATGCCGGCTACGACCAGCAGTTCGGCGCGCGCCCGCTCAAGCGGGCGATCCAGAACGAGTTGCAAGACCCGCTGTCGATCAAACTGCTCGAGGGCCGCTATCGCGAAGGCGACACGGTCACGGCGGATGCGGGTGATGATGGTATCGAGTTAGGGTGACCGGGGACCTTTTCACCACAAAGGCACAAAGGCACAAAGAATTCTTTGTGCCTTTGTGGTGAAAGCCTGATTCGGCTATTCAGAATCACACGGGCACACCGAGCTCCGACGCAGTCTTCTCGATCTCGGCCCAGGTGGCCTCGGGCAGGGGTACCCCATCCCTGAGCCGGGCCTCGCGCGAGCGCCATTCGGGATCGCCCGGGAGCAGCACTTCCGAAACGCCCTGCGCGGGCTGAGAGCTGGCCACCTTGGCGCAGAAGGCTTCAACCCGCTCGAGATACTGATCGCGTGGGGTGAAGTCCTCGATGTTGAAGGCCATGATGACGGTCCCGTTGCCGGCCAAGAAACCTGAGGCAAAGCCGGGCAGACAGGAGGGACCGAGACCGGACAGGCCGCCGCCGAGCAGCTCCGCCATCACGCTCAGGCCGGACCCTTTGTGCAGCCCGAAGGCGACGAGGGAGCCCCCGTCATAAAACGCCTTGGGTTCGACCGTTGGCGCGCCGTGGACGTCGACGATGTTCCCGGGTGGAACCTGCGCCCCTTTCGCGAGCGCGACCCGGACCTTGCCCTCGGCCACGCCGGCCGTGGCGAAATCGACCAGGACCGGGCGCTTGCCACTGAGGCGCGGCACAGCGAAAGTCACCGGATTTGTGCCGAACACGCGTGCTCGCCCGCCGAAAGGCGCGACAGCCGGCCCGGCGTTGCAGGTGGCAAACGCAAGCATCCCTGCGTCGGCGATCATCGCCGCGTACTCGCCCAGCCGCCCCACGTGATTGCAGTGGTCGATGGCCACCGCCGCGACACCGGTGTCGGCGGCGAGGGCGATGGCCGTGCGGGTGGCCAGGCGCGCGGCGGGCTGGCCCCAGCCCCAATGGCCATCCACCCGGCGCATGGCGAGCCCGGGCCGGCGAGGTGTGTCGAGGGTGGCCCGGGCGGCCGCCAGAACCTTTCCGTCTTTGGCCATCCTGGCATATTGGGGCAGGCGCATCACCCCATGCGAATCGTGGCCGCACAGGTTGCCCTCGACGAGTGACTCGGCGACATCGTTGGCAAGCTCGGGCGGTGTGCCCACCGCGCCGATGACGGCGCGCGAAATCTCCAGCAGACGGTCAGATGAAATCGTAATCATGCGAGTTAGCCCTTGACTGAGCCCGCGGTCAGTCCCTGCACAACGAAGCGCTGCACCAGCATGTACAGAACAAGTACGGGCGCCGTCGCAAGGATCGCGGCGGCCATGAGCTGGCCCCACAGCAGGATGTCGGCGATCTGGAAGCTGTACAACCCGACTGGGATGGTCTTGAGCTCACTCCTGGTCGCCATGACGGCCGCATAGAGGAACTCGTTCCATGAGTTGGTGAAGCTGAAGATGAAGGCGGTGACAAGCCCGGGCGCCGAGAGCGGCAGGATGATCCGCCCAAGGACGCCCAGGCGCGAGCAACCGTCGATTCGCGCAGCGTCCTCCAGTTCCATCGGAATGGTCCGGAAGTAGCCGAGCAGCATCCAGGTGCAAAAGGGCACGTTGAAGGTTTGATAAGTCAGGATCAGCGCCCACAGCGAATTCAGCAATCCGAGGTTGGCAATGATGAGATACAACGGGATGAAGAGAAGCGAGCTCGGCACGAGATACATGAACAGAACCGAACGGGCGAGGGCATTGCTGCCGAAGAATCGCAAGCGGGCCAGACTGTAGGCGGCCAGCGTCCCAATCACGAGGGCGATCGCGGAGCTGGCGACACCGACGAAGACGCTGTTGGTCACCCAGGTCGTCATATTCGTGCTGCCCAGCACAATCCCGTAGTTATCGAGGATCAGATTGACCGGTGTCAGCATGCCTTCTTTGTTGTAGACGTCCTTCTGCGTGCGAAGGGAGGTCAGCACCATGTAATAGAAGGGAAACGACACGACCAGCACATAGACGGCCAGCAACCCGTACAAACGGATGCGATTGGGGAGGGCGCGCAGGCGCTTCATCATCATTCGTTCTCGCTCCGCATGATGAGTGGCGAGAGCGCCATGATCATGACAATGAGGACCGGGGCCAATAGAAACGAAATTGCGGTGGCATAGCCGATCCGGCTGCCCTCGAAGCCGACCTTGTAGGCGTAGGTCGCAAACAGGTGGGTGGCATAGGCCGGGCCACCGCCCGTCATCAGGAACACGATCTGGAAGTCGTTAAAGGTCCAAATCGTGGAGAGCATGGCTGTCACCGCGAGCGTGGTCCGGATGCCGGGCAGGGTGACGTTGAGAAACTTTTGCAGGGCGGTTGCGCCGTCGACATCGGCGGCTTCGTAAAGATCGGCCGGAATAGCCTGCATGGCCGCCAGCAGCGCGACCCCAAAAAACGGGAAGCCGCGCCAGATGTTGGTGGCGACGACGGCCCCCAGCGCGGTTGCTGATTCAGCCAACCACGCGATCGGAACATCGATCAGCTTCAGGTTTAGCAGCACGTAATTGATGACACCCGCTGTGCCGTCATACATCCAGCGCCAGGTGAGCGCGGTGACGAAGGTCGGGGCCACCCAGGGGAACAGCAGCCAGCCCCGGAACATGCCCCGAAAGCGGATGCGCTGATTCAGAATCAAGGCCATGACCATCCCGAAGATGATCTTGCCTGTTACCGAGGCGAGGGTAAAGACCAGGCTGTTTGTGACGACAGTCCGGAAGCGCCGGTCATCGGTCAGCAGTTCAATGTAGTTGCCCAGCCCGATGAACGGGCCCTGCACCCCCAGCATGCGATCCTGCAGGCTGATGCCAAAGGCGTTCGCAATAGGGTACATCAACAGGCCGAACGCGACCAGCATCAGCGGGATAAGCAGGGCATAACCCAGCGGCGCATCCCGGCCAATGCGCTTCGCCAGCGATGTCTGCGGTACTCGAGTGGAGGGCGCGGCCATGAGGTAGGTGGCGGGCGCGCCGGATTGCCGAAGGCAATCCGGCGCGCCCGCCGAGCTGGATTAGGGGTTGAATTGCTTGTAGATCTTGGTCATCTTGGCCTCGGTCTCCTTGATGGCGTCATCAATCGACACCTTCTCGACCAGGACCTTGGTGACCATCTCGGCCATGCTGTGGGTGCGCCACGACTCCAGCGCCCACAACGTAGTCGGGCCAGGGTGTCCGACCGCAACAACGTCCGGGAGCTGGCTGATCAGGGTCTTGTTGAACGGATCGTCCCACATGGGCAGCTTCTGCAGATCCTTGTAGAACGGCATGTAGTTCGTGCCTGCCGCTTCGACGATGCGCTTCTGGCTGCCGACTGAGACCAGATCGCTCAGCAAGTCCTTGGCGAGTTCCAGGTTCTTGCCGCCCTTGGGAATCATCATGCCGTAGACATACTGCACCATGACGCGCCCCTTCGGGCCCTCGGGCATCGGCACGATGTAGGTGCGCTTGAGCAGATCCGGGTCGTCCTTGCGCATGGCGGCAATGATTGAGCCCGTGTTCTGGACGATGGCGGCGCTGCCGGTGAGATAGGCCTTGTTGTTGCCCGCATCGTCCCAGGTCACGGCATCCTTGGGGATGTAGCCCTTGTCATAGGCGTCCTTGAGCATCTTGAGCACAGTCCGCGTGCCGTCGTTGTTGAGGTTGGGAGTCTTGCCGTCCTCCGCGTAAGGCGAAGCGCCGTACGAGGCCAGGAAGCTGAGCGTGGCGATTTCCGAGTCGTATGACGGGGTGCCGAACTGGACGCCCCAGGCCCAGGTCTTGCCCGGGTTGTTAATCTTCTCCGACACGGTCATGATGTCCGCCCAGGTCTTGGGCGGCTGGAGGCCGGCGGCATCGAAGATGTCCTTGCGCACGTAAAAGACCTCAGTCGCGCCGTAGGTCGGGACGGCCCACTGCTTGCCGCCGATGGTGACGGCTTTGACAGGCTTCTCGAGCAACCCGCCACCCTGCGCGTTCATCTTGGCGATGACGTCGCCGACATCCTCGAGCAGCCCGAGGCTGTGGAGCTTGGGCATCCAGTCGGACGAGGCCCAGACCATCACATCTGGGAGGGTCTTGGTCTCGATGGCCGCGTTGAACTGGGGAGCGAGTACCGTTGAGAGGTCCTGGACCACCGTCAAGTCAACGTTCTTGGCTGCCGCCCACTTGGTGACGATGTCCTTCTGGGCGGCATCGGCCTCGGGGGTGAAGCTCTTGGCAAGCCAGATCGTCAGCTTGGGTTTCGCCGCGGCTGGCGCGGCCGTGGCTACAGGCGCGGCTGGTTTGGCAGCCTCGGTGGGCTTGGGAGCCGCGGGTGCGGCTGTTGGCGCCGCGGGCGGTGCGGCGGCGGGGGCTCCGCAAGCTGCCAAAATGGCGGCTGCCACGAGCCCGATGGAGAGTATGCGAAATCGACCTGACATGGGTTCCTCCTGTTGGTATTTCGGACGAAATATTGTCGACAGTTTACTAACAAACCAGAATTGCGCAACGGGGGGGTGTCTGCGTACG
>Ga0209476_10003628_pt1 | contig 10142 bp, 18 predicted proteins | sample KloWWTrecipitate_FD_187179 | JGI IMG/M metagenome (GOLD analysis project Ga0209476, IMG submission 187179) | Active sludge microbial communities from Klosterneuburg, Austria, studying microevolution and ecology of nitrifiers - Klosterneuburg... | ecosystem: Engineered > WWTP > Aerobic digester...
AGAGATATGAAACATCCGATGTTCTTGAGAAAAAGAGATATGAAACATCTGATGTTCTTGAGATCACTGTTGATGGTATGATAGATTGTCCCGGATGTAAAGATCTTTCTTACACTGCTTCGGTAAATACTAATTATATATGTGCTGGGTGTAATGGGAGTAGAAGGGTCAAATTTGGTGGAAGTGAGTATCTCAGTACTAACCGAAGTAGGTCGTCCTATATACCAAAAATTTTTTTTCTCAATTAGATGAAAGATTTATTCACACCAATGACCCCATCAATTCTTAACGGATCTAGGACCCAGATGCGAAAAATTGTGGATATGGAACATATTGACTATGTTGGAGGGTCTGGGTTAGAAAATGACCCACGATCTTGGGGATATGAAGACCCTAAAGTTGGATGTGGAGTATATTTAACTCTTGATGATGGAATCAAATGTCCATATGGAAAAGTTGGTGACCAATTTAGAATTGGACAAATTCAAGTTGAAATAATCAATATTCGAGTGGAAAGGATTAATAGTATTAGTGAGAAAGATGCAATATCAGAGGGAATATCCTCAATAGGATGGCTTGATGATAAAGAAACCTATTGGAGAACACAAGATGGTGGGGCTTGTTATAATCCAATCGGATCTTTCAGATCTTTTTGGGAAGTGGAAAATGGAAATGAAAGTTGGGTCAGCAATCCGTGGGTATGGGTAATAGAATTTAAAAAATATGAATAAAATTATCAACTTTTTTCTTGAAATTTTGAATAGATCCAGAGATGTCCAAAATTTCAAGATGGTATATCACACTATAGTAATACCGAATATTGGTCGTGTTAATAAAAATGGCCGTATATACACGATGGAATCTATAGAAAAAATGTGGGGGGAGTTCAAAAATATGTATGGTCAGATTGATAATCCGACCACTGATAATATCCAACTACATAATATATCTCATCAGATACATAGAACTTTTATACACAATAATGATCTATGGGCTGAGTATTCTATTTTGAATAATGACAATGGTAAAGGGATATATGATCTATTCAAATTTAATATTGGATTTCTAAGACCAATGGGACGAGGTAATATTATTGATTCAGTAGTCAAAGATTATGAATTGATATCGTTTAACTTTCTTGATACTGATTCATTTAAATCTAGTAGTTTTATAAACATTAATCCATGATAGAATTAATTAAAAATGAATATAATACTTATTTGGGGGATTTGATCCACTACTATAAGTTGGTAACTGAGAAAATGCCAAATGCTTATGCTCCATATCATAATGTGGGTCATGTGTTACATGTTTTTTCAGAAACATATGATGGGTGTATTAAAATGAATATAAGCAAAAGAGAGATGCGTAATTTACTAATATCAGCTCTTATGCATGATTATGGACACATGTCCAAGAAAGGGGACGATAGTTTAAATATTAGTACTGCTATTGCATATTTAAGAGAGTATGTACTTGATATTGATAGACCACATTTAACATATATTGAAGATGTGATCAGGTCAACAAAATATCCTTATTCAGATGAGTTATTCAGTGAATCACAATTAATCGTAAGAGATGCTGATAAATCACATACCTTCTCTTCTGAATGGATACAAATAATAATTTATGGTCTTGGAAAGGAATTGGATCTATCCGGAAATAAAATGATAGAAATTCAAAAGTTATTCATGGAAAATCTCGAATTTCAAACAGAGTGGGGTAAAAATAAATTTAATAAGTTAATACAACCAAGAATTGTGGAGATTGGTGAAATGATAGATGTTATCTAGACCTCGATCGTGTCTGGGATTGGAACTTGATCTTACCACTGTGTCAAATACACATCATATAATCTGTAGCAATCATCACATCCATGATCATCATCACATCCACATCTTTCATATCCTCCTTCAGTGTCCCTGAGAATTATATCACCCTCCGTATTTATTCCAGAGTTCGATAACATACGACTCTCGGTATCGTAGAATGCAAATGTATCAACATAAGGATAGTCAGTAAAATCCCCACCATTATCGATCTTTATTACTATCTTGGATTTGTGTCTAGTTCCCTTGAATATGAAATTAAAGTATGATTCTAGATCATAATTATTTAAAACTTCTCTTCTGGCCCACCCTTCTTTATCAGAATATGATTTGAATTTGTTAATATCAGAGTCCTTCGTGACATATACCCTATCCATTACCCACTTAGGATCAAATCCTCCAATATCACTCTCAGATTTATAGACCTTCCAAACAAGAGCCCTCCCAATTAATTTCCCAATTGGATCCAACAAGATCAACATTTTACACTGATCAGGATTTTTCGTATATATGTCAAAGTATTCCTCACACTCTTTAAATTTCATACAAGACCCACCTAAAACACCATCAATAGATGCATATGTATCTTGATTATAATATTTTCTTATATCCTCGCCACTTACAACTTTAAATTCTTCTCCTTTTCCAGATACCAAGGACTTCCATATATTAACAAATTCTTCTATATCTTTATCAGTTAAATGGTTGTGGGTCCCCATAAATTTTAGAAATTGCCTAACGAACCTTCCTATTTTTATCTCAGATCTTCCTTTAAGATCAAAGTATTCAGATTTTTTTACCTTAGTTTCAATCTTATTAAATGATTTATCTGACATAAATGAGATCATATCGTCTTTGTCTTTTACAATATCCAAGTAATTTTGACTATAGGTAATATCATCATCACCCTCTTCTAGAACATCTAGAATGAGCATAGAAATTTCACTATCATATTTATTCGAAATTTTTTTTATGATATTCTTAAATTCTTTAGACATCACTAATTTATTTTCTAAAAGAAGTTCTATCTTGGACTCTAGAAACATATCATAATACTTTTTTAACATACCATATATATTAAACATTTTTATCAAAAAGGATAAAATTACTATGATAAATAAATTATATAGTAGTGAGTCAATTCCTAATGAACTATATAGAAATATAATTGTTGATATCATGAAAGCGAGTCTTGAGGTGGCAAAATATGAAAGAGGAGGACCACCTTCACACATTCAATTATCAAAAAAATATATTGATATACTACACAATACCCCTAATGGAAGTTTTGCACTAGAATCCACTAAAAATTTAAACAAAGAATGTATAGGTATAATATGTGGATTGAAAGTTATACTTAATTCAGAAATAGGAGATGGGTTTGTTGTAACAAGAGAGGAGGATGGTTATCAGATTAGAAAAAGTTTTATTTGGAAGTAGAATCTATTACACTAGAAGGTGAACAAGGTGACCCGGCTGGGACCATTAAAGTTACTGCACATTTCAGAGATGGGACAAGTGATAAGTTGATAAGCACATGTGCGAATAGTATCTACCACTGGGTTCGATTAGATAGTCCTGATATTATTCGATCTGCTCCTATCCCCGTGTTATTTAGTGAAGAAGATATCTATCGGATATCTGAGCAGAGCAGAACACAAGTTAAACAATTTGACTTAGGATCAAAGGAAGAAGAAGATGAGGCAAGACTAGAGCAACAATGGAGAGTAGATGGGATAAAGGAAGGACTCGAAATATCTAATGATCGTGCTATAAATATAGACCAACTGATGAAGGTAGTGGAAAATAGACTCAAGTATCACTTTAATGAAACTGAAGATGATTGGATTCCCATAATTCAAGATTTTTATAAATCTCTTATCGAAGTAATAAAATATAGAGTATGAACATGAACATTCCAAGATAATATTTCTGATCCTTCTTACCTCATGGTAGTAATACTCGTAATTTTTGTGCAGGATGTGTATTATATTTCAAGTGATACTGAAGACTCCATCAAAAGACGATGTTAGATATTCTTCCAAATATTATGATATTGATCATAGGAATCAATTAAAGATAATAATCCATATGGAATATATACTTGTATGACAACTTCAGAAATACGTAATATCTGTGAGGAATATAATATCAAGAATTATACTATCAATGATATGTCCATAAGTGTTGAAGGGGATGTTAATCTATCATATAGAAATCTAAAATCTCTTCCTATCAAATTTAAAGAAATCACTGGATATTTTAGCTGTCGTGACAATAAACTAATATCACTTAAAAATTGTCCTGAAACAGTGGGTGGTGATTTTTCTTGTGGTAATAATCAATTAACATCTTTGGAAGGGTGTCCTAAAACAGTAGGTGGTGGTCTTTCTTGCAGTAATAATCAATTAACCTCACTAAAAGGATGTCCTGAAACAGTGGGTGGTCATTTTTCTTGTAGTAATAACCAATTAACATCTTTAAAATATTGTCCTGAAACAGTGGGTGGTGATTTTTATTGTAGTTATAACCAATTAACATCTTTAAAATATTGTCCTGAAACAGTGGGTCGTGATTTTTTTTGTAATTATAATCAAATAACTAACTTTGATGGACTTCCTGAATTCTTTGAAAGGCCAATTTCTTTACATAGAAATCCTGTCCATGAGATCTATGAATTATTCAAAGAAGATCATAGATGCATTTATTGGATAAGGGAATTTGGTGTCATCCAAGGTGATGAAGTTGTTAGAGACAGACTTGAAGAAGTCTATCATACACTAGGTATGGATATTCCGAAGGATATTAAATTAGGAAGTTATAAATTAAGTTAGTTAGAAAGTTAGAAATTTTTTCACATATTTGTACGAGAAAGTAATACCATTCACCAAACTTCAAATTGAGGAGATCTGTCACAGAATAGATGTTCGTCAAGAAACTATTTGATGAGGATCCTAGTAGCGCAGACAACTTTGAATCTAAGGAAGGATCACTTAACAATTTAAAGTTAAAGATATTATCAAAGTCAATGGATTTTAGTATCGAAGAAGTGGAATTTCATGATCACAGAGTTTGAGACTTGTGTAGACATAGGGTGGTCTAACATGCACAGTGAAGGTCCAACAAAAGTTAATGGATATATTAACTCGATGGAGAATGCGATCTCCAAATCAAAATCAACACTAACCAAATGAATAATTCAAACAATAATGTATTATACCGGACAACAATTCAACCAAGGACGTACTAAACATACAGATGCATGCTTAGATAAAATTCTTAAATTATATTTTGGGATTTCGATCAATGATTTTTATAGTATGTCTGATAGTGAAAGGGACGAAATGGTTTCTAAACTAATTAGAAATTATAAAATAGAATTGATAAATAAAACATGACAAAATTAGAAAAGGTATTTTCACTATTTGTTGGTTCAGATGAAGTTCGCCCAATATTTTGGAAACCATGGAAATGCAATGGATATACTTACGCAACCAATTCTCATATACTTATTCGAGCGCCAAGTGATCAATGTGACTTTGAATCAAGTGAGAATGAAAAATCACCTAAGTGTGATCACTTTTTTATCAACCAAACAATGGACTATGTGTTGCCGATAAAAAGTATAGATATCGAAAAGTATAGAACAAAAGATGAATTGGAAGGATTTGATGAAGATGGTAATTGTATGGAATGTAGAGGATCAGGTGAGGTAAGATGGATATACAATTGTCATTCAATGAATGGTGAGTGTCCTGAATGTAAAGGATCGGGAATAGGAACAGTTCAGAATCATAGAAAGACAGGACATAAAATTTTTGAAAATGTGCTTATTAAAATAATTGGGTCTGGAAATTTGGAACCGACGTATATAAAGATCCAAAATTTTAGCAAAGTTATGGAGGTTGCTAAAATTCTTGGAACTGATCTTATATTGAAAGACAACAAGACATCAAGTTCACCAGTAGTGATGAAAGCTGGAATTTGTGAAATGTTAGTAATGCCTGTAATCTCTCAAGATAAAATATTAAATGGTTCTATCATCGATCTATCGCCCGATATGTCATTAAAATCTTAATGACATCGGGAATTATAAATTATATATGTGATCAATATGGAATAAGTAATTATTCCATCAATGAAGATATGTCCGTATCCGTTGATGGGGACGTTTTTCTATATAAGATGGATCTTATTGAAATACCGATAAAATTCAAAAAAGTAAGTGGATATTTTGATTGTAGTTGTAATGGTCTTACATCACTGATCAACTCTCCGATCGAAGTTCTAGGATCATTTAACTGTGGTAATAATAACTTAAGATCACTTAAACATTGTCCTGAATATGTGGGGGGTAATTTTCAATGTATTAATAATAAAAATGGATTATCATCTCTTAAAAATTGTCCAAAATATGTTGGTAAGGATTTTCTTTGTGGATATAACAAATTGCCATCTTTAGAAGGGATAGGAAGTATTGATGGTCACTTAGTATGTGATGGTAATGATCTAACATCTTTCCGTGGGTGCCATGACCTAATTTGTAATATCTATTGTCATAGAAATAATATAACCAGCTTTGAAGGTCTATCAGAATTTTTTGAACAAACGATAAATTTATCCAATAATCCATTAGATGAAATATATTCTTTATTCAAAGATCCAAGGTGCATTTATTATCTCAAGGAATATGATGTTATACGAAATATGACTATTGTTCAAGACAGACTTGAAGAAGTATTCTATACACTTAATATGGAAGTTCCCAACTATTTTAATCTAAAAAACTACAAATTAGTATGAGATGGTATAAAAATAAAGATGGTAAAAGGAGAAAAAGAAAATTTTTCGCCTTATTTCCTATCCAATGTAAAAGAGAATGTAGATGGATGGAAATGGTCACAATAAGTGAAATATATATTAGTGACTGGGATAGATGGATCATAGAAAAGTTTATAGATGATGATTATGATGATTTGAATCCAATAATTAAGGAATCACCTATAGAAAATGGACTTAATTTATTAAAAGTAAATCATGCTGGATCTATGGAGTTGAAAAATGGAAAGGTAATAAATTATGGCGTGATAAGAATAAGGGGGAATGAGTTAGTTTATTTAACAGGAAAAGGACTTCGAAAAATGCGGGAATCAAATATAAATGGCCCATCAAAGAAAATTGAGAATGAGCAAAGACTAATGGAATTGGGTGAAATTAATACAATTGAACTTGATGATATTAAGAGAGTAATATTTTAAAGACATGGTGGAAGTAAGATATTGTAAAACATGTAAAATGGAAATAAAACATGACATACACTCATATGATGAATTGACTGGATGTAGAATAGAAGGAATAGGTGATTGGATATATTCAGGATTTGGACTGGATAAAGTTAAAATGTATGTTTGTCAAAAATGTGATCATAAAACAAAGAAATAGATCTGAAATCAAGTCATAGGTTGTAGTAATTCTCATTTTCCAAAAGAATATATATTAGTATGATCAAAAGATTTAGTCTATTTGAATCCCAACAAAATATAAAAGACCTATGTGATACGTATGGAATTAGACACTATACAATTCATAGTGATAACTCTATCTCAGTTAATGGGGATGTGGACTTGAGTGGGGTGTATGACTATACAATTCATAGTGATAACTCTATCTCAGTTAATGGGGATGTGGACTTGAGTGGGGTATTTAGACTCAGAGACATGTCAATTCCCAATGAATTGCCCATAAAATTCCGAGAAGTATCTGGATATTTTAATTGTTGTAATAGTCAATTGACATCTCTTTATAATTTCCCTAATGTAATTGGAGATAGTTTAGACTGCAGTATGAATAGACTAACTTCTTTAGAATATTGTCCTAAAGAAGTTGGTGGTCATTTTTATTGTCATGATAATTATTTAGAAAGTCTTGAGGGATGTCCTGAGGTAGTTGGGGATTTTCGACTCAATAATAATAGATTAATATCTTTAAAACATGGTCCAAAAAAGTGTGGTAGTTTAAATTGTAGTTATAATAAGATAGAATCTTTAGAAGGATGTCCTGAAATAATATCTGGATTTGCTGATTTTAATAATAATAAGATATCTAATTTTGATGGACTTCCTGAATTTTTTGAGCAAGGTATAAGTTTATATAATAATCCAATCAATGAAATATATAGGTTATTCTATGGTAAGTATTTTGAAAACCCCAACCCAGAGAAGTCTATCTACTACTTAAGAGAATTTGGTGTAATACAAGGAAATACTGTGGTGAGGGATAGGTTAGAAGAAGTTTTTCATACGTTGAGATTAGATATTCCTGACTATATTGAATTGAAAAGTTATAATTTGGTGTAGCATTGGAAATAAATAGTCTATCAAAAAGAAGTCTAAATCACTTAATATGTAAATAATGGGTTCTGATTAATGAAATGATAAGGATTGATAAATATATCAATGAAATGATAAGGATTGCCTCTATCAATATACCTATCTAAATATTCATTTCTAAGCTCATTTTTTGGATAAACAAGAGTTATTTCAAATCCCTCATCATTTAAAAGTCTCATCCCATCTGGTTCGGTTGAGATAAATATATAATCTACTTTACCAAAATTTTTAACATCTTCAATATATTCTCTGAACGACCCTAGTAATTATTAATATTTCCATTTCGATGTGAGTTATTTACAGTTTTTATTCATAAAACCAATCGTTTATCCATTCACACCCAAAAGTTCGGTTCCCATAATGTTGTCGAATTTTAACAAAACATAACCATCTTGTTTCATATTCTGCACTACTTCTCAATTTGCATGTTATTGGCAATAAAGCAAATGTTGTTAAAATTCTAGTATCTCCTATTTTTGGTGCTTTCCATTTCATTTTCCATTAATATTACTCCATTTTGCAATTTGGATTCATTTTGTACCAATAATCACTTTTATCTTCATCTTTTACAAATCTTATTGTATCCCCAATCTGCAAGCAACTGTAATAACCAAAAGAAGTTCGTTCTGTCCAACCATCACTAAAAGCGAGCATATACTTTGTGTATCCGGTACTTAAAGCAGTTGCATTTATCGTTTCAATGTTTTTAGATACTAATACTTTCAGTGATTCAACCTGTTTAGGATTTGGCTTTTCTTTTTGAGAACATGAGGCCAAACAGATAACTAATATACATATCAAATAACTTCCATATTTTTTAATTGTTTTCATTTTTAGTTTATTTATCAATGTTTCCAATTAATTTTATTTCTTTTTTCTCCATTATTTCTGTTTAAATCCACATTTCCACTTTATATGCTTCGTAATCGTAAAGGTTGCTGGAATAGTGTGACATTCCCTCACGAACACCATAATCAATTTCTTTTCCTGTGTTTAAGTTCTTGCTTTTCCAAGTCCAGTATCCTTCATCATCTCGAATAGGCAATGTGATTACTTCACACTTAATTCCCGTTCCGTATTCAAATTCGTAGTGTATATCACCTATTTTGACATTTTCGACAATCACATTGCCTTTAGTCATAGTTTTTCGCATCTAAATCTTTTTAATGTTTCTCGCTTACTTTTAGAACTTATATCTATTTATCATATATTCATACGGGAGATAGTTTACCCATTATCTCATCCATTTTAATTTAACAGCAAATATAAACATTTAAATTTATCATACAAGTATATATTCCTTTAAAGTAATGTTATTGGGAATGTCCATTCCTAGTGTATGATAGACTTCTTCGAGTCTGTCTCTAACAACTTCACCACCTTGTATGGCACCAAATTCCCTGATCCAATAGATGCATCTAGGATCTCTATTGAATAGTTTAAATATTTCATATACAGGATTTCCTAATAGATAAATTGGTTGTTCAAAGAATTCAGGAAGTCCATCAAAATTGGTTATTTGGTTTCTATAACAATTAAAATCACCACCCACTGTTTCAGGACAATACTCTAAGGATGTTAATTGATTATTACTACAAGAAAAAAAACCACCCACTGTTTCAGGACAATACTCTAAGGATGTTAATTGATTATTATCACAAGAAAAAAAACCACCCACTGTTTCAGGACAATACTCTAAGGATGTTAATTGATTATTATCACAATCAAAATCACCAGTCACTGTTTCAGGACATCCCTTTAGTGATGTTAATTGATTACTATGACAATAAAAATGACCACCCACTGTTTCAGGACATCCTTTTAGTGAGGTTAATTGATTAACATTACAATAAAAATCACCACCCACTTCTTTAAATTTTATTGGGATGGATTTTAGATTTTTATATGATAGATCAACACT
>Ga0209476_10003630_pt1 | contig 10139 bp, 6 predicted proteins | sample KloWWTrecipitate_FD_187179 | JGI IMG/M metagenome (GOLD analysis project Ga0209476, IMG submission 187179) | Active sludge microbial communities from Klosterneuburg, Austria, studying microevolution and ecology of nitrifiers - Klosterneuburg... | ecosystem: Engineered > WWTP > Aerobic digester >...
CCGCGTCGACCACCTGGCGCCACATCTCGACAGCGCGCGCGTCTTCATCGCACCCACACGTTATGCCGCCGGCATTCCGCACAAGGCGCACGAAGCAGCGGCGCGTGGCCTGCCGATGGTGGTGACGGGGCTGATCGCCGAACAGCTCGGCTGGCAGCCGTTTGTCGCCCATCACAGCGACGCCGCGGGCTTTGCTGCGGCCTGTGTGCAGCTGCATCAGGACCGCGGGGTCTGGCAGCTTCAGCGTGAGCAGCTGCTGGCCGCGGTTGCGCGAGACTGCTCGCGCGCGGCCTTTCGTGCCACCGTGTCGGCGCTGGTCGACAACCCGCCCGCGGCAGTTTCGACATTGAACGACGACGACCGGCGCACCGCCGAACTCTGGGGTCGCGACGCCGAGCAGCGTGCCGACAGCGCGCGCCAGCTTCGGCATTGGAGCTCGCACCCCGTCACCGCGGCCGAGATCAACCTCAGCCTGTCGGGCGACACGCAGATCGGCTGGGTGGCACACCTCAAACGTTGCCACTTCCAGCAGCCGCGGCGGCGCGGCCTGTCGCTCGGTTGCGGCAGTGGTGCGGTGGTGATCGACGCGCTGCAGCTCGGCATCGTCGAGCAGATGGAAGGCGTCGACATCTCGGACGCCGCCGTGGCCGTGGCACGCGCAGCGGCCAACCGGGCGGGGCTGGCTGATCGTGCGCGCTGGCGCGCCGCCAACGTCAACGGGCTGGCCCTGGACGGCCCCTACGACCTGATCGTGTTCGAACAGTCGCTGCACCATGTCGACGCGCTGGACGCGGTGCTCGATCGCTGCCATGCCGCGCTGGCCAGCGACGGCCTGCTGGTCATCAATGAATACGTCGGGCCCGACCGCTTCCAGTGGAGCGATGAGGCCGAACGCCTGATGAACGCCATGCTGGCGCTGCTGCCGGACAGCCACCGCCGCGACCCCGACAGCGGTGCGCTGAAGACGCAGATGCGGCGCGCCGACCCGCAGGCGGTGATCGCGCTCGACCCCTCGGAGGCGATTCATTCCGGCGCCATCGTGCAGGCCTGCGCGGCACGCTTCGAGACGGTGGAGCGGCGCGATTTCGGCGGCACGCTGCTGCAGTTCATGTTGGCCGACATCGCGGCCAACTTCGACCCCGACGAGCCGCGCGACGTCGCACTGCTGCGCCTGATGTCGCTGCTGGAGACCGAGCTGATCCGCTGCGGTGCGATCGACTCAGACTTCATCTACGCCGTCTACCGGCGCCGCGATGTGCCGGCCGCGGCATGAATCACATCCGTCACATCGACAGCCTGCGCGCGCTGGCGGTGCTGGCGGTCCTGCTTTATCACGCCAGGCCGCAATGGCTGCCGGGCGGGTTCCTCGGCGTCGACGTCTTCTTTGCGATCTCGGGCTTCGTGGTGACGGGCTCACTGGCCCGGCACGGCGCGCAGTCGATCGGCAGCTTCATCGGCGGCTTCTACTTTCGCCGACTGACCCGCATCCTGCCGGCGCTGCTGGTGGTGCTGGTGGTGACCAGCCTGGCGTGGACGCTGTTGATCCCGCATTCCTGGCTCAGTGGCCAGGCCGAGCGCATCGGCCTGTATGCCTTTGCCGGGCTCAGCAACTGGGCACTGATGGACCAGGCCGACGCCTACTTCGCACCCCGTGCGGAGTTCAGCCCCTTCACGCACACCTGGTCGCTGGGGGTCGAGGAGCAGTTCTACCTGGTGGCGCCGTGGATCATCTTCTGGGCCTGGCGGGCCCGGCGGTTCGCAGTCGCCTTGCTGTCGCTGCTGGCGGTGGCGTCTCTTGTGGCTGCCATCGCGTGGACGGCGGTGCAGCCGACACTGGCCTTCTACAGCGTGTTCAGCCGTTTCTGGGAGCTGGCGGCAGGGTCCGTGTGGTACCTGCTGGTGTGGCAGCGCGGCGTCGGCAGGCTGTGGTTTGCCGGCGCGTCGCGGCAGTTGGCAGGGCGCCTGATCGCACTGCTGCTGCTGGCGATCACACTCGGTCTGGCGTCGCCGACAGGCACCCCGTTTCCCTGGGCGATCGGCGCCGTCGTCGGCACCCTGATCCTGATCGGGCACCCCGACGCCCCGGCCGCCCAGGTACCGCGCATCATGGTCGCGCCCGCACTGCGCTGGGTGGGCCTGCGCTCGTATTCGCTGTATCTGTGGCATTGGCCGGTGTTCGTCTTCATGCGCTGGACGATCGGGCTCGAAGCCGCTTGGTGCGTCATCGTGGCGGGGATCTTGTCTTTCGCTGCCGCCGCCTTCTCTTACCGCTGGATCGAGCAGCCGCTGCGCACCAGCCCGCGCTGGCTGACCTTGCCGGCCTGGCCCGCCAACCTGGGGAGCATCGCTGTCGCCGGACTGGCAGCGTGGTCGGCCAGCATGACCTTCGCGCACCGGCACGAATTGTCGCTGTCGCTCGTCGAGCGCCACAGCATCGACTGGTACCCCGTGCACCATGACCCCAGCCTGCCGCCCTTGGCCTGCCCGGGCGGCGGGTTGCGCTACCGGCCGATGGGCGACCTGCTGGTCATCGAGCATCACCCCTGCGCAGGTGCCGTGCTGGCCACGCCGACGCGACGGCTGTTCGTGCTGGGCGACTCGCACGCCACCGCCTACCTGGGTCTGCTGGACCGGCTGAGCCGAGAGGAATCGGTCGAGGTTTCGGTCTACCAGATTCCGGGCTGCCCGTTCGTCGATCTGATGGCGCCGATGGGCACGGGTCGCCCACCGGGTTGCCTGACGCTGCCGCGCGCTGCGCTGGCCGACCTTGCATCCAGGGCGCAACCGGGTGACGTCGTGCTGATGGCATCACTGCGCTTGCCCCGTTTCGGCGACCAATGGGGCAACCTGCCCGACGAAGCGGTGCTGACACAGCACTTCAGTGCAGCGCAGGCCGAGCAGCGCCGCGCCGCCATCGTCGACGCCGACCGCTGGATCCAGCCGCTGCTGCGGCAGGGACTGAAGGTGGTGTTGGCCGCGCCCACGCCGATCTTCCGCGCGCCACCGTTCCGCTGCGTCGACGGCTGGACACGGCACAACCCGGTGTGCGTGCGCGGCCTGTCGGAAGCGCGTGCCAACGAACTGGCGTTCCGGGCGCCGGTCGTCCAGGCCCTGAAAGACGTCGTGGCGCGGCAAGATGCCCCGTCGATCACGCTCTGGGACCCTTTCGATGCCCTGTGCCCGGGCCAACACTGCTTGGCCGTGGACGCGGCCGGCCGGCCCAACTTCTTCGACGGCGACCATGTCAGCCGCTGGGGCAACGAGGTTGCCTATCCGTCGTTCCACAGCCACTGGCGGTGCGTGACGACAGGGTCGGCCTGCGGCGTGACGGCGACCGCCACTGCACCTCGATGACCACGCGCCGTGCCCTGCTCACGGCCGGCGCCGGCCCCTGGTTGATACCGCGCTCCTGGGCCGCCGACACGCCGAGGTTTGCGCTCGGCGTGGCCTCGGGCCAGCCGCGCGCCGACGGCATGGTGCTGTGGACACGGCTGACGGGCCCCGACCTGCCGACGCGGGTCGACGTGCAGTGGGAGCTGGCCCATGACGAGGGCTTTGCACGCATCGCGGCACGCGGCGTTGAGCTGGCTGAAGCCGCCTGGGCGCACAGCGTGCATGCCGAACCCGGCGGGCTGGAGCCCGGCCGCTGGTATTGGTATCGCTTCCAGGCGCAGGGCCAGCGCAGCCGCATCGGCCGCACGCGCACCGCGCCGGCCGCCGACGCCACAGCCAGCCTGCGGCTGGCGCTGGCCAGTTGCCAGCGCTGGGACCACGGCCACTACGCCGCATGGCGCCACCTGGCGCGCCAGGACCTGGATCTGGTGGCCTTTGTCGGCGACTACATCTACGAATACCCCTCGTCGCCGACCGCGCTGCGCCGTCACAGCGGCGGCCTGCTGCTCGACCTGGACGGCTACCGCGAGCGTTACGCGCAATACAAGTCCGACCCCGCGCTGCAGGACGCCCACGCTGCGTGCCCCTGGTTGCTGACCTGGGACGACCACGAGGTGGCGAACGACTACGCCGGCACGGCCAGCAGCACGCCGCTGGGTCTGGACCTGGCTCGGCTGCGAACTGCCGCCTACCAGGCCTGGTGGGAGCACCAGCCGCTGGCCAAGGCACAGCGCCCGCAAGCCGGTGTGATGCGCTTGTACGATCGCCTGGACTGGGGCCGGTTGGCACGTGTGCATCTGCTGGACGACCGCCAGTACCGCGACGTGCAGGCCTGCCCGCCGCTGCTGCGCAGCAGCGGCTCGCGCACGCTGTTCGCGCGTGACTGCGCGGCGCTGAATGATCCCGCGCGCACGCTGCTGGGTCGCGAGCAGGAGCAATGGCTGGCGCAGGGCTGGAGCCTGGACCGTCCCTGGAACCTGCTTGCACAGCAGACCCTGATGGCGCGCTTCAGCAGCGACCCGGCGGGCCGCTACTGGACCGACGGCTGGGACGGTTACCCGGCCGCACGCGCACGGCTGCTGGGCGCGGCGGCCGAGCGGAGGGTCCCCGGCCTGGTGGTGCTGGGTGGCGACGTACATGCGCACAACGTGGCCGACCTCAAGGTCGACTTCGACGACGCACGCGGCGCGGTCATCGGCAGCGAGTTCTGCAGCACGTCGATCAGCAGCCATGGTCGCAGCCAGGCGACGCTGGACAAGGCGCTGCCACTGAACCCGCACATGCACCTGGCGCGCAGCGACGTGCGCGGCGCCATCGTGCTGGATGTGCAGGCGCAGCAGTTGCAGGCCAGGCTGCTCGCGGTCGACGATCCGACCGATGCCGGCAGCCCGGTGCGCGAGCTGGCGCGCTTTGTCGTCGACCCCAAGCAGCCGGGCCCTCAGCGTGCTTGAGACCCCGCACCACCTGCCATGAGCTCGATCCTCGCGGTCACCGCGCCCTTTTTCGCGATCGTGCTGTGCGGCTGGCTGGCTGCGCAGCGGCAGGTGCTGCCCGAGTCCGCAATCCCCGGCCTGAACGCCTTCGTGCTGTACTTTGCCCTGCCCTGCATGCTGTTTCGTTTCGGCGCCGGCACGCCGCTGCTGCAGGTTCTGAACCCGACCATCCTGACGGTCTACCTGCTGGTCGCGGCGCTCATCGTGGGCTTCACGATCGTGGTCACCCGAGGCGGCGAGGTCGGGCTCAAGGACGCATCCTTCGGCGCCCTGGTGGCGGTGTTCCCGAACACCGGCTTCATGGGCGTGCCCTTGCTGGTGGCGTTGCTCGGCCCGGCGGCGGCGGGGCCGGCGATCTGCACTTTGACGGCCGACCTGATCGTCACCAGCACCGCCTGCCTGGCGCTGGCCGAAGCCCAAGGTACCCGCGGCCAGGGTCTGGCGGCGGTGCGGCGCATCCTGCTGGGCGTGGCGAAGAACCCGATGCCCTGGTCGATTGCGCTGGGCGCGCTGTTCTCGGCCATGGGCTGGGCGCTTTCGGGTCCGGTCGACACCGTGGTGCGCATGCTGGCCGACGCCGCCAGCCCGGTGGCCCTGTTCACCATCGGCGCCGTGCTCTGGCGCGCCGGCCGCCATGCGCACACGCGCACGCCGCTGGCGCGCTTTCTGCCGGTGGCGCTGATCAAGCTGCTGCTGCATCCGGTGCTGCTGCTGTTGCTCGGCCTGGCGGCGCGCCGCCTGGGTGCGCCGCTGCCCGACTTCACCTTGATGGTGATCGTGCTGGTGGCCGCCTTGCCCAGCGCCAGCAACGTGGCCATCCTGGCCGAGCGCTACGGTGCCGACAACGGGCGTGTGGCACGCATCATCATGAGCTCGACCGTGCTGGCCTTCGTCAGCTTCACGGCGATTGCCTGGCTGTTCGGGGTGCGGCCGGCGTAGGGCCACCAGCGCTGGTCAGATCGCCAGCGGGTCCACGTCCACGGCCCAGCGCACCAGCCCCTTGTGCTGCGGCCGCAGTGCATGCAGCGTGGGCAGCCAGGCGGCCAGAAAACGCAGCAGCGCCGGGCGCGACGCCGACTCCACCAGCAACTGCATGCGCTCGATGCCGGCCACGCGCGGCACCGCCGTGGGCACGGGCGCGTAGAGACTGACCGCGGCGCTGTCGGGCAGCGCGGCTGCGCCGTCGCACGCCGCCTGCAAGAAGGCCGTGGCCACGGCGACGTCGCGCGCCTCGGCGCGCACCAGGGCCAGGCTGGAAAAGGGCGGCAGGCTGGCGCGGCGCCGCTCGTCGAGCTGGCTGGCGGCGAAAGCCTCGTAGTCGTGCCGGACCAGGGCCTGATACAGCGGATGCCCCGGTGTGGCGGTCTGGATCCACATCTCGCTGCGCCCGGCGTGCTCGGCGTCGCGACCGGCGCGGCCTGCTGCCTGCATCAGCAGCGCAAACAGGCGTTCGCCAGCGCGAAAGTCGCTGCTGTACAAGGCGCCGTCGGGGTTGATCGCGGCCACCAGTGTGACGCGGCGGAAGTCGTGGCCCTTGGCCACCATCTGCGTGCCCACCAGCACGTCGACCTCGCCATCGTGCACGGCGTTGAGCTGGCTTTGCAGCGCGCCCTTGTGGCGCGTGCTGTCGGCGTCGATGCGCGCGATGCGCGCGCCGGGCAGCAGCACGCCCAGCTGCTCTTCGAGTTTTTCGGTGCCACGGCCCAGCGGGGCGATGTCGAGGTTGCCGCATTCGGGGCAGGCGCGCGGCACGGCTTCGGTGAAGCCGCAGTGGTGACAGCGCAGCGTGCGGTCGGCCTTGTGGAACACGCGCCAGGCGCTGCAGTGCGGGCAGCCGCTCTTCCACCCGCACTGGCCGCAGTGCAGCACCGGCGCATAACCGCGCCGGTTCAGCAGCAGCAGGCTCTGCTCGCCACGCTCCAGCCGTTCCCGCACCGCGGCCAGCAGCGGCGCAGCCAGTGCCGGCAGCACACCGCGCTGACGCGGCAGGTTGTTGGTGTCGAGCAGCCGCACCTGCGGCATCACGCCTTGCCCGATGCGCTGCGTCAGCGTCAGGCAGCGGTAGCGGCCCTCGCGCACGCGCTGCCAGGTTTCGAGCGACGGCGTGGCCGAGCCCAGCAGCACCGGCAGGTGCTGCAAGTGGCCACGGTAGACCGCCAGGTCGCGCGCCGAGTAGCGGGCGCCTTCCTGCTGCTTGAAGCTGGGGTCATGCTCTTCGTCGACGACGATCAGGCCCAGGCGCGGCATCGCCGCGAACACCGCCAGCCGCGTGCCCAGCACCAGGTCGGCCCGGCCCAGGTGCGCCAGCAGCCAGTGGTTGATACGCTGCGCCGGGGTCAGCGCACTGTGCAGGCTGACCAGGCAACGGCCCGGAAAGCGCGCCACAAAGCGCGACTCGAGCTGCGGCGTCAGGTTGATCTCGGGCACCAGCACCAGGGCCTGGCGGCCGGCCGCCAGCACCTGCTCGGCAGCCTGCAGATAGACCTCGGTCTTGCCGCTTCCGGTCACGCCGTGCAGCAGCGTCGTGCCCACCGGAGCGGCACGCCAGCTGTCCAGTGCGCTGGCCTGTTCGGCGCTCAGCGGCGGCACCGGCACCGGCGTGATCGGTGCGGCCGGTGCCACTTCGCGCAGCAACCGCGTCAGGCGCCTTCCCAGCTGGCGGTCGTCGATGCGGCGCAGTTCAGGCGGCAGCACGCCCAGTGCCAGCTCGCCGATCTGACGTTGGTAGTAGGCGGCGGCAAACTCGACCAGCGCCAGCCAGGACGCCGGCAATGGCGGCAGGCCTTCCAGCACCTGCCGCACTGGCCGCAGCTGGTGCGCCTGGGCGCGCTCGGTGCCGGCATGGGGCCAGACGATGCCAGGCACCTCGCGCCGGCCCAGCGGCACGCGCACCAGCGTGCCCGGCGGCAGGTCCTGGTCGCACTCGTAGTCGAGCAAGGCGCCGAGTTGCGCATGCTGCGGCGTGTCGACGGCGACGGACAGGCGGACCACGATGTTCAGGCGAACGACTGAAGTTGCGCGCGAAAGCTCGGAACTGTCTTAGCGTTGGACTCTAAGACCATGATTTGAGGGTTCTTTTTCGGATGTCCACGCTTCGTGTGGATAACTTTGTGAGCAACATGCGGTGAGCCGCGCCAAGTGCTTGATTCTGTGCGGCGTCTGACACATTGCCCGATTTGGTGGCAGAACCGCTAGCGATATAAATCAAGGACTTAGTGAACCCTAGGGCAAGCCCTGATCGGGGTTCTCGTCAGATCTGTCGCCTTCAGGCTTCAACCGGCGATCTGGGGATAAGTCAAGCCCTGGACCACAAAAATCACACCCTGTCGCGAGCAAGGGATACCTAGTGCTCACTCACCGGGCCGGCGGCACTGGGTGCCGATCGGGGCTGTCAGCAGCCCGCGCCGGGCACGCTGGGCGTGGTCAGGCAGGCTCGCGCAAACGGCGCGAATGCTGGTGCACGGCCTCGACCAGCGCCGTCACGTGCTCGGGCGGGGTGTGCTGGTTGATGCCATGACCGAGGTTGAAGACATGGCCGTCCCAGCCACCGTCGGAGCGCTGCGGGCGGCCGAAGCTGTCGAGCACCGCCATCGCCTCTCGCGCCACCGCGGCCGGTGGCGCAAACAGCACGTTGGGGTCGAGGTTGCCCTGCAACGCCACGCGTGCGCCCACGGCGGCGCGTGCGCGACCCAGGTTGACGGTCCAGTCCAGGCCGACAACATCGGCGCCGCAGTCGGCGACCTGATCGAGCCACAGGCCGCCACCCTTGGTGAAGACGATGACCGGGATGCGCTGACCGTCTTGCTCCCGCTTCAAGCCGGCCAGCACGCGGCGCGTGTAGTCCAGGCTGAAGCGCTGGAAGGCGCCGTCGGCCAGCACGCCGCCCCAGCTGTCGAACAGCATCAGCGCCTGCGCGCCGGCGTCGACCTGGGCGTTGAGGTAGGCCGTCACGGCCTGCGCATTGATGTCCAGCACGCGGTGCATCAGGTCAGGCCGGCCATAGAGCATGCTCTTGACCAGCCGGTAGTCGCTCGAGCCCGCGCCTTCGACCATGTAGCAGGCCAAGGTCCAGGGGCTGCCCGAGAAGCCGATCAGCGGCACCCGACCGTCCAGTGCGCGGCGGATCGAGGTCACCGCATCGAACACGTAGCGCAGCCGGTCGAGGTCAGGCACCTGCAATGCGGCGACGGCGGCCTCGTCGCGCAGCGGATGCGCAAAGCGCGGCCCCTCGCCGACGCCGAAGCTCAGGCCCAGGCCCATTGCATCGGGCACGGTGAGGATGTCGGAAAACAGGATCGCGGCGTCGAGCGCGTAACGGTCCAGCGGCTGCAAGGTCACCTCGGTGGCGTACTGCACGTTGGTAGCCAGGCCCATGAAACTGTTGCCGGCCTTGATGCGCGTGGCGCGGTACTCGGGCAGGTAGCGCCCGGCCTGGCGCATCAGCCAGATCGGCGTGTGGGTGGTGGGCTGGCGCAGGCAGGCGCGCAGGAAGGTGTCGTTGCGAAGCGGGGCGAACATGCGATCGATTATCGGTGTCGGTTGGCGTGCTGCCAGACAGCACGAAGCCCGCACGCGGCGGGCTTCTTGGGCAGGTGCGCGGTGGTCTACTTGCGGCGCAGCTTGGTGATGGCGGCGATCTGCGCGGCCATGGTCGCGAACTCGCTTTGGGCACGCGCCAGGTCGATGTCGCTCTTGGCATTGCGCATCGCTTCTTCGGCCAGGCGCTTGGCCTCGATGGCCTTGGCCTCATCGAGATCGTGCCCGCGGATGGCGGTATCGGCCAGCACCGTGACGGTGCCCGGCTGTACCTCAAGAATGCCGCCAGCGACGAAGACAAATTCTTCCTCGCCGTTGTCGGCGCGCTGGATGCGCACCGCACCCGGCCTGATGCGCGTGATCAGCGGCGTGTGGCGCGGCAGGATGCCGAGTTCGCCGTTTTCGCCCGGCAGCGCGACGAACTTCGCCTGGCCGCTGAAGATGCTCTCTTCGGCACTGACGACATCGACCTGGATGGTGGCCATGACGGCTCCTAGTTATTGAATCTTCTTGGCTTTCTCGAAAACCTCGTCGATCGTCCCGACCATGTAGAACGCCTGCTCGGGCAGGTGGTCACATTCGCCTTCCACGATCATCTTGAAGCCGCGGATGGTTTCTTTCAAAGGGACGTACTTGCCCGGGCTGCCGGTGAAGACCTCGGCGACGTGGAAGGGCTGCGACAGGAAGCGCTGGATCTTGCGCGCGCGCGCCACGGCC
>Ga0209476_10003632_pt1 | contig 10137 bp, 6 predicted proteins | sample KloWWTrecipitate_FD_187179 | JGI IMG/M metagenome (GOLD analysis project Ga0209476, IMG submission 187179) | Active sludge microbial communities from Klosterneuburg, Austria, studying microevolution and ecology of nitrifiers - Klosterneuburg... | ecosystem: Engineered > WWTP > Aerobic digester >...
GGCCAGTGCTGCGGCGAATCCCGACAGCGCGAGCGACCACCAATTCGTACGGCTGTCGGGCACCACGTTGGCCTTGTCGTCGATCGGCGCCGTCGCCCCGCCGACGATCTCCGCTTCGAAGCCCAGCCCCCGCAGCGCGTCGAGCACCATCGGCAGCGCGTGCTGCGTGTGAGACAGCGTGAGCGTGCGCGTGACCAGGTTGAACTCGAGCCCGGCAACCCCTTCCATGCCCTCGAGCTTGCCGCGGATCAACGACTCCTCGGTCGGACAGTCCATCCTTGCGATCGAGAGCGTGGTGCTCGTCTGTTCAACGCCCTGACGCTGCCCCCGCATCCCGATCGACGACAGCGCGTCTTCGATCGGCTCCGATGCGGGCAGGCTGTGGCGCACCCGCAGCGTGCGCTGCATCAGGTTGAAGTCGAGAGCCTGGATGCCCGCCAGCTTGCCCAGTCGCTCGCGGATCAGCGCCTCCTCAGTAGGGCAATCCATGTTGTCGATTCGATAGAGCGCCTCGGAGTCCGTCGGCCCGTCGCATGCATACCGCGCGCGCATGCCAACCGACGCCAGCGCTGCTTCGATTGGAGCCAGATCGGGCAGGCGATGGTGGACATCGAGCGTTCGCCGCATCAGATCGAATTCCAGCGAGTCGACGCCGGCAACCTTCGCCAGCCGGGCGCGGATCAGCGCTTCTTCGGTCGGGCAGTCCATGTTGTCGACGCGGTAGCGCGCCTTCAGGATGCCCCGCTGATCGTTCTTTATAGCCTCGGCCGCCGTGCAGCCACAGTTCGCTCGACCAGAAAGGGTTGAGTTGTCAGCAACCATGTCTGCAATGCCCTCCAACCGCTATTGCAAACCATGTAGCTAGTATAGAGTCAAGGGCGCCGGCTCTTGACCTTCGCCGAAGCAGGCCCGCTGCGCAGAGCGTCTATTCGCTTGACAGGTCGAAGAATGGAAACGGAGCGTCAAACCCCGCCAGGCAGAGCGTGTGTGAGATCGGCGACTCGGTCAGCAGCGACGCCAGACTGCCATCGCGAGTGCGCCGACGACGAACTGCGCCGTCATCTCCGCCTTCATCGACCAGCAGACGATGCGATGCGAGTACAGGGGCATCCGGATTCGCGGAGATTCTCGCCGCGCGCGCGAAGCGGGGAACACGTAACGGCCCCAAAGCGTCGTTCCCTACTCCACTGGTTCGAGGACAGGACTCAACCCGGGAAAAGGTCGGCCGGCGAAGCCTGGTAGCCCACCGGCCGCGGCGTCATTTCACGCTGGTCACGACATACCCCTTGCCGTCCTGAGAAAACTCAAACTCTGCCTTCTTGCCGACGGTGAGCTTGTCGAAGAGCGCTTTGTCCTTCACCGCGAAGGTCATCGTCATCGCCGACCACTCGAGGCTTTTCACCGGCCCGTGGTCAACCGTGACGGTGCCTTTGGCGGCATCGACGTTCTTTATGGTGCCGGTAGCATGATGGGTCTGTCCCTGGGCGGCAGCTCCCATCGGCATGTCCTTCATCGGCATGTCCTTCATCGGCATGTCCTTCATCGGCATGTCGCCCATCTTCTGTTGGGCAAGCGCTGCACTGGTGCCGAGCGTCAGTGCGATTACCAGGGCGGCCGTAGCGGTTTGCTTCATTTGCATTTCCTTCCATGGCGGGTTGAAAAAATCTGCGTCGACGGGCGCCAGGCTTTTGCGCCCGGCGCCGTCACCGGAAATCACGGCGGGCGGTGCTCGCGACACAGCTGCAAGGCGAGACGGGCGATCGTGGCGTGTTACCGTTCCGTGTGCCCGGGCTTCTCAGTTGTGGTACCGGGGATCGTAGAGCGTGCCGCGCTCGTTCATGCTTGCAGCGTGGCGGGCCTCGTCGCGTACGAGCGCACGGCTTCGATCGGGGCTCCCCGTGATCGGCGGAGTCCAGGTGATTTCGCCCTGCTGCTGCATCATTCCTTGCGCCTGGGCGCGTGATACCTCGGCCATCACTTCGGCGCGCGACGTCTGGGAAACAAAAGCATCGTCGAATTCGATGATCTCCTGCGCGGACGCACCGGAGGCGGCTATGGCGAAGAGTGCACTGATGATGATCGTTCTCATGGCTGTTCCTTTGTATCGTTGGTGAGGAGCGTCAATGGCGTCTTGCGACGCGGTCATGCTCATTGACTGCTCCAGGAAAGTCTTTTTTTCGACTCTTTCGAGTCCAGAACGAGCCCCTGGCTAATTCAGCGACCTGCAGTAGAGCAAGTGGATGCGGGTGGAGGGTCCCGTCGCCAACGTGACTGCCCAGGTTTGCGAGGCACCGAAACGCGGGACGCGCACGATGGCGCTCGAGGGCGACGTGTCGTGTCCGTCGACACCTCCCGCGTTGGCTGGCGTGTAGCCCGGCGCCAGTGGATGCCGAGCAGGGCATCTGATCGATGGCGCCGGTGAGGCGATGCTCGGCGAGAGGCGCGTCTTCGGTCGGCGCTGCCCGAGCGAGGGGCGGTGCAAGCAACCCAGCCCCGATGACTACCTGCAGCAGTAGCGTCGACAACCGCCCGCGGCTCGGACGCGGTGTCATGGCCGCCGATGCTCCCCGTTACGCTTGCGCCGCCGCATCAACAAGTAAGCGCCGGGAATCATGAACATCGACAGGAGCGGCGCGGTGATCATGCCGCCGACCATCGGTGCGGCGATGCGTTGCATGACTTCGCTACCGGTGCCCGTACCCCACATGATCGGAAAGAGGCCCGCGAGGATCACCGCTACCGTCATTGCCTTGGGCCGCACACGCAGCACCGCGCCTTCACGGATTGCATCGAGCAGGTCGGCCTCGCTCGTCTTGCCTTCAGCGACCCGTTCGAGCCACGCGTGCTTGAGGTACAGCAACATGATCACGCCGAATTCGGCGGCCACGCCGGCGAGCGCGATAAAGCCGACGACCCCGGCCACGGAGAGGTTGTAGTCGAGCAGGTAGAGCAGCCAGATGCCGCCAACCAGGGCGAAGGGAAGCGTGGTCATGATCAGCAGCGCTTCGCCGAAACGCTTGAAGGTCAGATAGAGCAGCACGAAAATGATCAGCAGCGTGAAGGGCACTACCAGCTTGAGTTTGGCGGTGGCCCGTTCCAGGAACTCGAACTGCCCCGACCAGGTCACCGAGTAGCCAGGCGGCAGGTCGATCTGCTCGGTTACGACGCGTTGCATGTCGCGTACCGCCGACCCCAGGTCTCGACCGCGGACGTCTACGTACACGAAGCCGGCGAGCCGCGCGTTTTCGCTGCGCAGCATCGTTGGGCCATCATTGATACGGACGCCGGCTACGTCGGACAGCACGAACTGCTGACCGCGCGAACTGACGATCGGCAGCGTGCGCAGTTGCGCGAGCGAATCGCGGATTTCGCGCGGATAGCGCACGTTGATCGGAAAGCGCTGCAGTCCCTCGACCGTCTCGCCGATGTTCATGCCTCCCACCGCCGAGCTCACAACCGACTGCACATCGGCGATGTTTAGTCCATAGCGGGCAGCCTGCTCCCGCCGGATGTCGACGTCCACGTAACGCCCGCCGGTGAGGCGCTCGGCGAACGCGCTGGTCACGCCGGGCACCGGCTTGAGCGCGTGCTCGATCTCGCCGGTCAACCGGTCGATGGTCGCGAGGTCCGGCCCCAGCACCTTGACCCCCACGGGGCTCTTGATGCCGGTGGCAAGCATGTCCAGGCGGTTGCGGATCGGCGGCACCCAGATATTGGTCAGTCCAGGCACGCGCACGATCTTGTCGAGCTCGTCGACGAGCTTGTCGGGCGTCATGCCCGGGCGCCACTCCTCGTGGGGCTTGAACTGGATCGTGGTTTCGAACATCTCCAGCGGCGCCGGATCGGTCGCGGTCGAGGCGCGCCCCGCCTTGCCATAGACGCTCTTCACCTCGGGGACGGTCTTGATGAGGCGGTCGGTCTGCTGCAGCAGCTCCGCGGCTTTGGCTGCAGACAGACCCGGCAGCGCGGTGGGCATGTAGAGCAGATCGCCTTCATCGAGCGGCGGAAGGAACTCGCTGCCGACGTGCTGCAGGGGCCAAAGGCTCGCGAGCAGCACTACCACGGCCAGTGCCAGCGTCGCCTTGGGAAAACGCAGCACTGCATCGAGCAGGGGCCGGTAGGCGGCGATCAGCCAGCGGTTGAGTGGGTTTGCGCGCTCATCGGGAATCCGCCCGCGAATCAGATAGCCCATCAGAACCGGGATCAACGTCACCGCCAGCCCGGCCGCTGCGGCCATCGCGTAGGTCTTGGTGAAGGCGAGCGGCGCGAACATGCGTCCTTCCTGGGCCTCCAGCGTGAAGACCGGGATGAAGGACAAGGTGATGATCAGGAGCGAGAAGAACAGCGCCGGACCCACCTCGGCCGCAGCATCGCCGATCACCCGCCAACGCGCTTCGCCCTGGAGCTTCTCGCGTGGATGCGCATGTGCCCAGGCTTCGAGGTGCTTGTGCGCGTTCTCGATCATCACAACCGCCGCGTCCACCATGGCGCCAACCGCGATCGCGATTCCGCCCAGCGACATGATGTTGGCGTTGACCCCCTGCCAATGCATCACGATGAAGGCGGCGAGGATCCCCAAGGGCAGCGAAACGATGGCGACGAAGGCCGAGCGCAGGTGAAAGAGGAACAGCGCACACACGACGGCGACGACGATGAACTCTTCGATGAGCTTGTGCGTCAGGTTCTCGATCGCCCGCTCGATCAGTCCGGATCGGTCGTACACTGGAACGATCTCGACCCCTTCGGGCAGACTCTTCTCGAGGCTCGCCAGCTTGTCCTTCACCGCCTCGATTGTCGTGAGCGCGTTCCTGCCCGAGCGCATCACGATCACTCCGCCCACCGCTTCTCCCTCGCCGTCGAGCTCGCCGATGCCGCGGCGCATTTCCGGACCGAGCTGGACGCGTGCGACGTCGGCGAGCCGCACTGACACGCCGGCATCGGTGGTCATCAGGGGAATGGCGCGGAAGTCATCGAGGGTCCTCAGATAGCCTGAGGCGCGCACCATGTACTCGGCTTCGCCCAGTTCGAGTACCGAGCCACCCGCCTCCTGGTTGCCCTGATTGATGGCCTCGACCACGCTGGAGTGCGAGATGCGGTAGGCCGCCAGCTTTCCGGGATCGAGCACCACCTGGTATTGACGTACCATCCCGCCGACCGTGGCCACCTCGGCGACGTCGGGCACGGTCTTCAACTCGAACTTGAGGAACCAGTCCTGCAGAGCGCGCAACTGCGAAATGTCCAGCGCGCCCGACTTGTCCACCAGCGCGTACTGATAAATCCAGCCCACACCGGTTGCGTCGGGCCCGATCGAGGACGTCGTCCCCGTCGGCAGGCGAGACTGCACCTGGTTGAGGTATTCCAGTACTCGCGAGCGCGCCCAGTACAGGTCCGTTCCGTCCTCGAACAGTACGTAAACGTAGCTGTCGCCGAAGAACGAGAAGCCCCGGACGACCTTCGCGCCGGGCACCGACAGCATGGTTGTGGTGAGCGGATAGGTGACCTGGTTCTCGACCAGTTGCGGCGCCTGGCCGGGATAACTGGTGCGGATGATCACCTGCACATCCGAGAGGTCGGGCAAGGCATCGAGCGGAGTGCGCGACAGCGAGACGGTGCCCCACGCGGCGATGATCGCGGTCGCCAGCAGCACCAGGAAACGGTTGGCGATCGACCAGCGGATGAGTTTCGCGATCATTTCGTGGCCCCGGTCCCGGCGCCCGCTGCCACCCGCCGAACGGCGACGATCTGCGGGGCGCCGCCTTCCTGCATGCGGAATTTGATGTCGATGTCCTCGCCCGGAGCGAGTTTCTGGGCCTCGAGTGCCGGTGCGAGCTTGAAGTCCATCGTCATAGCCGGCCAACGAAGGCTCTCGATCGCCGGATGGCTGAGGGTCAGCACATCGCCCGTGACCGCTTCGATCAACGCCCGGGTGCGATGAATGTCGGCGGTCGCCCGCACCTCCTCGCCGAGACGTGCCTCGATGCCCTTGAGGCTCGCCTCGGAATCGATCAGAAACTGACCCGACAGCACCACGCGCTGCCCGGCCTGCAAGCCCTGCCGGATCTCGGTCTGACCGCCTGATTCAAGCCCGGTGACGACCTCGGCTGGACGGAAACGGCCGCCGTCCTCGGCGAGCATGACCAGCGAGCGCTTGCCGGTCGCGATGATTGCCTCGGTCGGCACGAGAAGTCTCTTGTTCTCTTGTTCATTCGCGAAATTCATCCGGACGAACATGCCCGGCACGAGGCGCCCTCGGGGATTGGAGAGCACCATGCGAGCCTTCATGGTTCGCGTCTCGGGGTTCACCTCAGGCAACAACGCCTGCACGCTTCCGTCGAAGCGCTCGCCCGGTAGCGCTGGACTGGTCGCCGTCACCCGCGCGCCCAGCGTGATCTGCGTCGCCTGGCTTTCGGGCACCTCGGCGTTGGCCCATACGGTCGCCAAGCCATTGATGCGCACGAGCGTCATGCCGGGCATCACCGTCATCCCTTCGCGCGCCATCAACTCGGTGATGGCGCCGGCGATGGGCGCTCGTACGGGGAACGTCGGCTGTAACCGGCCGGTCGATTCCACCCGCCGGATTTGCGCCTCGTTCATGCCGACCTGGCGCATGCGCGCGCGAGCGGCGTCGACCAGATGCGCGAGGTCGGTGCCGTGCATGCGCCGCACCGACAAGAAATCCTCCTGCGCGGCCACCCAATCGGGCACGTAGAGGTCGACCAGCCGCTGGCCCTTTGCGACGCGGTCCAGCGTTGCGCGAACGTGCAGCTTCTCGACGTAGCCCATCGCGCGGGCCTGGACGATTGCCTGGTCGCGCTCGTTCCAGGTGATCGCACCGACCGCGGTGATCGCGGGCGAGATGGAACCCTCGGATACGAGCGCGGTGCGCAGACCGATGTTCTGCTGGATGCGCGGGCTGATGGTGACAGTGCTCTCGTCCGCCCCTTCGGCGCCGGCATACGCGGGCACGAGCATCATGTCCATGAACGGGGACTTGCCCGGGGTCTCGAACTTTTTGCCCGGCACCATCGGATCGTGGTAGTAGAGAATCGTGCGCCCTGTGACCGGGTCGACCATCCCTGCCTTGAGCGCCTCTGCGATGTGGCGGCGCGTGGCGGCTTCACCCTCGGCGATGCCCCAGGTGGAAGGGTCGACCCTCGCGGCGGGAGCGTGCTCCTCCGTGGCGCCGACCGCGGGCGCAACCGGGGACATGCTCAGCCCCTGCTCCATGCCCATTTCGTAGAGGCCGAAGCCCGCGGCGCCGAGCACCCCGGCCACTGCCAGACTGATCACGACATGCTTGGATTTCATCGTTGTTGCTCCGGGGTGCTCGAGATGAAGGTCTGGGACGCGCGGCTTTTCGCTTCGTCTCCGGGCACGATCAGGTACTCGAGTTCCACCCATAGCCCGGCCGTTTCCATTTCGATGCGCAGCCGCTCGACGCGGGTATCAATCTCCATCCCGCGCGCTTCAAGGACGTCAATCAGGTCGCCACGGCCGCCCCGATAGGCAGCCAGTGCGGCACGGGTGCGCTCGGCCGCGAGCGGAACCAGCGTCGCGTCGTAGTACGCCAGGCGCGCGAGGTTGCTATGCCAGGTTGCGAACCAACGCTGGGTCTCGGCCAGATGCGCACGCGTCATTTCTTCGCGCTCGGCTCGTGCCTGCTCGACCTTCGCCAAGCGGGCGGCGAGTTCACGGTCCTGCCGGTTCTCTTGATCCCACTGCAGGGGCACGCTCAGGGCAACCGAGACCATGTTGGAGAAGCCCGGGCCGCGCTGGCTGTACATCAGCGACACGCTCCAGTCCGCACGCTTGTCCTGGCGGGCGACCTCGGCCTCGGCCCGCGCCTGCGCCTCCTTCGAGGTCATCAGCGCGATATCCGGGTGCCTGGCGAGTTCATGCTCGAGGCGGTGCGTCACCAGCTGCGTCGTCGAAATCGACGGCGCATCGCCGAGGGGTGCAGCGGCCACATCGCCAACCCAACGTGCCAGCATGGTCATCGCGTTGTCCTCGCGCGCCTGTGCCGCCCGGATCCTGTCTTCGATCAGGGCGACATTCGATCGCGCCATGAACACATCGGCCTGCGCGCCGCGCCCGCCTCGGTACGCGGCTTCGGCGGCCTCGATCTGCAACGTCGCTTCGTCGCGCTGCCTGGACAGCAGCGCGACCATCTGCTGCTGGTAATAGCGGTCGAACCAGGCGATCGCCACCCCACGTCGCAGCGCCGAGAGCTGCATCGATCGTGCAGCGTGGGCCGTGGCGGCCTCGCGCTCGAAACGCGCCGCAAGCGCGCGGCGCTTCTCGGCGCGGGGGAAAGCCTGCGTGAAGCCGACCGAGCGCATGGTCATGAAGTCTTCGGTCATGCTGAAGCGCATCGGCCCATTGACGGGCAGGTTGTCGACGGACAGGTGCAGCATCGGATCGGGCAGACGCTCGGCCGCCACCGCCATCTCGCGCGCCGAGCTGGCCGCGGCATCCTGTGCCACCAAGGCGTAGGAGCGTTCCTGCGCCACCTGCAGTGCCGTTTGTAGCGTCAGCTGCTGAGCGGAAAGCTCGGTCGGCGCAGTTGTCTGCGCTACCGCTCCCGTAAGAAAACCGACTGTGAGTACCGCCGCGCCGAGCGTGCGCAGCCCAGTCGGCGGGTGCGTGATCGTGTCAATGTTTTTTCGGGCCGCGCGCGCGCGCGCCCTTTCCAATGCGAGAGGCATGGTCTGAATCCGAGCGAGTCAGGCGTCGCCGCAACGCGGCGAGCACGATCAATCGTCCGGAGCTCGACGCGTCAGCGCGCGGCCCGAAACGACAAGCGGCGGAATGGATTCAGAGGGAGCGAGGTGGCCGCCAGACCCCAGCGGGGTCGCGGGACAGAACCAGGGATTCGGCTGTCGACATGACAGTCGGCGCCGCAACGAGCGGCTGTTCGATGGGCGCAAACACGGGGACGTTCAGGCTGACGCTGTTGCACTCCTGACCGGCCTTGCAGTTGTGTTGCTTGTCCGGTTGGCCGTGGTCGTCGTCGGTCTGTTCACAGCAAACGTGCCCCGTGTCGGCCATCCCGGTCGAGTGCGTCGACTGCATGGGGCAGACGCCCGACAGACTGAGCGCCGCTGCGGCGTACGCGGGAAGCGTCACCATCAGAAGCAGCGCGATCAATCGCCGGAAGCAGTGCGACATCTGGAATGGGTCGAAAAAGGACACGAATATTCTATATCCGAAACCCCTCCAGAGCACTGCGGCGAGTCGACATGCAGCGAGTCGACACTGCGCACCTCCTGTTTCGTCGAACGTCGCCGTATCTCTCAAGACGCTGTTCCCGTCTGCATGACCCACAAACTCCGCCTGGAGCTTGGCAACCTGTAGGCCAGCAGGCGAAGCGCGTTCGCAACGACGATCAGTGTCGACCCTTCGTGAAACAGCACGGCAGTGCCGATGTTCAAGCCGAGAATCGTTGCGGGAATGAGCACTGCGACGATGCCAAGACTGACGTAGAGATTCTGCCGGATGATGCGGCTCGTGCTGCGCGACAAGCCCACAGCGAAGGGAAGCTGTGCGAGGTCGTCGGCCATCAAAGCGACGTCGGCCGTCTCCAGCGCCACGTCCGAGCCGGCAGCTCCCATTGCGATGCCGACCGTGGCGTTCGCCATCGCGGGTGCGTCGTTGACGCCGTCGCCGACCATGGCCACTTTGCCGTGTTCGCGACGCAATGACTGGATCGCTTCGACCTTCTGTTCCGGCATCAAATCGCCTCGCGCTTCGGTCAGCCCGACACTGCGTGCCACCGCTTCGGCGACCTGCTGGTTGTCGCCCGAAATCATGATGAGTCGTTCGATACCCAGTGTCCGCAATTCCGCCATGAGCGGCGCTGCCGAAGCGCGAGGGGTGTCCATCACGCCGATGACGCCGAGGAACCGCTCGCCTTTGCGTACGGCCATCGTCGTGCGACCGGAAGCAACGAGCCGATCGTTCGCCGCTGCCACCTCGGGCGGCAGCTCCGAATCGGGGAGCTCCGAGAACAACACCGGTTTGGCGATATGGACCCTCTCCCCTTCGACCATCGCCCGCACTCCGCGCCCGGTGATGCTCTCGACATCGGCGGCCACCGGCACCTGGACGCGTGGATCCATTCGCTCTCGCGCGCCCGAT
>Ga0209476_10003633_pt1 | contig 10137 bp, 8 predicted proteins | sample KloWWTrecipitate_FD_187179 | JGI IMG/M metagenome (GOLD analysis project Ga0209476, IMG submission 187179) | Active sludge microbial communities from Klosterneuburg, Austria, studying microevolution and ecology of nitrifiers - Klosterneuburg... | ecosystem: Engineered > WWTP > Aerobic digester >...
GAAATCATTGGCGGCAGCCAGCGCGAGGAACGGCTGGATGTCCTGGATGCGCGCATGGCGCAGTTTGGCATCGACCCGGCGCACTACGGCTGGTATCGCGACTTCCGCCGTTATGGCAGCGTGCCGCATGCCGGGTTTGGCCTCGGTTTCGAGCGGCTGGTGGTGTACGTGTGTGGCCTTGCCAATATCCGCGACGCGATTGCCTACCCGCGTGCGCCGGGCAGTGCGGAGTTCTGACCCGTGGATGCCGATCTGGTGTTGTTTTTTGCGCTGACCTCATTCGCCACGTCGATCGCCGGTGCCACCGCATTCGTGATTTTCTGGCCATTGACCTTGGTGCATATCCGCGACCGTCACCCGCAGATCACCGCACAATTGGGTGAAGGTGCATTCCTCAAACCCATCGCGTTGTGGTGGCTGCTGCGCGGTGGTTATCGCAGCACGCCGGATCGCTCGCTGTCAGGGCTGGCCACACCGGCCCGCATTTCACTCCTGGTGATTCTGGGTGGCATTGTGATGGGCGGTATTTTGTGGATCATCGGCAAGGCAATGGCATGAACAACTCCGCACACGACCGTTGGTGGCTGGCCACACTGGGGCGCACGCTGATCTGGGCGCGCTTGCGTGAACTGGACGCAGGCACCGCCGAAGTCTTTGACTCCGATGGTGCCACGCTCCCGTTTGACAGCGTGGACACCGCCCGCGCCGCATTGATGGATGCGGAGTTTGTGGAATTTGAAGGTCTGGACGAAGGCGATGCGCTGGAGCGCGGGTTTTCACTGGCCGAAGTGACACCGCCGCAAGCACGCGATGACGCCAGCTTGCGCGCATTGATGGTGCAAACGCTGGGCGCACGCGCGTAAATAAACCGTGGGCGCGCGCCCTGCGCGCGACATGTCACCATCAGGACGCACCCATCGGCCGCTGCTACGGGTTTTCTTTGGTTGCCGGTCGCACGCTGCCGTTGTCTTCTTGCAGCTCGGGCTTGAACGGGATTTCAGGGGCCTTGCGTCCGGTCGAATTCTGCTCGTTGGCATCCGGGTTTTCCGGCATGCAACCACCGCCAAATTGCAGCAGCGAGACCACGCATTTCAGCTTCAATTTGGTACCAGGAATCGGGATCGACAATTCCTTGATGCCCTTGCGCACCCATTCCTGCAACAGATTGCCTTCCGGAATCCAGTATTTATCGAAGCGGGTGCCGCGATACTCCAACCCGGGCCGTTTCAGCCATGTCCCCGATCGGTCCAGATCCACGCCGCTATTTTTTGACCACTTATCGGGCAAGCGTGCGCTGCCGTCGTTATTGAACAGACCGGATTTTCCATCGCTTTCGCCATTGCGACCATTGCCCTTGCCGGAGCCATTGCCGGTACCAGTACCGGCCACATTGCGATTGGATGCGCCCCAATCATCACTCTTTGCCGCCCCCGGCCAACCACCCGGTGCCGCTTTCAGCCCTGGCCCTGCGCCGGTGCCGGCCGAGCTGACGCCACGGCCTCCCGTCTGCGCCGCCTGCGTGCCCGCACCTTGGCCGGCCTGGGCTTGTCCCGTTCCCGTCGCACTGGTGGTGTTGCCGCCAGCGCCTGCGGCACTGGCCTGACCGTTGCTGGCATGCCCATTGCCCGGTGTGGCCGCCACCGCACCACCATCGCCTGGCTGCAAAGGTATCTCGCGCACCTGGCCCTGCAGCTGCGGTACTTGCACACTTGCGGCGGCCTGTGCAGATTTTGTCGACGGCGCACGCGCACGGGTGAGCAGGCTCGCGTCGGGAGTGAACACGTCCAATGCCTGCACCTGCGTCTTCAATTCAGGAGCACGCAATTGCACATCCCGCGGCTTGACCTGCAAGGTTTGCACGGGTTGCGTGTTCAGCGTGGCAATGGCTTCCACTTGCTGCTGGGGCTGCACATCACGCAATTTGACTTCCGGCATCACCACCGTGCGCTCACGCGGCGGTGGCAGTTGAAAGCTTTCCGGCTGCGGCTGCGGCACACTGCTGACTTGCAACTGCTGGGCCGCCGTGGCTTCGCTGGGTACCGGTTTGGGCTGCGTCAGTTTGGGTGCGGTTTGATCGGCGGTCAGGCTCTGCGGCGGCGATGCCGCAACTTGTTCCAGCGCAACGGGCTGGTCGGCATCGGCGGCACGGGCAGCCGCCTGCCCCGGATTGGTTGACGCTGTTGGCGAAGGTCGCCGCGCCGCCGATGCGGCTGCCGGCGCAGACTGGGCACCCGCATTGGCCAGGGCACCACCGCCAGTGGCCACATTACCGCGCCCGATGAATTCCACTTGCACGGCTTCGCCCTGCGCGTCTTCCTGCTGCTGTGCCAGCGCCAGAAACCGCAGGTACATCAGCCACAGCAGCAATGCCACCAATACCAGATGGAGCAGCACATCCGCCGCTCCCACGCCAATCCGCAGCTTGCGGTCTTCGCGCGGATCCGGTGGTCGCCCCAGGCGCAGCAGCTGGAAAAACGGCAGACCCAAGCCGCCACCTTTGCTGACGGTCGGCGCAGGCCGCTGCACCAGGCTGTCAACCCAATCCTGTGGAGGTGCATGACGAATGGGAGCCGCTGTTTGCACCATTGCATCCAGCCAACCTTGCCAGCCAGCAGGCAGCTGTGACGGTGACGGTTGGTGACCAGTCTTGAGCAGGTGCCGCTGATTCAGCGCGGCAATGACGTCATTGGCTGTCGTCACGCGCGCATGCGTCCGTCAGGCCTCACGCGCCATGTAGGGGGCATCGCCGGTGGCGTGATCGGTGGAATCACGCACGCCGGTGACACCCGGCACTTTCTCCAGCAGGGTTTTTTCGACACCTTGCTTCAAGGTGATGTCCACCATGCTGCAGCCGTGGCAGCCACCGCCAAAATTCAGCACCACTATGCCTTCGCCGGTGATTTCGGTCAGTGTGACATGGCCTTTGTGCATCGCCAATTGCGGATTGATGTCATTGTCGATCACCCAGCGCACGCGCTCCACCAACGAGGCGGACTCACCCGGCACCACACCCTTGATTTTGGGGGCCCGGATCTGCAATTGACCGCCGGTAGCCTTGATCTCGTAATCGATCTCGGCACCGTCCAAAAATGGCGCACTGGGCGCATCCAGCCACAGGGTGAACCCTTCGCAATCAATCGCCCACTCATCGCCGGTCAGCTCGCCGGGTTCGGCAAATTCCAGGCGCACGTCAGCGCGATTGGTTCCGGGGTGCTGCGCAGACAAGCGCACCCCCAGGCCGGCAATCGCCTCGCGCTCGATCAATTTGCGGAAGTGGGTTTGTGCGGTTTCTGAAATCTGGATCATGCCGCTATTCTAACGGCCTGCAACGTCACTGCGCGAAGCCAATATGAATGACATGATCCCGCTTGCCCACGCCCATTGCGCTCCGCGCCGCGGCCATGAACATCGTCTGAGCGAGGCCAGCATCCGCGAACTGCTGCCGCAACTGCCGGGTTGGGCCCTGGTCGAAAACGGCCACGCGCTAAGCAAGACCTTCACCTTCACGGATTACTATCGCACCCTGTCATTCGTGAACGCGCTGGCGCATGTGGCCAACGCCGAAGACCACCACCCCGACCTCTCCGTGCATTACGACCGCTGCGTGGTGCGCTTTTCCACCCATGACGTGGGCGGGTTAAGCGAGAACGACTTCATTTGCGCGGCGAAAGCGGAGTTATTGGCGGGCTGAGACATCACCACTGATCTTGCTCGCCGAAACTCACCCCAGCCGATCCAGCACCTCAATCAACTCCGGCACCAGCGGCGCATTGAGCCGATAGGGAGCTTTGCCGCCATCCAGCGCAAATTCCAAGGTGGAGGCATGCAGGAACAAGCGCTTCAAGCCCACTTGTTCACGCAGCCGCTTGTTGGCGGCTGCATCGCCGTATTTGTCGTCACCGGCCACCGGATGGCCAATGTGCTGGGCATGCACGCGAATCTGGTGGGTACGGCCGGTTTCGATGCGGATTTCGCAATAACTTTGCCCGCCGCGGCGTTCCAGGGCGCGGAAATGACTGATTGACGGCTTGCCGATGGCATTGACCTGCACATGCCGCTCGCCGCCTTGGCGCAGCCCCACATGCAGCGGCGCATCCACGCTCATCACACCATCGGGCATACGCCCAACCAATAAGGCCAGATAACGTTTTTCGATGCCTGATCCATGATCTTCACGCAATAATCGCTGAAGTTCGGTCAAGGCCGAGCGCTTTTTGGCGAGCACCAGCAAGCCCGAAGTATCCCGATCCAGCCGGTGCACCAGCTCCAGGTTGTCGCGTGGCCGCAATACGCGCATGGTTTCGATGGCGCCAAATGAAATCCCGCTGCCGCCGTGGCTGGCCACGCCCGATGGCTTGTTGATGGCCAGCAGGCGCGCATCTTCAAACACGATGGACGCCCCCATTGCTGCCAACATGCTTTTTGGCGGCGAACGTCCGGCATCTTGCGGTGATTCGATGCGAACAGGCGGGATTCTGACCTCATCCCCCGCTTCCAGCTTGCGTTCCGCCTTGGCCCGGCCACCATTGATGCGCACCTGCCCGCTACGCACCAGCTTGTAGACCAGCGAGCGCGGCGCACCTTTCAACTGCCCGAGCAGGAAATTATCCAGCCGTTGACCGGCGCGGTCATCGGGGATGCGAACGGTGCGGGCACCACCGGAAGGGGAATCGGGCTGTGTCATTGGGGGCTGATCTGATACACTCGGGGGGCGATGCAAGGGTTTGATTTTGCAGGAAGTACCGGGCGGTTGTTTACCGCCCAACCGGCCGAAAGCCGGCCTTCCCGGCAAGCCCCGCCGCAGTGACGTTGCCACCACCCTTGGGGCGGACATGTTAACGGCTGCGCGGCAAACCTGCCCATCGCCGGCCTTGTGCCGTGACTTCACCCGTTAAACAACGCCCCGCGCGACGCGCCCTCCTCCTTCGGAAGTTGGGCGAGAGTCGCCGGCCCTGCAACATATTTGAACAGGAACAAGCGCTCCCGCGGTACGCCGTGGTGTTGCAGCGCTGGAAAACTCAACAGCGGCACGGCATGCGCAAGACGCTGCCGTGCGCTTGCGGTATCCAGAGGCGAAACGCCCCAGGCGTTCCGTGCAGTGCCCCTCCCTCATCGGAGTGGGCAGGCAAGCGCACGAGGAATGCACAATGAAGCGAATGCTCATCAACGCCACGCAGGCGGAAGAACTGCGGGTGGCCATTGTCGAAGGCCAGAATCTGTACGACATCGACATCGAACAGCCGTCCCGCGACAACAAGAAATCCAATATCTACAAGGGCCGCATTACTCGGCTGGAGCCGTCGCTGGAAGCGGCCTTCGTCGAATATGGTGCTGATCGTCACGGCTTTTTGCCGCTGAAGGAAATTTCCCGCGACTACTACCAAGCGGGCGTCGATCACCACAAGGCCGGCATCAAGGATCTCCTGCGCGAAGGCCAGGAAGTGGTGGTGCAAGTCGACAAGGAAGAACGCGGCAACAAGGGCGCAGCACTGACCACGTTCATCTCGTTGGCCGGCCGCTACATGGTGCTGATGCCGAACTCGCCCACCGCCGGCGGTGTCTCGCGCCGGATCGAGGGTGACGACCGCGCCGAGCTGAAGAAGGCGATGGATGCACTCAACATCCCGGACGATATGGGCGTGATCATCCGTACCGCCGGCGTTGGCCGTGACGCGGAAGAACTGCAGTGGGATCTGGACTATCTGCTCAGCATCTGGCGTGCGATCGCCGAGTCCGCACTGAGCAAGCCGGCCCCGTTCCTGATTTATCAGGAAAGCCGCCTGATCGTACGTGCCCTGCGCGACTACATGCGCAGCGACATCGGTGAAATTCTGGTCGATACCCCGGAGATGTACGCCGAGGCGCTGGAGTTTGTCGAACAGGTGATGCCGCATAACAAGCGCAAGCTCAAGCATTACACCGACGATACCCCGCTGTTCAACCGCTTCCAGATCGAATCGCAGATTGAGAGTGCGTATGAGCGCACCGTGCGACTGCCCTCCGGCGGCGCGCTGGTGATCGACCAGACCGAAGCGCTGACCGCCATCGACGTCAACTCGGCACGCGCCACCAAGGGCGGCGACATCGAGGAAACCGCATTCAACACCAACCTGGAAGCCGCCGAAGAAGTGGCCCGCCAGCTGCGTTTGCGCGATCTCGGCGGTTTGGTGGTGATCGACTTCATCGACATGACCAGCAACAAACACCAGCGCGATGTCGAGAACAAGCTGCAAAACGCACTGAAATATGACCGTGCGCGCGTGCAGCTGGGCCGCATCAGCCGCTTTGGCCTGATGGAAATGAGCCGCCAGCGCCTGCGCAACAGCCTGGGTGAGGCCAGTCAGATTGTCTGCCCGACCTGCGAGGGTCACGGACGCATGCGCAGTATCGAATCGCTGTCGTTGTCGATCATTCGTGTTGCTGAAGAACACGCGATGAAGGACAACACCGGGCAAGTCCTGGTGCAAGCGCCGGTGGAGATCGCCAACTTCCTGCTCAACGAGAAGCGCAGTGCGCTACGCGAGATCGAGCAACGTCACGACGCGCCGATTGTGATCGTCGCCGATGAACAGCTGCACTCACCACACTACGAAGTCACGCGCATTCGCAGCAACGAGATGAGTGAGGAAACCGGCAAGCCCAGCTACCAGCGTGGCACTCCGCGCAAGTTCAACACCATCGCGCTGACCAAGGCGCAACTGAACATCCCGCCACCGGCAGTCACCCGGGTCAATCCGGTTCAGCCGGCCCCCCTGCGCGATCCCAAGCCGATGCCGCAGGATCCTGAAACACAACTCGTCACGCCAGCAGCGCCCGTCGCAAGCAACGCAGCACCCGCCACAAGCGGCGTGATCGGCTGGTTGCGTGGCTTGTTCGCTGCACCTGCCGCCGCACCGGTCGCGCCAGCTCCTGCACCAACCGGACGCAACAGCAATCACCCGCGTCGTGATGAACGTGGCAATCGCCGTGACGGTCGCAACAACGACAATCGTCAGGAAAACCGCAACAAAAACGAACAGCGTCGTGACGACAACAAGCCTCGCGACGCCCGCAACGAGCAGCAACAGCAAAAAATTTCGCAGGGCCAGCAAGCCCAGAAACAAAAGCCACTGCAGCAACAACAACCGCAAAAGCAGACGCCCAAGAACGAACCGCGGCAGGACAAGCAAGCCCAGCCAGATAAGCAAGAGCGTCAGCAAAAGCAGAACAAGCCACAAAAGCAGGAACGCCAGGAACCAGTGGCAGCACCGCTAGCCGTGGTCAATAGCCCGTCCGCAACCACACCCGCAGATGCCCTCACGCCAACTGCCGTGCCACTGACTGCAGTTGCAACCTCGCATGTGCCGGCTGAAGCAGTAGTTGAGGCAACAGCTGCGCAGGACATCGCGCAGATCGACGCAGAGGTTCAAGCAACAGAAGAAAGCGCGGCTGGCGAAGGCAACAACAAGCGTCGTCGCGGCCGTCGTGGCGGCCGTCGGCGTCGTCGTGGTGGCGAAGCGGGTCAAGGCAGCGAGACCGGAATCGAGTCCGAAGATGCACTGGATGAGGTGCTCGACACCGATGCTGCGCAGCCGGAGTTCGATTTCGACGATATCGAACGCCCCGCCACGGCACCGACACCCGCAGCAATCGCTGCGGCACCGGTTGCCGCCGCAGCCGCGGCACCTGCGCTCGCTGCCACTGTGCAAGCTGCCGCACCGGTCCATGTGGCTGCAACCGCAATCGCTCCAGTCGAGCCGGCTGCCGCGTCTGCCATCAACGATGCTTTGGCCAATGCTCCGGTATCGTTGCCGGTGGAAACGGTCACTGCGCCGGCACCAGCTGTTGCGGCAGAGCTTGCGCTACCTGCGGTCGATGCCGTGACCGCAATCGCGTCGGCCGTGATTGAACCGGTTCCCCAAGTAGCCGGTGCAGCAGCGGTGAATGCCGAGCTCGCCCCACGTGTGGTCGCTGAAGTGACCTCGGAGAACACAACCGCGAGCGGACTGCACGGTGCAACCGAAGTCGTTCCGGAAAGCAAACCCGAGAGCGCAGCAGTGCTTGACGCGGAGACCGTGGCCCATCAGCGCGCAGAACAACTGCGTGGTTTGTTTGATACAGCCCGCAGTGATGCAGCTGCAACACCGGCACCCGTTGTCGCTGCGCCGCCTGCACCGCAGCCAGCAACTGACGATCACCGCAGCGAGTAACCTGCGCTGCGTACGTGACACTGAAATCCACAGCGCGGCCAACTGCCGCGCTGGTTTCAATGCAGGCCGCTGGCGGGATCCACCAAACCGTACTGGCTGGCCAGACGCGCCAGTGCGATGTTGTCGTGAATCCCGAGCTTGTCGAACAAGCGCGTTTTATGTGTATTGACGGTCTTGGCGCTCAGACTCAAGCGCTTGGCGATGGATTCTTGCCGTAGCCCCTGATTTAGCAACAGGGCCACTTCCAACTCGCGGGGAGTCAGGCTGTCGAAGGGTGAGCCGGTATCGCCCTGGATACCTGCCAACGCCATTCCCTGTGCAATCGAAGTAGCCAGGTATTTGCGCCCACGTGCGACCTCCCGCACCGCGCGCAATAACTCCTCTGCATCGCTGGCTTTCCCCACGTAGCCGTAGGCTCCGGCTTCCAGCAAGCGGCGCGGCATCGGGCCATCTTCCAATACCGATACCGCAATTACCCGGCACCCGTAGTCGCCACGCACTACGCGCTCGGTCAGTTCCAGCCCGCTCAGACCCGGCAGGTGCAAATCGCACAGCACGATATCGGGCTTAAGCCGGCGAATGTCCGGCAGCGCATCTTCCGCGCTTTCGGCATCCCCGACGACCTGAATATCCGCCTGCCCATCCAAAATCAAACGAAACCCCATGCGTACCAGCGCATGATCGTCAACGATATAAACCGTGATTGCCATACCACCCCCTGTGGGCTCCCCCGAGCCATACCGTGCAGGCTAGCGTCCACCAAATCCCAATCCAAGCAGGGTATGCCTTACCAGTGGATAGGAAAAGTCTGATTTGCGATTCCCAAGCAAGCCAGGCATCCCGGCCCCGTCTATTCGACGGGGCAACGAACGACCTGCGAACCAATGGTTCGCAAGCAGGTCGTTCATTCCCACTCGATCGTCGCGGGCGGCTTGCCGCTGATGTCGTACACCACGCGTGACACGCCGCGTAGTTCATTGATGATGCGGTTGCTCACGGTGCCGAGGAAGTCGTACGGCAGGTGCGCCCAGTGCGCGGTCATGAAGTCGATGGTTTCCACCGCGCGCAGGGCGATCACCCATTCGTAGGCGCGGGCGTCGCCGACCACGCCGACCGATTTGACCGGCAGGAAGACGGCGAACGCTTGCGATGTTTTGTCGTACAGATCCGCTTTGCGCAGCTCGTCGATGAAGATGGCATCGGCCTTGGCCAACAATTCGGCGTATTCGGGCTTCACCTCGCCCAGGATACGCACGCCAAGGCCGGGGCCGGGGAACGGATGGCGATAGACCATCTCGCGTGGCAGGCCGAGCGCCACGCCCAGCCGGCGCACTTCGTCCTTGAACAATTCGCGCAGCGGTTCGACCAGCCCCAGCTTCATGTGCTCGGGCAAGCCGCCGACATTGTGGTGGCTCTTGATGACGTGGGCCTTGCCGGTCTTGCTGCCGGCCGATTCGATCACGTCGGGGTAGATGGTGCCCTGCGCCAGCCACTTGGCATTGCGGAGTTTGCCGGATTCCTCATCGAAAATCTCGACGAACAAATTGCCGATGATCTTGCGCTTGGCTTCCGGGTCGGCCACACCTTGCAGCGCCTTGAAATAGCGCTCGGCGGCGTTCACGCGGACCACTTTGACGCCCATGTTCTGCGCGAACATCGCCATCACTTGGTCACCTTCCTGCCAACGCAGCAGGCCGGTATCGACGAACACGCAAGTGAGTTGCTCGCCGATCGCCTTGTGCAGCAATGCGGCCACCACCGAAGAATCGACGCCGCCGGACAGGCCCAAAATCACGTCATCGGACCCCACCTGTTCGCGCACGCGTGCAATCTGGTCGTCGATGATATTGGCCGCTGTCCACAGCGTTTGGCAGCCGCAGATGTCCACCGCGAAACGGCGCAGCAGCGCCTCGCCGGCGGCGGTGTGCGTCACTTCCGGGTGGAACTG
>Ga0209476_10003635_pt1 | contig 10134 bp, 3 predicted proteins | sample KloWWTrecipitate_FD_187179 | JGI IMG/M metagenome (GOLD analysis project Ga0209476, IMG submission 187179) | Active sludge microbial communities from Klosterneuburg, Austria, studying microevolution and ecology of nitrifiers - Klosterneuburg... | ecosystem: Engineered > WWTP > Aerobic digester >...
CCCAGTACGGCGCACGCAGGTCCTTCTTCAGCACCTTCATGGCGCCGGACAGTGGCAGCGGCTCGGTTCGGAACTCGATGCTCTTGGGCACCTTGTAGCCGGCGATCCACTCACGGGAGTGAGCAATCAACTCCTCGACCGTGGCGACGAAGCCATCGCGCAGCACGACCACTGCGTGTACCGCCTCACCCCACTGCGGGCTGGGAATGCCGATGACGGCGACCTGCAGCACGGCCGCATGCGATGCCAGCGCCTGCTCGACCTCGGTGGAGTACACGTTCTCGCCACCGGTGACGATCATGTCCTTCACGCGGTCGACCAGGTACAGGTAGCCATCGGCGTCGAGGTACCCGGCATCGCCGCTGTGGTACCAACCATTGCGGAACACTTCCTCGGTGGCCTCAGGCTTGTTCCAGTACTCGACCATGAAGTTGCCACTGCGCGCGCAGACCTCGCCGGTCTCACCGATGGGCAGCATGTTGCCGTCCTCGTCTTGAATGCTGAGAACCACGCCCGGCAGCGGCATGCCGGCGGAGCGCAGATACTTGCCATCAGCCCGGTGCTCGTCGGGGCCGAGCAACGTCAGCACGCTGCTGCTCTCGGTCATGCCGTAGCCCTGCCAGATGTTCATGTCCGGGTACAGACCGAGCACCTTCTCCAGCAGCGCCTGCGGCATCGGCGACGCGCCGTAGACGAGGTCGGTAAAACTGGCCAGACCAGTCGGACGGAACTCGGGATGAGCCATCGTCAGGCCGATCATGGTCGGCACCATCACGGTGACCGTCGGCTGGTGTTCCTCGACCGCGGCCATCACTGCCTTGGGGTCGAACATCGGCACGATCACCGACACCGCACCCAGTGCCGGCCCCCCGAGAATGCTGAACATCGAGGCCGCGTGGAACATGGGGGTCTGCATCAGGTTGACGGTGTTGCGATGCATCTTCAGCGTCATCATCACGTGGTAGGCGTTGAGGATCTCGGCGCGCTGGTCGAGCAACACACCCTTGGGCTGGCCGGTGGTGCCGCCCGTGTACATCAGGACCACCGGGTCGGTCTCTTCTCCCTCATCGGGAATTACCGCGTTGGACGACGCGAGCAGATCGTCGTAGCCCACGGTGTGGGGCACATCGCCCTGGCCGATGAGTACGACATGTTCGATGCCGGCCTCCTCCTTCACCTTGTCGATCAGACCGGCGAAAAACCCATCCACGAAGATGGTCTTGGTGCCCGAATCGCGCAGCACGTAGGCCAGCTCCTTGGGCGCAAAGCGCAAGTTGAGCGGGTTGATGACGCCGCCGCCCAGGAACGACGCGTGGTAGAGCTCGAGGTACTCCGGTGAGTTGAGGGTCATCACCGCGAAGCGATCGGAACGTCCGAGGCCCAGCGAGCCGAGCCCACCGATGAGATGGCCGACACGGTCGAGGTGCTGCTCGAACGTGGTCGTGAAGCCGTTGGACGTGTTGATGGCACAGGTTCGATCGGCATTGCGTTCGACGGCTGGCAGCAACATGCGGTGATAGATGAGCTCCTTCATCTGCCCACCTTACGCCTGTGTCGACTGTCACTGCGGCCGCGGGCATGCAGTGCCGGTTTGGGCCGCATGGTTCAATGTCGTGCTGTGAGCCCGCCGTCGTCATCGCTTCCGTCCCGTGCCCGTGTCGTGGTCATCGGTGGCGGCATCATCGGCACGTCGATCGCCTACCACCTTGGGCACCTCGGCTGGACCGACACCGTCCTGCTCGAACGCGACCAACTCACCAGCGGCACGACCTGGCACGCAGCGGGGTTGATGGTCACCTTCGGTTCCACCAGCGAGACGTCCACGGAGCTGCGCAAGTACACCCGCGACCTGTACACGAACCTGGAAGCAGAGACGGGCCTGGCCACCGGTTTCAAGCCGGTGGGCTTCATCGAGCTCGCCGCCGACGAGGGCCGCCTGGAGGAGTACCGACGGGTGTCCACGTTCAACCGCTACTGCGGCGTGGACGTGCAGGAACTGTCGCCGCGCGAGGTCGGCGAGATGTTCCCGCTCGCCCGCACCGACGACCTGCTCGCCGGCTTCTACGTGGCCGGCGACGGTCGCGTGAACCCCGTCGACGCGACCATGTCGATGGCGAAGGGCGCCCGCCAGACCGGCGTGCGCATCGCGCAGGGTGTCTCGGTGATCGACGTGCTCACCTGCGACGGCGCGGTGTGCGGTGTCGTCACCGATCAGGGCACCATCGAATGCGAGTACGTGGTCAACGCCGCGGGCATGTGGGCTCGCCAACTGGGCGCCAAGTCGGGCGTGTCTATTCCGCTGCAAGCCGCTGAGCACTACTACCTCATCACCGAGCAAATGGAGGGGCTCGACCCGTCGTGGCCGGTCATCGAGGACCCGGCCAACTTCGGTTACTACCGCGAGGAGGTGGGTGGCTTGATGATCGGCCTGTTCGAGACGCAGTGCGCACCGTGGAACGTGGGCTCGATTCCGGCCGACTCGTCGTTCACCTCGATCCAACCCGACTGGGACAGGATGGGTCCGTACGTCGAGGCTGCGATGTCGCGCGTGCCGATCTCGCTCGACACCGGCATCCGCACGTTCTTCTGCGGCCCGGAGAGCTTCACACCGGATCTGCGGCCGATCATCGGCCCGGCGCCGGAGGTGCGCAACTACTTCGTCGCCGCAGGTCTCAACTCCATCGGCATCCTTACCGGCGGCGGCCTGGGTCGGCTGGTCGCGCACTGGATCGTCGACGGCGACCCCGGCGCCGACGTCACCGGCATGCACCCCGCCCGGCTGCAGCCGTACCAATCGAACCCCGAGTACCGTCGCACCCGCACCGTCGAGTCGTTGGGCATGGTGTATCAGTGCCACTACCCGAACAAGTCGTTGCAGACGGCCCGCGGGGCAAAGCTCTCCCCGCTGCACGCGCGACTCGTCGAGCAGGGTGCGTACCTGCGCGACGTCAGCGGCTGGGAGAGCGCCGACTGGTACGCGGGGCCAGGCGAGGTGCCGGAACCCGGGCCGCTCACGTGGGGACGCCCGTCGTGGTGGTCTCACTGGGAGGCCGAGCACCGCGCCTGTCGTGAGGCCGTGGTGTTGATGGACATGAGTTTCATGTCGAAGTTCAGGGTGCAGGGCAGCGAAGCCGGCGCCGTGCTCGACACGCTGTCCGCGAACGCGGTCAACGGCACAATTGGCGAGATCACCTACACGCAGTGGCTCAACGAGCGCGGCACCTTGGAGGCTGATCTCACTGTGACGAAGTTGGCAGATCACGAGTTCCTCGTGGTCGCCACCGACACCGCTCACCGTCACGTCGAATCACAGCTCTCCCGCGCCGCAGCCGGCCACCACGCCTTCGTCACCGACGTCACCGGCGCATACGCACAGATCAACGTGCAGGGCCCCAACTCGCGTGCACTGCTGCAGACACTGACCACCGTCGACCTCTCCAACGAAGCCTTCCCGTTTCGCGCCGCTCGTGAGATCGACCTCGGTTTCGCCCGTGTGCTCTGCGTACGCATCACGTATCTGGGTGAGCTGGGCTACGAGCTGTACGTGCCCACCGAACAGTCGGTGCACGTCTACGACCGCATCGTCGCTGCCGGGCCCCCGTTCGGGTTGCGCCACGCCGGGTTGAAGGCGTTGGCCAGCCTGCGACTGGAGAAGGGCTACCGCGACTACGGCCACGACATCGACAACACCGACGGCCCGCTGGAAGCGGGCTTCGGTTTCGCGCTCGCGATGGACAAGCCGACCGGCTTCATCGGTCGCGAGGCGGTGGCCGACCGCAAGGCCGCCGGCCCGCTCGCCCGTCGGCTGGTGTCGGTTCAGCTCACCGACCCCGACCCCCTGCTCTACCACGCCGAAGTCCTGCGGCGCGATGGCGTAGCGATCGGCTACCTGCGCGCCGGATCGTATGGCCACACGGTGGGAGCGGCAGTCGGGCTGGCGATGGTCGAAGGCCACGGCGAGGTCATCACACCCGGATGGCTCGCCGAAGGCGCGTGGACGGTGGAGATCAACGGTGCCGAGCACGCCGCGACTGTCTCGCTGCGCCCGCTCTACGACCCCGCCAACGCCCGCATCAAGATGTGAGCCAACCCGGCGTCAGAGCTTGCGGATGACCAGGCTGCCGATGCTGTAGCCGGCACCGAAGCTGCACAGCACACCGATGTCGCCGGAGACCATGTCGGCGCGACAGAGGTGGAACGCGATGACCGAGCCGGCAGACGAGGTGTTGGCGTAGCGGTCGAGGATGACCGGTGCCTCGTCCTCGTCGGGCAGCCGACCGAGCACCCCCTTGGCGATGAGCTGGTTCATCTTCAAGTTGGCCTGGTGCAGCCAGAAACGTCGGACATCGGTTGCCGCCAACGACAGCGCCGTCAATTGCTCGTTGATGTGGCCGACCACCATCGGGCACACCTCCTTGAACACCTGCTGGCCACGCTGACGAAATACCAACTCACTCGGTTCGCGGTCGCCATCCTCCGACGCGTTGAGGTACCCGAAGTCGTTGCGGATGCTGTTGGAGAACCTCGTGGCCAGCCGCCCGCGCAGAACCTCCCACTGCTCGCCGGCAATCGCATCGTCGGCACGTTCCAAGACGACAGCGGTGCACGCGTCGCCGAAGATGAAGTGGTGATCGCGCGCGGCGAAGTTGTTGTGCCCGGACGTGATCTCCGGGTGCACCACCACGACACAGTTCGCCGAACCATTACGCAACGCGTCGGCCGCAGCCTGCATGCTGAACGTCGCCGACGAACATGCCACGTTCATGTCGTACGCCCAGCCGCCGGCACCGAGTGCGTGCTGGATCTCGATGGCCACGGCCGGGTAGGCGCGCTGCAGGTTGGAGCAACCAACGATGACGCAGTCGACCTCGTCGGGGCGCCTGCCGGCCTGAGCCAGCGCCTCATAGATCGCGGGCAGCGCCATCTCCGCCTGTAGTCCCAACTCGTCCTCGCTGCGCATCGGCAGGTGGGGACGCAGACGGGTGGGGTCGAGCACGCCCACCTTGTCCATCACGAAGCGGCTCTTGATGCCCGATGCCCGCTCGATGAACTCGGCGTTCGGCACAGCTCGCTCGGCAAGTTCGCCAGCGGCGATCTCGGCGGCGTGCTCCTCGTTCCATTGCTCGATGGCAACGGTCAGTGACGCCACCAGCTCTTCGTTGGAGATGGAATGGGGCGGAGTGAACAACCCACTTCCAGTGATGACGACACGATCAGGCACGGTCGCCGACCCTACTTCGCCACGGGCGGGACTCTGATGCCGGTCCGGACGAACAGTGAATTCAAGGGTCGCTACGGAGCGACCTTTGAATTCACTGCTTGTCGACGATCTCCGCGAAAGTTCCGCTGAGTAAGGTCACTACTCGCATGCCTGACACCGTGTTCGAATCGCCGCCACCCGCCATCGGTTTCGAGCAGGTCGCTCAACTCGCCGGTGAGTACTTCGGCATCACCGGCCCGGCACGCTCGCTGGCGTCCGAACGCGACCAGAACGTGCGGGTCGGCGACTATATCGTCAAGGTGTCGAACACGGCCGAGACCCTCGCAACTCTGGAGCTACAGCACGCGGCGCTCGCCCATCTCGCGGTCACCGACCCCACGCTGGCTGTGCCCCGAGTTGCTGCACCCGGTGTGGTGGAACACGACGGGCACCTCCTGCGCGCGCTGACGTTCCTGCCAGGTGCTGCGTACGCCACGGTCCCCCACACGGCCGAACTGCGGCATCAACTGGGGCGCTTCATGGGGCGCATGTCGCGCGGGCTGCAGGGGTTCGGGCATCCGGCAGCGCACAGGTCCGGCTTCCTCTGGAACCTCGACAACGTGGCAACGGTCGTGCCGTGGTCTGCCGACATCGCGAACGAGGGCGACCGCGCAGTCGTGGAGCGTACGTTCGAGCGCCACCTCCAGCGCGTGCAGCCGTCGCTGCCATACCTGCGCGGCGCAGTCGTGCACCAGGACGCCAACGACCACAACGTGCTGGTCGACAACGCTTCGATCAGCGGACTCATCGACTTCGGCGACATGCTGTTCGCGCGCCAGGTCAACGAACTGGCTGTGACGCTCGCCTACGCACTGCTCGACACCATCGACGTGATCGCCGCCGGACGTGATGTCATCAGCGGGTACGTCGCCGAGTTCGAGCTCACGGCCGACGAACTGCGCGTCGTTTACGACCTCGCCGCCACGCGCTTGGCGATGAGCGTTGCCATCTCGTCGCATCGCCAGCGCGAGTTCCCCGACAACAGCTACCTCACCATCTCCCAGGCACCTGCTCTACGTCTGCTGCGCCGACTGATGGGCATTCGTCCGGAGTTCTTGCACTTCGCCGCACGCGAGGCCGCCGGGCTGGAGCCGGTACCGCAGCACGATCGCATCATCGAATGGATCACATCTCCGGATTGCCGACCCGCGAACGTGCTGCCCATCGATCTTCGTCGGGCTGGTCGCGTCGTCATCAGCCTTGCGGACGGTGCCCCGGCGACACAGTTCCCCGGCCCGGTGGAGTCGTGGGAGTGGATGCGGGCCCAGATGGACGCCGTCGGCGCACAGGTCGTGGTGGGCCGTTACGACGAGGACCGGTCGTGCTATCAGGGTGAGCAGTTCCACACCGATGCACCCGAACCACGGTCGGTGCACACTGGCATCGACCTGTTCATCGCTGAGGACACCACCGTTCACGCCATGCTGCCCGGCATCGTCGAGTCCGTGGTCGACAACGACCTCGCCTACGACTACGGCCCCACCGTCGTGCTGCGCCACACAGCCGGGCCCGGCGCGCACGGCACACCGTTCTGGGTGCTGTACGGCCACCTCTCGCGCCGCACGCTGACGCAGGTTCACCCCGGCCAGGCGGTCGCCGCCGGAGATGTCGTCGGCTTCATCGGTGACCACACGGTCAACGGCGGATGGGCGCCACACGTTCACCTGCAGATCATTACCGACCTGATGGCGGACCCCGAGATCGGGTTCGACGGCAACTTCGAGGGGGCCGGCGAACCCAGCAGAATGGCCATCTGGCGCAGCCTGGTGCCCGACGCGAACCTGCTGGTGCGCCTGGCACCCGAGACCTTCGAGGACCACTCGGCGGACCAACCAGCGGTGCTGGAACCGCGGCGTTCGGTCGACCTTGGCCCGTCGCTGAGCACCAGCTACCGGAACCACCTGTCCATCGTGCGCGGAGAGGGTGTCTGGCTGTTCGATCACGAAGGGCGCGGCTACCTCGACTGCGTCAACAACGTCGCCCACGTCGGCCATGCCCATCCGCGAGTGGTCGCTGCGATCACGCGCCAGGCGGCGGTCCTCAACACCAATACCCGCTACCTGCACCGCACCATCCTCGACTACGCCGAGCGACTGGCTGCTACGTTCCCCTCACCGCTGAGCGTCGTCTACCTCACCAACTCTGGCAGTGAGGCAAACGAACTCGCGCTGCGCATCGCTCGCACCGTCACCGGTCGCCACGACATCGTTGCGCTCGACTGGGGCTACCACGGCAACACCAACGATCTCGTCGAGATCAGCGCCTACAAGTTCAACCGCGCCGGTGGCGCCGGCAAGCCGCCGCATACACATCTCGCCGCTCTACCCGACCCGTATCGCGGGGCACACGGGGACAACGGCGCTGCGTACGCACAGTCGGTCGCGGTCGCGGCAGCTGACGCTCGTGCACGCAACGGGGCCGGACCCGCGGCGTTCATCGCCGAGAGCATCAGCGGCTGCGGCGGCCAGGTCGTGTTCCCCGAGGGGTACCTCACCGCTGCCTACGCACACGCTCGGTCCGCGGGCGCGCTGTGCATCGCCGATGAGGTGCAGGTTGGTTTCGGTCGCGTCGGTACCGCCATGTGGGCGTTCGAGGAGCACGGCGTCGTGCCCGACATCGTCACGCTCGGCAAGCCCATCGGCAACGGTCATCCGCTGGGGGCGGTGGTCACCACGGCTGCGCTCGCAGCGCAGTTCGCCAACGGCATGGAGTGGTTCAACACCTTCGGCGGCAATCCTGTCTCGTGCGCCGTCGGCATGGCCGTGCTCGATGTCATCGAGGGCGAAGGTCTGATGGCGCGTGCGCTCGACACCGGCGGCTACCTTCTCGGACGCTTCCACGATCTCGCCAGCCGGCACGACGCGATCGGCGATGTCCGCGGCCGCGGGCTGTACCTCGGGCTCGATCTCGTCACCGATCGCACCACCAAGCAGCCCGCCACGGAACTGGCCGCCAACGTCGCCAACCGCCTCCGCGAGCGCGGCGTGTTGATCTCCACGGACGGCCCGCACGACAACGTGATCAAGATCAAGCCACCCATCGTCTTCACCCGCGCACTGGCCGACATCTTGTGCGTCGAACTCGACGCGGCATTCTCCGCGTTCCCGCACAGCACGTAGCGTTGGCGGTGTCACAAACGAACGGGGCTCGCTACCCCTATCGTTGAGTGATTCATGAAATGAGAGACACAGTGGAAGCACACAGTGAAGACGTCCAGAGCGACGTCACCGATTCCGGCGACATCGCCGCAGACGCCGCCACAGCGGCCACGACAGTTACACAAAGCGGCTTCGCAGCACTCGGCCTTCGGCCCGAGCTCCTGAAGGCACTTGACGAATTGGGCTACGAAGAGCCCACCCCCATTCAGAGCGAGACCATCCCGTTCCTGATGGAGGGCAGAGACCTTCTTGGTCAGGCCGCCACCGGCACCGGCAAGACCGCAGCCTTCGCGCTGCCGGCATTGCAGCTCATCGACGGGCGCGCCGCCAACAAGGCCGTTGCGTTGGTGTTGGTACCGACCCGCGAGCTGGCCATGCAGGTCAGCGAGGCATTCTTTCGCTACGGCAAGAACCTGGGCGCCAAGTGCGTGCCGGTCTACGGCGGGCAGCCGATCTTCCGTCAGCTGCAGGCGCTCGACCGTGGTGTGCACATCGTGGTCGGCACCCCGGGCCGCATCATCGACCACATCGGTCGCGGGTCGCTGAACCTCGACGGCATCAAACTGGTGGTCCTCGACGAGGCCGACGAGATGCTCGACATGGGCTTCGCTGACGACATCGAGACGATTCTCGAAGGCATCCCGCACGCACACCAAACGGTGCTGTTCTCGGCCACCATGCCCCCGCGCATCAACTCCATCGCCAAGCGCTATCAGACCGACCCGGTGCGTATCAACGTCGTGCGCGGCGACACCAAGGCCAGCGCTGGCAAGGTGCGTCAGAGCGCGTACGTCGTGCAGCGCAACCACAAGCCCGCCGCACTCGGGCGCATCCTCGACATCGAATCACCCGGTGGTGCGCTGGTGTTTTGCCGCACGCGTCACGAGGTCGACTCGCTCACCGAGACCATGAACGCGCGCGGTTACCGCGCCGAGGCATTGCACGGCGGCATGGACCAGGCGCAACGCGACCGCGTGATGAGCCGTCTGCGCGATGGCACCGCCGAACTGTTGGTCGCCACCGACGTGGCTGCCCGCGGCCTCGACGTGGACACGTTGACGCACGTCGTCAACTACGACGTGCCGTCCGCCCCGGAGAGCTACGTCCACCGCATCGGTCGCGTCGGTCGTGCCGGTCGTGAGGGCGTTGCCATCACCCTGGCCGAGCCGCGCGAGCAGCGTCAGCTGCAGAACATCGAGCGCCTCACCAAGCAGGCCATCACCATCGTCAAGGTTCCGTCGGTCGCCGACCTGCGCGCAGCTCAGCTGGAGCAGACGGTCTCGGCTGTCCGCGAGTCGATGGCCGCGGAAGACCTAGATGCCTTCTGGCCGGTGCTCAACGCACTGTCCGGCGAGGCCAACCCGCAGCAGATCGCACTCGCTGCCATCCGTCTCTACCACGAGATGGCCGGCAACATCGTCGACGAGCAGGACATCCCCGACATGACGCACCGCATGGAGCGTCGTCCGGAGGGTGGCGGCGCATCACGGCCCGGCGGCAAGCCGGTTCGGGGCAACGATCGCGGCCACTCCAGCGACAAGGGCGGCGCCACCGGGTTCGTGCACATCTCGCTCGGCCGCAACGCAGGCATCCGCCCCGGCGACCTGGTGGGTGCAATCGCCAACGAGACCGATCTGGTGGGCCGCGAGATCGGGCCGATCAAGATCACCGAGAAGTTCGCCATCGTCGGTGTGCCCGACCGCAGCGTCGACAAGG
>Ga0209476_10003636_pt1 | contig 10134 bp, 9 predicted proteins | sample KloWWTrecipitate_FD_187179 | JGI IMG/M metagenome (GOLD analysis project Ga0209476, IMG submission 187179) | Active sludge microbial communities from Klosterneuburg, Austria, studying microevolution and ecology of nitrifiers - Klosterneuburg... | ecosystem: Engineered > WWTP > Aerobic digester >...
CACGACCGAGCCCTCCGCAACGCGATCCACCGACTCAACGCACTCGGCTACCGCGTCACCCTCGAGGCCGCCTGACCTCACCACCGTGTGGTCACCGAATTTTCTGACTAGGTCGATGTCGGGACGGGTGCGGGGGCGCACAGGGTGAACGGTTACGGTCTCGCGCCATGGACCGGTTCAGCGAGGTGTGGGCCCGCGTGCTGCCCGAGAACGGCATCGCGCTGTCCGGCGGCCCGGTGGTCGCCGTGCTCGCCGCCGCCCTCGTGGCCGTGGCGTTCGAGCCGCTGTGGCGGGTGCTGCGCCTGGCCGTGACCCTCGTGCACGAGCTGGGCCACGCGAGCGTCGGCGTGCTCGTCGGACGCCGGTTCACCGGGTTCGTGCTGCGGGGCGACATGTCGGGCCACGCCGTGACCGTCGGCCCGGCGCGCGGCCCCGGCCGCGTGCTCACGACGTGGGCCGGCTACCCCGCACCGGCCGTCGTCGGCGCAGCGGCAGTCGTGCTCGCGGTGCGCGGCTGGTCGGCCCCGGTGCTCACGGTTGTCCTCGCGGTGCTCCTCGCTGCAGCCCTTCGCGCCCGCTCGCTGCTCACCGTGGTCGTCGTCGCCGTGGCCGTCATCGGGGGTGGCGCACTGTGGTGGGCCGGGTCGCCGACACTCCAGGCCCAGGTCGTCATCGCCATCGGGGTCGTTCTCATCGTCGGAGCCTGGCGCCACCTCGGTGCCGTGCTCGCGACCCCGGATGCCGCGACGAGCGACCCCGGCGTGCTCGCTCGCCTCACGCGCGTTCCCCGGGTGGTGTGGAACGCGACCTTCGTCATCGTGCTCGCCGGGTCCACCTGGGTGGCGGGCCGGGCGGTTCTGGACGCAGCGGGCATCCTCGGCTGACGCGGTGGGGGGCCAAGGGCGCATTCTGCCGCGCCCCCGGCCCCCCGGCCCCCCCGCGCCGAACGCCCCGGACCCCACGGGGACGAACTACTTCTCGTACCTGATCTCTACGCGCCGGTTTTGCTGACGCCCCGCCGGGTTGTCGCGGCCACCAGGGTGGGTGTTCTCGGCGATCGGGTCCGTCGACCCCTTGCCTGAGCTCGTGATGCGGGCCTTGGCGACCCCCGCCGTGACCAGGAAGTCGGTCACGGCCTGGGCCCGCTTCTCAGACAGCGGTTGGTTCACGGCATCCCCGCCGAGGCTGTCGGTATGCCCGATGACCTCGACCTTCGACGTGCCCTTGGCCAGGATCGCAGCCACCGAGTTGAGGCTGTCCTTGGCCGTCGACCGCAACGTGGCCGAGCCGAAGTCGAACAGGAAGCGATCCTCGAGCTGCACCACCGTCTGGCCGGCGTCCTGCTCGGCCTTGAGACCCTCCTCCAGCGCCTCGGTCGTGGCCTCCTTCGGCTTCGTCGAGAAGATCGTCACTGAGGTCAACGGCGCCTCCCAGGCGGTGAACACCTCAACGGACGTCAATGGTGGGGTGAACCCCTCGGGCACGGGCGCATCGTCGGCGGCGATCGCCGCTGGAGCGGAGAGCACGAGCGCTGTCAACGCTGTCGCCGTCACGACCGTCAGACGCCGCATCAGTTCGGCCCCACGGGCACATCGAACGTGATCTGGGACCAGAGTTCCTTGCGGCTGCTGTCGAGCCCGGTGAAGTCGATCGTCAGGGTTCGCGCCTCAGGGTCGAGCCGGCCCGCGTGGACAAGGACGGCGTTGACACCTTCACCACCCTGCAGCGTCAGTTGCTTCCCGTCCGCCTGGCCCACGAAGAGGTACTTGCGGCCGGCCTCGTCAAACAGCTGAGGGCCGCTGTACTCGGAGGGGTACCAGGCCCTGAGAGCCTTCGCGCTGTCGTTCAGCAGGGTGACCTCCGTCTCGACGTGGTACTCGTTGATCACCACCTTGTGCACGGTGAGCGAGAACGCCCCGGCTTCGGTGCTGGCGGACTTGGTCTCGTTGACCTCGATCGTCTGCGCCTTGGCCGGCTCGACGGCCTCGGTCGAACCACTGGCTGAGCCCGTCGAGCCCTCGGAGCCCTCGGTGGACTGGCTGCTCTGCTGCCCGCCCTCGCTCGCGTCGAACGTCGCCTTGTCGTCGGAGGAGCAGGCGCTCAGCGCCAGCGTCGCCGCCACGGCGAGGGCCGCCGCGTGGCCGATGGTCTTCTTCATGGTGTCCCCTTGGTGGTGGTGGTGAGTGGTCGTGATGGCGAGTGGTCGGTGGCCCGACAGTGTCCATTTCTCGTAGCGAATCTCAACGGCGCCGGTTCTTCTCGCGGCCGGCGGGGTCGTCCTTGCCACCCCACGTGTTGGGCTGGCTGGTGGATTCGGTGCCTTCTCCCCGTATGTCGTGGCCCACGCATCGAAAGTTACGTCCCGGGCGATTCCTGCCGAGAAGGTCAGGGATCGGTCACGTCCAGCTCGTGATCCGCCTGGAGTGGCGAGCCCTCGCCGTCCTGGGCCCGCACGGTGACCGTCGCCCGGCCCGGGCCCGAGGGCGTGAGCGTCACGGACTCCCGGTCGGCCACGAACTCACCGCTCGGCAGCACCCACACCCAGGAGTCCACGCCGTTGTGCTCGAGGGTGAACGTCGCGGCCTGCCCGGTCGTCGTTGATGCCGGCCCCTCGATGGAGACCGAGGCCGTCCCGGTGCTGGCGGGCGGGTCACCGTCGCCGCGCAGCAGCCAGCCACCCCCCAGGCCCACGGCGAGGATGCCGGCCACCGCGACCGCCGCGACCGGCCGGGCCACGGCCGCCCGCCACGACGTCGGAGCCGGCTCGCCCGCCACATCGGATGCCGGGTGGACGGGTTGGGCTGGTGGGGGCGCCAGCGCACCCTCGACGTCGGCGAGCCAGTGCCCGACGTCGCGGTGCCGGTCTCGAGGGTCAGCCGACAGGCTGCGCTCGAGCACCGGGTCCAACGGCTCCGTCAGGTCGCTCCCCTCACACAGCCAGCGCACCAGGGCCGAGAGGGACCACAGGTCCGCGCGGGTGTCGATGACGGCGGGGCCGGCATCCATCTCCGGCGGGCGAAAGCCTGCGGTGCCTCCAGCAACGGTGAGGCCCGAGTTGAGTGCGAGGTCCTTGCACATCCCCAGGTCTGCCAGCAGCAGCCGCTCGTCCGCTGCGATGAGAGGGCTCGCGCCGCTCGCGCCGGTCGCCCCGGACGCCCCGGACGCCCCGGACGCCCCGGACGCCCCGGACGCCCCGAGACCATCCCTCCCCCCGGGGACCGAAGTGAACAACACGTTCGACGGGCTGAGGTCGCGGTGCACGATCTGGGCGGCGTGCACGGCATCCAACGCCTGGGCCAGCGCGCGAGCGAGGGTGAGCACCTGCACGGGGTCAGCCGTCCAGCCCGACGCGCGAAGGGCCGTCACCCGCTGTGCCAAGGTGCCCCGGTCAGCGTGCTCGAGCACGAGGTAGGGCTGCTGGCGGTCGCTCTCGCCGATGTCGTGCACCGTCACGACGTGCGGGCTGCGGATGCGGCGCAGGCTGCGACCCTCGGCGATGAACCGCTCACGGACCTCGGGGTTCAGGCTGTGGTTCTCGGCCAGCACCTTGAGCACCACCGTGGCATCCAACCGCTCGTCGGTGGCCACGTAGGCCGTCGCGAACGAGCCGACACCGATGACCTCACCGAGGCGGTACCGCCCGATCCGGCGCGACTCTCCCTGCCCTGCACCCGTCATGTCAGGTCCACGCCGGGCTCACGCAGGGTGGCGGCGAGCAGGGCCCGGCCGCGCGAGATCTGGCCCTTGACCGTGCCCAACGGTAGGTCGAGTCGCTCGGCGACGTCGGCGTAGCTCAGGCCCTCGAGGTCGCGCAGCGTGACGGGCGACCGATAGGGCTCGGGCAGGGCGGCGAGTGCTTCGCGCACCGTCGCCCGGGTGGCCAGCAGCGAGCTCATCCGCTGCGAGGGGCCGGCGTCCTCGTCGGGCAGGGGCGACGTGGCCCGCTGCCGCCGCAGGTGGTCCACCACGCGGCGACGCACGATGCTGTGCACCCAGGTGCTCACCTTGGAGTCCCCGCGGAACGTCTCGATCGAGGCCGCGATCGAGATGAGCGAGTCTTGGCACACGTCGTCAATCGCCGACTCGTCGAGGAGGGCCCCGCGGGCGAATCGACGAACCATCCCCGACTCGTCGAGCTGGGTGAGCAGCACCTCGGTCGCGACGGCGGAGCCCTGCGCCGCCCGGGAGGCCAGGTCGAGCAGCAGGTCGTCGAGGTCGGACGGCTCGACGAGCTGGGCCGCGCGCCTCGCCGCGGTGCCGTCCCCGACGTCGAGTGCCTCCCCGAGGGCAGCGCGAAATTCTGGTGTCCCCACTGCGGCAGTGTTCCACAGCGGGGCTACGGTGGGGTCATGGCATACCAGTACAAGGTCGTCGAGGTCCGCGAGAAGATGATCGGCGGCAAGGTCTCCGGTGACCGGGTCGAGAAGATCCTCAACGAGCACGCTGCCCAGGGCTGGCAGCTCAAGGGCATCACGGCCACCGACGTCAAGGGCCGCGTCGGCCCGGGTGGTGTCGAGGGCCTCCTCGTCACCTTCGAACGTCAGGTCTGACACCCGGGCGGTGTCCCCACAGCGACCTATTGGTCACTCGGGGGACACACCCCTCCGTCCCCAGATCGACCAATAGGTCAGTCTGGGGACGGCGTCGAGCGTCGCGACCGCCACGCCGCCCACTCGCCCGTCGACCACAGGGCCGCGGCGACGAGCACGGGCTGGAACAGCAGCCTGACGAACCGCGCGGTATCCGTCTCGAGGCCGAACGCCGCCGTACCAGTGAGGTACTGGCTCACGTTCCCCGGGAACACGGCAACGAAGAACGCGGCGACCACCCAGCCGACGAGCGGGCGGTGACGCACCGGCGCGAACGCGAGTGCACCGGCCAGGGCCAGCTCGACGACCCCGCTGGCGGCGATGACGAACTCGGGCCACGGCATCCACGTCGGAACCTGGGCGCGAAACGCCTCAGCAGCCGTGAAGTGCCCGACCCCAGCCGTCGCGAGCAGCGCGACGAGCAGCCAGCGCACCACGCCACGCGCCACCGGTGACCCCGGCGGCGTCGTTGCCGCAGGGGTCACCGGGGTGTTCGTGGGTCGCGGCGTCAGGAGCGCACCCGCACCGTCGCGGTGATGGTCTGGCCCGTCTCGGGCACGGTGATGGTCACCGTGTACGTCCCCGCCGCCAGGCCTGACGTCCTCAGCGAGTAGGTCCACTGTCCGTGGCCGTGGACCATCGTGCCGGTGCGCACGATGGTGCCGCCCAAGGTCACCGTGACGGTGGGCGCGAGGCCGGTGGGCTCGGACCCGTCGCAGTCGACGAGCTCGACCTTGACCGGGACCGTCGACCCGCTCTTCGCGGTGACCGTGCCGTTCTTGAACGGCGGGCGGACCCCGCTGGTCGTGAACTCCACTGCCACGTCGGCGGTGGTCGTCGTGACGTGGCCGTGGCTGTCGGTCACCGTGACCGTCGCCGTGTACTGGCCAGCGGCCGCATACGTGTGGGTGCGGGTGAGCGGGCTGGATGCCGTCTCCACCGTCTCGGTGGTTCCGTCACCCCACGCGATGGTCACGTCATGGGTGTCGTCGGCGTCGCGGTCGGCGAACTCGACGGTGAGGCTGGCACTGCCCGCGCCACAACCCACCGAGGCGTCGTCGAACGCTGCGTCGACCGTGGCCGGTGAGTTCGGCGTGAGGCCGACGATCACCGGGTCGTGGTCGGAGACCCGGAACATGTCCGGGGCGTAGAGGGACTCCACGAGGTTCGGCGTCTTGAAGTCGATGTTGTAGTCCAGGATCGCCGGCTCGTCGGCGTTGATGTGGAACTCCGCGACTCCAGCGACCTGGTCCTTGTCGACCAGGTCCGCCGACCCGAGCGCGTGGTCGAGGTGGCCCCACTGGCCGTCGAAGACGTAGGAGTAGGCGTCCTCACCGAGGTAGCTGCTGACGAGGTTGGTGTAACCCGCGGCCTCGAGGGCCTTGATCGGGTCCTCCATGGCGTACGAGTTGAGGTCGCCGAGGATGATGACGTCCTGCTCGCCGGTGCCCGTCGGGTCGGTGTCCAGCCACGTGGCCAGCGCCTGAGCCGAGACCGTGCGGGAGGCGTTGCAGTTGCCCTGCCCGTCACCGGCATCCGGCACGGTGCAGGCCGATCCCTTGGACTTCAGGTGGTTGACGTCCGCCACGAAGGAGCCGCCGGTCGCGTTGACCCGGAAGGCCTGCGCGAGCGAGGGGCGGCTGCGGGGGGCGGTGTCGCCACCACCGACGAACTCGGTGGTGTTGAGCGCCGCCGTCTGGCCGATGGGCGTCACGGTGGCCGGCTTGTAGAGCATGCCGACCTTGATCGCGTCGGTGCCCAGGGCATTGGTCTCGCCGGTGTTGGCGTCGACGTCGATGTAGGCGTAGGTGGACTCACCGGTCTCGGCGTTGAGCTTGTCGACGAGGTGCTTCAGCGAGCTGTCGCTGCCGTAGCCGTCGTTCTCGATCTCGTTGACGCCGAGGACGTCGGCGTCGACCGCGAGGATCGCTGCCACCGTCTTGGGCCACTGCCGGTCGAACTCCGCCTGCGTGTCGGCGCCACGGCAGTCGGTGCTGTTGCCGCCCACGCCGAGGGTGCAGTTGTCGACGTTGTCGGGCAGCCCGTCGAAGGTGTTGAAGTAGTTGAGCAGGTTCATCGCGGCGGCCCGGACGTCACCGCCGACCTCCTCTGGTGCCTCGGGGCGGGGGTTGGCCGCCTCGAAGTCGTACGAGGCGTTGAGCGCGCCGACCGGGCGCAGGCGGAACGCGTTGCCGCTGGCCGCGTTGCCGGCCCACGTGTACGTCATGACACCGATCGCCTCGGTGAGGATGTCCCCACCCCGCAGGGTGTTCTCCGCGCTGAGGGGGTCACCGCCCCGGCCGAAGAGGATCGGGTCCGGGTTCTGCCCCTGCGAGGCGTCGTCGATGATGAGGCGGTTGAGGTTGTTCTCCGCCTGGAGGGCGAGCGCGTCAGCGCCGGGGGCCACGACGTTCGTCGGCTGCTGGAGGCGACCGCCGCTGGAGACCACGACCTGGCCGAAGCGACCGAGCTGGAAGTGCTCAGTGACGTAGAGCGGCTGGGTGGTCTCGACGTGCATGCCCTCGAACTTCTCGAAGTCCGTGGGGTTGGCCATCGGAAGGGTCACCGGGGTCGGGTCGACCGAGCCCGTGCCGCAGTCGGAGATGCCCGCCGCGTTCGTGGAGATCTGGCTCTGGCCCTGGTTCTCACCGGCCGTGCCCGTCACGGTGACGATGTCCCCGACCTCGACGAGGTCCTGGTTGCCGCCGTTGAAGACGAAGATGCCGTCCGAGGTGGCGGGATCGCCGTCGCCGACATCCTGGAGGTAGAAGCCACGCAGAGCCGGCGAGGCCCCCTCGTAGTCGCCCACGACGACACCCCGAACGGTGTGATTGCCGGGGAGTGCCACGGTTGCACCCGTTCCCTGGATCGCGGGGATCGGGGTGACGGCGGACGCGCAGGCCGAGGACAGCGCGACGGTGAACGTCGATGAGAAGTCCGCGACCATGGCCTCCGGCGGATCGTTCGAGTCGAGGTCGGAGACTCCGGCGGCCAGCACGGTCAGGGTGCACGTCTCGCCGTAGGTCAGGCGGGGGGTGGGATCGACGGTGAACGTCGTGGGCCCACCGCTCACGGTCACGGGCACGTCGCCGGTGACGCTGCACTCCAGGGTGACCGCGCCGTCGAGGGCCACACCCTCACTGAAGGTCACCGTCGGGCTGACCCGGGCGGAGCCGGATCCGGCGTTTGCCGGCGTGGCGACCGTGACTGCCGGGGCCTCCTCGACGGGCGGGGTGTCGCCGCAGTTGGCGACGTGCGAACCGAGACCGTCGAAGGTGTCCACGGCGTAGCCGTCCCACTCGATCGACGGGTCGAAGGCGTTGCTGCCATCCGTGTCGCCTGCACACACGGTGTCCTTGCGGCGGATCGTGTTGTCCACGGTGCTCGCGAGGCCCGTCCCCCACTCGGTGCCGGGGTCGGTGCCGATCTGCCCGAACGCGTCGACGATCGTGCCGCCCACGCCCCCCTTGCGGAGCGCGATGCTGTCGTCGCCGTTCCAGTTGGCGACCCCGTTGGTGGTCAGGTCCGTCGCGGCCAGGATCGCCGGGTTGGCACTGCCATTTGCCGCTACGAAGACGTCGCCGGTCTGCAGGACGCCGGACAGTGCGACTGAGGCAGTGGCCGTCGGCGACCCGTTGCTGTACAGCTCCAGCCGGTACCCCCCGGCGGTGAGGTCGACGGTCGCACCGGTGCCGTTGTAGATCTCGATGGCCTTGTTGACGCCCGTTCCCTCGACGTACTCCGAGAAGAACAGGTCGGTGGCGGCGGCCTGGGCCGCCGTCGGGGCGAGCGCCACCGGGGTGACCACCGCGAGGGCGCCGACGGCCACCTTCGCGACGATCCGGGCAAACGTCGAACGAGCCATGCGTCCTCCAACGGTCCAGCGGTGGGCCTGCCGCTGACGCGACGCCTCGACCCGCACGAGATTGCTGGCGAACGTAGCACCGCCCGGAGGGCGTGGCCACCGCAGCGACAGTCACATCGGCCAACGGCACGTGAACGCTCGAGGTGAGGGGGTGGCGGCACCCGGCCGCCCGGCATCCGTGGTTCGGATGCCGGGCGGCCACCTGGTGCGGGGGGTCAGGGGCGGTCGGGCCAGCCGGACGTCACGTCGCCGTAGCCGCCCTCGCCGGAGCCGTCGGTCGAGCCCTGGAAGCCCTGGCCGGGAACCCAGGGCGCGTGGTCGGGGTTGATCGGGTCGCCGCCGTTGACGTCGGACAGGTCGGGTGAGTACGTGACGACGAACATCGGGCACATCTGGTGCTCGCACTCCGGGTCGGCCGGGTCGGCGACCCCGGGCTCGTCGACGATCGGCGTCTCGGGGGTCTGCGGCCCGTCCTGGACGATGCGCACGCGCACCCCCGACAGGAAGGCGATCCGCTTCTCGATCTCGCGGCGCGAGGGCAGCACCACGGGGTCGGCGTCGGGGTTGACGTACTCCCCGCTGCTCGTCGCCGAGGGAACCGGCTCGCTCGACGCCGTCGTGCTCGGCTGGGGTTCTGAGCTCGGCTGGCTGCTCGGGGCCGGTGCCCCGCCCGCCGTGGCCGTGGGCGCTGGGGCCTGGGACTTCGGGGGCGTCTGCGCCGTGCCGTGGCCCGTCGGCTTGCCGTCCTTGTCGTACTCCCAGTACTCCTGGCTGCCGTCGGCCTTGGTCACCTTCTTCCCGTAACCGACGACGACCCCGCCCTGGATGGTCTCCCAGTGCTGGACCGTCGTCCCGTCATCGAGGGTGTACTCGTTGATGAGCGTGCTGGTGACCCCGTCGCCACCGAAGACGTGGGTCTGCGACCCGTCCCCGTTGTGCACCGTGATGTACGGGTCGCCGTCGGTCGTCGTCCCCACGCCGATGTCGTTGTTCTGGACGAAGGTCACCGCCTCCATGACCTTCTTCCACGTCTCCCAGTCGCTCGGGCCGGCACTGATGAGTGAGATGTCCATGCCGTTGGTTCGCCCGGGGAAGGCGCCGTCTGCCACGCTGGCGTGCGCCTCGTCAGCGAGCTTGATGATCTCCTCGAGGCGCCCCGAGCCGAGGTCGGCCAGCCCTGCGGTCAGCTGCTCGCGGATCTTCCCCGTGGGCGAGAGCCCGACGAGGTCGCCGACGACGGACATGAGGTCGCCGGTCGAGGTCGTCCCCTCGGGCAGCGCCAGGTCGATGACGGCGAGCCGGTCCGGGAAGCCGTGCGTCTGCACGTACGCGGTGGTGCCGATGACCTCGACGTGACTGGCCAGGGGGTGGCTGGCGGGGTCCTTCGGGTCGGTGCCGTTCAGCCGCTCGACCCAGTCGGTCCAACCGTCACCGTCGGAGTCCTGACTGAGTGCCTTCTCGGTGTAGTAGCCGCCCTCGATGCGCAGCTTCATCGTCTGGACGTCGGGCTCGTCGGATGCCGCGCGCACGGCGGCCCCCGTCGTGGCGAGCATGGTGCCGGCGAGGGCAAGAACGAGAGCGGGGCGCATCCCCCAGCGACTCCCGCCGTGGCGGGGTGCTCGCGGGCGCCGTGACTGGGGCACAGGGCGAGGTGAGGTGTCCATGTCGGGGAGGAGCGGC
>Ga0209476_10003640_pt1 | contig 10123 bp, 9 predicted proteins | sample KloWWTrecipitate_FD_187179 | JGI IMG/M metagenome (GOLD analysis project Ga0209476, IMG submission 187179) | Active sludge microbial communities from Klosterneuburg, Austria, studying microevolution and ecology of nitrifiers - Klosterneuburg... | ecosystem: Engineered > WWTP > Aerobic digester >...
GGTGCCTGCCGTGATGGTCGGCTCGGTGGTGCTCGGCGCGGGCACGGTCGTGTCGGTCGTCGCGGGTTACGTGCCGTCGCTCATCTTCGTCGGGCTGTTCCTCCTCGGTGTCGGCTGGAACATCGGTCTCATCGCCGGCAGCAGCATGCTCACCGGCGCGGTGCCGGGCAACGCTCGGGTCGAGGTGCAGGGCACCGCCGACCTCACGATGAGCTTCTGCGGCGGCATGGCCGCGTTCGCCTCCGGCTTCGTGAAGCAGGCGTGGGGCTTCCACATGCTGGCCAACGCCGCCACGTTGCTCGCCGGGCTGCTGCTGGTGGTGGCGTACACGCACTCGCTGCGCACCCGCCTTGCCGTGGTCGGCCGTTGACGAGCTGCCCGCAGTGCGCCCATCAGTTGGTGGGCGGCCAGGGCTTCGTCAGTTGGTGCGAACACTGCGACTGGAACGTCGATCCGCTCTCGGTGGTGCCGGCTGAGGCCACGCCGGGCGAGCGGGCCGCGGTACAGAGAGCGCACTCGCTGTATCAGCAGGTGCTGCGCGACGGACCCGAGCGCGCACCGCGCACCGGAGCATCGTTGGCGCTGCTGGCCTTGGCGCTACCCGTTCTCGTGTTCCAGGGCGCTGCCTTCGCGGTTGGTGCGTGGGTGGTCGCGACGTCTGCAACCTGGTGGTGGAAGCTCATCGTGGGAGCGCCCTTGATGCTGTTGGGTCTGGTGGTGGTGTTGCCGCCTCCCCGCAATCGCCGCCAGCGAGTGGTCCGCGTGGCAGCCCCCGAGCATCCCGACCTGTTCGAGCTCGTCGCTCAGCTGTGCCAGGCGGTCGGCGCCGCTCGGCCCCGTCGCGTCGTGGTCACCGATCAGTGGCGCATCATCGCTACCTCCGCACGCGGGCGAGTGCTCGAGATCGGTTTGCCGTTGTGGGCGGCGCTCGCCCCCGACGAACGCCGGGCACTGCTCGCTCGCGAGCTGTGTGCTTACGGTCGGGTGCGCCGGTCGCGGCAACGGTTCAACGATGTGTGCGTGCAGGTGGTCGGCCTGTGGCGCGATGCCTTTCGGCTGGACTACGGGAATCGGCGGGTCTCGCACGCGACGCCGCAGATGCGTGCGGAGTGGAGGATCGCGGGCGACCTGAACAGCCAACGTGTGACCCACCGTCGAATGCTGTTTCGCTGGCCACTGGAGGTGTGGTCGCGACTGATTGCACGCGTCACCGAGCACGATGCGTGGTGTGCTGCGTACGTGGCCGACCTGACGGCGGCGCGGGTGGTGTCGGCCGATGCGCTCGGGCGCGCCCTTGCGGTCGCCTACGCCGCCCAGCCGCGCTACGAGGCTCGGGTGTCGCGCTGGTCCCAAAACCCCGTGGCCGACGAGTGGTGGGTTGCCATCAGCGGTCTCGCTGCCGGTGTCCCTGCCACCGAGCAGCGGCGCTGGCGGCGCGCTGCTCAGCGGGCCGACCACCCAGAACCGTACGCCGAGACGCCGCCGTGTGGTTGGCGGCTGGCCGTGCTGGCGGGCGCACCGAGCGAGCAGTCCCGCAGCGGTGCCGCAACGGCGTCCATCGGGGCCATGCGCGCGATCGACGATGCGTTGGCGCTGCCGGCGTCGGCGCTGGCGAGCATGTTGGTGGCCGGTGGTGGTTAGCGGCCCGTCACAGGCTCGGTTGCCCAGCTAGCGGCCGCGGAGCTTCTTGCTCAGCTCGTTGAGCCGGGTCTTCTCGCTACGCGAGAGCGAGTCGATGCCGTGGGCGCTGATCTTGTCGAGCAGGCCGTCGAGCTCGAGCTGGTCGACGGCGGTGTGTGCCGGCTCTGGTGTGGCCCACGGCCCGGCGATCACGGCAGAGCCGCTGCCGCTGGCGCGACGGCTCTTCGGCTTCTTGCTGGAGGGCGCGCCCACGAAACGCGGGATGAACTGCAACTCGTTGAGCATGCCGTACTGCCGCGCGGTGACCATGCCGACGAGGATGGCCCCGAGCTCGACGAGCAGGGCACCGAAGAACCGGTTGCCCAGGTACTGCAGCACGTCGAGCAGCACGAACACGGAGGCGAGCACCCACAACGGGATGTTGAAGAACCACACCGCGTTCGGGCTGTCGAAGGCGTAGACGACCAGCAGCGCGATGGCGAGGATGCTCAGGCCGTAGGCCTGCCCGGTGTCGGCGGTGAAGTCGAAGAGCGACACCACGGCTGCCGGCAGCACCGTCATCAGGGCGATCATGATGGTGAAGCGCACGCGGCCGACGGTGTCTTCGATGCGATGCCCCACGAACCAGAAGAACGCCAGGGTGAGGATGACCCAGATGCGTGTGGGCGGGTTGGCGATCGGCCAGGTGACCAGCCGCCAGATCTCACCCTCGCGCACCAGCGGCGCGATGAAGTACATGTCGAAGATGGGCCCATCGGCACCGCCGATGGCGTAGAGGAACATCGACAGCACGCCGAGGCCGACGAGCAGTGCCGTGGTGGTGACATCGACCGTGCCGATGCGGAACCAGCCATCGCGACTCGGGCGTTCGGGCATCGAGAACTGGTAGCGGCCGGGCACGCGAGAAACCCTATCCGCGCACATCGGGTTGACCGCGGGTGCGCCCCGTAGAGTCGAGGCGATGGTAGAGCGCCCACCCACCGGCACGATTCCCGAGACACCGGGGTCGTATCAGTTCAAGGACAAGGAGGGGCGCGTCATCTACGTGGGCAAGGCTTCCAGCCTTCGTCAGCGACTCTCCAACTACTTCCAGGACCCGCGCAACATGCATCCGCGTACGGCCCAGATGGTGGCCACCGCCACGTCGGTGGAGTGGATCGAGGTGCGCAACGAGGTGGAAGCCCTGATGCTGGAGTTCAGCCTCATCCAGCTCCACCGCCCGCGCTTCAACGTGCGGTTGCGCGACGACAAGAGCTACCCGTTCCTCGCGGTCACGCTCGACGAGCAGTATCCGCGTGCGCTGGTGATGCGCGGTCGCAAGCGCAAGGGCACCCGCTACTTCGGGCCGTACGCGCACGCATACGCCATCCGCGACACGCTCGACCTGCTGTTGCGCAGCTTCCCCATCCGTACGTGCAGCCCGGGCAAGTTCAACGAGCATCACCGGCTGGGTCGGCCGTGCCTGCTGTTCCACATCGAGAAGTGCTGTGGCCCGTGCGTGGGCGAGGTCGAGGAGATGCCGTATCGCCAGCTGGTGCAAGAGCTGTGCGACTTCCTCGATGGCGACACCGACGAGATCGTCAAGCGGCTCGAGGCCGAGATGGCCGGTGCGGCCAAGGAGCTGGAGTACGAGCGGGCGGCACGCCTGCGCGACCGGTTGCTGGCAGTGCGCAAGGCCATCGAGAAGCAGCAGATGGTTGCCGAGCGCAGCGAAGACATCGACGTGATCGGTATCGCCGACGACGAGCTGGAAGCGGCCGTGCAGGTGTTCTTCGTGCGCAAGGGCCGGGTGGTCGGGCGCAAGGGGTTCGTGCTCGACAAGGTGGAGGAGCTCTCGCCGGGTGGTCTCGTCGATCGCATCCTGGAGTCGCTGTACGGCGACGACCCGCCGGCGGGGGTGCCCAAGCAGGTGTTGGTGCCGGTGGCGCCCGACGACACGGCCACCTACGAGGAGTGGCTCACTCACCTGCGCGGCAGCCGTGTGCAGATCCGCGTCGCGCAGCGTGGCGACAAGCGCGAGCTGCACGAGACCGTCACTCGCAACGCTCGCGAGGAGTTCATGCGCCACCGCCTGCGTCGCGCCGGCGACCACAACGCGCGCAGCCGCGCGATCACCGAGCTGCAGGATCTGCTGGGGTTGCCCGAGGCGCCGCTGCGCATCGAGTGCTACGACATGGCGCACCTGCAGGGCACCGACTACGTGGGCAGCATGGTGGTGCTGGAGGACGGCCTGCCCAACAAGCGCGAGTACCGCCGGTTCAAGGTGAAGGACGTGGCGGGCAACGACGACTACGCGGCGATGGAGGAGGTGCTCACTCGCCGGCTGCAGGCGTACCTCAACGAGCGCGACCAACCGCTCGACGAAGACCTGATCGACGGCGAACGTCGCCGCCCGCGCAAGTTCGCGTACCCGCCACAACTGCTGCTGGTCGACGGTGGCAAGGGCCAGCTCGCCGTGGCCGAGCGAGTGGTGCGCGCGTTGGGCCTGCACGACGAGATTCCCATCGCGTCGCTCGCGAAGCGCTTCGAGGAGGTGTTCGTACCGGGCCGCGGCGAGCCCATCGAGGTGCCGCGCGGCAGCGACGCACTGTTCATGCTGCAACGCATCCGCGACGAGGCGCACCGCTTCGCCAACACGTTCCACCGCGAGCTGCGCGGCAAGCGGATGACGACCTCGTCGCTCGACGGCATTCCCGGTCTCGGCGATGCCCGCAAGAAGAAGCTGACGCAGGTGATGGGCGGCGTGAACGCGGTGAAGAAGGCCTCACTCGACGAGTTGAAGGCGCTGTCGTTCCTGCCCGATGCGGTGGCCGAGGCGATCCACGAGAAGTTCCACCGTGCGTGAGATCGATTCGGCCAGGGTGTCGCTGCGGCCCATGCAGGGCACCGACGCCGACTACACCTTGATGGTGCCGTGGCTGACGGACCAGCGGGTGGTCGAGTGGGTTTTCGGTCGCGACCAGGTCTACGACCTGGATCGAATCCGCGACGAGTGGGATGTGGCCGATCTGCTCGCCGAGGAGGTCAGCCCGAACTTCATCGCCGTCGACGACCGGCCCGTCGGTTACCTCCAATTGGTGCGGGTCGCCGCGCACAACGACGGTTACCAGGCCGAGGGCGACGTCAGTCGGGCCTACGCACTCGATCTCTGGATCGGCGAGCCGGCACTGTGGGGCGGCGGCATCGGCACCGCTGCCTGTGTTCGAGCGATCGAGTCGCTGCTGGCGCTCGGGGCCGATCGAGTGCTGATCGACCCCAGGGTCGTCAACGAGCGAGCGGTGCACGTGTACGAGAAGGTCGGCTTCCGCAAGGTGAAGGTGCTGCCCGAGAACGAGTTCCACGAGGGCAAGGGCTGGGATTGCTGGCTGATGGAGCTGGACCTCGCAGCCTTCGAGGCGTTCAGCGGCGCGCCTACCAGAAGACCGGATCCTCCTCCTCGGGCCGAGTGAGCGTGCCGTTGCGGAAGCGTTCGACCAGCCGCTCGCCCTCACGTTGCTCCTTCAGGTAGCGATCGGCGGCCACGACGTGTGGCGGTGGCGCTGGGGGAGCGAGGGGAAACTTCTTGCGGGCCCCCTGTCGGGTGATGCCCAGCAGCCGCCCGATGCGGCCCCAGCCCCATCCGTTGACTCGCGCGAGTGCGACGGCCTTCTGTTGGAGCCAATCGATCTCGCGCGACAGGCTGTGCGCAGCAACGAGCGCCCTCCTCGGGTCGTCACCCAGTGCATCGTCGATCATCGCGATCAGCTGCCTGCGGATCTGTGACATGGCGGTTCCCTCCGTCTGTTCTCGGTGGGGAAGCCGCGCCTGCGGAACATATCGGTGGACCCGGGGTACTTCCTCTCGCGCCACGACAACCGTGGTACCGGGGGGTGCCAACCTGCGTTGTCGAGCTGGCGGAGCAAGCACCCTGTGCTGGTGGAGCAAGCAACTCGGGCCGGGCCGGGCCGGGCCGCGCCGGGCTCGCCGGGCAGTGCAGCGGTTCAGCGAAAGGCGCTCAGCACGTCGGCGTGCAGCGCGGCGTACGTGTCGCGCCGTTCCTCGGGCGACTCGCCGAGCGTGAAGTCGGCGATGGCGAACTCGTGCACGCCCAGCTCCTCGTAGCGAGCTAGCTGGTCGACGAGCTCCTGTGCCCCGCCCACGAGCGAGCGGTCGGGCACCACGTGCGCCTGCACCGCATCGCGAGCGGCCTGCGTGGGGGTGAAGAACACCATCGCCTGGGCCGAGCGGCGCAACTCGCCGGGTTCGCGGCCCACGGATTCGCAGGCGGCAGTGAAACGCTCGGTGCGACGAGCGACCTCATCGGGGTCGCCCCAGGTGTTCCACTCCTCGGCCCAGCGGGCGGTGAGCCGCAGCATGCGTGGGCTGCCGGTGCCGACCAGGATGGGCAGTGTGCCGTTGACCGGTTTGGGCGAGAGCGGTGCGTCAGTGAGGCGGTACGTGTGGCCGTGGAAGTCGACCGCGTCTTCGCGGAACAGGCGGTGCACGATCTCGATCGCCTCCGCGAACCGGCTCACTCGCGGTGCGGGGTCGGGCAGGTCGAAGCCGTACGCGCTGTGCTCGTTGACCTGCCAGCCGGCGCCCAAACCCAGCACGGCGCGGCCGCCGGAGATGTGGTCGACCGTGGTGGCCCGCTTGGCCAGCAGCACCGGGTGGTGGATCGTCACCGGCGAGACCATCGACACCAGACGCAGGCGCGGCACGAGGGCACCGATGCCGGCGAGCACCGACCAGCACTCGTGCGCGTCGCCCGGGTCGGGGGTGCCGTCGTCGCGGTTCGGCATCAGGTGATCGGCGTACCAGAACGAATCGAAGCCCGCTCCTTCCGCCCACGTGGCGAGCGCGAGTGTCTCGCTCCACGATCGGTCGTACGAAGGCCACACGGAGAACTGCATGCGCCGCACTCTACGACAGCCCCGTACGATTGCTGCGTGAGCAACGACCTCTGGGAAACGCATGCGGAGTGGTGGATCGACGGCTTCACCGCCGGTGCCGACCCCGAGTACGAGGAGCAGATCCTGCCGCTCGCGGCTCGCGAGCTGGCCGGCGCGCAACGGGTGCTCGACGTCGGTTGCGGTGATGGTCAGGTCAGCCGGCTGGCGGCCAGGCTGGGCGCGCAGGTGGTGGGCATCGACCCCACGTGGAACTGCGTCAGCGTTGCCAACAAGCGCGGCGGTGCGGTGTTCGCACGCGCCGGTGCCGCGCAGCTGCCGTTCGCTGATGGCACCTTCGATGCCGTCGTGGCCTGCTTGGTGTTCGAGCACATCCGCGACGTCGACAGCGCCATCGCCGAGGTCGCCCGCGTGCTGCAGCCCGGTGGTCGCTTCTGCTTCTTCCTCAACCATCCGCTGCTGCAGACCCCCAACAGCGGCTGGATCGACGACCAGTTCCTCGACCCGCCCGAGCAGTACTGGCGCATCGGCCCCTACCTGATCGAGGACGAGACGATCGAGGAGGTGGAGAAGGACGTGTTCATCCCGTTCATCCACCGCCCGCTCAGCAGGTACGTCAACACCCTGGCCGCCAACGGCCTGCTGCTCGAGCGCATGGAAGAGCCGGCACCGCCTGCCGGCTTCCTGGCCAAGGCCGAGGAGTACCTCGCCGCGTCCACCATCCCGCGGCTGCTGTATCTGCGCACTCGCAAGATGTGAGCCGAGCACGTACGATCGCGCGATGGCCGACATCCTGCTCATCACCGGCATGTCCGGCGCTGGGCGCTCCGGCGCAGCAGCCGTGCTGGAGGATCTGGGCTGGTACGTCATCGACAACCTGCCCACCTCCTTGGTCGACACCATCGTCGAGCTGGTGAGCAAGCCGGGCAGCGACATCCACCGGTTGGCGCTGGTCGCCGGTCGCCAGCACGTCGAGCTGTTGCCGAAGGTCGCAGCGCTGCGCGCCAATGGTCACCGGGTACGGATGCTGTTCCTCGACGCCTCCACCACGGCGCTGGTGAAGCGCTACGACGCCACGCGGCGCAAGCACCCGCTCGACGGCGAGGCGCCCGGCCTCGTGGAAGCCATCGACCTCGAGCGCGCGTTGCTGCAGCCGGTGAAGAGCGCGGCCGATCTCGTGATCGACACCACCGAGCTCAACGTGCACCAGCTGAAGGCGAAGCTGCTCGCCGCCTTCGACGAAGTGGGCGACGGCCAGCGGTTGCAGATCGCCGTCGAGAGCTTCGGGTTCAAGCACGGGCTGCCGCTCGACGCCGACATCGTGATGGACGTGCGCTTCCTGCCCAACCCGCACTGGGACGAGACCCTGCGGCCGCTCACCGGGCACGATCCCGCAGTGCGCGACTTCGTGCTGGAACGCGCGCAGGCGAGCGACTTCCTCGACCGGTTCGACGACCTGATGCGCTCGTTGCTGCCCTCCTACGAGAGCGAAGGCAAGAGCTACCTGACGGTGGCGTTCGGGTGCACCGGGGGCCGTCATCGCAGCGTTGCGGTGGCCGAGGAGCTGTCGCGACGGCTGCGCGAGCACGGCTATGCGGTGCGCACCGGCCATCGCGACCTCAGCCGCTGACCGTCGGCGCCACAATTGGGACCAACGGCCGGGGGCGGCTCGCCCGTCGTTGAGTAGGATCGCCGAAGAATGATCCTCTCGTGAAAGGAAGCGCAACCATGACGGTTCGCGTCGGCATCAACGGTTTCGGGCGCATCGGGCGCAACTTCTTTCGGGCTGCCAAGCAGCGCGGCGCCGACATCGACTTCGTGGCGGTGAACGATCTTGGTTCGCTCGACCAGATGGCGCACCTGCTGAAGTACGACTCGGTGCTGGGCGTGCTGCCCAACGAGATCAAGGCCACCAAGAACGGCATCAGCGTCGACGGCGACGAGCTGCGCGTGCTCAGCGAGCGCGACCCGAAGAACCTTCCGTGGGGCGAGCTGGGCGTCGATGTGGTCATCGAGAGCACCGGCTTCTTCACCAAGCGCGACACGGCTGCCTACCACCTGGAGGCGGGCGCCCCGTTGGTCATCGTCTCCGCCCCGTGCGACGGTGCCGATGCCACGTTCGTGTACGGCGTCAACCACAAGGACTTCGACTTCAAGACCCAGAAGGTCATCTCCAATGCCAGCTGCACCACCAACTGCTTCGTGCCGTTGGTGAAGGTGCTCGACGATGCCTTCGGCATCGAGCAGGGCCTGATGCAGACCGTGCACGCCTACACCGGCGACCAGCAGCTGGTCGACGGCCCGCACAAGGATCTCCGTCGTGCCCGCGGCGCCGCCATCAACATCGTGCCCACGGGTACGGGCGCGGCGCGCGCCACCAGCCTCGTGCTCACCAGCATGAAGGGCAAGCTCGACGGCACCTCGCTGCGGGTTCCGGTACCCACCGGCTCGGTGGTCGACTTCACCGCCAACCTGAAGACCGCGGCCACGGTGCAGCAGATCAACGCCGCCTACAAGAAGGCCGCGTCGTCGGGCCCGCTGAAGGGCATCCTGCGCTACACCGAAGACCCCATCGTCTCCAGCGACATCCAGGGCGACCCGCACAGCAGCATCTTCGATGCCGGTCTCACGATGAGCATGGGCAAGATGGTGAAGGTGCTCTCCTGGTACGACAACGAGTGGGGCTACAGCAACCGCCTCATCGACACCACCCTGTACGCGGGCGCCAAGGTCCGCAAGCAGTCGAAGAAGTAGCCATGGCCGGCCGCATCCCCACGCTCGCCGACCTCGGCGACGTCAGCGGCAAGCGCGTGCTGGTTCGTACCGACTTCAACGTTCCGATGGAGAACGGCGAGATCACCGACGACTTCCGCATCCGCGCGGCGCTGCCCACGATCAACTGGTTGCTCGAGCGAGGTGCGACGGTCGTGACGGCCTCGCACCTCGGCCGGCCGAAGGGGCAGCCGAATCCGAAGTACAGCATGGATGCCGTGCGTGCTCGCCTGGCAGAGCTGGCGCCCGGCGTCGAGCTGCTGGAGAACCTGCGCTTCGACGCCGGTGAGGAAGGCAACGACGCGGCGTTCGTCGCCACGCTCGTCGATGGCATCGATCTGTACGTCGACGATGCGTTCGGCGCCTGCCATCGCGCGCACGCCAGCATCGTCGGCCCGCCGCGCACGCTGCCCAGTGCGATGGGGCTGCTGTTGCAGAAGGAGGTCGAGGTGCTGCTCGGTCTGCGCGAGCACCCGAAGCACCCGTTCGTGGCCGTGCTCGGCGGCAGCAAGATCAGCGACAAGCTGGGCGTGGTCGAGGCGTTGCTCAACACGGTCGATTCGCTGGTCATCGGTGGGGCGATGTGCTTCACGTTCCTCGCCGCGCAGGGTTACCCCATCGGCGCCAGCCTGTGGGAGCCCGATCAGGTCGACACCTGCAAGCGCCTGCTCGAGCAGTCCAAGGCCAGCGGCAAGACCATCCACCTTCCCGAAGACCTCACCGGCGTCGACGCCAACGGCGAGTACGCCACCTTCGGCATCCGCCTGCCCGACGGCGCCAAGGGCTTCGACATCGGCCCCGGCACGGCGGCCGCGTTCAGC
>Ga0209476_10003645_pt1 | contig 10115 bp, 5 predicted proteins | sample KloWWTrecipitate_FD_187179 | JGI IMG/M metagenome (GOLD analysis project Ga0209476, IMG submission 187179) | Active sludge microbial communities from Klosterneuburg, Austria, studying microevolution and ecology of nitrifiers - Klosterneuburg... | ecosystem: Engineered > WWTP > Aerobic digester >...
CGGTCTACGGCGTCGCCTCGATCGCCGCGGTCGGCGTCGCCTGCCACGAGGCCGGCCACGCCATCCAGCACGCCCGCGCCTACAAGCCGATGTGGGTGCGCTCGATGCTGGTGCCGACGGCGAACATCGGCTCGTCGATCGGCTACATGGTGATGGTCTTCGGCCTGATGCTCGGCTCGATGCAGTTTTTCACCATCGGCGTAGCGATGTTCTCGATGGTCATCCTGTTCCAGTTGGTGACTCTGCCGGTCGAGTTCGACGCCTCGAACCGCGCCAAGAAGCTCTGCGTGGAGAACGGCATCGTCATGGCGCAGGAGCGCGAGGGCATCGACCGCGTGCTGAACGCCGCCGCGCTCACCTACGTCGCCGCCGCGGTCTCGAGCCTGCTGACGCTGCTCTATTTCCTCCTGCGCTCGGGGCTCCTCGGCGGCCGCAGCCGCGACTGAGGCGCTCTCCGCAGCGCCAGGCAGGACCTTTCGGGGCCGGGGCAGTCGACCGGCCCCGCGGGCTTTTCGAGGCGCTCTGTCGATCCCGCTTCCGCCTGCAGTCGCTGCCGTCGAGCGGATAAGCTCCGCCCACTTCTGGGGGAGAGATGACCAAGGTCATGGAGCTGTTTCAGCGTTCGGAGGCGCCGCTGCCCGCCGAGGCCGACCTGCCGATCCGGCTGACCCGCAAGGCGCCGGCCGAGGCCGCGAAGCTCCTCCAGCGCTACCCGGACGATGTCGCCGCTCGCGCGCTCGCGCTGGTGAATCCGGCGCTCACCGTCGACATCCTCGCCCTCCTGCCGGAGGAGCGCCGCCAACGCATCGCCGCCGCCGATCTCTCCGGCCGCAGCGAGCAGTGGATCACCGATCGGAAGTACCCGCAGGGAACCGTCGGCCGGCAGATGGACAAACCGCTCGCCGTCTTCGCTCCGGAAACCACCGTCAGGGCGGCGACCGAGCGGCTGCGGGAGCTCGTCACGAAGGCCCGCCTGCACCTCGCGTTCGTGACCGAGTCCGATGGCCGTCTCCTGGGCGTTTTCGCCTTCCGTGCGCTGCTCTTCGCCGCCCCCGACGCGCCGGTCTCGTCCCTGATGAGTCCCGAGCTCGCGACGCTGCGGCCGGAGATGAGCCTGCTCGAAGCGACGAAGGCGATCGTCGCCAGGCACTATCCGGCGTATCCGGTGGTCGATGCCGCCGGCAAGCTCATCGGCATGATCCGCGCCCGGACGATCTTCGAGCAGGAGGCGTTCGAGATCTCGGCGCAGGCGGGAAAGATGGTCGGCGTCGAGGCCGAAGAGCGCATCTCGACCCCCTGGCCACGGAGCTTCCGCTTCCGTCACCCCTGGCTGCAGTTGAACCTGCTCACCGCCTTCATCGCCGCCGGCGTGGTGAGCGTCTTCCAGGAGACCCTCGATCAGATCGTCGTGCTGGCGGTCTTCCTGCCGGTGCTCGCCGGGCAGTCCGGCAACACCGGCAGCCAGGCGCTCGCGGTCACGCTGCGCGGTCTGGCGCTGGGCGAGATCGACCGTCTGCAGGCGAAGTCGATGTTCAAGGAGATCTGGGTGGGTCTGCTCAACGGCGTCTTCGTCGGGCTGGTCGCGGGTCTCGGCATGTTTTTTTACGCCCGCAGTCAGGGGAGCGGCTCGCCGGCGACGCTGGGCCTCTGCGTCTTCGTCGCGATGGTTCTCGCCTGCGCCGCGAGCGGCGTCTGGGGCTCGACGATCCCGCTCCTGCTCAAGAAGCTCGGCGCCGATCCCGCCACCGCCTCGAGCATCTTCCTCACCACGATGACCGACGTCGTCAGCATGGGGGCGTTTCTCGGCTTGGCGACGTTGCTGGTGCGTTGAAGCGGGGCTAGACCTGCCGGCTCGGCAGACGGCGCGCGCGCACGAGATGGCTCTGCTCTGCACCCAGGTCCATCGCCGCGAGGGTCCTCGGCGCCTTCCCGCTGATCGCTTGCGGTAGGCTGAAGGCCCCTTCGGAGCCCTCGGATGCGCGCGGCACTCATTCTCTCGGCACTGGTGAGCGCGGCGATTCCCTGTGCCGCCGACGCCGCCGGCAGCACTGAGCCCGCGCCGCGCCCGATCTCCGCGGCCGAGCGCTCCGCCGTGGAGCTCGCCGCCGACTACGCGGCGCGTGGCCCGGAGGCGATCTGGGCCCGTCTGGATCCGGCGGCGCCGCTCGCGGCGCTGGGTCACGACGCCGCCCTGCTCGAGGTCTCGGCCCGCCTGGGTACGCGCGCAAACGTCGTGTGGACACTCCAGACTCCTGCGCGCGCCTTCGGCGATCGTGCTGCTCTCTTCCATCTCGAGTTCCCCTCCGGAGCCGAGGAGCTCGTGCGCCTCGAGTTCGCGACCCCCGGCGGCGGGAAGTTGCGCCATCTCTGGACATTGGTGGATCGACCGGAGACCGCGCCGGTGTCTGCGACGGCGCTGCTGTCGAACGGCGTTTCCGGAGATGCGCGCGCCGATCACCGCGCGGAATCGCCCACTTCGACCCCGGCGCTCGCGCTCGGTCTCGTGGTCCTGGCCGCGGTCCTGCTGCGCGCCGACAATCGAGCTCGCCGGCCCACGCTTCGCCTCACGGGCATGCTGCTCCTCGCCGCCTGCTCACCCGGTGCGCCGGTGCCGCGCTCGGTTGCGGAGCCGCTCTTCGCACCGCGCCTGGGGCATCTCGCGGCGCTTCGACTGGCGCTCACCGGCGGCCAGGCGGCGCTTGCCGGTGACCCGGGCGCTGCTGCGCCGGGCGCGCCCGATGCAGCGCGGATCGCGGAGCTCTGGACTGCCGAGTCGGCGTTGATCCGGCGGGATCTGAGACGCGCCGAAGAGCTCCTCGGTGCCAAGCGGCCGGCGACCGATCCGCCGCTCGCAAGCCTGCTGCGCGCGCGTCTGGCTGGCGCCCGCTTTCGCCCGGACGCACTGACGGAGTTCGCGGAGCTCGAGCGCTCGGGCTTCGCGAGCGACCAAGGGAGCCTGGAGCAGGTGATGCTGGCGACCGTCCTCGAGGACGACCCCATCGCAACGGCCGCTGCCGCGCTCGTCTCGGAATCCCGCCTCGCCGAGCTCTGGTATCTCGCCGCCGCCGAAGCCGTCGGTGCCGACCTGGGAGACCTCGCGGAGGCGCGCATGCGAACCGCCTGGGCCCTCCGCCCGCTGCCCCGCGACGAAGTCTTCGCCCAGCCGGGGTGGGCGGCGCTCGCGGCGCGGCCGTCGCTCTTCCCGCTGTTCGAGCTCGGTTCGCCCGCCGAACCGGTCGTGGCGTCGAGTGGCCCCCGACGCGAGCTCGCGCTGCCCTTGGGCGCGACCGGGAGGCTCTGCGGCCGCCACTACTCGGTTCGCATCGGCGACTTCGAGCTCGAGATTCCCGGCGGCGACGAATTGGCTCGGCTCGCCACGCCGATCCAGGACGCCGCGACGTTTCGCGCCGACGCGGAGCGCCGCGCCCTCGCCACGCTCAGCGCCCTGCCGGCGGCGGTGTCGGCGTCACCGGCGCGGATCCGTCTTGCCGAGGATGCGGCCCGGGCGCTCGCGCGTGAAGGCAAGTGGCCGGAGCTGCTGGCCATCACCGGTGGAGAGCGGGCGGCGGCAGAGGGCGCGACCGAGATGCTGGCGCGCTACCGCGCCCTGGCACTGCGCCAGCTCGGACGCGAAGCCGAGGCGACGGCCGAGCTGGTCGGACTGGCAAAGGTTGCGCTCGCCGGCCGGCGGCCGTTTCCGGGCGCGCTCTACGATCTCGCGGAGCTCCTCGCTTCCGACGGCAAGTACGACACCGCCATCCGCCTGGTGGAGAAGGCCGATGCCCAGCTCTCCCGCCCCTTCGGCGAGATCCGCATCCGCCAGTTCGAGCTCAGCCGCGAGCTCGAAACCGACCTCGGGGAGTACCGCTCCGCCCACTTCTCGGTGCGCTTTCCCGCCGCCGGCGGGGAGCGCTACGGCCGACAGGTTGCCACCGTGCTCGAGGAGGAACGCCAGCGCCTGCTGCAATGGATCCCGCCGGCGGCAGGGCAGCGGATCATCGTCGAGCTGCTGCCGCTCGAGAGCTTTCTCAACGCCTATGCCGGCGAGATGCCGGTCATCGGCCTGTTCGACGGCCGGATCCGCATGCCGCTGGCGGACATCCAGAGCCTCGCTCCGGAGTGGATCGCCGTCGTCTCGCACGAGCTCACCCATGCCCTGCTGACGCGGGCCACGCGGGGTCGTGCCCCGCACTGGCTGCAGGAGGGGCTGGCGCAGCACGCCGAGATGGGGCGCCTGCACGTCAATCCGATGCCGGAGCTCGAAGCGAGCGGGCGGACCCTCTCCTTTCCGGCGCTCGAGCCGATCCTGCGCGGCTTCTCGGAGCCGCAGCTCGTCGAGCTCGCCTACTCCGAAGCGCTGTGGGCGGTCGGCTACATCGAGTCGCGCGGCGGAGCCGCGGCGCTGCGTAAGCTCGTCGCCGCCTTTGCCGGCGGCGCCTCCACCGAACGCGCGACCGCGGCACTCTTCGGCCAGGACCTGACAGCCTTCGACCGCGCCTTCCGCGAGTGGGCTGCGCGGCGCGCGCCGGCGAAGCGTCTGATTGCAGCGCGGCGCTTCGATCGCGAGCTCGAGCGACCGTTCGCGGCGGAAACCAGCGAAGCGGAAGCGGGGCGAAGCGCGGTGCTCGGTGTGCGGGTCCAGCCAGCAGGTGTCATCCCGCCGCCGACAGCCGAACAGACCGCGGCGATGCGGAGCTGGCACATCGGCTACCTCGCCGCGGCGAAGGGAGCGCGGGCAGGCTACGAGCGCATCGCGGCGCTCTACCTCTCCGGCAGAGGTGCCCCTGCGCCCGAGGAGTGCTCGACGCTGCGCCAGCAGGCGCAGGAGCTCGTCCGTGGCCGAGCCGCCGTTCTTGGTGCGCCGGAAGCCAGGGTGGCCGGCGAGCTTCACCGCGCCTACGAAGCGCTCGCCAGCTTCGGCGAGCAGTGCGAACACGGGCACGCCATCGCAGCGATCGAGGACTTCGACCGGGCGACACAGTCGTTTCTGCGCGCCCGCGCTCTTCTCGGGCCTTTCGACCTCCTGCCGTGACGGCGCCCGCCGGCGCGGCGGAGGAAGCCGGGCGCGGTGTTAAGGTGCGGTCATTCCGGGGGGAATGGAGCTCGACCGCGGGGCCCAGTCGCGGGCTCGCGCGCCATTGCGGAGGTACGGAAGCGATGCGGACTGCGGAAAGGGGCGGGTGGCGCAGGGCGGTGCGGATCTCGCTGGTCCTTCAGGTGGCCCTGCTGCCTGCTGCTGGCCGCGCCGATTGGCTGATTCTCCAGACCGGCGAGCGCGTCGAAACCAAGGGACACTGGACGGTGAAGGGCAAGCAGATCGTCTACACTGCGCTCGATCAGACCCTGCTTTCGGTGCGACTTTCCGAGGTGGACCTCGCGGCGAGCACACGCGCCAGCGCGCAGGAGCCGCCGAGCAAGAAGGAGACCTACCGGGATCTCGGCGTGGAGCTGGACATGCTCTCCTACAAGGCGGCCAAGGAGTTCTCCCGGCTGAACGCCTGGATCACCAATCCCAATGCGCCGCGCGCCAGCGGCTCGGTCTCGGTTCCGGGGCTGCGCCTCACGCAGAACGATCTGGCGCAGGAGGGGCGGAGAATCCTGGAAAATCCGGCAGCGGTCGAGGCCGAGCTGCTCAAGTCGGCGGCCGAGATCGACGCGGAGTTCAATCGTTGCCTCCAGGCGAATGCGCAGGGCGACCAGAGCGCGTGCGTGAATACCTACGTCCACGATGCGGATGGCCTGCGCCAGCGGGCGGTCGAGATCTACGTTGCGGTCGACGCGGCGCGCACGCTCGACGGCAGCAGTCCGGAGGTCGCGGACGAAAGCGCCGCTGAAGCGGCGGCAGATCCGCAGGACCCGCCGCAGCGCTGAAGCGACTCCGTTTCGAAGCGCAATCGGGCGCCGATCAGGGCGCTACGGCGCTCCAGGCGGCCGTGTCGCCGGAGACGAAGCCGTCGGCGAAGAGGCCGGTGTCGTCGAAAAGCTGATAGACGAAGAAGTCCCGATCCGCGCCGTCCGACACGCCGCCGAGGAAGACGCTGCCGTCGGGGCCGGCGATCGCGAGATAGCCCTGGTCGTCGCCGCCGCCGTCGTAGCGATGCTCGAAGAGCTCGTAGCCGCCGGGGCTGTAGGCGACGGTCAGAAAGTCCTGGTTGGTGCCGTTGTCGGAGCTGCCGGTGACGAAGAGAGTACCGTGCGAGCCGAGCGCCAGAGTGCCCGCGTAGTCGTCGCCGCCAGGGATGCCGCCGCGTTCCTTCGACCAGAGGAGGCCGCCAGCAGCGTCGTAGGCGAGGGTGATGAAGTCCGGGTCCGAGAGGTCGGGCTTGTAGGTCCAGCCGGTGACGAAGGTCCGTCCGGCGGCGTCCACCGTGATCGCCGTGGCGGTGTCCCGGCCACTCGCGGCGCTGTCGGCGACCGCCACCCAACGCTCTGTGCCGTCGGGCCCATACACCAGCGTCAGGATGTTCTCGTTGATGTAAGGGTCGGTATAGCCGGTCGCTGCGACGCCGCCGTCCGGCGTCGGGGCGAGCGCGAGAATGAAGTCCGACACCTCGTCATCCGAGTTGTGCGACGCCCACCAGAGGCGGTTGCCGAGGGCATCGTAGGCCACCGTCAGGGTTCCCGCAGGCCCCCCTCCAACGTTCGTCGAACCGCCGACGTAGACGGTTCCCGTCGTGCCGATCGTCAGGCTGCTGGTAAAACCCGCCCGGAAGATGTCCGGTCCCCACTCGTCCGACCAGACCTCGTTGCCGCCGCTCTCGTAGGCCACGGTGAGCATTCCGGGAAAGGTATAGGTCGCGCTCGAGTCGGAGCTGCCGGTGACGACGATCAAGCCATCCGCGGTCAGCGCGATGCAGCAGGCGTTGTCGTTGCCGTGCGCCTCGCCCTGACGGGTGCGCGACCAGAGCTCGGCGCCGTCGCGATCGTAGGCGACAGTCAGGTAGTCGTTTCCGCCCGAGCTCCGCGTCGTGCCGGTCACGTAGACGTTGCCGTTCGCCGGGTCGACGGCGATGGCGACGGGAGACGCCGGGTAGTTGCTCGGATTGGATCTCCGGGCCTCCCAGACTTTTTGCCCGAGCCCGTCGTAGGCCACGGTCAGAAAGTCGCTCGTGACCCCGTCGAAGGAGGCGCCGGTCAGATAGACCCTGCCGTCGTACCCCGTCGCTATCGCTCTGCGGCCGCGGTTGTCGGGCGCCGATCCGGGCACGTCCACCGCGGAGAACAGGGGCTCCCTGCGCGCCCAGAGTTCGTCCCCTCCCGAATCGTAGGCCAGCGCCAGGACATCGCTCAGCGGATACGCTTGAGAGTGCCCAACCACGATCAGCGAGCCCGTTGCGCCCGCCGCGATGGCGGACAACTGTTCTCCCATCCCAGGTGCGGGTGTCCGGATCCGGGTCCAGACCTCGTCCCCCGTTGCGCCGGCGTACTTCATCGTCAATGTGCCACCGGTGCCGGCGGAGGCACCGGAGTAGAGACCTATCGCGACGACGCTCCCATCCAGCGACCAGACCAAGTCGTAGACGTAGAAGCTCCCGCCGGCTCCGTCCGTTGCCGTGGTGGCCCAGCGCTCCACGCCCGCACTGTCATAGGAAACGAACAGAGCGCTGATGGGAGAGCCGGTGCCGGAGGCGCCGAGCACGTAGACGTTCCCGGCCGGGTCGGCGGCGATCGACCAGGGCTGCTCGTCGTTCGGCCCGCTTTTCGTGGTCGTCCAGAGCTCATCTCCGGCGCCGTCGTACGCCACCGTCAGGATGTCGTGCGCGGACGCCGCCGTGGCGGAGATCCCTGTCACGACGAACCGCCCGTTGCCATCCACGACCAGCGCCCGAGCCGAGTCGTCCAGATTCTCGACGCCATCCCGCGACCTGGCCCAAAGCTCGTTCCCCGCGGCGTCGAAAGCCACCGTGAGGAGGTCGTCGTAGCCGACGCCGTTCGATTGGCCGGCGACCGCGAGAACTCCGCCCGGCGCCATGGCGAGGGCGCCGCGGGCGGGCGCCAGATTGCGTGCGCGCTCCCACAGCACGTTCCCCAGGTTGTCGTAGGCGACGAGTGCCGTCGTCTTGACCGTGCCGTTGCTGGTCTCGGCGACGACTACGACATGTCCGTCCGCGCCGACTGCCAGGCCTTGAGCTCGATTCGACCGGTAGGCGGGGTCCTTGTAGGTTCGCGCCCAGAGCTCGCCTCCCGCCGCATCGTAGGCGACGGTCAGCAGCGAATCCTGGCCGGACCGGGTTGCGGTTCCAGCGACGATCACGCGACCGTCGCCGTCGACCACCAACTGCATGGGTACGTCGTCGCTCTCCCGCAGGCCGTCTTTCAGGCGCGACCAGAGGAGGTCGCCCGAGGCGCTCCAGGCGAGCGTCAGGAAGTCCCTGAGTCCGCCGTTGCGGATGGCGCCGGCTGCATAGATGTTGCCGTTCGGACCCACCACGACGTCGAGCGCCGTCGCGCTCGCATCGACCATTCCGCCGTCCCAGCGTGCCTGCCAGCCGACACTCTGCGCCGCGGCGGGGGTGGCGGCGAGACCGATCGCCAGCGCGAGCGCCAGTGCAGCGGACAAGTGGGCAGCGTATGTCCGGCTCGAGAGCGTCTTCATCACAGGGATCCTTCGCAGAAAGTCCTCACAACTACCGGTGTGGAGGACCCGGCACTGTCCTGGAGCCGATCGGGGTGCCGGAGAGGGCGCTTGCACCCCAATTCAAGATAGTGCCCCGTGACCGCGCTGGGAAGCGTACTTTCTGCGCCAGCGTCTCTCCGGCCCAAACGACAGGGGACACCATCTCCGGTGTCCCCTGGTTCATCCGACGCCGGGATGGCCGCCTTCGGCAAGGCAGGCTACTCCCCGGCGCCGCCCTCGGCGGCCCCGCCGCCGCCACCGCCGTCACCGATCGCGTTCTGGGCGATGTAGTCCTCGACCAGCAGGAGGTTGTCCTCGCCGGCGCGCTCGACGATGGCGAGGAGCGTCTCCATCGAGTTGATCTCTTCGAGCTGCTCGGAGACGAACCAGTCGAGGAAGCGCGCCGAGATGTAGTTGCGGTCGCCTTTGGCGATGTCGACCAGGTCGTAGATCTGGCCGGTGACGGTGTGCTCCCACTTGAGCGACAGGGCCACCGCCTCGGCAGCGCTCTCGAACGTCGCCTTCGGCGCCGCGATCGCCGGCATGGCGAGATTCCCGCCGAGGTCGACGACGTGGCGCACGAACTTCATCGAGTGCAGGCGCTCCTCGTCCGCCTGGCGATAGAAGAACGCCGCCAACCGCGGCAGATTCTCCGCATCGAAATGCGCCGCGATCGCGATGTACTGCATCGACGCGTGCATCTCGTTGCCCACCTGCTGATTCAACGCCTTGAGCAACTTGTCACTCCCGAGCCGCTTGGGCGCGAGATCGAGCTTCTTCTTGGACTTCGTAGCCATGAAAGGGTCTCCTTTGCAGGGACCATTGTACCGGCGACCGGAGGCTAAAGGGCGCGTAGCTTCTCCGCGAGATAGTCGAAGAAATCAAGCTTCCACCCGGCTGGTCGATCGGAGGCGATCGGGAGAAGCGCCGCCAGGACCAAGTCGTAGGGCCTTCGCGGAAGTCGGCGGGCGAGCGCGAGCCGACTGTCAGGCAGGGTGACGACCGGCAGCCCGTCACCCGGCACGGACAACTCGGTGCGCGCGATGGGGCAGAGGGCATGGCTGTCGAGCGCAGATCCGGCCATCGCCTCGATCAGAGGCTCGGACGTCGCGCCGCCCGGAGTGAAGACGACGATGAGCTCCGCGCCCAGCGTCTGCCGCGCGCGTTCCATCAGGTCGGCGGTGGTGGCGCTGCCGAGCTCGAGGCGCGAGGAGGTCTCGATGCGGCGGACGAGCGCCAGGGCGCTACCGGGTGTCGCCTGCCCGCCGGTCTCGAAGAGTGGGTCGGTTTCGCTCGACGGCGGGGCGGCGGGCCGCTGGCGCCCTTTGGGCGGCGGCAGGACGAGGGTGATGTCGGCGTCGGAGGAGGAGACCTCTTCGAGGCCGACGAACGCTTTGCCGATCTGCAGCGATTCGCCCGGCACGAGCAGGAGCTCTGCGTGGCGCTGGTCGCCGCGCAGCAGGCCGTTCTTCGAGCCGAGGTCGGAGATCCATAGGCC
>Ga0209476_10003656_pt1 | contig 10102 bp, 9 predicted proteins | sample KloWWTrecipitate_FD_187179 | JGI IMG/M metagenome (GOLD analysis project Ga0209476, IMG submission 187179) | Active sludge microbial communities from Klosterneuburg, Austria, studying microevolution and ecology of nitrifiers - Klosterneuburg... | ecosystem: Engineered > WWTP > Aerobic digester >...
GGCCGCATGATGCAAAAGAGTGCTGCGCGCACCTTGCGCTACAAAAAAGTGAGCTATTAGCGCTTTACTTCATTAGATTTCAAATATCTTTAGCCTTGAAATCGTTTAAATACAAGCGCCAGAAGCTCCATTATTCATAGCAATTTGGGGCGCACTCTGCACGGCCACAGCGGCCCTGCGCAGCACCACTGCGCTGATGGCGCGAGAATGGCGCGATGACTGCCTTGCAAAACTCCCGTTTCTCCACCCGTTTTGGTCTGACCACCCCCATCGCACTGGCGCCCATGGCGCTGGCCTCGGGCGGTGCACTGGCCAGCGCCTGTGCCCAGGCGGGCGCCCTCGGCTTGGTGGGCGGCGGCTATGGCGATCTGGCCTGGACGCAACGCGAATACGGGCTGGCTTTGGAGGCTGCCGACACCGGCCGCATCGGCTGCGGATTCATCACCTGGAAGCTCGATGAAGATGCCAGCGCGCTGGACTGGCTGCTCGACCTGCCCCCCACACAGCGCCCGCGCGCCGTCATGCTGTCGTTTGGCGACGCCCGTCGCTATGCCGCGCGCATCGCAGCCAGCGGCGCGGCCCTGATCTGCCAAATCCAGTGCATGCAACAAGCCCCACAGGCAGTGGACGCGGGCGCCGCCGTCATCGTGGCGCAAGGCGCGGAAGCCGGTGGGCACGGACTGAATGCACTGAACGGCCGCGCCACGCTCACCTTTGTGCCAGAACTGGCCGACTGGCTGGCCCGCCATGCGCCGGATACCCTGCTGCTGGCGGCTGGCGGCATTGCCGATGGTCGCACGCTGGCGGCGGTGCTGGCGCTGGGTGCCGACGGCGCCCTGGTGGGGTCGCGCCTGTGGGCCACGCAGGAGAGCCTGGCCCCGGCGGGCGCCAAGGCCCTGGCCGTGCAGACCAATGGCGATGGCACAGCGCGCAGTGCGGTGTTCGACATTCTGCGGCGCAAGAACTGGCCCGAGCCCTATGACTTTCGCGCCGTGCGCAACACCCTGCACCGCCAGTGGGAGGGCCGCATCGACGCACTGCGCGCAGCGCCCGGGACGGCGCGCGCCCTCTACGACCAAGGCTGGAAAGTGGGTGACTTCGATGCCGCGCATGTCACCGTGGGGGAAGGGGTGGGCTTGGTGAACGATCTTCCCAGCGCAAGCACCATGATTGCCCGGATGCACGCCCAAGCATCACGCCTGTTCCGCTAATCACGGCAGGGGCCATAGGATCTTCTATGACAGAGCATCTCCCATTTCCCATTCAGGATACATCTGAATAACGTGCCGTTTTGGCAACATTGCAAACCGTCTGCTTTGCCCTCAGCCTTAAATCACCGAATCTATGCGCATCCTTATATTGCTTCGCGACCTCTCTCGTAACGGCATCACAACGTACACCCGCATGCTTTCCGATGAGCTGCGCTGTCAGGGTCATGAGGTGTTCGTATGGCCTGCCTACGGCGGCTTCACCCGGCGCAACTGGCGCTGCTGGCTGCTACACCCCACCTTCTCGGAGCTGATTGCACAGGGCATTGCACGACTGCGGCCAGACATGATCTATGTGAACCACTACACCCAGGCCCGCGTAGCGCACCTCGTGCACGACCGGTTGGGCATACCGTGGTTTGCGTGCATGCACAACGGACACTCTGACGCTCGCATGGCTGAATGGGCACAGGTGTTTACCAATGCCCAGGGCATCGTGACCATGTGCGAGTCGCTGCGCGACAAGTACCAGAATTTAGTGGACACGGCCACTCCACCCAACATGGGCAGCCAAAAACCGCCTGTGGTGTTGAGCCATCTACCGATTGTCTCGCCTAAGCTGCCTGAGCGACCCATGCGCCAGAATGAGGAACGCCTGACGCTGACCTATTGCTCCCGACTCAGTGGCCAGAAGGGTCCGCGCTGCGAAGCGTGGCTACGGGCTATTGCCCTGCTACCTACAGCATCACAGTACCGAATCGTGGTGTTGGGTGGCGGCAGTTATCTGCGCCAACTGAAGCGCGTAGCCAACGATCTCTCGCTGGTGGTGGAATTTACCGAGATGGTTCCAGACACCGCACCCTACCTGAATCGCACCGATGTATTGACTGGTGCGGGGTATGCGTTGATTGAAGGTTTGGTACGTGGCTGTGTGGGCATCGGCTTGGGTTTTGGTGGCTGCTTTGGCGCCATCACACCGGATCGCCTGAGTGCTGCCATCGCAGTCAATTTTGGCGATCACTGCCCACGCCCACTGCCCGCAGATCCGGCGCACATTGCCGCGGCCCTGCAAGAAGCTATCGCCCTGTGCGGCACCCCTTTTGCACAAGAGACTACGAATCGCTGTCGCAGAATCTTCGATCCAACGCGCATTGCGCAAAATTTACTTCAGTGCTGGGAAGAAGCGCTGGGTTGATTTTTTTGCACCGAAACCGGATACCTCGTTGATGTACAAGGCAGCCCTTTGAGCGCTGCCAGTGTCAAGGTAACCATGAACATATAGACCATGAGACCGTTGTAGTGCGCAAGAAAGACTTGCGTCAGTCCAAAACCCAAATAGCTCATCGGGAACAACACGCCGACCAACCGCAAACACAAAGCATCACGGTCAATTTCGCCGTCCGGCAATCGCACGCGCGCCTGCGTGGGCCAGAACAAGGCCAACGGAATACCGTAAAAAAGCAGTAATCCGCCGATACCAAACAGACCCCGCTTAGCAAACATGTCCAGCCACTCGTTGTGCGCGTGCCCAAACTCCAGCACGATCGGATGGGCCAAGCCGGCTGCGACGCGGCGCTGCTTCTCCTGTTGATAGCCCACCTCGCCCCAACCGCCCAGGGGGCGGTCCAGCCCCATGTTCCAGGCCAGTTGCCAGTGGTCCAGTCGCTGGCCCACCGAGGTGCGCGCGTTTCCGTTGTCCACATAGCCGCTGACTTCACTTTGCGCCTGCTCCCAGCGCTGTTCCAGTTGGGGCGCCTGGTACCAGCACAGCAGCAGCACCAGGGCCAGCAGACCCGCACCGCCCACCAGAACACGCTGCCCCCACAGGTGGCGCACCAGAAGCCACGACAGGGGCAGCATGCACAGCGCCAAGGCCAGCCAACCACCGCGGGTTTGCGACAGCAGCGAGCCCAGCAGGCCCAGCACAGCGCATGCGGCCATCAGCAGCCGTTGCTGCCAACGGCAGCGGTCCATCCCCACGACCCACTGTAACCAGCACATGAGTCCAAAAAGACCGCTCAGGTTGCCATATTGGATCGCCCCGCTGGACCGTGTGGCGGAATCGATCCAGGCACGGTCAAAACCGAGCACATGCACGTCATACAAGGCCCGGAACCCGCCAGCAGCCGCGCCCACGGCAATGCCCAAGAGCAAGTAGCGTCCCCTGGGAGGAAATGCAAAGACGAACGGAATACACAACACCGCCAGCAAGTAGCGGGAAGGCTTGTTCAAGACGCTCCAGCCCTTGGACAGGTCGCCGCCGTACAGCCAGACGGCGCCCATCACGGCAAACACCAACAGCAGCCACCGCGCCGAAATCGATGCCATCGGCTGGCGCAGCCAGTGCGGCGCCGTGGCCAACGCACACAGGGTCAGCAGCACGATGCCGTAGGCATAACCTGAAGGCAGGGCCAGGGTCAGCGCGGGCAGCACAAACGCCGCCAGCGCACTGCAGCGCTGCCGAAAATCAAGCGCGGGGAACAATGGGGGCTTCGATGGCGGAATCAGGGGTGCGCTTGGGGGCTATCAATGTCCGGAGGTCACTTTTTCGCCCGCGCGCAGGCGGTATTCGGTGCCGCAATACGGACAAACGGCATGGCCCGTACGCGCCACCTCCAGATAGACCTTGGGGTGCCCGCTCCAGAGAGCGATGCCCGACTGTGGGCTGGGGCAGGCGATATTGCCTTGGTGGTCAAGATCCTTGGCCTGGAGTTCGATGCTTTTCTGGCTCATTGTGTGCATGCAGGTGGGGTAAAGAAGGGGGCGAGGCGGCGGACCGGAGACCGTGCCACGGCCTGGTCCGATTGTCTTTCATTTCATCTGCGGCGCGAGTTACGGTTGGTGCACTGCGGGCAGCCCAGTCGAAGTCATCGCTCTCTCGCGTTGGTAAAACACTTCCAGTTCCAACAACTTGGCGTCGATGTTGAAGCGCTCCATGGCCCGGGCGCTGCGCGCAGGGCGCTGCGCATGCATGGCACGCAGGGCATCGGCCATCGCGGCAACGTCTTCCAGCGGCACCATGCGGGCATCCAGCGCAGCGCTCAGATGCTGCGCGCCCTGGGTTTCCGTGGCGATGATGGGCAACCCGGCCGCCATGGCTTCCAGAAACACCAGACCAAAGGGTTCTTCGCGTGCGGCACTGATGAAGCCGTCGAACGCCGCCATCCAGTCCTGCGGCTGCTCACAAAATCCGGGAAGGAGGACGCCAGGCACTTTGCGCCGACGCAAGGCCTCCAGCTCAGTGCCCTGGCCCACAAGCACCAGGTGCACGCCCGGCAGGGCAGCGCGTTCAAAGGCGTCCACCAAAAGGTCAAAGCCCTTGGTTCGCTCCATGCGCCCCATAGAGCCGAAAACCCAGGCATCGGGTGCAATGCCATTCGCAGCCCGCAAACGCTGGCGGGCATCGGCTGCGGGTCGATAGGGCAGGGTCCAGTTGTCGATCTGGGCGGTGTGTTCGCGCAACGGCGACGGTATGGCGTCCAGTTGCCACGGCGCGATAGCCACCAGTGCATCCAGGTGCGCATGCTGCTGGGGCTTGTAGCGCATGTGCAGCGTGGCAACCCGCAAAACCTTGCCACGCAGATCGCGCAGCCCCCCCAGGGCCTTGCTCCCGTCACTGAGGTGGGCATGGGCCACGTCCGGGCGCAACTGGCGCACCAGGCGGCGCGCCTGCCATCGCCCCAGCCATCGGTCCACCCAAAGCACGGTGACCCGTGGATCAACCCGGTGTGCGTAGCCCCCGGCCTTTCCATTGCGAACCGACCGGCGCAGGATGAGCGTCACCTCGTGGTGTTGCGACTGCGCATTGGCCAGCTCAATGGCATGCCTCTCACTGCCAGCAAAGCTGCTGGTGAGAAGCAGGTGAACTATGCGCATGGCGACGACTTCCGTCTAGACCCGGGTCAGCCAGTGGGCGTATTTGGGATTGCGGCCGTTGACGATATCAAAGAACGCGGTCTGGATTTTTTCAGTGATGGGGCCCCGGCTGCCGCTGCCGATTTCGATGCGGTCGAGCTCGCGAATCGGCGTCACTTCGGCTGCTGTTCCAGTGAAAAAGGCTTCATCGGCGATGTACACCTCATCGCGTGTAATGCGCTTTTGCACCACTTCCAGACCCAGATCCTTGGCAATGTGGAACACGGTATTGCGCGTAATGCCGTTGAGGGCACCGGCCGACAGGTCGGGCGTGTAAATGACACCGCCCTTGATGACGAAAATGTTCTCGCCCGCACCCTCAGAGACAAAACCAGAGGCGTCCAGCAGCAAGGCTTCGTCGTAGCCGTCATCCAGCGCTTCCATGTTCGCCAGAATCGAGTTGGTGTAGTTACTTACCGCCTTGGCCTGCGTCATCGTGATGTTGACGTGGTGGCGTGTGTAGCTGCTGGTCTTGACGCGGATACCGCGCTGCATACCCTCTTCGCCCAGGTAAGCGCCCCAGGCCCAGGCGGCAACCATCAGGTGGATGGTATTGCCCTTGGGGGAGACGCCCAGCTTTTGCGAACCAATCCAGGTCAACGGGCGCAGGTAGCACGATTCGAGCTTGTTCTCGCGCACGACGGCCTTTTGCGCCTCGTTCACTTCGTCTTTGGTGAACGGAATCTTCATGCGCAGGATCTTGGCACTGTTGAATAGTCGTTCAGTGTGCTCTTCCAAGCGGAAGATGGCCGCGCCCTGCGCCGTGTTGTAGGCGCGCACGCCTTCAAAGGCGCCGCAGCCATAGTGGAGCGTGTGGCTCAACACATGGATCTTGGCGTCTCGCCAATCGACCATCTGGCCATCCATCCAGATTTTGCCGTCACGATCGGCCATCGAGGGTGCTACGGGGCTCATAGGTGTCCTTTGGATTGCAGGGTTCGCAGAACCGCTGATTTTACGGCGCCTGGCCCACCTATCCTTCGCATCGCAGGGCACCGCTGGACCATCAGGTCAGACTGCGCACCACCTCCATGGCCTCCTCGATGCGCTCGACCGGATGGATGGTCAGCCCTTCCACCGGTTGCCGGGGGGCATTGGCACGCGGCACCACGGCCACGCTGAAGCCCAGTTTGGCGGCCTCCTTCAGCCGCTCCTGGCCACGGGGTGCGGGTCGCACCTCGCCAGCCAACCCGACTTCGCCAAAGGCGAAGAAGCCCTTAGGCAGCGCCTTGCCCCGCAAGCTGGAGGTAATGGCCAGCATCACGGCCAGGTCGGCCGCCGGTTCGCTGATACGCACGCCCCCCACCGCATTCACAAACACATCCTGGTCGGCGCACGCCACACCCGCATGGCGGTGGAGCACCGCCAGCAGCATGGCCAGGCGATCACGCTCCAGCCCCACCGACAGGCGCCGGGGATTGGGGCCGCCGCCGTCGACCAGGGCCTGGATCTCGACCAGCATGGGGCGGGTTCCCTCGAGCGTCACGAGCACACAACTGCCCGGCACCGGCTCGCTGTGCTGGCTGAGAAAAATAGCGCTGGGGTTGGTCACCCCCTTGAGCCCACGCTCGGTCATGGCGAAGACGCCAATCTCGTTCACCGCCCCAAAACGATTCTTGATGGCGCGCACCAGTCGGAAGCTCGAATGCGTATCGCCCTCAAAGTACAGCACCGTATCGACCATGTGCTCCAGCACGCGCGGACCAGCCAGTGCGCCTTCCTTGGTGACATGGCCCACCAGGATGATGGTCACCCCCGAGGACTTGGCGGCGCGGGTGAGGTGCGCAGCGCATTCACGCACCTGGGCCACCGAGCCTGGAGCCGACGTCAGTTGGTCGGAATACACGGTCTGGATGGAATCGATCACCGCCACGGCGGGCTGCGCAGCCTCCAGGGTAGCCAGAATTTTCTCTAGCTGAATCTCGGCCAGCACATTGACCTGGCTCTGGTGCAAACCCAGGCGGCGCGAGCGCAGCGCCACCTGGGCGCCACTCTCTTCCCCGGTGACGTATAGCGTAGGCAGCCCCGCACGCTGCAACGCGTCAAGCGCCTGCAGCAGCAAGGTGGACTTGCCGATGCCCGGGTCGCCACCGATCAGCACCACGGCGCCTTCGACAATGCCGCCGCCCAGCACCCGATCCAGTTCTTCAATGCCGCTCGGAGTTCGCGCCACCTCGTTGGCCTCGATGGCGTACAGCGGCGTCACAGGCTGGGCTGCGTTCAGCCCGGCATGCTGGGCGCTGCCGTAGCGGTTCTTGCCCCCTGCGGGGGCAGCCACGGTCTCTGTGAGGGTGTTCCAGGCGTTGCAGTGCGGGCATTTCCCCAGCCACTTGGGCGTGGAACCTCCGCATTCTGAGCAGGTGTAGAGGGTTTTTTCTTTGGACATGGAGTACGGCAAACCAGTGGCTGATCACTATAACGGCCCAAAAAACGGCTTCGGTGCACGGCCCCAATAGCAAACCCGCCACAAGGGCGGGTTTTCAAGGGACGCTGTCGGTCTTCAGGCGGCCGAGAGCCAATACCCTGAATTGAAGGGGCTGCTCATGCGCAGCGCCATCGGAGAAATGTCCACCAGCTTGTCAGTGGGCATCTTCTCGGTCAATTCGGCACCGATATCGATGCCCTGCACCGGGGTAGGTGCTTCGGTAGCCTCTTTCGCCCGTTCTGCCTGGCTGAGAGTTGCAGAACGGGCTACAGAAAAGAATAGAAACAGCGGAACGGTATCTTTCTATCGCTCCAGTAGTCGGCTACGTCGCGGAACACATCGAGCAACTGCTCGCGCGCTTCCTTGTCGAACTTGGCCGTGGCAGGAATTTGCTCCAGCACCACGATAAAGCCCGGTTGCGGGCCGGACTTGTGCAGCGGGTCGGTCAGACAGTCTGACAATGCGTCGAAATTCTTGCCGAAATGCGACGGAAAGGTGAACTGCTGGGCGATCAGATCCAGCACATCCTGTTTGGTCTGTGCGTGGGCAAGGTTAGCGTAAAGAAAATGGTGCCCCAACGTGGCCGCCGCATCCTGCAGATCCTGCACGCGAAACGCGCGAATGGATTGCACAATGTTGGCGCGCACACCGCGCAGGGGGGATTCCTGGTCTTTACGAAGTGGCGTATCCATCTCCGCGTCTCTTTCTCTAAAAGTCCAAAATCGGGCTCATTGCGGCGAACCGCAAAAGGGCGTCATACGGGAAGTGGCTCCCCTCCGCGATGCAGGCTACCGGGCACGTGGCATGGCGGGAGTCATTTGATAATTTCGCGGTAACTGGCGTAGTGGTCGCTGGTGTAATAACAAGCATCCGGCGTCCGGGGCTTGCCTCCACACACAATGCGCCGGGCGCCGCGATGGCGAACGCCTGGTGTTCTGACGGTGTATTCCCGGTAGTACCCTCGCTTGTGCGCGGGCAACAACCTCTCCCGATTGCCGAAAACTGTCCCATCCTTGTCATACGGAAAAGGACCGCCCTGGTAAATCAGCGCATAGGTCTCGCGGCCCTGGAGAGGCAGTTGCGCCACGGAAATCGTGGCTACCTCATTGGTGAATAGCTGGTTGCGCGCCTGCCCCACAAGAGGAGTCAACGCCCATGCAGCACCCAGAACACACGCAAGCCCTGCATTGCACACGCGGGCGGCTACAGCCTTCAGCATCTCACTACACCTTTCAGAAACTACGGGTTAACCCGAAATTTCAAGCCGCTAGTGTGACGGAAACCCCCCAAAAAAGCAAGCCTCTGCCCATTGTTTAGGCAGAGGCATCGATTGCGGTCCGTCTTTGTTAGTTAGCGCACGCTATCGCTCAAACAATCATCGCTGAGCATTGGCATCGGCCACGGTCAAGGCCGTCATATTGACGATACGGCGCACGGTAGCGCTGGCTGTGAGGATATGCACAGGCTGTGCCGCGCCCAGCAGCACTGGGCCGATGGCAATATTGCCGCCCGCGGCCGTTTTGAGCAGGTTGTAGGAGATGTTGGCGGCGTCAATGTTGGGCATGACCAGCAAGTTGGCATCGCCGATCAGACTGCTGTGCGGCATCAGCGTGGCCCGTGCCTTGCCACTGAGTGCCACGTCGCCATGCATTTCACCGTCCACCTCCAGCCAGGGCGCCTGCACGCGCAGCCGTTCCAACGTCTGGCGCATCTTCACGGCGCTGGGCTGGTCGCTGCTGCCAAAGTTGGAATGCGACAGCAGCGCCGCCTTGGGCTTGATGCCAAAGCGCAGCATTTCCTCGGCGGCCATCATGGTGATTTCAGTGAGCTGATCGGCCGTAGGGTCATAGTTGACGTGGGTATCAACCACGAACACCTGGCGGTCGGGCAGCAGCAAACCGTTCATGCAGGCATAGGTGGCCACACCAGCGCGGCGGCCAATCACCTGGTCGATGTAGTTGAGGTGGTGCGACGTATGGCCCCAGGTGCCCACGATCAGTCCATCGACCTCGCCCTTGTGCAGCATCATGCTACCGATCAGCGTGAGGCGTCGGCGCATCTCAATCTTGGCAATGGGCTCGGTGATGCCCTTGCGCTCGGTCATGCGGTGATAGGTTTGCCAGAAGTCGTGGTAGCGGTGGTCCTGCTCGACGTTGACCACATCGTAGTCGCGTCCCTCCGACAGACGCAGGCCGAACTTCTCAATGCGCTGTGCGATGACAGCGGGGCGCCCGATCAGCGTAGGCCGTGCAACGCGCTCGTCCACCACGATCTGGGCGGCGCGCAGCACGCGCTCTTCCTCGCCCTCGGCGTAGGCCACACGCTTCTTGGCGGCAGTCTTGGCGGCCAGAAAGATGGGCTTCATCATCGTGCCCGAGGCATAGACGAAGGTCTGCAACTGGTCACGGTAGGCGTCCATGTCGGCAATCGGGCGCAGCGCCACACCACTGTCGAACGCAGCCTGGGCCACGGCCGGGGCGATTTTCATCATCAGGCGCGGGTCGAAGGGCTTGGGGATCAGGTATTCCGGGCCAAAGGCCAGCTTTTCACCCAC
>Ga0209476_10003658_pt1 | contig 10098 bp, 13 predicted proteins | sample KloWWTrecipitate_FD_187179 | JGI IMG/M metagenome (GOLD analysis project Ga0209476, IMG submission 187179) | Active sludge microbial communities from Klosterneuburg, Austria, studying microevolution and ecology of nitrifiers - Klosterneuburg... | ecosystem: Engineered > WWTP > Aerobic digester...
CGGCGGTATATTTGGTCTTGCCCTGATCAATCGCCCGCTTGGCCGCGTCCTTGATGTTCTGGGGCGTGTCGAAATCGGGCTCGCCCGCGCCAAGGCCGATCACATCCTTGCCCTCGGCCTTCAACTGCGCGGCCTTGGTGGTGACGGCGATGGTGGGCGAGGGTTTCACACGCGCCAGCGTGTCGGACAGAAAGGCCATGGGGGAACTCCGGTTTGAAACTTCCGGGCCCATGTCTTATGGACTGCTCAGACCCCATTCAAGCCGAAAAGCCCGAGCCTCCCCGCCATGACCCAGACGGAAAGCCCTGAAGACCGGCTCAAACGCATGCGGATGCGCAGCTGGCGCCGTGGCACCAAGGAAATGGACCTGATCCTTGGCCCGTTCGCCGACAGCGAGCTTGCCGGGCTGGATGTGGCCGATCTGGATCTTTACGACGCGCTTCTGTCTGAAAATGATCAGGATATTTACCCCTGGATCACCGGCGCGCAGGCATTGCCCGACCGCTACGCAGCACTTCTGGCCCGGATTGGCCAGTTTGCCCGGATCAGGCCGCGACAGATTTAACCGAAATTTGGTCTTTTTCTCCGAATCTGCGCACAGGCAGCAGACGGAGAGACAGAATGAACATGCAAGCGCTGGCCACAGACACTGCGCCGCCTGCCCATCTTCCGGGCTATCTTGATCTTTTGGGGCTGGTGGAACGCCTGCACCGGCTGCTTCTTGATGTGATCAAGGATGAATTCGAACGGTTGAGCGTTCTCGACATCAACGCCGTTCAGGCGCTCCTCCTGTTCAACATCGGCCAGAACGAGGTGACGGCGGGCGAGTTGAAGACCCGCGGCTATTATCAGGGGTCAAACGTCAGCTATAACCTAAAGAAGCTGGTCGAAATGGGCTACATGCACCACGAACGCAGCGAGCGTGACCGCCGGTCGGTGCGTGTGCGGCTGACCGACAGGGGGTGCTCGGTGCGCGATCAGGTCGCCGATCTCTTCCGCCGTCACGCCGAGGGGATGGAGGGGCGCGGCCTTCTAGGCCTTTCGGGACTGGAGGAGGTGACAACCCTTCTGCGCCGGATGGAACGCTACTGGGGCGATCAGATCCGCTATATCTACTGAACTGCCATCCCAAGTCTGGTCAGCCTTTCCAGGACGGGCGCGGTCAGGCGAAAATGGCCAGTGATTTCGAACGCGAAAAGCCGATCCTCGATCCGGGTTCCGGCGCCGATATTGTGGATGACCATTGGCGTCCGCTCGTCTGTGCCGGGGCGGTCGGTCACGATCCCGATGTGAGGCAGATTGCCGGGCAAGCGCCAGGTAACGATGTCGCCCGGCAGATAGGTATCGGACGCCCCATCGCGGTCCAACTCCGCCCCCAGCCGCCGCAAAAGCACGGCAAGGTTCGGCACGCGCCGGTGGTCGATATTGGGGTCGGGCCGGGTCAGTCCCCAGTTTGCCGGATAGGCGGCAAAATCTGCCTTCATGTCACGGTTGACCGTCAGTTGCAGGTCGATCCCGAGACCCGCCCGCGCGGCCCGGATTAGCACATCTGTGCAGACCCCGGTTTCGGACGGAACATCTCCGCCGGGAAAATCCAACTGCACATAAGACCCATCGTAAGACCGCGTGACACCGACCTGACCCTCTGCCGCGCGCACCAGCCGCTCTGCCGATGGGGACGGAAAAGGCAGGGCGTCGGCAACTGGTGCATTGGCATCGGCGGGCGGGGTGTCGGCCGCATCCGGCGAGGCGATCAGGCCTGCGGCCGCCACCCGCCAGATCGCCGCCCCACGCATCGGGCCAACCCAGACAGCCGCAAGACCGATCCCGGCCAGCGCAGCCAGAACAACAAAACGCATCTACCCCTCCGTCTGTCTCTGATCCGTCGCCCCCATCAAGCGCGGCGCCAGTTCCTTTTCCAGCTTCTTGCGGATCGCATCGGGGAAATCGTCCTGCGTCTTGGCCGGTTCGACGAAGGCGCCGGGGCCGCGCATCACCTGGCTTTGGTAATAAAGGCTGATGTCACTTTCATGCCCGCCGATCGGCAGGCCGTTCACGGTGATCCCGGTGAAATCATATTTCTCATAAGCGCGCGCCGGACTGATCCCGTCATTGTTCCGCCCGTCACCCGCAATGTCGAGCGTGTGGGCCGCGCAGGCGGGCGCGTCGTCCAGCAGCTCCCGCCCATAGACAAGGGCTGCCCCCAATCCGGTAGGCCAGAGCTTTTCCGGCCGCACATGCGCCTCTACGGCTTGGGCCAGAACCTCAAGATCGGCGGCGCTCCCGATCTCGGTCCAGGGCTGGATCAGCACCTGCTGGCCCTGTCCGCTCCATTCATAAACCGCCAGCGCCACATGATCGGGCGGGGCCAGTGCCGCCCTTTGCACGGCGGGCGCGCGCAGCGCCGCCGCCAGACCCGCCTGCATGGTCCGGTAATCCGCCGCATCCACCGACCGCGACACATCAAACCCCAAGGCCAGCGCCAGCCGACATTCCGCCCCCGCCGGACCGGCCAGCAGCGCCGCTACCAGTGCCCCGTATTGCCCATGCTGGCCCAAGGCTCCATCGGCGCTTTCGCCGCCCCCCTTTGCAGAAGTTCGATCGACACATTGTCGGGCGAGCGCACGAAGGCCATATGCCCGTCGCGCGGCGGCCGGTTGATCACCACGCCATTGGCCTGCAGATGCGCGCAGGTCGCGTAGATATCGTCCACCTCATAGGCCAGATGGCCGAAATGCCGGCTGTCGGACGGCAGGCCCTTGTCGCCATCCCAGTTGAAGGTCAGCTCGACCGGAACCTCTTCCTGCCCCGGCGCGGCCAGATAGACGAGCGTGAAGCGCCCAGCCTCGCTCTCGTACCGGCGGATCTCTCTCAGGCCCAGAAGCCCGTAAAAGCGCATCGACGCCTCAAGATCCAGCACCCGGACCATCACATGCAGATAGCGTATCGTCATTCGCCGCCCTTTCCTTTGGCCCCCAGCCTATCACCCAAGGTTTATTTCGGAACCCACCGCCTATCGGCGATACCCCTTGGCCGAACTCAAGATATAGTGGTCCGCGATTCGATCTGAGGAGAAAGCCATGACCCTGACCCCTGAGCAGCAGGCCGAGATTGCCGAGGCGCGCGCCCATTCCCGCCCGACGCTGCGCGCCACAGCCGATGGCATGGAAAAACACCTCTATGTCGCGCATCCGATCCTTGACCACGGGCTTGTCCGCGTCATCGACTATATGGGCGACGATGCCGCCATCACCCAGGCCGCCCGCGTCAGCTACGGGCGCGGCACCAAGGCCGTGCAGAACGACGAAGGGCTGATCCGCTACCTCATGCGCCACTGGCATTCGACGCCGTTCGAGATGTGCGAAGTCAAGTTCCACGTCAAACTGCCGGTCTTCGTCGCCCGCCAGTGGATCCGCCACCGCACCGCCAACGTGAACGAATATTCGGCCCGCTATTCGATCCTCGACCGCGAATTCTACATCCCCGCGCCGGAAAACCTCGCCGCGCAATCAACGGTCAACAACCAGGGCCGCGGCGAGATGCTGGAGGGGGAGGAGGCCGCCCGCGTCCTCGACCTTTTGCGCGAAGACGCGATGCGGAGCTACGACCATTACGAGGCGATGCTGAGCCAGGACGGCCAGAAGGGCCTCGCCCGCGAACTCGCCCGCATGAACCTGCCCGCCAATGTCTATACCCAATGGTATTGGAAGGTGGACCTGCACAACCTCTTCCACTTCCTGCGCCTGCGCGCCGACGCCCACGCCCAGTACGAAATCCGCGTCTATGCTGAGGCGATGTGCGGCATCGTGAAGGACTGGGTGCCGCTCGCCTATGGCGCGTTCGAGGATTACCGGCTGGGCGGGGCGACCCTGAGTGGCAAGGCGATTGAGGTGTTGAAACGTCGCCTTAAAGGAGAGATGGTGACGCAAGAGACATCCGGCATGTCCAAGGGGGAGTGGCGGGAGTTTGAGGGGGTTTGGGGGTGAGCCACACCCCCGGCTCTCTCGGTGTGAGAATGATCCAGTGGAGCGTTTTCAGTGCCAAACGCGCGCGAGAGCCTTTGAGCGCTGAGGGGTCGTCATGATTGTCAACCAACCAACCTCCCTGAGCTTAGACAATTCAGCACTTCGATATCACTTCTCCGCGTGGGAGGTACTATTGGAAGTGATTGATGATTTTGATCGCTTTCACCAGGAAACATTGGACGGGTCTGAAGTTACTTGGAATCTTGAATTTCAAGAGTATCTGGGAAAGTCTCTTTATGAGCTGGAGCAGATATATACGTACTTGTCACAAGCAAGTGAAATAAAACTAAGATCAATGGTGTGTGAAGTTAGCCCTTTTTTGCTCTTGGCAAATAGTGAGAATAAATTCAAGAGCGGCGCAGGAGATGTGGATTTTACCGAGCTTCGAACAGTGGATGCTGTTGACTTGCCGGCACTGGTGAATGTCTCTGGAAATAGAAAACTTCCTGATGATTTTGTTAGGAGTTATCATGGCGTGCGATCTCAGCGAAATAAGATCATGCACTTGGGCGCAGGACCAAAGAAGTTTGATCACCTGGAAGTAATATCGGCGTTAGTTAGCCAGTACCAATGTCTCTGGGAGGGTAAACGCTGGTTCAAGAACTGGGTTGAGCACTCATCGAGCACGCGTTATGCGCACTTCCACGATGAAAAATATAGCAGCGAATATACTGGCGTTATACTATATGTTCCGACTCTGTCAATGCTGCTGACGAAATCACAATTTAGAGTTCTGTTTGGATTTAGTAAGTCAATTAGAAGGTATATCTGTTGGAGTTGCTGTGAAGCCGCCTGTGTTGAACGCAATGGATTTGACCCGCGCGATCTTAAGACAGCCGTGCTCGCTGGAGGTGATCAATTGAACTGCGCAGTTTGCGAGGAGCAATATCGCATTCGGCGATGCCAGTGCCGGGCCGAGGGTTGCAAGGGCAACGTAATTTTGGACGAAGATGACATGGATCCCATGTGTTTAACGTGCGGGTCATACTACGAAGAACCGTAGCCCCCGTAGGCCGGGGTTCACCCCGGCATCACCGCGACCCGCCGCTTTCCCAGCAAGCCGTAGGGTGCGCATTCATTGCGCACCATTTGCGCAACCGCGCCATCGTTGGCCGATCCGTCGCGTCTCGGTGCGCAATGAATGCGCACCCTACGGGATCACACCACCATCCCTATGATACGACGAATACGGCCAATCCTCGGGCCGTTCCACAAACCCATGCTTCACCGGGTTGATCCAACAATACCGGATGTGGTTCACCAAATCGGCCTCGCCGCGGATATGGTGCTCCCAAAACCGTCGTTGCCAGACGGCAACTTCCCGTTTGCCCACCCGTAGGCCGGGCTTCAGCCCGGCATAACGCCCCGACTGCACGACGGGCAAGGTGGGTGGCGGGCTGAAGCCCGCCCTACGGAGTCCCCGCGTGAACCGCGCCTTGATCGCGGCCATGCGGGTCGCATAATCCGCGTCCCCTTCGGGCAACGTCCATACAGAATGCATATGGTCGGGCAAGACCACCCATGCCGCTATCCCGAACGGCCGCTCGGCCCGCGTTGCCCGCACGGCCTGCCGCAAGACCTCCACCCGGTCGGTCAATAAATGCGCCCCGCGGTCGGCGAGCGCCACGCTGAAGAAGATCGTCGCGCCGGGGCGTCTGGGGCGGATGTAAAGCGACATGCCCTTGTCTGGCGGAACAAGGCTAACGATTGGTTGCCCCAACCCGGCCTTGCCCCGTCCCCCCGGCAGGTCTAAGCTTGCCCTTGCAGGCGGCCTAGGGGTGGCCTGTTGCCCTTCGGGATCGTCCCCTGACCTTTGTCAGCCCTAGAGGCACCGATCCGTCCGGCACAGGCCGGGCGGTCATTCCGGCAATGGGGAAAGACCATGTCCAAGGAAAAGAACCGCGGCAACAAGGAAGCCAAGAAACCGAAGAAGGAAAAGGTGAAGGTGCTGGCCACCGCCAATACCGGTTCGGCCAACGCCGATCTGGTGATCGGTGGCAAGAAGATGAAGTGACCGGCGCGCGGCGCTGGCCTAGCCCGCGCTGGCGGCGCCCGTTTGCCCCGGCCGGCTGCGCGGCGTCGTCCAGTGCCGTCCGATCGACAGCACGAAAGCGTCCGCTCCGGCGCGCTCCACCAGTTGGGCCAGCGTCGGCGGCATGTCGAAGATCAGTTCGCTGACCGACAGCCCGTCGCGGGTGATCTGGATGCTGACCTTCGACGCGGCCTTCAGCGCCGCCCGCCGCCGCTCGCGCACGTCATCGGCCATCCGTTGGGCCAACACGCGGCCCTGATAGTCGTATCTGTCCCATCCCATGGTCATGCTCACAGCCCTCCACTCCGCACTCCCAGTGCCCCGTGGAACAGAATGCCCGCGCTGGGCAAATGTGACAAATCTGTGGCGAAAATCGGGGCGAAATTGCGGCAGGCATTTCGAAATCCGGCACAGAGGCCGCCAGATGCCGGAATTGTCGCGCGATCAGCGGTGCGGTTCAGCGAATCATTGAACCGGCCCGCAGGTTCGTCTTGCGCGCCGTCGGGCGGCGGCCATGCCAGCGCGCCGTCGGATATGGAATAGGTTTGGAATAGGTTGGGAATACCTTCGGCACAGGTCCCGAACCCCGCCGGGGCGGGGCTCAGACCAGCCGTTCGGTGTCCTTCGCGGCGCGGATGAAATCGGCGAACAGCGGATGCGGCGCGAAAGGTTTCGACTTCAGTTCCGGGTGGAACTGGACGCCGATGAACCAGGGGTGATCCTTCACTTCCACGATCTCCGGCAAGCGTCCGTCAGGGGACATGCCCGAAAAGATCAGGCCGCATTTTTCCAGCCGGTCACGGTATTTGATATCGACCTCATAGCGGTGGCGGTGGCGCTCCTCGATCGTGGTGGCGCCGTAGACCAGTGCCACTTTCGACCCTTCGGCCAGCACGGCGGTATAGGCGCCCAGTCGCATGGTGCCGCCCTTGTCGTCGTCGGCCTTGCGGCTGACGGTATGGTTGCCCTGCACCCATTCCTTCAGGTGGTAAACCACGGGTTCGAAACGCTTTTCGCCGGATTCATGGTCGAACTCCTCCGACCCGGCGCGGGGCAGGTCGGCCAGGTTGCGGGCGGCTTCGATCACCGCCATCTGCATGCCAAGGCAGATGCCCAGATAGGGCACGCCGCGTTCGCGGGCGAACTGCGCGGCCTTGATCTTACCCTCGGTGCCGCGTTCGCCAAAGCCGCCGGGCACGAGGATGGCGTTGAAATCCTGAAGCCAGGGGGCGGGGTCTTCGCGTTCGAAAATCTCCGCGTCGATCCATTCGGCACGGACCTTCACCCGGTTGGCCATGCCGCCATGGGTCAGGGCTTCGGCGATGGATTTGTAAGCGTCTTCCAGCTGGGTATATTTGCCGACGATGGCCACCCGCACCTCGCCCTCGGCATGGGTCAGGCGGTCCATCACATCGGTCCAGCGGCCCATGTCCGGCTTCGGCGCGGGCGAGATCCCGAACGCATCCAGCACCGCCTGATCCAGCCCGGCGCGGTGATAGGCGAGGGGGGCCTCGTAGATCGTTGAAAGGTCATAGGCGGGAATGACATGTTCCTTGCGGACGTTGCAGAAGAGCGCGATTTTTTCGCGTTCCCGCTCCGGGATCGGATGTTCCGACCGGCAGACCAGCACATCCGGCGCAAGGCCGATCGACTGCAGTTCCTTGACCGAATGCTGGGTGGGTTTGGTCTTCAGCTCGCCGCTGGCCGAGAGATAAGGCAGAAGCGTCAGATGCATCAGGATCGACTGGCCGCGCGGGCGTTCGTGAATGAACTGGCGGATGCTTTCGAAGAAGGGCAGGCCTTCGATATCGCCGACCGTGCCGCCGATCTCGCACAGCATGAAATCGACCTCTTCATCGCCGATGCGCAGGAAGTCTTTGATTTCGTTGGTCACATGCGGGATGACCTGAATGGTCTTGCCCAGATAGTCGCCCCGGCGTTCCTTCTCCAGCACGTTGGAATAGATCCGGCCGGAGGAGATGCTGTCGGTCTTGCGGGCATGAACGCCGGTGAACCGTTCGTAATGGCCAAGGTCAAGGTCGGTTTCCGCACCATCGTCGGTGACGAACACCTCGCCATGTTCAAAGGGCGACATCGTGCCCGGATCGACGTTCAGATAGGGGTCGAGCTTGCGCAGCCGAACCGTATAACCGCGCGCCTGCAACAGCGCCCCAAGCGCGGCCGAGGCAAGGCCCTTGCCCAGCGATGACACAACACCGCCGGTGATAAAAACATAACGCGCCATGCTTGGGACAGCCCCCGTGATCAAGTTTCTTATGACTGGCTGCAGACCGTCAGGAACACAGCATCACGGGATTTAAGTCATAACCGATTCGGCCCGCGCCCGCAACGGGACCGCAACAAATAGTGGTGCACCGGGGGCGCAGACCCAAGATAAGTGGAAAATGTCAGTTCGACGGGGCCGTGGTGGTGCCCGTAGCGGGTGCCGTGCCGGTGGCTTCCGCAGGGGCGGGTGGCAAGAGATTGCCTTCCGGCGCAGCCGGTGCCGCGGGCGTCTCTGCCGGGGCTGCCTCCGCCGGTGCCAGGTCGATCACCGAGCTTCCTGCCGCATTGCGCGCCGCCAGAACCGTCAACGTGATCGAGGTGGCGATGAACAGGCCCGCAAAGATCCAGGTCAGTTTTGTCAGTGCGTTTGCCGCACCCCGCGCGGTCATCGCACCACCGCCCGACAGAAGCGCGCCACCTTCGTTGCGCTGCAACAGAACCACACCGATCAGAAGAAGGGCGAGGATCAGGTGGACAGTAAGGATGACGTTTTCCATCGGAACCCAGAAGTGTGAAAGACTGACGCGCCTATCTAGGCGCAAGGGCAGAGCGGCGCAAGACCGAATGGCTCAGGCCGGATAGCTCAGGCGGGCGTTTCGCAGACGGCCGACAGTTTGTTGCCGTCGGGGTCGCGCAGGTAGCAGGCATAGAAATGCGCCCCATACGGGCGCAGGCCCGGCGCGCCTTCATCGGTGCCGCCCGCCGCGAGTCCCGCCGCGTGAAACGCATCGACTGCGGCGCGCGAAGCGGCCGCAAAAGCGGGCATGGAGCCGTTGCCGACCGTCGCGGGCTTGCCGTCGAAAGGCTGGGTGACCCAAAGCCGGATCCGTTCTGGCGCGGGCGCGCCATAGCCGATTTCGCTGTCATCTTCCGCCCGCCGGGCAAGTCCAAGGGTCGGCATCACTGCATCGTAGAAACGGCGTGCGGCTGCCAGATCGTTGGTGCCGAGCGTGATATATAGGAACATGTTGCCTCCGACGGTCGTTTTACGGTTCCGCTCTGCGTGCGGTGTCGCTATAGGACGTTCGGTTTTCCCTAGATGCAAGGACCGAACCTATGGCCAATGTGGTTGTCGTGGGCGCCCAGTGGGGCGACGAGGGCAAGGGCAAGATCGTTGACTGGCTCTCCGAACGCGCCGACGTGATCGCGCGCTTTCAGGGCGGTCACAACGCCGGCCATACGCTGGTCATTGACGGCAAGGTCTACAAGCTTTCGCTGCTGCCGTCGGGCATTGTGCGCGGCGGCAAGCTGAGCGTGATCGGCAATGGCGTGGTGCTCGACCCCTGGCATCTGGTGACCGAGGTTGAGAAATTGCGCGGGCAGGGGGTGGAGATTTCGCCGGAAAACCTGATGATCGCCGAAAATGCCAGCCTGATCCTGCCCCTGCATGGCGAGCTTGACCGGGCGCGGGAAGGGGCGGTCGGCGTGGCCAAGATCGGCACCACCGGGCGCGGCATTGGGCCGGCCTATGAGGACAAGGTCGGTCGTCGGGCGATCCGGGTTGCGGACCTGTCGGATGACGCGACCGTTGAGACGCGGGTCGACCGGCTGCTGGCCCACCACGATGCCCTGCGCAAGGGGCTGGGCCTTGATCCGGTCGACCGCGAAGGGCTGATCGCGGCACTGAAGGCCATCGCGCCGCAGGTTCTGCCTTATGCCGCCCCGGTCTGGAAAGTGCTGACCGAAGCGCGCCGGGCGGGCAAGCGCATCCTTTTCGAAGGGGCGCAGGGCGCGCTTCTGGACGTGGATTTCGGG
>Ga0209476_10003659_pt1 | contig 10098 bp, 8 predicted proteins | sample KloWWTrecipitate_FD_187179 | JGI IMG/M metagenome (GOLD analysis project Ga0209476, IMG submission 187179) | Active sludge microbial communities from Klosterneuburg, Austria, studying microevolution and ecology of nitrifiers - Klosterneuburg... | ecosystem: Engineered > WWTP > Aerobic digester >...
GAGCGCGACAAAGGAAGATTTGGACGTCACGACAGGTCTCCTCTCAGCCGCTGGAACACGGCTGTCACACGTGCCACATGGCCTTGGGTTTCTCGAAAGGGGGGAATGCCGCCTGGAGTGCAGATATTGCGCGCGGAGCAGGAAAGTTGCGCCTTGGCTGTCCTGCCCCCTGCGGGGGTGCGTCAGCGTTCGTCTCCGGCCTGTCGATCGCCATCTAGGCCGCACTGGAGCGGGCCCGAACACGAAAGAATGGAGACAGACACCCATGGGCACGTCCATCAATTACCGGGCTGCGTAAGAGCAGATAACAAGATGTGCAATGCCCGACTAAATCTGCAATGTGTCCCTGTCGTGGAGCAGATTTAAGGAAGCTGAGCATGGGCCATGGTGACGTCATCTCGGTCAGTCTGGCGCCCGGGCACGGTTTTGCCAAGTCTCCGGTGCCTGAACTGCGGGTGGTTGCCAGCCTTGGAATAGAGGGCGATGCCCATTTCGGCGCGAAAACGCAGCATCGCTATGATAAGAGGTTCAGACGGGACGCCCCGAACCTCCGCCAGGTTCATCTTATTGCAGTCTCTGTTTACGAAGATCTTCGCGCATTGGGCTTTGATGTGCAGGCTGGGGATCTGGGCGAGAACATAACGACGTCCGGCCCTGATCTCACATCCCTGCCAGAAGGCACGGTCCTGCGGCTTGGCGACGAGGCGCAACTTGAATTGACCGGTCTCAGGGTGCCATGCGTGTTGCTGGATCGTTTCCGGCCGGGTTTGCGCGCGGCTGTCACCGGCACAGGCTTGGATGGCAAATTCTTTCTGCGCGGCGGCGTGATGTCGCTTGTGTTGCTCTCGGGGACAATTCGACCGGGGGACAGGATAAGCGTCATCCCTCCGCCGACCCCATATCGCCCCCTGAAAAACGTGTGAGGCCCGCTGATCCGCCAGAAAGCCGGCCAGACCAGTCGTTACCCAGCCAGATCAATGTCGGGGTTTTCCTGTAGTCGCGCGTTTTTGAAACACGGTCAGGCGGAATTAAATAGTCGATCGGTCTATTAAATCTTGTCAGCCCGCCCCCTGCGCGCCATAAGGGCAGCAGCAGGAGGAGGCGGGTGATGACAGAACTCATGGTCCGGCGTGGCCGGGGACGGCCGCCGCGCAGCCATAGTGATGGACACGTGACCCGCAGCGTCATCGTGCGCCGAGGCACCGAGATGATGACGGAAACCGGTTTCTTCTCGACCAGCATTGATCAGTTGCTGACCACCGCAGGCATCCCCAAAGGCTCATTTTACCACTACTTCTCCAGCAAGGAGGATTTCGGCCTCGCGGTTGTCGAAAACTATGCCGATTACTTTGGCCGGAAGCTGTCGCGGCTGTTTGAGAACACCGGGCGCGCCCCCTTGATCCGGCTCGCCGACTTCGTGGCAGAGGCGGCCGCCGGCATGGAGCGTTACGCGTTTCAGCGCGGCTGTCTGCTTGGAAACCTCGGGCAGGAAGTGACCCTTCTCAGCCCTGAGATGCGCGAGAAGATCACGGCCACGCTGCAGGATTGGGAAGATCGGCTGCTCGTATTGCTGCAAGAAGCGCGCGCCTCCGGCGAGCTGAAAGCCGGGCTGAATATCGAGGACAGCGCCGCCTGCTTCTGGACCGGCTGGGAGGGCGCGGTGCTTGTCGCGCGGCTGCGACGTTCCTCCCGCCCCATGGAGAATTTTTTCACCATCTATCTCGGGACACTCCAGTCCCCTTTCACGCTGCTGACAGAAGGACCGTGACATGAGTTTTCAGGCACTTGTGATCCGCAAGGATGATCAGGGTTATCGCGCCGCAATTGAGGCGGTGGACGAAAGCGACCTGCCTCCGGGCGAGGTGCTGGTTGAGATCGCACATTCCAACCTGAACTATAAGGACGGGCTGGCCATTACCGGTAAGGGGCCGGTGGTACGCAGCTTCCCGATGGTTGCGGGTATCGACTTTGCCGGGACCGTGCTGGAAAGCAGCTCGGACCTCTGGCGGCCCGGTGACAAGGTGATCCTGAATGGCTGGGGGGTGGGCGAAGGACACTGGGGCGGCCTTGCACAACGCGCGCGCGTCAAGGCGGACTGGCTGATCCCGCAACCCGAGGCCCTGACCAGCTTGCAGGCCATGGCCATCGGCACCGCCGGCTATACGGCAATGCTTTGCGTCCAGGCGCTGGAGGCTCATGGCGTGGCACCGGGCGGCGAGGTCCTTGTGACCGGTGCCACCGGAGGAGTAGGCTCGGTCGCCGTCAGCCTGCTGGCGCGTCGCGGCTATCAGGTGGCGGCATTGACCGGCAAACTGTCTCAGACCGAATACCTGAAAGTACTCGGTGCGCATGAGATCATTGACCGGGCAAGCATGGCCGCGCCCGGAAAACCTCTGGCCCGCGAACGCTGGGCCGGCGTGATCGATGCGGTGGGTGGGGCGACCCTCGCCAATGCCTGCGCCGCCACCCGTTACGGCGGTATTGTCGCGGCTTGCGGCATGGCGCAAAGCCTGGATTTCCCGGCCAGCGTTGCGCCCTTCATCCTGCGCGGCATCACCCTGGCCGGCATCGACAGCGTAAACTGCCCCAGGCCGCGGCGTCTGGCGGCCTGGGCGCAGCTGGCGAAAGAAATCGACCTCGCCCATCTGGAGATGATCGTTGAGGAAATCGGCCTTGCCGGGGTAATTCCGGCCGCCTCAGAGCTGATCGAGGGCAAGCGCCGTGGCAGGATCGTGGTTGACGTCAACCGCTGAGTGCTGCGCAAAAATAAAGGCCTGCCCGGGGATTTACCTCCCGGGCAGGCCGCGTCATTCAGGCATCCGGGGCTTCGGGCTCAGCGGTAGCGCGCGTCACGCCAGGCGATGGCCTCTTTCAGACCCTCTTCGCCGCGAATGCGGTTGAACTCGCGGCGCTCCTCACCCGCGCTGGCCTCGATCAGAATCTCGGTTTCCGCCGCAGCCAGCAGCGCGCTGCGCATCCCCCGGATGTCAAAGCCGCGATTGATGGCGCGTTTTGTCAGCTCTACCGAAAGCGGCGCGGCCTGGGCGATCTCGCGCGCCTTCTCCATTGCACGCTCAAGATGGGAGCCGGCCGCAACCTTCTCGGTGATCAGCCCGATTTCTGCGGCGCGCGAGGCAGGGATGCGGTCATTTCCGGACAGCAGAATATCCTTGGCCAGTTTCGGCCCCACCATCCAGGGCACCAGCATGGCGACGATCCCCGAGCCAAAGCGCACTTCGGGCTGACCGAACACTGCGTCTTCGCCTGCAATGACCAGATCGCAGGCCATCGCCAGTTCAAGCCCGCCACCGACGCAGAAGCCATGCACCGCTGCGATGGTCGGCTTGCGGCAATCCCAGAACTGCATGATGAAATCAAAATCGGCCTCGATCGCCCCGCGCCATTCCACCGCCGTAGTGTAATTGTTAACGGCCGCCTCCTTCAGATCGAATCCGGCTGAGAAGGCGCGGCCCTCGCCCGAAAGCACCACCGCACGGATGGCCCGGTCGGCCTCAAAGGCGCGCAGCGCGGTGGTGACCTCCGCCATCAGCGCGGCATTGAAGGCATTCAGCGCCCTTGGCCGGTCCAACATGATATGACCGATGCCATCGGCGGCGCTGACCCGGATGGTGGTGTAATCACTGTGCATGTGAGGCATATCCCGACAAGGTGGTAAGGCAATCGACGGCAACGGCACCGTCGGGGCCGATCAGCAGCGGATTGATCTCGATTTCTGAAATGATCCCGGTTGCGGCAGCCGCCAGCCGGCCAAAGGCCTCGACCGTGCGCAACAGTGCGTCGAGGTCAGCCGCAGCCTTGCCGCGCGCACCCTCGAGGATCGGGAAGAACTTCAGCGAACGCAGCGCGGTTAAGGCGGCATTGCGGCCGATCGGCGGCGGCAGGACCACGGACTCGCGGAAAATCTCGGCATAGATCCCGCCCAGACCCACGGTCACCATAGGACCGAAATCCGCATCGGTGGTCATGCCTAGAATAAGCTCGAAGCCGGAAGCCTGCGCCTGTGCGATCAGGGCAGCGCCGGGGTGGCGGCTGTGCAGCAGGGCATGGCTTTCATGTGCCTTTTCGGGCGAGCCGATGCCGAGGATAACACCGCCAACCTCGGATTTATGCGGGATCGCAGGATCGTCAAGCTTGAGAACCATCGGGAACCCGCCTGTCCCGGTAAACCGCGCCAGCCCTTCGACGCCCCTTATCCGTGCGAAACGAGCGGTCGCAATGCCGAATTCTGCCAGCAGGTCGAAGCCGTCGGCACTGCTCAGATTGCCCTCCGCCGTCGGGGTCACCCGGGCGCGCCAGGCGCTGACCCGCGCGATATCTGCGGCCTCGGTCTTCGCCGGCGCCATCGCCGTGCCGGCGCGATAGGTGGTAAAATGCCGGACTGCCTTCAGCGCGCTGTCGGTGCCCATCAGCACCGGAATGCCCGCCGCGCGCACCTGCGCTATACCTTCGCTCGCCATGGTGGTCGCGCTGTTGCCCATCAGCGCCAGCGGCTTATCAGTTTGCTGGCGCACATCGATGATCGCCTGCGCGCATTGCGCCACAAAGGGCCGCCCCGGCGGCATATTGGAGGCCATGACCACCATTCCCACCGCAGGATCCGCGGCCAGAAGCGAGAGGCAGGGCGCCATGACATCGCCACCATCGCCCCAGTAATCCAGCGGATTTGCCGCGGCCATGCCCGGATCAAGCAGCGCCTCGATCTTTGCCCCTGTTGCCTCGGACAGCGCCGGCAGCGATACCCCGATCTCCGAGGCAAGGTCGACGATCAGCTGGCGTTCACCACCGGAATCGGTGCCGATCGCAACGCCCGGGATCTGCGGCCGCGGCGTTGCGGCAAAGAGTTCGACCGTATCGAGAAGTTCGTCCAGGGTGCGGACCTGAATGATGTTTTGCGCCGCGAATACCGCGTCATAGACCGCGGCCGAGCCCGACATCGCGCCGCTGTGCGAGACCGCAAACTGCTTGCCGCGTTCGCTGCGGCCCAGTTTAAGCGCGATGATCGGCACCCCCATGCGGTCGGCACGATTGACGGCGGCGAGGAAGCGTTCGGGATCGCGGACCGCCTCGATGATGCAGACGATGGCGCGCGTGCCTGGCTGATCCAGCAGGAAGTCGATGTAATGGCCCAGATTGGTGACCAGCTCCTGCCCCGCCGAGATTGCAAAATCAAACCCAAGGCCCCGGCGATTGCCGACCAGCGCCGCCCAGCTTGATCCGCTGTGCGAAATCAGCGAGATGCCGCTGCTGGCGGTCAGGCCGGCAAAGGGCATTCCGGCGACCTGCAGCCCGTCGCGCAGGTTCAGATAGCCCATGCAATTGCCGCCGCAGATGGCCATATCCGCCCTGCGGCCAATCTCTGAAATGCTGGACTGGATGTCGCGACCCTGATCGTCATGGCCCTGCACGCGGCCAAAGATCACCCCGCCGCCAACCCCGGCCTGGGCCGCCAGCTCGACCATCGGGATGAGATTGCGATCCCCAACGGCATAAAGCGCGCAATCGGGTGTCACCGGCAGATCGGCAAATGACGGATAGCAAGGGATGCCGTCGATTTCGGTGTATCGCGGATTGATGGGCAGAAGCTGGCCTTGGTAGCCATTGCTGCGCAGGCTGTTCAGCAGATTATATGAGAAGCTGCCGCTGCGGTTCGAGGCGCCGACGATTGCGACCGATCCCGGCCGCAGCAATCGGGCCATAGATCGATTTGAACTGGTCATTTGGGTCTCCTGATCGGGTGTGACAGTCAGCGGTTGCCGGGACGGGGGGCCGGACATTCCGCGAAAAGAAAGGGGGCGATTGCCGCGTGGTCGGCCTGCACGCCCAGTCCGGGGGTGCGATCAACCGCGATGTGGCCCTGCGAGATGCGGTCCAGCGGGTCGAAAAGCGTCAATCCGACATAGCCTGGATGGTCGCGGAAATAGGGGAACGTCTCCAGCGCCAGGAAATTCGCGTCAGCATGTCTGCCGCTTCTTGCGTGGTAAGCTCAGCCTCAACCGGGATCATGCGAAACCCGCGGCCAGTTGAAATCAGGCGCAGAATATCGAGCAAGGTATCGGTGAGCGCCGGCATAAGCGTGATGTTGCGCGTCTCGCCACCATCTACGGCGAGCGAGAGGTCGACCGGTTGGCCCTCGGTCACCTGCGAGGCGATGATGTGACGAAGTTGATCTGCGTTGTTGATCTCGACCTTTGTGGGTAGCCGGTTCGAAAACCGCTCCTTGTGCAATGCCGCCATTTTGCCCTCCTGCGTCGCCGTTCGGCGTCCATCTAAAGATGGGTGTGCCATGCAATCGAAGCAAGCGCAACATTCGAATTATTCGAAACAGCTGACATCTTGCGCTCATCGGTGCATGAACGCTCGCAACCCTGCTCGTCGATCCCTCCGTACTCGTGGTGCCGGTGCCTTCCAGCTTCATAGAACCACGCTTCAACCTTGAGTGGCGGACGGGGTTGCGGCAAGCTCCAAGCAACGCATTATGTAAGCAGGAGAATTTATGGATCCCATAGTAATTGCCGCCCTGATTTGGATGATAGCCGCGCCGGTCTTTTTGGTGCTCTGGCTCCTCGGCCGCCGAAAACTCAACAAACTGATCGCGGATACCCAGAGGGACGCCGATCTGAACCGTGCCGCGCTTACAAAGGGTGAAGCCGAGCACAATGCCACCAAGGCCAAGTATTCTTCCATCATCTCGCAAGAAGCGGAGGTTGCGCGGCTGCAGGCGATCGCGGCCACGCTGTCGACCGATATCGAGAAGCTGCGCGCCTCTTATGCCGAGAAGCGGGCGTTGTTTGATCGACTGGAGCAACAGGTCGCCGTCTATGATGAACGTTTGGCCTTTGCCGAACTTGGGGTCTATGAACCCCATTTCGATTACACCGACAGCGAAGCCTTCAAGGCGAGCATTGTCGCAGTGCGCGACCGCCAAAAGGCGATGATCTCAGCCAAACGGGCGACGATCTGTCCGACGGAGTGGGCCGTTGAGGGCAGCAAGGCCAAAGGTCAGACCATGATCAACCGCCAGACCCGGCTGACCATGCGTGCCTTCAACAACGAGTGTGAAGCTGCGATTGCAAATGTCCGCTGGAACAATGTGGTTGCCATGGAAAAGCGCATTCATGCGGCTGCGAGTTCAATCGACAAGGAAAACACCTCGCTCAATCTGACCTTGAACGATGGCTATGTCGCGCTGAAGATCGAGGAATTGCGGCTGACCCACGAATACCGTGAGCGCCTAAAGGCTGAAAAGGAAGAGCGCACCGACATGGCGCGTGCTGAACGCGAGGAGAAAAAGTTGATCGCAGAGGCTGAGGCCGCAGAACGCGAAGAGGCCAAGTATCAAGCCCTGCTCGAGAAGGCGCGCAAAGAAGCCAACGGTGATGGCAACCTGAAACGCATTGAAGAATTGGAAGCGGCCCTTGCTGAGGCACATGCTGCCAGCGAGCGCGCGCGGGCCATGGCCGAAATGACGCGCTCTGGCTATGTCTACATCATTTCCAATGTCGGATCCTTCGGTGAGGACGTCGTGAAAATCGGACTGACCCGCAGGCTCGATCCCGATGACCGGGTGCGCGAACTTGGCGATGCGAGCGTTCCGTTCAGTTTTGACACCCATGCCATGATCTACAGTGATGCGGCGCCCGCTTTGGAGTTTGCCCTTCACAAGGAATTTGCTGATCGTCGGATCAACATGTCGAACTTCCGAAAGGAATTTTTCCGAGTGTCTCTCGACGAAGTAGAGGAGGCCGTCGCCCGTCTTGCACCCGACGCCAGCTTCTTCAAGGATCGGGAAGCGCAGGAGTGGCACGAAACAATGGCACGGCGCAACGTCGAGCTCTTGGATCTTCAATCTGCCGCCGCGAAAAGTCTGCCAGCATCGATCTGATGTCTGGCGACTATCCGCAGCAAAGCGGCAGACGATGGAAGAGACAGGGGGCTCACGCCCCCTTTTCGAACTTCAGAACCGGGATGCCCAGCTTCTTGGCCTTGTCGGCGAGGTTTTCCTGGATGCCGTTGCCTGGGAAGACAAGAACGCCCACCGGCAGCACGTCCAGCATGGCGTCGTTGCGCTTGAAGGGTGCGGCCTTGGCGTGTTTGGTCCAGTCGGGTTTGAAGGCGACCTGCGTGATCTTGCGGGCTTCGGCCCATTTGGCGGCGATGAGTTCTGCGCCCTTCGGGCTGCCACCATGGAGAAGGATCATGTCGGGATATTTGGTCCGGACCTGATCCAGCTTGGCCCAGATCAGGCGGTGATCGTTGAAGTCGGTCCCACCGGTGAGGGCAATCTTGGTGCCTTGCGGCAGCATCACTTCGGTTTCCGCGCGGCGCTTGGCGGACAGGAAATCGCGGCTGTCGATCAGCGCTGCCGTCAGATGCTTGTGGTTCACCATCGAGCCAGAGCGCGGCCGCCAGGTTGAGCCGGTGTGCAGTTCGAACGCCTCGGCGCTGCGGTCGCGGAAGGCTTCAAGACAATGCCGCCGTTCGACGAGGCTGGTGCCTTCGGCCGTCAGGCGCTCAAGCTCAGTCGATTTCACCTCAGAGCCGTCCTGTTCGCGCTGAAGGCGGTGCTGCGCCACTTCGTTGTCATCAAGCAGACGCTCTGTGCGGGCGGCGGCGCGGTGGAAGAGGTTGACCTGGCCCCAGAGCAATTCTTCGAGGTCGGGTTCCATGCGGGTGTCGCCAAGGGTTGCGACGAGGGCATCGAAGATATCGCTGACCGCGTCGATGAGGCGTTCGGGCTCCGGCATCGGGCGCAGATCGACCTCGTCCTGAAAGGCACGGGTGCCGTAGAGCTGAAGCTCCTGAAGCGCCCAGGCGGTCTGGGAAAGGGCGGGGCTGCGGTCGAAATCCTCGCTCTGGAATTGGGTCGTCATGGTCTTTTGCCTCCGGCTGCTCGGGCCCGCGCGACATCCCGCGCGGCCTTCATGGGCTGCGAAAGCTGTCACTGGGGACGCTCCTTCACCCCGCCTTCGGGGCCGGAACGCATGTGGAGGAGGACGGGGGGCGGCTGATTTGCTTCGCGATGCAAAGGCGGCTCTGCCGCCGGCGGAAATCAGTTGCCCCCCGTCCTTGAAGGGGCGGCCCCTTTGACGGCCGCCTGCCCATCTCTTGAAGGACGTGCGGGTCTCGGGCGGGTTCGACAGCCGGGAAGTGGAAAAAGACGCGACCCGGTTCCTCAAGCGATGCTTGACCTCTGCCCCGCGTCCTGACTGCCGTTGCGCTTTGAGAGTTCAGATCGTCAGCCGATGCTGATCCTTGAGGTCGATCTGCTGTGCCAGATGCTGGCGCAGCGCCTCCGCGCCGTGGGCACGCAGATCATCGTTGAAATCCCCGAGCTGCGGCTCGAGCACCATTACGGCAATCCCGGCCTCGGTTGCTCTGGCGGTCAACCTTTCCGCCGCGCGCTGCCCCGCCGGATCGCGGTCGATGGCGATGTAGAGGCGCTGCAATCCATCCGGCAACAGGACTGCTCCGAGGTGACCCGACGAGAGCGCTGCCCAGACGGGCAAAGAAGGTGCCGCTTCGCGTACAGAAAGCATGGTCTCGATGCCTTCCCCCAGCACAAGGGTTTGATCTGCAGGAGCGATCCTGACGGCATTGCCCAGAAGGTGACCCATGGCCCGCCGCGGTGTGTCGACAGCCGCCTTGTCCTGTCCGTCAAGTGCCAACCAGGTACGATGCACGCCCTGCAAGGCCCCTGCCCCATCGGTGACTGCGGCAATCATCGCAGGTCTGGGGACAGGCTTGGTCTGGCCCTCATCCCGATGCAAGCACTTCGGGTGAAAGCGCAGGGTTGAACTCGGCACCGCTTGGGTGATGCCCCGGGTGCGCAAGTAGGCTTCTGCCAGAGAACCCGCCAAAGGCAGCGAAGCCGCAAACAAGCGCGCCGCTGCTGTTGGCGTACCCGAGGGGGATTTTCGGCTGCGCGGGGAATTGGCAACCGGAAGAACCGGCTGCGGACGGCCAAGATGCACCCGGGCCTCAGCCAGAAGATCGGGAAAGCGGGTGATGCCCGTCCGTTCGCGAATGATGTCGAGGAGATCGCCGTGTTCGCCTGTTGCACTGTCGGTCCATTTCCCA
>Ga0209476_10003661_pt1 | contig 10094 bp, 10 predicted proteins | sample KloWWTrecipitate_FD_187179 | JGI IMG/M metagenome (GOLD analysis project Ga0209476, IMG submission 187179) | Active sludge microbial communities from Klosterneuburg, Austria, studying microevolution and ecology of nitrifiers - Klosterneuburg... | ecosystem: Engineered > WWTP > Aerobic digester...
GAGCGGCCGGCACAGGAGCTGAACGTCGAAGTCTACCATCGGTCAAAGACCGAGCCGCGGAGTTCGCGAAACACGCCATTCACGATGCCGCGAGTGTCGTACACTAACGGGACATCGTCGTGCTTTCGCGCGTAGGCTATTCCGAGCTATTGCCACCCGCTGTTCCGGTCAGAATCTCGCGGATTCGCGTGGAGCCCTCGCTCTCCCATCCATGCCCACACCGCATCGCGGAGGAGGCCGCCATGCCTGACAAGAAGTACACGAGGGTCGAGGAAGAGATTATTGAGATCCTCGACCAGATGGAGAACGACGCGCCGAAGCCGAAGTATCCCCATCTGCGGGTCGTCCACCCGCCTTCGTCTGGCCCAACCCGTCGGCGATTCCAACTACCGAGCCTGTCTCGGGTATCCCCCAGCATGAACCTGGGTCTCGTTGTCGTCTTCGCGTTCGTCGCGCTGATGTCGAGTGGCGTCATCCAGATTGCCGCGACTGTGCTGTCGCTTGGGTGTCTGATCATCCTGTTCTTCAGGCGTGGCCGGCCCAGCGCCACTGCCAGCTCGATCGACGGGCCCAGGACCTGGAGAGGACGAGATATCAGCTTCACACCGGATGACGGAAGCTCGATGGGCGGGCGTCTCCGGGACTGGATCCATCGCGTGCGCCACTGAGGTGGAGATGCATCGGAGGTAGCCGTACGCTGAATTCACCCGTCAGATCGAGATTGCTGCCGGCGTCGGATTCGCGCGTCCGCACGGGAAAACGTCCGGGGTATGGCATAATTCGACGGTTCCTGCCGGCCAGCCTCGGGGCCGGCTTCTTCATCCCTCCAGAATGGAGCGACGTCTGATGCCAGCATTTCGCATCGTCTCCGATCTGCAGCCGACTGGCGACCAGCCACAAGCCATCGACGAGCTTGCCCGCGGAGTTGAGGCGGGAATGGCTCAGCAAACGCTGCTCGGAGTCACCGGCTCAGGCAAAACATTCACGATGGCAAACGTGATCCAGCGCGTCCAGAAGCCAACGCTCGTCCTTGCTCATAACAAGACGCTCGCGGCCCAGCTCTACAGTGAGTTCAAGGAGTTCTTCCCAGACAACGCAGTCGAATACTTCGTTTCCTACTACGACTACTATCAACCAGAGGCGTATATCGCGAGATCTGACACCTACATCGAAAAGGACGCCCAGATCAACGATGAGATCGACAAGCTTCGCCACGCCGCCACACGGGCGTTGCGGTCGCGAAGCGATGTGATCATCGTCGCCTCGGTGTCTTGCATCTACGGTCTTGGTTCACCGTCGGACTATGAGGAGCAGGTCGTCAGCCTCAAACGCGGCCAGGCGGTCCGCCGCGATCGGGTTCTGCGCCACCTCATCGACGTGCAGTACGACCGCAATGACATGACACTCGTCCGTGGCACGTTCCGCGTCCGCGGTGACACGCTGGAGATCTATCCGGTCTACGACGAGCTTGCCGTCCGGGTTGAGTTCTTCGGGGACGAGATCGACCGCATCGTAGAGCTGGATCCACTGACCGGCGAAATCCTGGCCGAACGCGACGAGGCCGCCATCTACCCGGCCAAGCACTTCGTGACGACTGACGAAAAGCTGAAGGTCGCGATCGTCGATATCGTTGACGAGCTCCATCATCGGCTCACCGAGCTTAATCGTGAGGGCAAGATCCTGGAGGCCGCGCGCCTCAGCCAGCGGACGATGTACGACGTCGAGATGCTTCAGCAGGCCGGCTATTGTGCGGGGGTCGAGAATTATTCGATGCACCTCGGCCGGCGACAGCCGGGCCAGAAGCCCTGGACGCTGCTGGACTACTTCCCCGCCGACTTCCTGCTCTTTGTCGACGAATCACATATCTCCCTCCCGCAGGTGCGGGGTATGTACCACGGCGACAAGGCGCGGAAGGATGTACTGATCGAGCATGGCTTTCGGCTGCCCTCTGCCCGCGATAACCGACCGTTGACCTTCGATGAGTTCCTCGAGAACGTCCACCAGATCGTTCATGTGTCAGCAACGCCGGGGCCGTTCGAGATGGAACACTCGGAGCAGATCGTCGAGCAGATCATTCGTCCTACTGGGCTCGTCGATCCGCAGATCTCCGTGCGTCCTACCAAGGGACAGATCGACGACCTGATACACGAGATCAACGAGCGCGTCGCCCGTGGCGAGCGCATCCTGGTAACAACACTCACCAAGAAGATGGCGGAGGACCTGTCCGACTATCTCAAGGAGATGGGCATTCGAACCCACTATCTGCATTCGGAGATCGAGACGCTGGAGCGCATCGAGATTCTCCGCGACCTGCGGCTAGGCATCTATGACGTCGTCGTCGGAATCAACCTGCTTCGCGAGGGTCTGGATCTACCCGAAGTCTCCCTCGTTGCCATCCTGGATGCGGACAAGGAAGGGTATCTGCGGTCCTACGGCTCGCTCATCCAGACAACCGGACGCGCCGCCCGACACGTCGAGGGCATGGCAATCATGTATGCCGATACGATCACGCAGTCGATGCGCCGCGCAATTGAGGAGACGTATCGTCGACGTGAGAGGCAGATGGCCCACAACGAATCGCATGGCATCACCCCGCGATCGATCGTGAAGGAGATTCGCGATCTGACCGACCGCGTGAGGATGGCGGCGGAAGACACGACACCTTACGACGCCGATGCTCCCGATGGTGAAGTCGCAATGATTCCGCCAGATGAGCTGGCGCGACTGATCGGCGATCTCGAACGACAGATGAAAACCGCAGCCAAGGCGCTCGAGTACGAACGGGCGGCTCTCCTGCGCGATCAGATTGTCCATCTGCGCCGCATCCAGGAAGTGGTGTAGGCTTTCGAATCGCGTCCAGTCTGACTCTCTCGAGGCATGTATGCCGGGAGAGCACCCGCGAGGGCGGGTGGGAAAGGAAAGATCGGGTTGCGAGATCGCCGCACGTATGACGCCCGCCGGCAAGAGCCGGGCCGGGCGACCCGCGACGCGTCGCAACGCAATGCGTTGATCGCTATTCTCTTCTTTGTCGCGGCCTTCACATTCGTTGGCGTCATGTTGTTGACCGGGCGAGGCAACGACGCGCCATCTCAGGCATCGGATCCATCGACGTCGGCGTCGCTCCGCCAGATCGGCGGCAGTCCGACCGCGTCGCTGAACCCGACGACTCCCCAGGTAGCCATCGCTGGCGCCACGTCGACGGCGAAGGTGGGGACACCAGCCTCGAACGACCAGAGCGCGAAACCAACCGACACGGCGTCAACTGACCCGACCGAAGAAACCGCCGAACCGACTCAGGAACCGGCAACGGAGCCTTCGGCGCCCGAACCAACGGTGGTTCCGCTTATCGGCGACTTTGGCGCATTGCCGCCGGCCCAGATCGTCAGTGGCGGACTATCCCGGCGGCTCTCACTGACGTACGTCCTTGACAAGTCGTCCGTCTCCGCGCCGGAGACCGGAACGGTCTTCAAGTTCATCTGGCCTGACTACACTGTCGATGACGTATCGGCAATGGCCGCGCAGCTCGGCGTATCCGGCGAGGTTCAAAGCTCCGGGAACGGCGCATTCCATGTATCTGGTTCTGGCAAATCGCTGTCGGTCCGGTCGCGCGTCATCCAGTACAGTGACTCCTCGACAGCCTCGGCGGCGCTGGCCAATGACGCAACCTTGATCGCGGCAGCGGAAAGCTGGCTATCGTCGAGTGGATTGGTCAGCTCTGGTGTTGGCGGAGGACACATCATCGGAAGAAACGACGGCTCGGACCTGGCGGTCGTCCTCGTACAGCCATCCAACCCTGCGCCTCTGCTGGCGGCGTCCCCATCCGCGGCGATAACCGTCACCGGAAATGGCGCAGTCCGGGAAGCGAACATTCAGTGGCCCGCGGATTACATCGCATCCGAATACGGGATGCGCTCGCTTTCCGAAGTCTGGAACCAGGTTCTCGCTGGACATGGGGCGATTGAAGCTGACATGAGCGGTGTTCCCGGCTCGGGCGCTGTCACCGCGACGTTCACCGTCGAAAGCGTCGGGATTGCCTATTCGGTTGGCGCAGGTAACAACGGCGAATTCCTGATGCCGATCATGGTGTTCAACGGCACGGCAGTGTCAGATGACGGGACGGCGTTCCCGATGTGGGTATATATCTCGGCCGTTCAAGGTGAGACGGCGACGGCAGGATGAAGCTGAAGCGCCGAACGAGAGACCGACTTGCCGCAGCCATCGCGACTGTCATCCTGCTCGGAATCGCCGCCAGTCTGGTCGCCACGAGCCGCGACCAAAACGTCGCGAGAGCGCGGGATGTCACGAAATGGGCATATTACGTCGGAAACGACCCGACATCCCGAGCATCGCTCGAGCAGAACATCGAGCAGATCGATGTCGTGTCGCCGTACTTCTATCATCTGACTCCTAACGGCTCGATCAAGGATTTCTCGGAGCCCGCCGTGACCGCGTTCGTGCAGGCGCACGGCAAGAAGATCGTGCCGCTCATTCAGAACGAGGCTCGTTGGGACGAGTTCTCCAAGCAGATTGACACGGCGGGCAAGCGTGACGCGATCGTCGCCGCGCTCGCCGACGTCGTTGCCACAAATGGGTACGACGGCATTCACATCGACTTCGAGGCGCTCAATCAGACTGATCGGGATGCACTGACCGATTTCATGCGTCGGCTGAACTTGTCATTCAAACCACGCGGCTGGATCGTGAGCCAGGCCGTCATCGCTAGAACAAGCGATGCTCCCTCAGTATGGGGTGGTGTCTATGACTACAAGGCGCTGGCGGCCGTCAATGATTACGTCGCGATCATGGCCTATGACTGGGGATACGCAGGCCGGCCTGACCCGGCGCCCGTCGCGCCGATCTGGTGGGTGCGAGATGTTGTGACCTATGCGAAGAAGCAAATGCCGGACAATCGGATTCTGCTCGGGATTCCGTTCTACGGCTATGACTGGAATACGACCAAGGGGCCACCCGCCAAATCAGTCAGCTTCCCGCGAGCCTCCCAGATCGCTTTACGAGACGGCGCGGAAAGTGGCTACGACACCAAGCAGGAAGCACCCTGGATTCGGTATCGCGACGACACCGGCGACGAGCACATGGTCTGGTACGAGAACGCAGCCAGCTTCGAGGCGAAGATCAATCTCGTGCTCGACAAAGAAATTGCCGGGTTTGCAACGTGGCGGCTTGGCCATGAGGATCCAGCCAGCTGGTACGTCGTTAACAGCCTGGCAACCCCGGCCGCCCGTATCTCGCCATTCCCCGATACCGCCAATCGCATCTATTTCTCAGAGACCGGGCACAGCCTCGCCTACGGGTTCCTCGCCTATTGGCGAGAGAACGGCGGGCTGGCCCGGTTTGGCTATCCAAAGACGGAAGAATTCACCGAGTACGATCCGCTTGTTGGCAAGCGCTACTCCGTGCAGTATTTCGAGCGCGCGCGATTTGAGTATCACCCGGAGTTCGCCGGCACCGAGTTCGAGGTGTTGCTCGGACACATGGGTCGCTGGGCGCTTGCGCGGCGGGATATCGACCCCTGGGCGTCCGCTACCGTGGCAAAGCCGGGGCTAACGTATTTTCCGGAGACTGGCCATAACATGGGCGCCGAGTTTGTTGCCTACTGGCGGAGTAACGGCGGGCTGATGTCGTTTGGCTTTCCAATCAGCGAGACCATGCGCGAGCGAAATCCTGAGGACGGCAAGACATATGTCGTCCAGTATTTCGAGCGTGCCAGATTCGAGTATCACCCGGAATACGCCGGCACAAAGGACGAAGTGTTGCTGGGGCTGCTTGGCAACGAGATGTTACGTCAACGAGGATGGGTTCGATGAGCGACTCGATCGTCCGACGCCGGCTCATCTTGGTTCTACATGGGCCTAACCTCAATCTCCTTGGCCGGCGCGAACCGGGAATCTATGGCTCGACGACCCTCGATGAGATCGACCAACGCCTGACGGATCTCGCAAGCGCCCGCGGATTCGAGATCGTCATCAGTCAGTCAAATTATGAAGGCGCGCTGGTGGATCAGATTCAACGGTATGGCTGGGTTGCCTCTGGTATTATCATCAACCCGGGTGCGCTGACGCATTACAGTATTGCGCTGCGAGACGCGATCGCGGCGGTTCCCTCCCCGGCTATCGAGGTGCATCTGTCGAATATCGCCGCGCGCGAGCCGTTCCGGCATCATTCAGTGATCTCGGCCGTCGCGGGTGGGACGATTGCCGGATTGGGCGCCGCTGGTTACGAGCTATCGCTTCGCTACCTGATGGATGCTATCGACGCAGAGGGAGAACCAACGGATGAATGACGCCAGCCATCGGATCGACGCGGTGCGAGAAGAGCTCGCGAACCGCGGACTCGACGGGATACTGATCACGCATCCGTCAAACAGGGTTTACCTGACCGGATTCACCGGGGAAGACACCGCGCCGAATGAGTCCTCCGGTCACCTCCTTGTGACCCCTGGTGAGGCTGTGCTCGTCACCGGCTCGGTGAACGTGACCCAGGCTCAGGCTCAGGCGCCCCACGTCCGGGTCGTCCAGCGTGAGGGTGGCTGGTCTCGCGCCGACGCGGAAGTCATCCAGAACTCCGGCGCTAGACGCATTGGTTATGAAAGCCAGGCAATGCTTGAGGACGTTTTTCGCGGAATCAGCGAGCAGCTCTCTGCGGCGACCCACGACGTAGAGTGGATCGAGGCGGACGGATTAGTCGAGGCGTATCGGGCAGTGAAGTCCGCGGGAGAGATCGAGCTGCTGCGCAAGGCGTTCGAGATCACCAACGAAGCGTTTGACCGCGTTGCGTCGACGATCAAGGCTGGACAAACCGAGCACGAAATCGCCTGGAAGATCCATGTTGCGTTCGTCGAGCTGGGTGCCGAAGGTCCGTCGTTCCCTACTATCGTCGCCGCCGGAACCAACGCCGCGCGTCCACATCACGAGCCCGGGAACCGTGTCATCCGCGATGGCGAGCCAATTGTCATCGACATGGGAGCACGGTACATGGGTTACTGTGCTGATCTAACCCGGACGGTCTGGGTGGGTGAACCGAACGAGCGACTTCGGGAGGTCTACCCGATCGTTGCGCGTGCGGTAGAGGAAGTGATCGAACGCATCCATGTCGGGATGACGGGCAAGGAGATGGATGCGGCGGCTCGCGATTACATCGCTAGCCGAGGGTTCGGCGATGCATTCAGCCATGGTCTCGGCCATGGAGTCGGAGTGCGCGTCCACGAGGCGCCGTCGGCCAGCCGCGATTCAACCGACACCCTGCGGGCCGGCAACGTCATCACCATCGAACCAGGAGTCTATCTGCCCGAATGGGGCGGCGTCCGCGTCGAGGACGTTGTGCTCCTTACCGAAGACGGGGTCGAGGTCCTGACCTCGGCGTCGAAGATGGCGATCCCAGATCGCTAGTCAGGAGATCGACCACGATGATCGATACCGGTGACCTCCGCAAGGGACTCATCATCGAGCACGACGGAACATTGCAGCGAATCATCGATTACCAACACGTGAAGCAGGGTCGTGGCAGCGCGTTCGTCCGGCTGACGATGCGGAATCTGCGGACGGGCTCTACGACGCAGCAGACATTTCAGGCGGGGAGCCGCTTCCCACTCGTCCGTCTCGAGCGGCAACGTGTGCAATATCTGTATCTGGAAGACGACACGTACATCTTCATGGATCTCGACAGCTTCGAGCAGCTCTCGCTCACAAAGGAAACGCTGGGCGACGCAGTCAACTATCTCAAGGAACAGGACACGATCGATCTTATGACGTACCAGGAAGAGGCAATCGACATCGAGATGCCGATCACCGTCGAGCTGGTCGTCACTCAGACCGATCCGGGATTTCGTGGAGATACCGCAACGGGCGGCAACAAGCCAGCCACCCTCGAGACCGGCGTCGTTGTGAATGTTCCACTCTTTATTAACGAGGGCGATACACTGAAGATTGACACCCGCACCGGCGAGTATCTCGAACGCGTCACGTAGGAGAGCAGCTGCATGAACGATGACAGCGAGACTCAACACAACGGCCATGATGAATCGTTGGGTTCAGATGACTTGGCAACTCTCGTCCAGTCACTCATCGGAATGATGCGATCCGGCAATATCCAGCGGCTCGATCTCGATTACCGAGACCTGCGTCTCAAGTTGCGAGCGGGACAGGTGAAAAGCGCGAGAGTGCCGGGCAATCTCACGCAGCAGATTGTCGATATCTCCCACGCTGAACACATGCAGCCGAACCCGGATGAGCACCACACGATCACCGCGCCGATGATCGGGACGTTCTACGTCGCGTCTGCGCCCAACGAGCCGCCCTTCGTCCAGTCAGGCGACAGGGTTGAGGAGGGCCAGACGATCGGGATCATCGAGGCGATGAAGATCATGAATGAGATCGCCGCTGATCGGGCGGGAACGGTCATCGAGGTCATAGCGGGCAACGCGCAGGCAGTTGAATACGGGAGTCCTCTCGTTAAGATCCGTCCCGACGGCGTCTGAGACGGGCAGCGTGCGGATCCTGACGGTTGCCGAAGCTACTGCCTACCTGAAGGATCTCATCGAGTTCGACCCGGTTCTCACCGATGTGTGGATTCGCGGTGAGGTCACGACCATGACCCGCTCGGCCGCTGGGCATGTCTACTTCAACCTCAGCGCGGACGAGATTCAGATCAGCTGTGTCCTGTTCCGCGGAAGCCAGCGCAGTGTTCTGGCGATGCCGCAAGTCGGCGAAGAGGTTCTCGCCCACGGTCGCATCACCATCTACGAGGCCCGCGGGCAATATCAGCTGATGGTGGATAACGTCGCGCCGGTCGGCGTCGGCGTTCTACAACTACAGTTCGAGGAGACCCGGCGCAGACTCGAGGCAGAAGGCCTCTTCAATGTCGAGCGCAAACGACCGATTCCGAAGATGCCAGCGACGATCGGTGTCGTCACCTCGGCACAGGGCGCCGTCTGGCACGATATCCAGAACGTTGTCACTCGGCGGTTTCCCATTGTTGAGCTGATTCTCGCGCCCAGCATCGTCCAGGGGCCTGATGCTCCGGCCGAGCTCACGCGGAGCCTTCGCGCGCTCGATGATACGAATCGCTGCGACGTCATCATCATCGGGCGAGGCGGAGGTTCAGCCGAGGATCTCGCGGCATTCAACGACGAGGGACTGGCGCGCGCAATCTTTACCACTCGTGCGCCGGTTGTCAGCGCCGTTGGCCACGAAACCGACACGTGCATCACGGACCTTGTCGCTGACCTGCGGGCTCCGACTCCGAGCGCCGCCGCTGAACTATGCGTGCCAGACTCGGCGGAGATCGTGGTACGACTCGGGTTCGCCCTCACCCAGGCGCAATCGTCTGTTCGTGAAGTGATCCGCGCCGATCGAGAGCAGGTCCAACGCGGGTTGACCGCAACTCACCATCGAAGTCCGATGCGTTCGATCGACCGTGCCAGACAACAAGTCGACAACACCATCGGCGACGCACATAGAATCGTGCCTCGCCTGCTCTCCGCCTTCCGCCGAGAGGTTGCTAGCCTCGACACGACCGCCGCGCTGCTCGACCCACGCTCAATCATGCGCCGCGGCTACGCGATCGTATCGACGCGCACAGCGGGCGAGGAACGGCGGGTGACCACGGCGAGCGGCGCGATCGAGGCGGCACAGGTTGAGATCGCATTTCAGGATGGCCGAGCTCGAGCGACGGTACGACAGGAGCAAGAATGATCGACGACGACCGGGCTATCGCGCCTGTGCGCGAGTTCGAAGCACGGCTGGACCAGCTACAACAAGCGGTGCGGCGGCTGGAGGAGGAGAACCTGACACTCTCCGACGCCATTGACGCCTACGAGGAGGCGGTCCGGCTGGCAGCCTCATGTAGCCAGATGCTCGATGCCGCTGAGCTGCGGGTCAGCAGCATCGACGCTTCATCGAGCAGGTTGCGCGAAGAAGCCGTCACCTATCGCGCCGAGGCGAACCCCTACACGCGATTGCTGCTTGGCGATGACGACGACCTGATGGATCTTCTCGAGGACGAAGAGTCGTAGTGCGCCCAACGCACTCTCATTCTGTCAACTCGAGCTGATCAATACGCGCGGGCGAAAATGGCCT
>Ga0209476_10003667_pt1 | contig 10091 bp, 7 predicted proteins | sample KloWWTrecipitate_FD_187179 | JGI IMG/M metagenome (GOLD analysis project Ga0209476, IMG submission 187179) | Active sludge microbial communities from Klosterneuburg, Austria, studying microevolution and ecology of nitrifiers - Klosterneuburg... | ecosystem: Engineered > WWTP > Aerobic digester >...
TGCATAACGGCCGGATGCGTGGCCGCCCCTGCCATCAGTCATGGCAACCCTGCGCGCAAGCGCGGCATCCGATTGAACACTCGATCTGGTTTGGAGAATCCGCTTGAAACTGCATGCACTGACCGCTGCCTTGTTGTTGTGTTGCCCGTTCGTACAAGCAAAAAAAGCACCGCAAGCGGTGACGACCGTCGATCCCGAAGTGGCCATTGCCGGTGGCCGCATCCCGCTGTTGCAAGGTGACATCAGCATCGATGGCAAGCTCGACGATGCCGCATGGCAAGGCGCGCTGGTGCAAGAGATTGCCTATGAAATCCAGCCCGGCGACAACAGCCCCGCACCGGTCAAGACCACGGTGCGCATTGGCTACACCGCCGACGCGCTGTATGTCGCTTTTCATGCACTGGACACCGATCCCTCCAAGATTCGCGCGCATTTGGGTGATCGCGATACCGCGTTCAATGACGATTGGGTGGGCGTGTTCCTGGATACCTTCAACGACCATCGTCGTGGCTACGAGCTGATCGTCAACCCGCTGGGCGTACAGGCCGATCTGATTCGCGATGAGACCAATGCCGACAACCAGGAAGACCCGAGCTGGGACGGGATGTGGCAAAGCGCTGGCCAGCGCACCGCCGACGGTTATGACGTTGAAATCAGGATTCCGTTTTCCACCCTGCGCTTTCCTGCCGGCGGCAACAACCAGCATTGGGGCATCTCGCTGTTTCGCAATTGGCCGCGTGACAAGCGCCATCAGCTGACCAGCCACAAAGTCCCGCGGGACTCCAAATGTTTCCAATGCGAATGGGGCCAATACGAGGGCATGGCCGGCGCACATCAGGGCCGTAATCTGGAAGTGGTGCCCACGCTGGCGGTGGGCAAAACCCAAACCCGGGATACCGCTGCGGCGCGCTGGGACAGTGGCAAAACCAATATCGAGCCGGGGCTGGATGTGAGCTGGGCACCGTCGCCGGCAATGACCTTGAACGCCACCCTCAATCCCGATTTTTCACAGGTTGAAACCGATCAGTTGCAGCTCAACTTCAACGATGGGTTTGCGCTGTTCTACCAGGAAAAGCGCCCGTTCTTTCTGGAGGGCGCAGACTATTTCAGCAGCCAGTTCAATGTGCTCTACACCCGCCAGATTGCCGATCCGGATTTTGGTCTGCGCGTCACCGGCCGCACCAATGGCGGCGCGTATGGCGCAATCGTGGCGCGTGATGCCACCACCTTGCTGTTGGTGCCGGGTGTGCAGGGCTCCGGCTTCGAGCAGTTGGATCAAAAGGCCAGCGTTGTGGTCGGCCGCTATCGGCACGACTTCAGCAAGCAATTGAGCGTGGGTGTGATCGGCACCTTCCGCCGTGGCGATGACTATGCCAATAACGTGGCGGGGGTCGATGCACGTTGGCAGCAAGGCCCGCACACCGCGTCTGCGCAGTTTTTGCACAGCCAGTCCGAATATCCGGCCAGCATCGTGGATGGTTATAAGGATGAATTGGGCAACGATGCCACGCCGTCGGGTAATGCGTGGCGCGCCCAGTATGCATTCAGCAATCGCAACTGGAATCTCACCACGTGGCATATGGCGATCAGCCCGGGCTTTCGCGCGGATTTGGGATTCATGGGCCAGGTGGGCTACGAAAAATCACTGCTCGGCGGCGGCCACAACTGGTATCGCGATGACAAGGCATTCAACCGCATCAATGTCTATGCCGACTTCGACATCACACATCGCTTTGATGGGCAGTTGCTGGAGCGCGAATTGGAAGGCAGGGTCAACGCGCAAGGGCCCATGCAAAGTGGGCTGACCCTGCACGCATTGACCCGCTCGCGGTTTTGGAAGGGCAAGCTGTTTGACGAGCATTACGCCGATTTCAGCGGCAGCTTCCGGCCACTCGGCAACGTGCAAGTGGGCATGAATCTGCAAGTGGGGACGATGCTGGATCTGACCGCCGAAAAAACCGGACAGCGCAGCATGCTGGAAGTCTTCGGCAATGCCGAAGTGGGGCGCGGGGTGGCACTGAACTGGGATGTGATTTTGCAGCGCATGCGCCGTGATGGCGGTACCGCTTTCATCGCCAAGGTGCTGAACGCCGGCGGCAGCTGGCAATTGGATCCGCACCAGCGCTTGCGGTTGACCTTGCAAGGCAGCCAGATCCAACGCGATCAGGCGTTGTATGTGGATACCGTCAACCAGCGCGCGCGCGACTGGGCGGCGCAGGTGGTGTATTCGTACAAGCTCAACCCGCACACCGCGTTGTATGCCGGGGCTGCGTATGGCGCGTTCATGGACGATGACCACCACGAGCTGTTCGGCAATACGCGCAGCGTGTTTTTGAAGATGAGCTACGGCTGGCAGCCGTGAGCCAGGTACCGATGGGTCGCGCGCAGGGCGCGCTCCCATGGGGAGTTTGAAGCCCTGCAGGCGCTGCCACGGGGAATTCGACGCCCCGCAGGTGCGGCTCTTGGCCGCGTCCACTGCGGCGACTCCGCATCAACCCAATTTCGACAATCGCAACTGGAACAACACCTTGGTCACCAGCAGGCGTTCTTCGATGGGTTTAAGCACCAGATCATTGGCGCCCTCGCGCAACAGCGCGGCCTGGTTATCGCGATTGTCGTCGCCGGTCATCATCACCATCGGCAGTTTGCGCTTGCCATAGCGAAACGCGGCACGGATCTGGTTGAGCAGGTCGCGGCCGCTGAGCAGGCCTTTCAGATACACATCGCTGAGGATCAGGTCGGCACCCACATCGCCATCGCTGCGACCGATGTATTTGTGCAAATGATCCAGCGCTTCCTCCACGCTGACCACATGCAGCACTTGCAGGGATTGCCGCTCCAGCATGCGCTTGGTGGCCACCGCCACCACCCGGCTATCTTCCACGTACAGTACCCGCGCACCGTCGATGGGGGCGGGCTGCACATAGCCACGAATGAACGCGGCCAAGGCTTCTTGTCCCAGCGATTTGTCGAAGTAGTCGGTGATGTCCTCGGTGAATGCGCGGGTTTCCAACGCTTCCTGCGCATTGCCGGACACCACGATCACGGGGACATACGCCTGGCCCGCAGCTTCGCGCACCACCCGTGCCAACGCCAAGCCATCCCCATCGGGCAATACCAGCGCGGTGGTGACCAGATCCACGCTGCCCTCGGCCAAGGCGGCGCGCGCCTCGGTCAATCCGGCGCAGCCCACCACATCGGCACTGGGCAATTCCTTGCGCAGGGTGTCACCAATCAATCTGCGTACCAGCTTGCTGCCATCGACCACCATTACCCGGGGGGCGTCGCTGACGACATGGCGCAGATCGTGCTTGTCTGCCATTTCATGCCCTCCTTGGACGGTTTTGCCGCAATTGATGGCCGGTGACCAGCCCAGCCCCCAGCCAGCCTAGCAGGCCGGCCCCCACCAGTACGGCGACAATCGCCAATGGGTCTAGCCCCTGCAATGCGAAGCGGCTGTCGTAGCGTGAGGCCAGATCGGCCAGTGGTTGCCGTAGCGCCCATTGTGCCGCAGTCAGAATCGCCAGTGCCAAACCGCCTGCGGCAAGCCCGTACCACGCCCCCAGATACAGGAAGGGGCGACGCACAAATCCATCACTGGCACCAAGAAGTTGCAGCACACCGATCTCCTCGCGGCGCGACTGGATATCCAGTCGCACGGTATTGCCCACCACCAGCAGTGCGCCCAGCCCCAGCAGCACAGCCAGGACTTGCACTGTACGTAGGGCAAACGCCAGCCATGCCTGCAAGCGGTCGCGCCATTGCGCATCAAATTGCACGCGATCGATTTCGGGCAGGGCTTGCGCGGTGGTGATCAGCGCGCTGGTATTCCCTGTGCGCGGGGTCACTTGCAACACTGGCGGCAATGCAGCGCGGGCGGCATCCGCACCCAGAATGTCGATGGCTGTGGCCAGATCCTCGCGCTTTTGCATGTCCGCCAGGGCTTGCTCGGGGCTGATGGTTGCGACCTTCGCCACATCCGCACGCTGCTGCAGGGATTGCGCTACGGCTTGGGTGTGTGCGGCGTCGGTACCGGGCTTCAGATACAACGTCACACCATGGCTGGCGTCCACCTGTCCACTCAGGGTGGCCACATTCTGCAGTACCAGCCACAGCCCCAACGGCAGGGCCAGCGCCAGTGCCATCACCGCAATCGTCAGGCAACTGGCCCATGGCGTGCGCAACATCCGGCCCAGGCTGGCGGTCAGGCTGAAGCCGTGATGGGCAAGCCATGCGCCCGTGCGGCTGGAATGGGTGGCAGTACTGCGCTCATTCATCGACCAGATCCTCCGGTGCGATGTCGTCTTGCAGACGGCCCTTGTCCAGCACCAGCACCCGTTTGCGCATGTGTTTGACCAGCCGTAAATCATGGCTGGCCACCAATACGCTGGTGCCGCGTTCGGGCAGCGAGGCAAACAGGCCCATGATTTCGGCCGATAAACCCGGATCCAGATTGCCGGTGGGCTCGTCGGCAATGAGGAGGGCGGGTTCGGCGACCACCGCCCGTGCAATCCCCACCCGTTGCTGCTCGCCGGCCGACAGTTGCGAGGGCAGCGCACGTTCGCGCGCGGCCAGACCGAGTTTGTCGAGGATGCTGCGTACCCGCTTATTGATTTCGGCGCGCTTCATTCCGCGCAGCACCAACGGCAGCGCCACGTTGTCGGCGACACTGCGGTCCATCAGCAATTGATGGTTTTGATACACCACACCCAATTGGCGGCGATGCCTGGCGATGCCGCCACCGCGCACCTTCAGCAGGTTGCGGTCATCAAACAGCACCGCACCGCGGCTGGGGCGTTCGACCAACTGGATCAATTTCAACAACGTGCTTTTGCCAGCGCCCGAATGGCCGGTGACAAACAGCATCTCACCGGCATCCACCGCAAAGCTGACCTCGGCCAGTGCGGTATGCCCGCCGGGGTAGGTCTTGCTGACATTGTCAAAACGCAGAACCGGCATGCGAGCCCAGAAAGGTGGCCAGCGGGCAGTATCGCCCGGGTCGGCGCTGGCGGCCAGCCTTGTGTGCGGTCAAGTGGATGGCTTAGTGCTGCTTGCTGGGCGAGCGCGTCACCAACGACCTCAAGCTGCGCCCAATGCGTGTGAGCAGGGAAGGCGAGGTGCTGGGTGCGCTTGCAGCAGATTTGGGCGGGACAAACCGTGGCTCGGCTGGTGTCCCTGCCTGCGCCGATGTGGCGTTATCGCCACCGGCTTCCAGCGGCTTGCCACGCCGCCGCCGCCGGCGCTTGCGCTCGCCGCGCTCGCCTTCGCTGGCCACGGAAGGTGCTGCGGCGATGGGCTGCGGGATGCTGGCCGGCGTACTGCTCGTGTCGTCAACGCGCGGCTTGCGCGGCGGACGCGGGCCACGGCTTTCGCCACTGCGCCGCTCGCCGGAACCGCTGCGTTCACCCGAACGCCCGCCACCGCTGCGGCCACCTCGGCCACCACCGCGCTTGGCGTCTTCGGCGGCGCGGGCTTCGCGCACTTCCTTGAAGATTTCGCCAATGCTGTCGCCATCGGTCTCGCCATCGGGACTGGCCGCAGGTTTGGCGCGCTCGGGGCGCGGCAGCGCAGTCAGCAATGCTTGCGTGACGGGTTCGGAGGGGATTTTTTGTTCGATGTACGCCTCGATATCGGGCAGGCTCATCGCATAGCGTTCGCAGGCAAAGCTGATCGCGTCGCCTTCCTCGCCCAAGCGTGCGGTGCGGCCGATGCGGTGCACATAATCTTCGGCATCGAACGGCAGGTCGTAGTTGTACACATATTTGATGCCGTCGATATGCAGGCCGCGTGCGGCCACGTCGGTGGCCACCAGAATTTCCAGTTGCCCGGCCTGGAATTTTTTCAGCAGCGATTCGCGCTTCTTCTGCGGCACGTCGCCCGACAACACGCCGACCCGGTAGCCGGCTTTTTCCAGCGCGCGTGCCACGCGCTCCACAAACGCCTTGGTATTGACGAACACCATCGTGCGCGCACCTTCGCTGCGCGACAGCAGGCCCAGCAGCAGCGGCAGTTTTTCTTCGTCGGCCGGGTAATACAGCTTCTGGCGCACGCGTGCGGCGGTGATGTGCTCGGTTTCCACCACCAGCTTCTGCGGCTCGTTCATGTGCTCGTAGGCCAGCTCCAGCACGCGGTGGCTGAGCGTGGCCGAGAACAGCAGGGTTTGGCGGGTGGTGCGCTCGGGCATGCGGCGCAGCAAAAAGCGGATGTCCTTGATGAAGCCCAGATCGAACATGCGGTCGGCTTCGTCCAGCACGCAGACCTCGCAGGCGTGCAGGCTGACCACTTTGTGCTGTTTGACGTAGTCGATCAGGCGGCCGGGGGTGGCGATGATCACGTCGGCACCGGCCTGCAGCAGCTCGCGCTGCTTGTCGTAATCCACCCCGCCATACACCAGCGCGAATTTCAGGCCCAGATCGGACGCGAATTTCACCGCGTCCTTGTGGATCTGGATCGCCAGTTCGCGGGTGGGGGCCAAAATCAGCGCGCGTGGATCTTCCGGTTTGCGGTCGGCCAGCGCCGGTCGGGTCAGCAGGCGGTTGATCACCGTGACCAGGAAGGCCAGGGTTTTGCCGGTGCCGGTTTGTGCTTGCCCGGCCACGTCGCCGCCGGGCAGTGCCACCGGCAGGGTCATCGCCTGGATGGGGGTGCAGCGGGTAAAGCCCGCGCCCTCCAGCCCGGCCAGCAGATCCGGGTGCAGGTCGAACGTGGAAAAAGTGATGTCGGTTAAAGGTTTGTCGGACACGATGCGGCCTTTGTGGTGGCCGGTGCGGGCGCGCCTGGAACGCCGCGTTGCACTGTGCCACTTGTCTGAATGGGGGGCAGCCGCGCAGACTGCCGGGAGGATTCCGGGGCTGGTCGTTCCCGGCACGTTGCCTTGAAAAATGCTTGAAGTGCTCGCAAGAGCTCTTGCAAAGTCAAGGCAAGTTCCCCAAGTTTATCACTCGCGCGTTGTTTTCGTACGCGCCTCGTCTTTGGAGAGATCATGAGCAATACCGTTTTGCATGCCACCGATGCCGATTTCGACAGCCAAGTGCTGGCCTCCGACCAGCCGGTGCTGGTGGATTTCTGGGCCCCGTGGTGCGGGCCGTGCAAGATGATCGCACCCAGCCTGGATCAACTGGCCGTCGAGTACGCCGGCAAGGCCAGGATCGTCAAGGTCGATGTGGATCAGAACCGGCAGACCGCGATGAAGTACCACGTGCGCAGCATCCCGATGCTGCTGGTGTTCAAGAATGGCCAGGTGCAGAACACCCAGATCGGCGCGGTGGGCAAGGCCCAGCTGGCCCAGCTGATCGACAAGGCACTTTGATGTGCCCCGCCCGTCCCGGTTGTCCGGGGCGGGTTTGACGAAACTTGCACGCACCCCCGCAGGGGTGCTAGCGTTTAGCACGCTCCGGCGCTGAAACCTTGCCCTTTGGGCCACTTCGGCGCGCCGCACCCCTTCTGATGTACTCCCCTTTGATCCCGCCCACGCATCGTGGGCGCTTGCAACGCAAGCGAGGTTTTTCCCTTGTCCGAACCCACCAACGACGCCCCCGGCGAAGTCGCCGAAAAGCGCGTGCGCAAACCCCGCGTGGCCAAAGCCCGCAGCCCCGAGCAGCCCGAAATCGCACTGCCACCCGCACCGACTGCCGTGACTGCAGCGCCGCCGGCAGCCCCGGTGTCTGTACCTGTAACTGCACCGCCCGCGCCCGCGCCGGTCGCCAGCCCGGCGGCCGCAGCGCCTGCCGCCGACGCCGCGCCGCACGATGCCGCAGGCACGCAAGGTCAGCAAGGTTCCGGCCAATTCGCGCAGGGCGGCCAAGAGGGCGGCCAGCAACACGACGGCGGCCAGCGCAATAACCGCCGTGAACGTTTCAAGAACCGCCGCGACCGCCAGCGTGAGCGCTACCGCGAGGGTGGCATGCCCGACGATGGCGGCGGCAATAACGAGGCCTTTGTGCCACGCGCAAACCCGCAGGTACCGGAAGGCTTCCCCACCTATTCGCTGGGCGATCTCAAGCGCATGCCTGCGCACAAGTTGCTGGAAATCGCCGACCAGCTGCAGATCAGCGAGGGCGTGGCGCGCGCGCGCAAGCAGGACATCATCTTCGCGATCCTGAAGGTGCTGACCCGCCACGGCGAAGGCGTGCAGGCCGACGGCGTGCTGGAAATCCTGCCGGACGGCTTCGGCTTCCTGCGCGCGGCCGAGGCCAGCTACCTGGCCGGCCCGGACGACACCTACATCAGCCCGTCGCAGATCCGCCGCTTCAACCTGCGCACCGGCGATCATGTGTCCGGCCGCATCCGCTGGCCCAAGGACGGCGAGCGCTACTTCGCGCTGAACATCGTCGACACCATCAACGGCGAGCCGATCGAAGCCTCGAAGAACAAGACCCTGTTCGAGAACCTCACCCCGCTGTTCCCGCGCAAACGCTTCAAGCTGGAGCGCGGCGACGGGTCGAGCGAGGACATCACCGGCCGCATCCTCGATTTGATGGCCCCGCAGGGCAAGGGCCAGCGCGCCCTGATCGTCAGCCCGCCGAAGGCCGGCAAGACGATGATGATGCAGCAGATCGCCAGCGCCATCACGTACAACCACCCGGACGTGCACCTGATCGTGCTGCTGATCGACGAGCGCCCGGAAGAAGTGACCGAGATGCAGCGCACGGTACGCGGTGAGGTGATTTCCTCGACCTTCGACGAGCCGGCTGCGCGCCATGTGCAGGTCGCGGAAATGGTGATCGAGCGCGCCAAGCGGTTGGTCGAACACAAGAAAGACGTGGTGATTTTGCTGGACTCGATCACCCGTCTGGCACGCGCCTACAACAACGTGCTGCCGTCCAGCGGCAAGGTGTTGACCGGCGGTGTGGATGCCAACGCACTGCATCGGCCCAAACGCTTTTTTGGCGCCGCACGCAATGTGGAAGAAGGCGGCAGCCTGACCATCATTGCCACTGCGCTGGTGGATACCGGCAGCGCGATGGACAAGGTGATCTACGAAGAGTTCAAGGGCACCGGCAACAGTGAAGTGCATCTGGACCGCCGCATCACCGAAAAGCGCGTGTACCCGGCGATCGGCGTCAACGCCTCCGGCACCCGCCGCGAAGACCTGCTGATCGACCCCGACCTGCTGCAGAAGATCTGGATCTTGCGCAAGCTGCTGCACCCGATGGACGAGATCGCGGCGATGGAATTCCTGCTCGACAAGATGAAGAACACCAAGAGCAACGACGAGTTCTTCGGTTCGATGAAGCGCTGATACGCGGCTTGTGGCCCATGGCGCGGCAGTGCTTCATCGGCACTGCCGCCTCAATAAACCTGAACAGGGCGTTCCAATCCGGCTTGCATCGCGTGCTACCCTCGCGCCGATGAGCCGATGCCTATTGCCCCCATTCGCCGCGCTGCTGCTTGCTGCGTGCGCTGCCACACCGTCGAAGACGGTTCCTGTGGCGGCAGCGCCGGTTGCGCCGCCCGCACCTGTGCAGCCGGTAGCCGCTGCCGCCCCCGTTCGTGATATCAGCGCGGCGCGCGCCGAATTCGTGCGCAGCACGGCGCAGCGCTTCAACATCCCGGCGGCCGATATCGAAACCGTGCTGGCGCGCGCGCAGATTCGCGAATCCATCATCAAGGCGATGGCGCGCCCGGCCGAAGCCAAACCGTGGCGCGATTACCGTCCGATCTTCATCCAGCAAGCCCGCATCGATGGCGGCCGCGCATTTCTCGAAAAAAATCGCGACGCCTTGCAGCGGGCGCAAGACAAGTACGGGGTGCCGAAGGAAATCATCACCGCGATTCTGGGCGTGGAAACCAGCTACGGCGGCAACAAGGGCAGCTATCTGGTGATCGATGCGTTGTACACGCTGGCGTTTGCCTATCCGCGCAGCGGCAACCCCGAGAAAGTGGCCTACGAAGACAAGCGTGAGGCGTTCTTCCGCGACGAATTGGCGCAGTTGTTCGCGCTGGGCAAGGAAGAGGGTTTCGACATCACCACCTTGAAAGGCAGCTATGCCGGGGCGATGGGCTACGGCCAATTCATGCCGTCCAGCTATCGCCAGTACGCGGTGGATGCTGATGGCGATGGCAAGCGTGATTTGTTCAATGATCTCGAC